>CDYU01041972.1_pt1 | contig 22551 bp, 23 predicted proteins | sample 480701 | NCBI WGS metagenome assembly CDYU01 (sample SAMEA3182105, study PRJEB8094) | gut metagenome | biome: human; feature: gut; material: Stool; isolation source: human stools | place: Canada | collected 2013-02-26 | reverse complement strand
CGAGCGGCTTAATACTTTACCGTATAAGCCGTGAGTGTAACGCAGTATTAATCAAAAACACGGCGTAAAACCTAAGTTCGTATTATTATCTGTTGGCATAACAATCACATTTCCGATATAAAAAGAAAAAGTCCGTTATTGGACCTTCTCTCTTTTCTAAAAAGTATATTTTCTTTTTAGTTTGGTTCTGGTGGAGATAACGAGATTCGAACTCGTGACCTATGCGTTGCGAACGCATCGCTCTACCAACTGAGCCATACCCCCACGGACGATTTACAAATAGCATTATAATAAATACTCAAAAAAAATGCAAGCATAATTACATAAATCGTTTTACAAATTTTAATTGTTATGGTAAAATATTCTTCACTTGGAGGCATGGCTCAGCTGGTAGAGCATTCGCTTCACATGCGAGGGGTCACAGGTTCGAGTCCTGTTGTCTCCACCATCAAGACACACGCAAAAGGAGCGTATAAAACTCCATCGCGTGTGTCTTTTCCTATGCAAAACAGGGGTAAATTGCCGTTTTTATGGCAGTTTACCCTTTTTGTTGTTTCTTCGCGTATCGCCGTAGGGATTTGTTCTATTCTCGCCTTGGGAAATCGCAATTCCTTAACGATTGCACAAAAAGGATTTTTGCACGATAAGGAGCGTATGATTTCTTCTGACTTAATCAACGAAAAAAAACAATTTAAATTGCATTTAAGCAACAGAGGCGTTATAATGCTATTGTGCGAGGTATAAATGGAAGTACTATATTTGAGAGATAGAGATAAAAGCCTTTTTACGCGTTATGAGAATGCATTGTCGGATGGTGCTTGTTATGCCGATGTTTGGAATTCTATTTGGATTAGAAGTGTGTCCGATATATCCGACAATTATGATAAACGTGTCTATGCGGAATATCCATTGTTGGATCAACTTGTAGCAAAAAGAATTAAAGCATATCTTGACGTTGAAAACGGGGAATATTTATCGGAGGAATTTTCAACCGAGCGTTTGAAATTCAAAAGATTTGATGCCTTTGCAAAAAATGCAATTATCGATATTGCAAATAATGACGATTCGTTTAAGTTTTTCAATCAAACAGGCTTGTCAAACGACGCTATATTTGAAAGTGCCACAAAGGAACTAAACTATTACGCAATATGGAAAAATGATAGTATAATCGGCGTAATCGTCGTAAACACCATTGAACTTGCCGATTCGTGGACAATTGCATACTACATCATCCCCTCCGCCCGTAATAACGGATATGCAAAAGAAGCTCTTTATGGCGTAATCGATATGATTCGTAGACATAAAATATTTGATTTACAACAAACAGATCTAAATGATGTATTTAAAAAAGTGGTTGGTTGCAAATGCATCAAGGCGTTTAAGGTTGATTGCAATAATGTTGCGTCCATTAAATTGTTGGAATCCGTCGGTTTTTCCCTTGAAGAAAATATAGGCAACAAGAAAGTATATAAATTTATTATCTAATCATTTACAAATCGATATTGAGAGTTATCCATAAATTGCTGCATACCTTTGTCGCATTTTGATGAAGTATTCAAACACGGTGGATTGCGCTCGTTCGAGGATGGTGGTGATTTCGGGATAACTCAATCCGTTTTGCCTGCATTCGAGCGCAATTCTCATATTATCCGTTAGATTGAGACTTTCAACGATTGAATCATAATGCTTGCGCAACCTGTGACCAAGGTCACACTGCACGCGATTGACCTTTGGTAACAATCGCTGTTGACGAGTCCTGTTGTCTCCACCAAAAAAAAGAAACACAAAATTTCTTGTGTTTCTTTTTTTGTGAAATACCTTGCTCAAATAAAATAACAATAAATATTGTCGTTAAAATAAGCGTTTTTGTAATGATGCGCGTAATAGTTTTTGCCGGCAAGTTTGAAACCGCATTTTTCAAGAACTTTGTTTGCCGCGACGTTATTTTCGTCGACAACGGCTTCGATACACTTTATATCAAGCGCGACTTTTTCATATACATAGTGTCTTATCGTATCATCAAGGAAGTATAACTCTTTTTTCATCGCTTTGTTAACAATCGCTTTTGACGCTTCGGTCGCATACCCTTTTCCCCTGAATTTATCGAATATAAAAACTTTCAATACGTATTTTACTTCACAGATACAATCGTCCAGTTCGATCGTACCGATAAGTTCGTTTGAGTCTTTCAAAAATATTGAGAATTTTAGTTTTGAACTGCAACCGACGCCAACCGGTAATTCATTTTCGTTAAAATTATCGATTTTATACAAATCTTTAAATTGATTTAGATTTTTTTTGCAATACTCCCTCATTATGTTATTTGAAGATTCGTCGCACGGTTTTAATATTAGTCTTTCGGTTTCAAAAGCACCGTTAATGTTGATTACCGCGTTGTAAATTTCGTTATATTTAGTTTTTAGTTCTTTGAACGTATTATTAATGTTTTCAAAAAAAGCAAATTCTTCTTTTGTAAAATCGTTCCGTTCAATATTTTTATATATATCATCAAAAAGGCTAGAAATGGCAATAGTATTCCATAAATATATGCGTGCTTCGTCGCCGAGCGAGAATAAATATTTGAAAATTTTCAGATTTTTGTCATATTCCTCGAATTCTTCTTTATCCTGCAAAGAGTAAAAATGAAATTTACTTCCGAATTTTTCTTCGGCAATTTTATCGTATTTTTCCCTTAATCTTACATCAAAAAAATGATCAGTAATCATAATTTATCTCCTTCATTTTTCTATTTTACATAATATATCATCGAATGTACCGAATTCGTCGCATAAAAAAGGACGGCGATGAAGCCGTCCTTGTGTGGTAAACATTTTAGTCTTTGATGAATGCCGAGAAAGCAAGGTGCGCCGAATAAATGTCCGCTTTGCTTATGAGTTCGTAAGGCGCGTGCATCGAAAGCACGGGCACGCCGACGTCGACGGTTTCGATATTGTTTTTGGCGATGTATTTCGCAACCGTTCCGCCACCGCCGAGGTCGACTCTTCCGAGTTCCGCGGTTTGCCAGATTACGCCATTTTCGTTGAAAAGTTTTCGGACGTATCCCACGAATTCGCAAGACGCGTCGTTGCTGCCCGATTTGCCGCGTGCGCCGGTGAACTTGCACATTGCGACGCCCTTATTCACGAAACTTGCGTTGTTGTCTTCAAAGCAGGACGCGAAGTCGGGATCGAAGCCTGCGGTGACGTCCGCCGAAAGGCAAAGCGAGTTTTCGCGAAGTACCGACGGCAATACGCCGAAGTTTTTGGCAATTTCGTCCAGAATGTCGGTGATAATCACGCACTGCATGCCCGATGTGCCTTCCGAGCCGATTTCTTCCTTGTCGGCAAGGATCGTCATAACCGTTCTGTCGGTTGCGGTGTCGAGGGTTGCGGTGATTTCGGGATAAGCACAAACTCTGTCGTCGTGACCGTATCCCGCAACGAACGCCCTGTCGAAACCGACGTCGCGAGCCTTCAAAGCAGGCACGACTTCGAGTTCCGCAGACAAAAAGTCTTCCTCGCTCATTCCGTACTCTTTCATAAGGATTGAAAGCACGTTTTTCTTCACTGCGTCTTTGTCTTCGCCGGAAAGGGATAAGCCTCCGACAACAAGATTCATATTTTCCGCGTCAAAGCCTTCGCCGATTGTCTTTTTGACCTGCTCCTGCGAAAGGTGCGGCAGAAGGTCGGTGATATAAAACACGGGATCCGTATCCTTTTCGCCGATTTTAATGTTGATTTTCGTGCCGTCCGCTTTCACTACGACGCCGTGCAACGCAAGAGGAATCGTGAGCCATTGATACTTTTTGATGCCGCCGTAATAATGCGTTTTCAAAAAGGCAAGTTCGCTCTTTTCGTAAAGGGGGACCTGTTTCAGGTCAAGACGGGGGCTGTCAACGTGCGCGACGAGAATTCTCACGCCCTCTTTGATTTTTTCAGCGCTGCCCGCTTTCACGATGAACAACGCTTTGCCGCGGTTATTGAAATAAAGTTTGTCGTGCGGATTGATTTTGTCGCCGAGTTTATATTCCTTATAGCCCGCTTTTTTCAGCATTTCGACGGTATATTCGACGGTTTCCCTTTCGGTCTTGCCGTTGTCGAGAAAACGTTTGTAGCCCTCGGAATAATCGAAAATCGCCTTTAAGGTATTTTCGTCAGCCGATTTATAAATATTTTTTCTTTCGTATGTGGAATACATAAAAACGCTCCTAAAATAATGATTATTTATATTTTATCACAATAAGCATTCAAAGTAAAACAAATTAAAAGTCAATTATCGACAAGGCTTTACGACTTTACAAAAACTTTACGTTTTCGTTACCGAAACATACTTTTTTCTTTTTCCTGCATTGCCTACAATGAAGGCGTAATCAGTAAAAAGGAGACAACTTATGAAAAAGAAAATGAAAATCGTATTGATAATATCGTGCTTGCTTATGACGGCAACGCTTCTGACGTGCCTGTGTGCATGCAATAAGACAGGCAAATTCGACGAAAACAAAAATATCAGCGTCGTAACGCGCACCGACGGCAGCGGCACAAAGTCGGCAATTATGGAATTTCTGGGACTTAAAGGCAAAAAGGACGTATCGGGCGCAATCGTATTAAGTTCGACCGACGCAATCATGGCGGAAGTCAAAGGCAATCCCCTTGCAATCGGATACGACAGCCTCGGATTCGTTACCGACGACGTCAAAAAAATCAAAGTCGACGGCGTTGCGCCGACGGTCGAAAACATCAAATCGGGCGCATATCGCCTTGCCCGTCCTCTTAACGTCGTATATAAAGAAGAAAACGTACAAAGCGGTCTTAACAAAGCGTTCTTCGACTTCCTTAAAAGCAGCGACGCCAAAAATATTATCGCAAACGAAGGTTACGTAATATCTCACGACGACACCGCCGCATATCAGATTCAACAAGGTCTGTCGGGCACGATTAACATCACGGGCAGCACTTCTCTTACCCCGCTTATGGAAAAACTTGCGAAAAAGTTTGAGCAGATTCAGGGCGGCGTAAGCATCAACGTCGGCGGCACGGGTTCCAGCCAGGGCTATAACGACGCGAAGAACGGAGTTGTCGATTTCGGTATGATTTCGGAAGTCTTCAAACCCGCAAAAGCCGAAGGTTGCACGTATTACGAAGTCTGCATGGACGGTATCGCAATCATCGTAAACAAAGCAAATCCCATTGAAAACGTATCGCTTGCAACGCTTAAGAACATTTATGACGTCGACGCCGGCGAAAATGCGGTGAAAACCTGGAAACAAGCGTCCGCAAACTGATATGGGCAGATTTTTTAAATTCATAAACGCCAGAGAAAAGCTGATGAAAGGGATCTTTTTCCTTTCAGCAGTTTTTTCCGTAGGTGCGCTTATTACGATAACGGTATTCCTGTTCACAAGCGGGATTCCGCTTATTTCGAAAGTCGGGTTTTCAGATTTCATATTCGGGAAAGAATGGGCGCCGCTTGCAGACAATCCGAAGTACGGAATATTCCCGATGATCATAACAAGCCTGTACGTTACCGCCTTGTCCGTTATCATCGGCGTGACAATCGGATTATTCACTGCAATCGCTCTTTACAAATTCGTGCCGAAAAAACTAGTCGCGCCGATTAAACAAATGGTAAACCTGCTTGCGGGGATTCCGTCGGTCATTTACGGATTGTTCGGCATGACGCTTATCGTCCCGTTTATGCGCGATTACGTGTCGAATAACGGCGTCGGATACGGCATAGCGTCGGCGGCGGTCGTGCTTGCAATAATGATACTTCCGACAATCGTGAGCGTTGCGTACGACGCACTTCGAAGCGTTGATACGGCATATTACGAAAACGCCCTTGCGCTCGGCGCGACGAAAGAACAAGCGACCTTCAAGGTTGTCTTGCCGGCGGCAAAAAGCGGAATCTTTGCAGGAATCGTATTGTCGATCGGGCGCGCTCTCGGCGAAACGATGGCGGTAATTATGGTTATCGGCGGCAGCCCCGAAATGCCGAAAAGCATTTTTCAGAGCGTGCGTACGATGACCGGCAATATCGCGATGGGCGCAATGGAACTTTCGGGCGACGCGTTGAGCGCGCTTATCGCAACGGGTGTGGTTCTTTTTGTTTTCACCTTAATGCTCAATACAAGTTTTGCCCTGCTTAAAGGCGAGAAACGCGAAAAAAAGCGCAAAAAAGTTAAAAAGGCGGTGGAAAAATGAACAAAAGACAAACGATAATCGCCTTTTACAAAGTGCTGAAAATAATCTCGATAATATGCGCGGTTGTGTCCGTTGCGGCACTTATCGCGGTTACGCTTTACATTCTCATAAATGGTGTTTCAAAACTTAACTCCGAATTATTGTTCGGCGATTATTCAAATTCCCCCTCGATACTGCCCGCGCTTGTCGGCACGATTGAAATCATTCTTATCGCGTCGGCAATCTCCATACCTTTGGGCGTAGGCAGCGCGATTTTCCTTGTCGAATATATGCAAAACAAAGGAAAACTCGTTAAAATCATCCGCGTCGCGACCGAAACTCTTGCGGGGATTCCGTCGATTGTTTACGGCTTGTTCGGATATCTTATCTTTGTCGTAACGCTTAAAATGGGATACACAATTTTGGGCGGCGGCATGACGATTGCGATTATGATACTTCCCGTCATCGTCCGCCAGACCGAAGAAAGCCTTATCGCGGTGCCGATGAGTCTCAGAGAAGGCGCGTACGCACTCGGCGCAAGCAAGGTCGCAACGATTTTCAAAGTCGTGCTGCCGTCGGCGTCAAGCGGAATCGTAACGGCAATTATCCTTGCGATCGGACGCGTGATTTCCGAAAGCGCGGTGCTGATTTTAACAATCGGAATGGTGGTCAACAAAATTCCCGAATCCGCGCTCTCGCCCGGCACGAGCCTTGCCCTTGACATATACTACTTTTCAAGTCACGGATATCCCGACGCTGCGGCGGCAACCGCAGTCGTGTTACTGATACTCGTCATCGCGATAAACCTTGTCGCAACTGGCGCGGGAAGTCTTATCAGAAAGTCCATGGGAGAAGCAAAATGAACAACGAAATCCAAATAAAAAACAAAATAACTGAAAATAACGCTGTTTCAAACGACATCAGCGTGAAAAATTGTAATTTATATTACGGCGACTTCCACGCCTTAAAGGACATTAACGTCGTCATTCCCGAAAAGAACGTGACGGCTTTCATAGGTCCGTCGGGGTGCGGAAAATCGACTTTCCTTAAATGTTTCAACCGAATGAACGACCTTATCGAAGGTTGCAAAATCAGCGGCGAGTTCAAAATCGGCAGTCTGGACATTTACGACAAGTCCACGGACGTGAACCTTTTAAGAAAAAACGTCGGTATGGTATTTCAGAAACCCAATCCGTTCCAGATGAGTGTTTACGACAACATCGCGTTCGCGCCCCGTACTTTCGGAATTAAAAAGAAAGCGGAACTTGACGAAATCGTGGAAACGTCATTGAGAAAAGCAAGCATCTGGGACGAAGTGAAAGACCGCCTGAAAAAAAGCGCGCTCGGATTAAGCGGCGGTCAGCAACAACGACTTTGCATCGCCCGCGCCCTTGCCGCCTCGCCCGAAATTCTTCTTATGGACGAACCTACGTCCGCGCTCGATCCCATTTCGACCGGGAAAATCGAGGAACTTTGCGAAGAACTCAAAAAGGAACTTACGATAATAATCGTAACGCACAATATGGGACAAGCCACGAGAATTGCCGACAATACTGCGTTTTTCCTGCTTGGAGAACTTGTGGAATATGCCGATACGGAAACGCTTTTCGGCGCGCCGAAAGATATCCGCACCGAAAATTACATCACGGGAAGATTCGGTTAATCGATTATACTTGAAAACGTAAAGGAGATAATATATAATGAGTGTAAGAAGCAAATACGAAGCGGAACTTGCTCTGGTTTTCGGAAAACTGACGAAAATGTGTCGCGAAACGGAACTTTCCATTGAAAAATCCGTGCAATCGTTGAAAACCCGCGACAAAAAATTAGCGCGCGAAGTAATGGATAACGACAAAAACATCGACGCTGCGGAACGAGATATCGAACAGGATTGTTTGAAAATCCTTTTGATGGAACACCCTGTCGCAAGTGATTTTCGCGATATTTCCGCTGCGCTCAAAATGATTACCGACCTTGAAAGGATTGCCGATCAGGCGTCGGATATCGCCGAAATATCACTGCATTTTCCGGACGAAAGTTTCATAAAAGAGCCCGAACATATCGAACTTATGTCGAAATACGCGGTATCCATGGTGAAAGACGGCGTGCAAAGTTACATCAACCGCGACGTCGAAGCCGCAAGCGAACTCGACAAACGCGACGATAACATCGACAAACTTTTTGAAACGGTAAAAAACGATTTAATCGCGCTGATAAGACAAAATCCCGACGCCGCCGACCAGGCGATACTTTTCATGATGATTGCAAAGTATCTTGAAAGAATCGGCGACCACGCCGTCAATATCGGCGAATGGGCGGAATACGCCGCAACGGGAAAACGATTTTAGGAGATATTATGAACGAAAGAAAACCCGTCGTGTTTTGTGTGGACGACGAAGAATCCATACGCGAAGTTTATTCATACTCGTTGGAAGGAAGTTTCGACGCGCATTGTTTTCAGAACGAAAATGAACTTTTCGCAGCCCTTAAAAACGCAACGCCCGACGTTATTCTTCTGGACGTAATGCTGGAAGGTGCAGACGGTTTTGAAATCCTGAAACGCATAAAATCAACGCCCGCCCTTTCCGACGTCGCCGTCATTATGGTGTCCGCAAAAGGCGCGGAAATCGACAAGGTGAAAGGACTGAACCTCGGCGCGGACGACTACGTCGCAAAGCCTTTCGGGATTTTGGAAATAATCGCAAGAATCAACGCAAATATCAGAAAAAAAGCAAAAAAATCCGACGTTTTGTCGTATAAGGATATCAGAATTGACGATTCTAAACACGAAGTTTACGTGGCGGACGCGCCCGTCGTTCTCACCGTCAAGGAATACGACCTTTTGAAACTGCTTGTTCAAAACCACGAAAACGTCGTACGCAGAAACGATATTCTGGACGCCGTATGGGGAAAGGACTACGGGGAAACCCGCACCCTTGACATTCACGTCGCGGAACTGAGAAAAGCCATAAGCCACGCCGACGCGAAAATCGTAACCGTTCGCGGCGTCGGTTACTCACTAAAATAATATGAAAAAGAAAATTATCGTTACAAACGTTATAATCGTCGTGTTTGCCCTGCTTATTTTGTTTTTGAGCGGCATATCGATCACAAAATCAATCAATAAAAAACAAGCCGAAGAAAGAATAATCGACGTTGCGAATATCTACGCCGAAAATTACACGTCTTCCGACAAAGTCGTGAAAAACGTCCCCAAAGACTACCGCGTTACCGTCGTCGACAAAGCCGGCAAAGTTTTGTCCGACAGCGAAACGGCGGACGTTTCAAACATGGAAAACCACATCGACCGCGAAGAAATCGTCGCCGCCTTGCACGGAAAACCCGTTGCGGTCACCCGCCGCTCGAACACGACGAACAAGGATATGGTGTACTCTGCGGTGAAAGTCGACTTGTCATTGGACGACTACGTATTCGTGCGGGTTTCAACCCCGGTCGACAGCGTGAACCTTTACGCGACAAGCACGATTCTTCCGAACTTTTACGTTCTGATTGCGGCAATTATCGCGGCTGTAATTTTAAGCGTCGTGCTGACGAAAAGCCTTGTGAAGCCTATGGCTGAAATCAAAAACAACCTTATCGCATTGAACAACGGTACGTTTACGCCGTCCACGCCGTCCGAAAAAGACCCCGAAATCAACAAAATGCTGTCGGAAATCAACGATATCGGCGAAAAACTTTCCGACACGATAACGACGGTTTCCGAAGACAATAAAAAACTTGATTATATCCTGAACAACGTGTCCGACGGCATCGTCGTGATTACCGCGAACGGGAATATCGAAGTCATGAACGACAACGCAAAACTCGTTTTCGACGTCAAAAACGACGCGATTTCTTCAAACTACACCGTCCTTTCCGCAAACGAAAAGTTTATTTCCGCGGTTTCCGACGCCGTGAACGAGCGCATAAACAAGGTCTTTGAATTCACGACGGCGGCGCACGACGTATATCTCACGTCGATACGTTGTCTGGACGGCGGCATGACGATAATCGTGCTGTCCGATATCACCGCGGTGAAACACGGCGAAGAAATCCGCAGCGAGTTTTTTGCAAACGCCTCGCACGAACTCAAAACCCCGCTTACCGCAATCAAAGGTTTCAACGACGTCATCGGAATGAAGTCGAAAGACGACGATATCAGGACGCTTTCCTCAAAAATCGACAAGGAAGTCAATCGCGTCGTGTCGCTCATCGACGATATGCTCAATCTGTCGAAACTCGAAACCACAAAAACGCCGATTGTCGAGAAAGTCGACCTTGTCGCGGTTGCGTACGACGCGGAAGAAAGTATCTCCGCCCTTGCCCGCGACAAAAACGTCAATATCGAAATTTCGGGCGAAGGCACAGTCGAGATTGAAAAAGACCACGCGTACGAACTTGTCAAAAACCTTATGGAAAACGCGGTGCGCTACAACGAGAACGGCGGTCACGTGTTCGTTTCAGTTGACGATAAGTCGGACAAAGTTACGCTCAAAGTGAAAGACGACGGCATCGGCATCGACGAAGAAAATCAATCGAGAATTTTTGAAAGGTTTTACCGCGTGAACAAATCCCGCTCGCGCGAAACAGGCGGCACCGGACTCGGGCTTTCGATTGTGAAACACGTTGCGGAACTGTACGGTGCAAAACTCACCCTGGCGTCGACGCTCGGCGCGGGTACGGAAATCACCGTTTCGTTCAAAAAATAACAAGAATTCGAAAATATAAACGAAAACCACGTAATTTTGCGTGGTTTTTTGTTCGTTATTTTGAAAATTAAAGAGTTTTGAAAAACTCGTTCGCGACCTTGTAGCCGATTTCGGGGACGGTGCGGCAAGTGCTGTGATCCGCCCATTTCAATATCGCGATCTTGCTTGATTTTATGTTTTCGTGAAGATACACGGTGTCTTCGAGTTTCACGATGTCGAATTCCCCCGCGACGATATATGCCGGCGTTGTGATTTTGCCGAGTTGTTCTTCCGAAAAGTCGGGCTCTTCGATCATAATCCGATAAAGCGGATCGTTGGTTTTTCTGTATTTCCTTTTCGCCCACGTCGTGAAGTACGAGCGCATGCCCGCTGGACGAGAATTTGCGCCGAATGCGACAAAGCCTTTTAAGAGCGTCGGATAATCCATCGACATCTGAATTGCGATTATACCACCGTCGCTGTGCCCGATGACAAGCGGTTTTTCAATGTTCAGCGCGTCGATAAACGCCTTGTAGTCGCTTGCCATAAGTTTGTACGACAGTTCGTCCGACGTGCCGCTTTTGCCCTGATTGCGACTATCCGGCGCATACACCCGATAATCGTTTGCGAAATATCGCATAAGTCCCATAAGCTCCTCGTGCGAGCCGCCGTTGCCGTGAATGAGTATCAGCGGCGAGCCTTTGCCCATCACGGCATAATGCATATTTATACCGTTGACCTCGACGTCGTATTCTTCGGGATCGCCCGAAACAGGCGCGGGAACGCCCGATTTTTTAACTTTTATGAGATTGTATTTGCCGCTTTTTGCAGTCACTGCGATAAGCCACGACGAAACGCCGATAATCGCAGCGACAAGTATGACCATGATAATTATTGCCGCCATTTTTCCTTTTCCGATTTTGTTCATACAATAATGATACAACAATTTTTCTTATTGTCAAAACGAATGACAAAAAAAGACGGGCATCTGCCCGCCTTTGTCTTGTAAAAAATGACGATTTATACGCGAAGTATCGCTCTGATAATTCCGTTGTCGCCGTCACAGAATTTTCCGATCCAGTTGCCGTGTCCGTCGGTCTGGTGACCAAGCATACCAAGCGAGCCCGAAATAATAAGCAACAATACGACGACGAATAATATCGCGCCAAGCCCGATAAGCTGCCATTTTCTCGGCAAATCGTGAATGACGACCGCCGCAACGTAAAACGGAACGTACCCGATAAGGAAAAGTATGAACGGGAAGTTCGGTTGCCACCAGGGTTTTTCCCAGGTAAGAACGTTGCATTTGTTCAGCAAAATTTCAATGATGACCGCAGCAATGCTTCCGAAAACGATGACGCCTATACGACCGAGAATTGCTTTTACCTTCGTCTTGTATTCTTCGGGCGTAAGTTCCGACTTTTTCTTGTTCGCCTTATAATACATATTATTCGGATCGTCAAGCCAGTTCTTGTTGGCGTCGAAAAAACCTTGTCCTTCGTATCCTTCGGTCGTTTTGAGAAGTTTGCAAGTGAGCATACCCAGAATGAAGAACATAAAGGATATTTCGATATTGTACCCGACAAGGATTTGCAACGCGCTGCCGCCTGCCGCCGTAGTGCCCCATACGGGCTGTCCGGTCGTGGCGTAAACCATTGCGTTCCAGGTTTCGTTGAAAACGTCCCAAAGCCAGAATGCCGCCGCACCGAAAACGACGCTGAAACGTTTTTGCCTGATTTCATTGACAATGAGAAAAAGCCAGATGACGAAAAGCGGCACAATGTACCATTTCAACCCGAAAACGGGATCGCTGGGGCATTGCATTGCCTGTTCAAGCATTTCGGGCGTCGTGGTGTGCGGACGCGATAATGCAAGTGTCAATAACATAATTGTTCCCTCCTATCAGTTATTATACGTACATTATATCACAAATAATATGGATAAAAACAAAAAGCAACCTTGAAATAAAAAAATACGACAACCCTTGCGGATTGTCGTGAAAACCAAATTAGTTTTTGTACATACGCTTGCGCGCTGCTTCTGCCTTTTTCTTGCGTTTTACGCTGGGCTTTTCGTACGCTTCGCGTTTACGAAGATCGCCGATGATACCGTCACGCGCGCATTTTCTCTTAAAACGGCGGAGAGCGTTATCGATCGATTCATTTTCACCGACTTTAACAGTTGACATCTTTTATTCACCGCCTTTTTTGAGTATTTGTTGCAAGCAACATTATTTATTATATAAATTCATTTCCATTTGTCAAGCGAAAATTACTTTTACGCCATATTCTCCGAAAGTTTTTCGCCGCCCAAGATATGGATATGCAGATGCGGCACGGATTGACAGCCGTCTTCGCCTTTGTTCGACACGATGCGGAAACCGTTTTGAAGCCCGAGTTCGTCGGTCATTTTCCCGAGTTTCAACAGCATTCTCGAAAGAGTCGCTGCCTGTTTTTCGTTCATTTCGGTGATGTCCGCGAAATGCTCCTTGGGGATCATAAGGTAATGGATTTTCGCCTGCGGATTGATGTCCTTAATGATAATCATATCTTCGTCTTCATAAACTTTTGTCGAGGGGATTTCACCCGCGATAATCTTGCAAAATACGCACATACTATTCTCCTTTCGCTTGTTTTTTATAATAATTTTACATTAAACCGTCAAAGATTTGCGCTTTTCCGGTGATTTTTTTGATTTCGTCGGGTTTTGCGGTTTTGTCGTAAAATCTTATGTAATTTTCGCTGTACCCGGCGCAATAGCCGTTTTCGTACTCCTCAAAAAGCACCTCGTGAGTCGCGCCAATGTTCTTTAATAAAAAGTCCTTTTTAAGGTTTTCTTTGATTTCCAGCATTTCTTTCATACGACCGTCGATTACGGACGAGTCAAACGGTTTATACTTTTTATAAGAGGCCGTGCCCTTTCTCGGCGAATACGGGAAACAGTGGACGTCCGAAAATCCGACGCTTTTCACAAATTCCTTTGAAATTAAAAATTCCTTATCGGTTTCGGTCGGGAAACCTACGATAACGTCGGTCGTAATGCCCGCAAGCGGAAAATACTTTCTTATGAGCCGCACCCTTTCAAGGTAATCTTTTGTTTTGTAATGGCGGTTCATCGTCCTTAACACTTCGTCGCTGCCGGACTGCAATGAAAGATGAAAATGCGGACAAAAGTGTTTAAGCCCTTTCAATGCGTTCAGCAATCCGTCGTCGATGATATTCATTTCAAAACTGCCGAGGCGGATTCGCTTATCGACGTCCGAAAGCGCAAGTATAAGGTCTTTGAGCGACAACCCGATATCCTTTCCGTAGGACGAAATATCAATGCCCGTGAGCACGATTTCTTTTATGTTTTCGGGCACGCTTCTGACTTCTTCCACGACTTTGTCAAGCGCGCGGCTTCTGCTTCTTCCGCGAACGTACGGGATCAGACAATAACTGCAAAAATTGTTGCAGCCGTCCTGAATTTTGACGTACGCCCTTGTTCTGACGTTTTCGGCAAAGCCCGATTCTTCGTAACTTTTCGGAATGTCTTCAACGTTGACGCCGCTTTCGGGAAGCAACGACAGTAAATCTTTTTTCGCAGTGCCGGAAACGTACACGACGCCGTCTTTTTCAAACTGTTTTGCGTTGTTTTCGGACGCGCAACCGCAAATGAGAATTTTTGCGTCGGGGTTTTGTTTTTTCACGCGCGCGACGCACTGACGGGATTTTTTCTCCGCCTCTGCGGTAACCGCGCAAGTGTTTATGACATAATAATCGGCTTTTTCAAGGTTTTCGGTAACTTCGTAGCCGCGCTCGATAAGTTTATTGATTATCACGTCGCTTTCATATCGGTTGACTTTGCAGCCGAGCGTGAATACGCAAACTTTCATAAAAGCCCTCCCGTTTTCAGTTGCACGAGAGTCGTCGCGACAACCGATGCCGTTTCCGCGCGCAATATGCGCTTTCCAAGCGATACGGTTTTTATTCCCTTTTCTTTTGCAAGCGATATTTCTTTTTCGGAAAAACCGCCTTCGCTGCCGACAAAATACGATTTAACGTCGGACGGAATTTCATTAACCGACAAATCGCAGTCGCCTTCAAAAAAGATAATACCGTTTTCGGCGGTGTTTACGGCGTTGTCGAAAGTCGAAAGTTCCACCGTTACTTCGTCCGCCCTGTCGCATTGTTTCAACGCTTCTTTTGCGATTTTATTAAGCCTTTCAAGGTTGACGTCCTTTTCGACAACAAAGTCGCTTGTGAAAAATACAATGCGGCTCACGCCGAGTTCCACCGCCTTTTGCACGATGAAATCGTTTTTGCCGAGTTTGCAACTGCCCTGATATAAGGTGATTTTATTTTTCGGCGTCGCGGGGTTTTCGACCTTTTCAGAAACTTTGACACATAAGCGGTCTTTTTTGATTTCGGTAATAACGCCCAAGTAATCGTATCCGTCGCCGACGTTCACGATAACAGAAAAGCCTTGTTTTTGGCGCAGGACTTTCACGGCGTAGTTAAACTCGTCGCCGGAAATTTCAAAAACGCCGTCGTTAAAATCGTTTAAGTTTGCGTGTAAACGTCTGATTTCCATTATTTTTTGAATTCAAGCGCGTTCCATTCGCCGTCGCGGACGTGTCTGACGAATTTGAAACCGCAGTTTTCATAGGCACTTTTTACTTCGTCCAATCTTGCGTGTATGATGCCCGACAGAATTATCGTGCCGTCGTCTTTCAAAAATCTTCCGATATCCTTTGAAAGTCTTATGAGAATGTCCGCCGTAATGTTTGCAAAAACGACGTCGGCGGGTTCTTTGCTCTTTTCCAGAAGGTCGGCGCGCTCGATTTCACATCGGTCGGACACGTTATTGAGCCTTGCGTTTTCTTTTGCGGTGTCGATTGCGGTGCTGTCGATGTCGCACATATACGCGCTTTTCGCGCCTGAAAGTATCGACGCGATTCCAAGGATACCGCTGCCCGTTCCGACGTCGATAACGGTTTTGCCGCTCACGTCGATTTCGCCGAGAAGGTTCAGACACATTTTCGTCGTTTCGTGCTCACCCGTGCCGAACGCCATGCCGGGATTTATCCAAAGAATTTTTTCCTTGTCGGAAATTTTATTGTATTTTATCCATACGGGAACGACGGTAACCGACTTCGTAACGATGGGTTTATAATACTTTTTCCATTCGTTTTTCCAGTCTTCGTCATCAATCGAATTTACAATAATTTCGCCGCTTCCAAGGTTAAACGGAGAATTTTTCTTCAAATTTTCGATTTCTTCGGCGATTTTTTGCAACACTTCGGTTTTTTCTTCTTCGCCGATAATGCCTTTCACGAACACTCTGTCGTCAAGGTTGTTCACAAGATTTTCGTCGATGTAATCCCAGACGATGTCGCTGTCGTAAAGCGCGACGATGTCCTGCTTATCGTAAATCGAAACGCCGCCGCAACCAACCGAAAAGAGAGCGTCGGCAAATAAATCCGCGCCCTCGTGGGTTGATACAAGCGTAACTTCATACCATTTCATTTATGTACGCCCCTTTACATTTTGTCCTTGAAAGCAGTCTTTTTCGGATACTGCTTCGGGGTTGAGGTACTATCGAGTTTGTACAACAGGTCGCGTTGTTCCGCGGTGAGTTTTTGCGGGACTTCCACAACGACGTTGACGTACAAATCGCCGTATTCTTTCAGTTTCAGATGTTTGATGCCTTTGTTCCTTATGCGGAAAACGGTGCCGCTTTGCGTGCCGGCGGGGATTTCAAGTTCCGCACTGTCTTTGAGAGTCGGGATTTGTACCCTGCAACCGAGCGCCGCCTGAATCATCGTAATGGGATAATCGAGATACAAATCGGTGCCTTTCCTTACAAAGAATTTATGCGGTTTGACGGTGATGAAAACGACCGCGCTGCCTGCGGGGCCGCCGTTGTAACCTGCCTCGCCTTCGTTGTAATAAGTCATGCGTTGACCGTCGTCGATACCTGCGGGTACGACAACTTTAAGGGTTTTTTCGGATGAAATCCTGCCTTTTCCGTTGCATTTCGGGCATTTTTCAACGATAATACGTCCCGTGCCGCCGCAATCCGGGCAAACGGTCTGCGTCGAGAATTGACCAAGCGGAGTGCGCTTCACGCTGTTCACGACGCCCGTACCGTTACATTTCGTACAAGTCTTCGTTACGCCGCCTTTTGCGCCCGTACCTTTGCAGTCGGGGCAATTTTCCGTGCGTTTATATTTGATTTCCTTTTCGCAACCGAACGCCGCTTCTTCAAACGTGAGCGTAAGGTTTAAGCGGATATCTTCGCCCTGCACGGCTCGCGTCGATTTTTTGCCGCGGGACGAGCCGAACGGACTGCCGCCGCCCCCGAAGAAACTTGAAAAAATGTCGCCAAGGTCGATGTCCATACCGTCCATGCCCGAGCCGCCCCAGAAACCGCCGGTGCCGCCCGTGAACGCAGATTGCGGATCTTCCGAGCCGTAAGTGTCGTAAACTTTGCGCTTTTCGGCGTCGGACAAAACCTCGTAAGCGTGGTTGATTTCCTTAAATTTTTCTTCGGCTTTTTTCTTTTCGTCGTCGCTTGCGGTGGTGTACATATCGGGATGATATTTTTTCGCAAGTTTTCTGTAAGCCGACTTAATTTCGTCGGCGGTCGCCGTTTTTTCGACGCCCAATACTTTATATAAATCAGTTTGTGCCATAAATTATCTTGTTTTTATAGCCGAAACTCACCCCTTTCGAGGTGAGTACGACTTGTCGTTTTATTGATTAGTCAATGTTGTCGGCATTGCCGTCGTTCGTGTTGTCGGTGTTGTTCGCCGCGCCTTCCGCGCCCGGTTGACCTGCGCCCTGTTGATACAGTTTGCTGAACACGGGGTCGGACACTTTGGAAAGTTCTTCGACGATTTTTTGGATTTCCTGTACGTCGTCGGTCTTTTCAAGTTTTTCGCGAGCGTCCTTCACTGCGTCTTCGATGGACTTCTTGTCGGCTTCGTCGACTTTGTCCGCGTTATCTTTCACAAATTTTTCAATGGTGAAGATAAGTTGTTCCGCGCTATTTTTCGATTCAACGCTTTCCTTACGTTTCTTGTCTTCGTCGGCGTATTTTTCAGCGTCTTTGACAGCCGCGTCAATGTCTTTTTCGGACAGATTGCTGCTTGCGGTAAGGGTAATCGACTGGCTCTTGTTGGTCGCTTTGTCGACTGCGGATACCGATACGATGCCGTTTGCGTCGATATCGAAAGTAACTTCGATCTGCGGTACTCCGCGAGGTGCCGGCGCAATGCCTACAAGCGAGAATCTGCCAAGGGTTTTGTTGTCTTTCGCAAACTCACGTTCGCCCTGCAATACGTGGATTTCCACGCTGGTCTGGTTGTCGGTTGCGGTTGAGAAGATCTGCGACTTCTTGGTAGGAATAGTGGTGTTCCTTTCAATAAGTTTCGTGCAGATGCCGCCCAAGGTTTCGATGCCCAGTGACAACGGGGTTACGTCCAGAAGAAGAACGTCTTTCACGTCGCCTGCGAGAACGCCAGCCTGAATTGCCGCGCCGATTGCAACGCATTCGTCGGGGTTGATTCCTTTGTAAGGATCTTTGCCCGTGATTTCTTTAACTTTGTCGATAACGGCAGGGATACGAGTCGAGCCGCCGACAAGGATGACTTTTGCAAGGTCGCTTGCTTTCAGTCCCGCGTCTTTCAAAGCCGCCATCGTGGGGCCAACGGTCTTTTCGACAAGATCAGCCGTCATTTCGTTGAATTTGGCTTTCGTCAATTCCATATCGATGTGTTTCGGTCCGTTCTGATCAGCGGTGATGAACGGAAGCGAAATGCTGGTTTTGGTAACGCCGGAAAGTTCGATTTTCGCTTTTTCCGCCGCTTCTTTGATACGCTGCATTGCCGCGGGATCTTTGGACAGATCGATGCCGTTGTCTTTCTTGAACTGGTCAACTACGTAGTCCATAATACGTTGGTCGAAGTCGTCGCCGCCGAGGCGGGTGTTGCCGTTTGTCGCAAGGACTTCAAACACGCCGTCGCCGATTTCAAGAATGGATACATCGAACGTGCCGCCGCCCAAGTCGTAAATAAGGATTTTCTGGTTTTTGTTTTCTTCCTTATCAAGACCGTATGCAAGTGCTGCCGCCGTAGGTTCGTTAATGATACGCAAAACTTCAAGTCCTGCGATTTTGCCCGCGTCTTTCGTTGCCTGACGCTGGCTATCCGAGAAGTATGCAGGGACGGTGATAACGGCTTGCGTTACTTTTTGTCCGAGATATGCTTCCGCGTCCGCTTTAAGTTTCGACAAAATCATTGCCGAGATTTCTTGCGGCGTATATTCTTTGTCGTCGATTTTTACTTTGTAATCGGTGCCCATTTCACGCTTGATGCTGCTGACGGTTCTTGCGTGGTTTGCGACAGCCTGACGTTTTGCGATGTTGCCGACAAGACGTTCGCCGTCTTTTGAAAACGCGACAACCGACGGAGTGGTACGACTACCCTCGCTGTTGGGGATAACCGTTGCTTCCTTACCTTCCATAACTGCTACGCACGAGTTGGTCGTGCCAAGGTCAATACCAATAATTTTGCTCATATATACCTCACTGTGCCTTTTTCAAGGCGAAAACTTTAATTTTTTATTTTATTTATAAACACCGTTGCCGGTTATTTATCGATTTCTTTTCCGACTGCGACTTTCGTATATTTCAATACTTTGCCGTTCATCGTGTAGCCCTTTTCGATTTCGTAAATGACTTTTCCGACTTTATCGGGGCTGTCCACCTGCATTATACATTCGTGGAAAGCGGGATCGAAGTCTTTGCCGATTGCGTCGATGGGCGTTACTCCGTACTTTTTAAGGACGTTCATAAGTTGCTCTTTCACAATACCTATGCCGCTTTTCGTTTTTTCGTCCGACACCATTTCTTCGGCGCGGTTGAATGAATCGATTGCGGGAAGGATTTGCAAAATAACTTCGGAAAGCGTCCTGTCACGCACGTCTTTTGCCAAATTCTGATTATTACGACGGAAGTTTTCAAGTTCTGCCATACGTCTTAAAGCAAGGTCTTTGTATTCGCTTGCCTCGCGACGCGCTGTTTCAAGTTCGGTTTCCTTGACTTCTTCGACGGGTTCGGTTTTGGCGTTTTCCGTTTCGGGAACTTCCGTTTCGACCTTTTCGTCTTTCACGTCTTTTTGTTTTTTGTCTTTACTCATTTTTGTCTTTCAGGTCCTTCTGCTCTTTTTTGTTTTCCATAATCTCGCTTAAAGCGTGTCCGACGTATTTAAGCACCGAGATTACTTTTTTATAATCCATACGGTCGGGGCCGATAACGCCTGCGTGTCCGACTTCCTGACCGTTGATTTTATATTTCGCGCTGACGACCGCGCACTTTTCCATGCCGTCCGCTTCGTCCTTGCCGATTCTCACCGAAAACTCCATATCGTCGCCGCTTTCGATAAGGTTTGTCAGTCTTTCGGGACTGCCGACAACCGACAAAAACTTTTTCGCGTCGCTCGTATCGCCGATTTCCGGATAATCCAGCATTTTCAGCGCGCCTTCGGTATAAACCTTTCCGGACTCTTCCTTATCGTACTTTGTAAGTACGTCGATGACTTCTTCGAAAATCGTCCTGAAACCTTCGATTTCTTCTTTGATGATTTTGTCGGGTTTCAGAATTTCTTTTACGGTCTTCCCAGCAAACATTCTGTTGAGAAGCATCGTCGCCGATTGCACGTACGCGCCGATATCGTCGTCGGCTTTGTCGATTTCGATGGTTTTGTCGCGAAGCACGCCGCGGTCGGTGATGATAATGACAAGCGCGGTTTCGTCACCGATGGGGACAAGCTTGATTTCGCTCACCTTCACGTCCTTAAAGTTTTTCACGACGACGACGGACGTATAATTCGTGACGTCGGAAATGACTTTCGCGGTTTTTTCGATAATGTCTTCGACGCGGTCCATTCTTTCGCTGAACTTATCTTTAATAAAAGAAATTTCGTTTTTGGAAAGACTTTTTCCGTTCATGACCTTATCGACGTAAAGTTTGTAAGCCTGCGGCAAAGGTACGCGCCCCGCCGATACGTGCGGCTGGACGAGATATCCCATCTCTTCAAGCGAGGCAAGCTCGTTTCTTATCGTGGCGCTTGAAATGTCGGCAAGGTATTTCTCCTTGATTTCGCCACTCGAAACGGGTTCCGCCGTCGTGATGTATTCGTCAACCACGGCTTGAAGAATCTTCTGTTTTCTTTCGGATAATTCTTTTTTCATAACCCTTTGGCAATCGAGTATGTTTTTTGTTAGCACTCTTTATTCCCGATTGCTAAACCTATTATACACCGATTATATGTATTGTCAATAGGGTTTGTGAAAAATTTTTGAAAAATTTTGAAAAAACTTAAATAAGGTCTGATATTATCGCGTTGGATATATAGAAATAGTCTTTGTTTATAGTAATATTATTATTCGATATTATTAAAAAGTCGGCGTTTTTTTGAAGGGCTGCGGCTTTTTCCGTCAAAAAATCGGCGTGGAATTTCTCGTTATATTCTTTGACGTTCATGCCGTATTTCGTGCGAAGCGACAGCATTATCGTTTCTTCTTTTTCGTCGGAAGCGGTTAAAACTTCCCTGTTTCTTTCGGGGATAACGCCCTGTTCGACGGAGCGCACGTATTCCGAAACGTCCGCGACGTTTGAAAACCTTGCGCCGTTTACGAAAGAATAGGCAGCCGCGCCGAGGCCCAAATACGGCGTGCGGAGCCAGTACGCAAGATTATGCCTGCTTTCGTATCCGTCACGCGCAAAGTTGCTGATTTCGTATCTTTCGTATCCGTGACTTTCAAGCCGTCTTAAAACCGCGTCGTAAACGTCGGCGGTAAAATCTTCGTTCAGTTCAAACGCGCCCATGTTTTGAAGTTCGTACAATACGGTGCCCGGCTCGACTTTCAGCCCGTACGCCGAAACGTGCGTAACGCCCAAATCGCTTAACAAATCAACAGAATGCAAAACCGACGGAATCTGCTCGCCGGGAACGCCGATAATAAGGTCTGCGGACACGTTATCAAAATACAATTTTGCGCTTTTTATTGCCTCGATTGCCGTGTTTTTATCGTGGATTCTGCCCAAAAACCTTAAAATATTGTCATCGAATGACTGCACGCCGATTGAAATCCTGTTGACGCCTTCCGCCTTGTAAACTTCAAGTTTTTCTTGCGTCAGGCTTTCGGGATTGCACTCGACGGTGACTTCCGAAAAGTTTGTTTTGAAGTTGTTTTTCACCGCGCGCATTATGCGTGAAAACTCCTCCGGCGGGAGCAACGACGGCGTTCCGCCACCGAAAAATACCGTTTTCACAACGGCATTTTCATAGGCTTTGCCCTGCATTTCGATTTCCTTTTCAAGCGCGGAAACGTAACGCGCGACGAATTCGTCACGCGCGTTTATCGACACAAAGTCGCAATATTTACATTTCTTTTTGCAAAACGGAATATGCAGATATAAGGATATGTCCATATCAGCTGTCGATTTTCAGAATGCTCATAAACGCTTCGCTCGGCACGGACACGCTGCCCACCTGACGCATACGTTTTTTGCCTTCCTTCTGTTTTTCCAGAAGTTTTTTCTTTCTTGTGATATCGCCGCCATAGCACTTTGCAAGGACGTCTTTCCTGACGGCTTTGACGGTTTCCCTGGCGATGACTTTGCCGCCTATGCACGCC
>CDYU01007507.1_pt1 | contig 22586 bp, 20 predicted proteins | sample 480701 | NCBI WGS metagenome assembly CDYU01 (sample SAMEA3182105, study PRJEB8094) | gut metagenome | biome: human; feature: gut; material: Stool; isolation source: human stools | place: Canada | collected 2013-02-26 | reverse complement strand
AATGTCAATGCTTCCAACGCTACCGGTACGGATGTCAATGAATCCCGTCTTCGTGAAGAAATGAAGGAGAACACTTCCGATATGCTGGAAGACCATCCGAGTACTCAAGATCTTGCACGTAGTAATCAGGTTTTCGGAAGAAACATCTTCAATACCCGTAACCTGACTTTTGAACCCAGTGTCAACATCGCCACGCCTTTAAATTACCGTCTCGGTCCCGGTGATGAAGTGATTATCGACATTTGGGGAGCCAGCCAGAACACTATCCGCCAACAGATTTCTCCTGATGGCACTATCAACATTCAGAAAATAGGTCCCGTCAACCTGAACGGCCTGACTATTGCCGAAGCCAATGACTATCTCAAGAAAACATTAAACAAGATATATAATGGTCTTAATAATACGAATGACCCCACTTCGGATATCCGTCTGACTCTGGGTAGCATCCGTACTATCCAGATCAATGTGATGGGTGAAGTAGTCCAACCGGGCACTTACTCTCTTTCTTCCTTTTCTACTGTCTTCCATGCACTTTACCGTGCAGGAGGTGTGAGTGACATAGGTAGCCTTCGCAATGTCCAGCTGGTACGTAACGGTAAGAACATCGCCACAATCGATGTCTACCAATTTATCATGAAAGGCAACATTCAGGATGACATCCGTCTTCAGGAAGGCGATGTAGTAATAGTCCCTGCCTATGACGTATTGGTTAAGATCGATGGAAAAGTGAAACGCCCGATGCGTTTCGAAATGAAAAAGGATGAGAGTCTATCCACTCTTATCAGCTATGCCGGTGGCTTTGAAGCCGATGCCTACACCCGTTCTTTACGTGTCGTACGCCAGAATGGGCAGGAATATGAAGTAAACACAGTCAAAGACCTTGACTATAGTGTCTATAAAATGAGAAACGGTGATGTTGTAACCGCCGAAGCCATCCTTAACCGCTTCATCAACAAGCTTGAAATCCGTGGAGCCGTTTACCGTCCCGGTATCTATCAATTGAACGGGAAACTAAATACAGTCCGCGAACTAGTAAACGAAGCCCAAGGCTTGACAGGTGATGCTTTCTTGAACCGTGCTGTCCTTTACCGCCAGCGTGAGGACCTGACGAGTGAAGTTGTTCCTGTTGACATCAAAGCTATTATGGATGGTACTTCCCCAAACATCATCCTGATGAAAAACGACATCCTTTATATTCCGAGCATCCATGACTTAGAAGATAGAGGTGATGTTGTGATCCATGGTGAAGTAGCCAAACCTGATTCCTATTCTTATGCGGATAACATGACCCTTGAAGACTTGATCATTCAGGCTGGCGGATTACGTGAAGCTGCTTCTGTAGTTCGTGTCGATGTATCACGCAGAATTAAGAATCCGCGTAGCACGGCAGATAACGACACTATTGGTCAGATATATACATTTTCTTTGAAAGAAGGCTTTGTTGTGGATGGAACTCCCGGTTTCGTACTTCAACCCTATGATGAAGTTTATGTACGTCGTAGTCCGGGCTATCAGGCTCAACAGAATGTAGCTGTTGAAGGTGAAATCCTATTTGGAGGCTCTTATGCAATGACCAGCCGTGAAGAACGCCTTTCAGACTTGATCAATAAAGCGGGAGGTGCAACGAATTATGCCTATTTACGTGGTGCAAAATTGACTCGTGTGGCCAATGCTAGTGAAAAGAAACGTATGGGGGATGTAATTCGTTTAATGAGTAGGCAACTAGGAGAAGCCATGATTGACTCTTTAGGCATCCGTGTAGAAGACCATTTTACAGTTGGTATTGACTTAGAAAAAGCACTAGCCAATCCTGGTAGTACAGCAGATATTCTCTTGCGTGAGGGTGATGTGATTTCTATTCCTAAAAATAATAATACAGTCACGATCAATGGTGCTGTGATGGTTCCGAATACAGTTTCTTATATAAAGGGTGAAGATATAGATTATTACCTGAATCAAGCTGGTGGTTATTCTGAAAATGCAAAGAAGAGTAAGAAGTTCATAGTTTATATGAATGGACAGGTTACTAAGGTTAAAGGTAGTGGTAAGAAACAAATCGAGCCGGGATGTGAGATTATTGTACCCAGTAAAGCTAAGAAGAAAACTAATATTGGAAATATTTTAGGTTATGCTACTACGTTCAGCACATTGGGGATGATGGTTGCTTCTATTGCCAATTTGATAAAAAAATAAAGAATAATAGTTTATATGACTATGATAGACGGAGAATCTGAAAAAGAAATAAAACAAAGGCAAAATAATAATCTGAGTGATGAAATTGAAATTGATTTAATGGATATTCTCCGTAAGATTATTGCTATTCGTAAGACAATTTATAAAGCAGTTGGTATTGGATTAGTGATAGGGATTATGATTGCTTTAAGTATTCCTAAACAATATACTGTAACAGTCACTCTTTCTCCGGAAATGGGGCATACTAAAAGTGGAGGTTTATCTGGTTTGGCGGCTTCTTTTTTGGGAAACGAAGTTGCTATGGGAGAGGGTTCTGATGCTTTGAATGCTTCTTTGTCTCCAGATATTGTTTCTTCTACTCCTTTTTTATTGGAACTTTCTACAATGAAAATACCTGCACCAAAAGATAAGAATATGACTCTGAATACTTATTTGGATGAAGAATCTTCTCCTTGGTGGAATTATGTAATTGGATTTCCGAGTATGGTAATTGGTGGAATAAAATCATTATTTACTGAAGAAGATGATAGGGCAGAATCTTTTGATGGAGCTAATCAGGGTACAATTGAGTTATCTAAAAAGGAGTCGAAGAAGATTGAAACTTTAAAGAAGATGATTACTGCGTCTGTGGATAAGAAGACATCTATAACTTCCATTACTGTTACTTTGCAAAATCCTAGAGTAACCGCAGTCGTTGCTGATTCTGTTGTAAAAAAATTGCAGGAATATATTATAAACTATCGTACTTTTAAAGCTAAGGAAGATTGTCTCTATTTGGAGAAACTTTTTAAAGAACGTCAACAAGAATACTATGTTGCTCAAAGGAAATATGCCAATTATATGGATTCTCATGATGACATTATTTTGCAAAGTGTCCGTGCCGAACAGGAACGATTGCAGAATGATATGAGTTTAGCTTACCAAGTGTATAGTCAAGTAGCAAGCCAACTTCAGGTTGCTCGTGCAAAAGTTCAGGAAGAGAAGCCTGTATTTGCAGTTGTAGAGCCTGCGGTAGTGCCATTGAAAACTTCGGGTACTAGCAAAAAAGTATACGTTTTGATATTTGTTTGTTTGTCTGTTGGTATTGCCATTTTAGGGAAGTTATTCGGAGAGGATTTTCTAAATAAATTTAGAGAAATACGGAGCTAATATTGATAAAGTGATATGGTGTCGACTAACCAAATAAATAGAGTAGTAGAACTTATTGCTGTTCTAGGAGATCTAATCATCCTGAATTTCAGTTTATTTCAGCTTCTTTCCTTTTGGGAAAAAGTAGTTATGAATTTACCTTTTTCTTGTACTGCTTCTCTGATGATGACTTCGCTTAGCCTCTGTTACTTAGCTTGTTCTGCATCTCGTGGAAAGGCTTGGAATAGCAGAGAAATTCGTGCTGATCAACTTGTATTACGTGTACTGAAGAATATTATAACATTTTCTGTCTTTTGGGCATGTATAATGGCCTTTAGTGGAATATCTATTCTTTCTCCACTTTTCTTTGTTATTTATTTTTTTATTCTTTTTGTCTTTTTAAGTATTTATCGTATCATTATTCGTCGTTCGCTGATTGGTTATTGTGCTAAGGGGAAGCATAAACGTTATGCTGTTTTTATTGGTGGGGGTAATAATATGCAGATGCTATACGAGGAAATGGAAAGTTCTTTGGCATCTATTTATGAAGTAGTTGGTTATTTCGATATTGCTCCAAATGCTACTTTTTCCTCGCAATGTCTTTATTTAGGAAATCCTGATGGCTTTGCGGATTTTATGTTAGGAAAAACAGATATAAAGCATATATTTTGTTCATTATCAATGGATCAGGGACGTTATAATGTTTCTATTACCAATTATTGTGAGAATCACCTTCTTTATTTTCATGGTGTTCCTAATGTCAGTAAAGAATTTCCTCGACGTATTTGGCATAGTATGGTAGGCAATATGCCAATTTTGAATTTACGTTATGAACCATTAAGTAAAATGGAGAACCGGTTACTAAAACGGCTATTTGATATAATGCTATCAGGAATTTTTCTAATTACCATTTTCCCTCTCATTTATTTTATTGTAGGAATTATTATAAAATTGACTTCTCCTGGCCCTATATTCTTTACACAAAAGCGAACTGGTTTGAATGGAGTGGAATTTAAATGCTATAAATTTCGTTCTATGAAAGTAAATGAAGAAGCGGATAGTAAACAAGCAACAGTTAATGATCCTCGAAAAACTCGTTTTGGAGATTTTCTTCGACGTTCTAATATTGATGAACTTCCTCAATTTATCAATGTATTCAAAGGTGATATGTCGATAGTAGGTCCTCGTCCTCACATGCTAGCTCACACAGAAATTTATGCACGGTTGATTGATAAATATATGGTACGCCACTTTATTAAACCTGGAGTAACAGGATGGGCGCAGACACATGGTTTTCGTGGTGAAACTAAAGAGTTGTCACAGATGGAAGGACGTGTTAAGGCTGATATATGGTATATGGAGCATTGGACATTATTGCTTGACTTATATATTATTTATAAGACTATAGCGAATATAATCCTAGGAGAAAAGAATGCATATTAGAAAAACAACATTTCTTAACTGATTAAAGTATATCAAAAAATATTCATTGTAATTTATGAACTTTCATTATGACTATTTGATAGTAGGCGCAGGTCTATTTGGAGCAACTTTTGCTTATTATGCGAGATTGGCAGGTAAGAGATGTTTGGTGATTGATAAACGTCCGCACGCAGGTGGAAATGTTTATTGTGAAAATCTTGAAGGAATCAATGTACATAAGTATGGCGCACATATCTTCCATACATCCGATAAGAAAGTTTGGGATTTTGTAAATTCAATTGTAGAGTTCAATCGGTATACAAACTCTCCAATAGCTAATTATAAAGGTAAGTTATATAATCTTCCCTTTAATATGAATACATTTTATCAGATTTGGGGAGTAACTACCCCAGCTGAAGCGATTGCTAAAATAGAAACACAGAAAGCAGAAGCTATCGCAAGGATGAAGGCTGATGGAGTTAATAAACCGCGCAATTTGGAAGAGCAAGCTTTAATACTTATAGGTAGAGATATTTATGAAATATTAATAAAGGGTTATACTGAAAAACAATGGGGGAGGAGGTGTACAGATCTCCCTGCATTTATTATTAATCGTCTTCCTGTTCGTCTGGTTTTTGATAATAATTATTTTAATGATAAATATCAGGGTATTCCTGTTGGTGGGTATAATAAACTTATCGAAGGATTACTTGATGGTATTGAAATACTAACTAATACAGATTTTTTTATAGAACGTACCAAATGGGAGAAACTTGCTAAAAAAATTGTTTTTACAGGTAAAATAGATGAATTCTATAATTATAAGTTAGGGAAACTTGAATATCGAACAGTTCATTTTGAAGAGAAGATATACGATATAGCTAATTATCAAGGTAATGCTGTAATTAACTATACTGAAAAAGATATTCCATATACTCGTATTATTGAACACAAACATTTTGAAATGTTTGGTGCGGATATTAACAAATGCTCAAAAACGATCATATCAAAAGAATACAGTATGGAATGGATGGAGGGGATGGATCCTTACTATCCGATAAATGATGAACGCAACAATATTCTAGCAGAGCAGTACCGTTCTTTGGGAGCCCAAGAACTAAATGTTATTTTTGGTGGTCGATTGGCTGAATATAAATATTATGATATGGCTCCGATTATAAAAAAGGTGATGAATTATACTTGGAAAATAGGGCTTTAATAAGAGGAGTGTATGCGATATTTATTGGGCATGACAAGTTGGTTTAAATTATTTGTTATGATATCTATATCATTTGTGTTTTAGACCATTGAGAAGTAAAAGTTGAAATTTGAGAACATCGGAATACTATGCCTTGCACTATTTGTTGTTCTCTGTATGGCGACTTAATTAAAGTAAAGAAGAATATACCAAACAAAGTGGCAATAGAGAACGAAAATAATAAACGAATAGCTAAGAATACTATGTATTTGTATATTCGAATGCTATTTTCTTTACTGGTAGGATTGTATACATCCCGTGTGGTACTTCAGACATTGGGAATATCAGATTATGGTCTTTATAATGTAGTTGGTGGATTTGTATCTATTTTCATGTTTATTAATGGAACAATGACTGTGGGTACGCAGCGTTTCCTATCGTATGAGATTGGAAAAGGAAATATAGAGAAACTCAAAAAAGTCTTTTCAAATGCAGTAATAATTCACATCTGTATTGCTTTAATTTTGATTGTTTTAGCAGAAACTTTGGGTTTATGGTTTATTAATAACAAAATGAATATAGCACAAGAGCGAATTGATGCTTCATTTTGGGTATTCCAATTTTCTGTCTTAACCGCTGTAATACAGGTGTTACAAGTGCCATTTAATGCTGTTATTATTTCGCATGAGAAAATGGGTATATATGCCTACTTAAGTATATATGATACTGTAATAAAGCTTGCAATCTTATATGTCATACAAGTATTATCTTATGATAAACTAATTCTATATGGGCTATTTATATTAATAACTCAACTATCGACTGCACTAATATATTGGGTTTATAGTAAGAAGAAATTCATAGAATGTAACAACAAACTTGAGATAGATAAAATTACAATGAAAGAAATGGTTTCATTCTCAGGGTGGTCAGTTATTGGAATGTTTGCTGGTACTTGTCAAGGACAAGGAGTTAATGTCTTGCTTAATCTTTTCTTTGGTACTATTGTCAATGCTGCGAGAGGAATAGCTTTTCAAGTAAATAATGTATTATTAATGTTTGCCCATAATTTTCAGATTGCTGTATTCCCTCAAATCGTTAAGTACTATGCAAGTGGAGAAAGAGAGAAAATGGCAAATTTGGTAATAAATAGTGCTAAAATTTCTGCTGCTCTTTTACTTGTTTTGATGATGCCTTTATTGATTGATGCTGAATTCGTACTTAATATATGGTTGGGAGATTATCCAGATTATACATCTACATTTCTTAAAATCGTCTGCATTCAATCGTTGATGCAGGTTATTATTCATCCAGTTATTTTTGTGACTCATGCAACTGGTAAAATAAAAATGACTAATTTAACAGGCGGCATATGTGTTCTATCAGCAATACCTTTATGTTATATAGCATATAGTTTAGGAGCTTCGCCTAATGTCGTTTTAATTGTAAGTATAGTACCTTGGTTATTTGAAGAATTTTTTGATTTGTTCTATGCAAAGAAAAATGCAGATTTTCCTATGTTGAGATTTTATTTGGATGTTTATTTACGTTTTCTGTTGTTAGGTCTATTTGTTTACGAAATTATTACTATTTTTTATTCGTATCTTAATTTTAATCTTTGGACAAATTTTTCTTTAATGGTTTTGTTTAGTTGCTTTGTTTCTGTCATTGCATATTACGGCGGAGGTCTTAGTAAAAATGAAAGAAAGTTCATAAACTTAATAGTTTGGAATAAGTTAGCATCTAAAAAAATAGTAAATAACAACTTAAAGAAAGTGGAATGATAAAAGATTTTGTAAAGAAACATAGGATTTTATTGGATTCTGCAAGAAGAGTTAGGTGTTTTATTACTGCATGTAAGTGGATTTATATCCGTATTTGGACAAAGATACCGTGTAAATTAATTCGAAATCTGATTATTAATACGTATAAAAATGTTCATGTGCATAGAAGTGTCCCTATTTATTCAGGATTTGAATGGTGGCAAGGGCCTTTTGAAGTGGGTAAAGGGAGTTCTATAGGCTTTCATAACCATATAGATTGTCGTATTGGTGTTTATATAGGGAAGGATGTTTGTCTTGCTAGTAATATTTGTATTTGGTCATTACATCATGATTATAATGATATTCATTTTGCAGCTAAAGGGGCAGCTGTCAGAATCGAAGATTATGCCTGGCTTTGTTCCCATTGTATCATATTGCCCGGAGTAACAATTGGTAAAGGTGCCGTAGTTGCATCCGGAGCAGTTGTTACCAAGGATATTGAACCCTGGACAGTAGTCGGCGGCGTACCAGCTAAGCCTATAGGAAAGCGTGAAGAAAAGAAATATGACTATCATCCAGGAGCTTATTGGGTACCTTTTGTTTAATATTATAGTATTAATATGGGGATGATATATAAGAAATATACGGGTAGGAAATGTGAAATATTCGTAGTGATTTATATACTTCATATAATTCGTTTTTATTATTTTCTTCCATATACTTTTTTACATAATATCTTAAATGCTATAGATATATTGTATGCGTTCTTTTTTGCCTTTTGTTTTATTAAGTATAAATCAAGAACTACTATTACAAAACTCGAAGTAGCAACTGCAATACTATATGTAGTTTTTCTATTATCGGTTTTTATTGGCATTAAAAATGGACAGCAAATAGATCGAGTGCTTAAATACACATCTATGGTCTTCTTACAGTTTGGATTCTATTATTATTTAAGATTACATAACGTAAGTACTGAATTCTTATTAAAGCTCCTTAAACGCTTGTTGATAGGATATGCCGTTATTACAGTTTTGTGTTATTTACAGTATCCTAATTGTTGGTTTGGAGGTGATGATGAGCAATCGTTAGCTAGAATGAAGAGCTCTTTGGAAGATAGAGGCCTTATAAGATTTACTCTTCCGTGTAAGATGTTAGTTCCTCTTTTTCTTTTTATGGAGATTCAGAGTCTAGGCTTATGGGTTAATAATAAGATGAAAATCTTTATACTATTTATATTGTTGCTCTTTATTGGTAATCGCTTTCCTTTAGTTATATCTTTATTGGTGATAGGGTATATGATTGCTGTATCGAATAATATTAAATTTTTTAGAAAAATACAAACTGGAGTAGTTGTTGCAGCCGTTATAGCAATGCTTAGTTTTGTGTCTGTTACGAGGAATATTATCGATTCTCTTATACAGACAACTGTTAACGAGCGAGATGCCGGAGATGAAAACAATATTCGGGTCCTGGCCGCTACATATTTCTTTTTAGAATTCAATGGTGATAAATTAGAACCTAAAATTATTGGTAACGGAATTGCTAGTAATGGCGATGATATGTATTCAAAAGAGATGAAATATCTGAATGAAGAAGTTGGATTCTGGGAAAGTGATGTGGGGTATTGTGAAATATATATTTATTTTGGTATTATTGGTTTGCTAGGTTTGTTTTTTTGGTGCTATGGTGTTTATGATATTAAAATTGAGGAGTCTTACAAATATATAAAATACTATTTTTTGTTTCTAATGGTTTCGATGATTTGCGGTGGCTATTGGTTCGAAAATATATATGTTGTCAATATCTTAACGTATACTCTTGTCAAATCGAATGAAAATTTAATGAATAAGTATTTATGTGTAAAGTTGCAATCATAGGAGCAGGAGTCGCAGGTCTGAGTGCTGCCCATTTTTTAAAAGGCCGTTATGAGGTTATAATTTTTGAGAAGGAAGGTACGCCAGGTGGCCTCATTAAATGTTGTCGTGTGAATGGTAGTCTTTTTCATACTTGTGGTGGACACGTCTTTAACTCGAAGCGTCAGGATGTGCTTGACTGGTTTTGGAGCAAGTTTGTACGTGAAGAAGAATTTTCAAAGGCTGATCGTAATTCTGTTGTCTTAATGGAAGGTGGAAAGAAGATTCCTTATCCTATTGAGGATCACATGTACCTTTTTGATGATGATATACAGAAAAAGTTTATAGCCGATCTCGTGACTATGATTAGGAATGAAAGGAATGAACCTCAAAATTTTGAGGAGTTCTTAAAAGGGCGTTTTGGTGATACATTATATAGTATGTATTTTCAACCATACAACGAGAAAATATGGCGTCGTGATTTAAAATTGGTTCCTCTTTCTTGGCTAGAAGGCAAACTGCCAATGCCCACAGTTATGGAGATGATCTACAATAATATTAATCATGTAAAGGAGAGAAAGTTTGTACATTCAACATTTTGGTATGAGAAGATGAATGGTTCGCAATACATTGCAGATAAACTTGCTGATGGATTAAAAATTCGTTATAATACTAATATTGATAGTATTAAGTATACTAACGGTAAGTGGATAGTAAGAGGAGAGGCTTTTGATAAAGTCATATTCTGTGGTAATATAAAAAATATGGTGGAGATGATAGAAGGTATGGATATTGTAGAATTTCGGAGTAGAATTGCTGCTTTAGAATATCATGGCACAACTGCTGTATTTTGTGAAATTGATAAAAATCCGTATTCATGGATTTATCTGCCAAGTTGTAAACATGAGAGCCATCGTATTATATGTACAGGCAATTTTGCTTGTACTAACAATGATGCCTCAATACGAGAAGAGCGTATTACAGCTACTATTGAGTTTACGGATAAGATTAGTAAAGAGACTATTTTGGATAACTTGTCTCGTATCCCTCTTAATCCAAAGTATCTTACTCATCATTATAACCAATGTACTTATCCGATTCAGGACACATATACTAGAGAAATGATTAAGCAATTGAAAGCGAATCTCGCTCCTACGGGTTTTTATTTTACTGGTCGTTTTGCAGATTGGGAATATTATAACATGGACTTGGCAATGGGAGCTGCGATGGATTTGTGTAATTCTATATAATTATTTTATGATACTTACAACAATAAGGTCAATGAATGCTCGACAGCCATCGTGGAGAATAGTAAGAGAATGGGATGAAATAATAGCATCCAATTTGAATCTTAATCTTGTTAGCGAAAACCGGTTGAGCCGATTCTTGAAATTTAGGGTTATAAATAAATATGGTCTTGCTCAGTTTTATAATACCTTTAAGTTTAAGCGAAAAAAAATAGCTTTGTGTTTTATAATGACTGCTGAAACAAAGGCTAGTTGCTTTGTTGATAAAAATACTATTCCTGTAATTATCGATTTTTGGCTAAAAGAAGAAGAACTGGATAAATTTTATAAAGTATATAAGGATGTACCACTTGTTCTTGTAACTAATAAGGAGGTGTATGACTATCTTAAAGAACATGATTGCCCCTTACATGTAGAACATTGGGCTTTATCTTACCCTGATCAGCATGCTTTGGAAGTAATTCAATGGGATAAAAAATATGAGTTCTGTGTTTTTGGAAGACCTAATCCTTTTTTCTTGAGGATGTTGGAAAAGTATGCTTCTCTACATCCTGATTTTGAATATATTATAAATAATGGTGATATTAATAATCGAAAGTATGTGACAAATACAGGCCGATTTATAGCCAAGGATACAGGGCGTACATCATATCTGGATATGATTAAGCATACAAAAATATCTTGTTATGCTACACCTGGCATTGATGAAGCAAAAAGGGAAACAATTACTTTTAATCAAGTTACGCCTCGTTTATTTGAGATGCTCTGTAATGGTTGTATGGTAATAGGGCATTACCCACTGAGTGCTGATACGATTTGGTATAATTTGAGTTCTGTGGTACCACAAGTAGATAAATATGAAGAATTTGAAAAGGTTTTGGATGAAATGAGAAAAAATCGTTTTGAATATGTTAAGATTTCAGATTTTATGAGAAAACATTATACTTCTAAAAGAATAGTTGATTTAATAACGATTCTTAAAAATTATAATATACAATATTAAGTGACACCCAACTCTAAAAAATAACAATTAAAGTGTATGTCAAAGAAAAAAATATCTTGGGTGACTCCTGATTATTTCCTAGATGTGGATATTCCAATTGTACCAAATTTGCTTGATGAGTATGACATAATATGGATCATATTATTTCCATGGAGAAATAATCGATATAAGGAGGAAGATTTATCTAAATATGCGGAAAAATATAATAACCTTAGTATTTTTTGTGTTCATTCTAAATATTTCCGTTATGATCCTCGTACATTTTTCGTATATCGCAAGATACTTAAGTTAATAGAAAGATCTCAAGCAAATCTTATTTATTTTAATATAGTGCTAGATAATCCTTTACTTTACTCTTTATTTAAGTGGCTTCCTAAGGATAAATGTGTAATAACAGCTCATGATGGTAGTATAAAGTCTATAATGGGATCAGTGACTAAATTGATGTTTCGAAAATGTTATCCAAACTGTAAATATGTTAATATGTTCTCTGAATCACAAGCTGCTCTTTTTAAGATAAATTACCCGGGGCCGGAAATATTCGTAATACCTTTGGCTTTGAAAGATTTTGGAGTGCCTAATGTCACGTTACGTAATGACTGCGTTTCTTTTGTTTCGTTTGGAACTATGCATGCAGAGAAGAATATCCAGCTTATTATTGAAGCAGCCAATCAGTTATTTGAAGAAGGAGTTAGAAATTTTAAAGTATCAATAAATGGAGTGTGGAGAATTTCTGATACTCCCAATCAGTTAATTCGTTATCCTGAAATCTTTGAAATTAGAAATACTTTAATACCCAATAATGATATACCAAACCTTTTTTGTAGCAATCATTATGCTATATATGCTTACAAGGAAATGTCACAGAGTGGAGCTGTAAAAGTTGCTTTTAATTATTATACACCAGTTATAGTGTCAGATCTACCAGGATTTAAAGACGAAGTGGAAGAGAATATTAATGGATATTTTTTTAAATCAGAAAATATAGATTCACTTAAGGATGTTATGAGAAAGTGTATTGATAAAACTACAGAAGATTATAATGCTTTAGTTGGAAGAATGAGGGATAACATTGATAGAAAATATTCGGTGAAGGCATTATTACCAAAGTATAAAGCAATGTTTAGTAAAGTATTAAATGATGAATAAAATACTTACAATAGTCATACCGACGTATAATATGGAAAAGTATCTTGATAAGTGCCTCACTAGTCTTGTTATAGAAGATAGAGAGCTAATGAAACAACTAGAGATACTTGTGGTAATAGATGGCTCTAAAGATAGGAGTTCTGAAATAGCCCATGCTTACCAAGTTAGATATCCACAAACTTTCATTGTAATTGATAAGGAAAATGGAAATTATGGTTCTTGTATAAACCGAGGACTGAAAGAGGCGGCTGGTAAATATATAAAAATATTGGATGCTGATGACTGTTATAATTCAAAATCTTTGCAACAACATCTTGAATTATTGAGAATTGTTGATGTAGATCTGGTACTTACTTCCTATGTGATCGTTAATGAAAAAGGACAGATAAAGAGTAAAAGAACTTTTCCTCTCTATCCCTATAAAGAGTATTTTTTTGATGAAATTTGTGTAAATTCTGGAGTCGTAGATGCAGAAATGCATGCAGTGACTTATAAAACTGAAAATCTTAAGAATATCGATTACAAACAAACGGAAGGTATCTCCTATACAGATCAGGAATGGATATTCATGCCTATGACGACAGTTAGGACAGTTATTTATCAACCTGTATATTTATACGAATATTTGGTTGGTCGTGAAGGGCAAACTATGCAGGCTGATATACTTGATCGTACATTTTCTCATCAAGTGTTATGTGCAGTAAATCGATTAAAAGATTTGCATAATCGCCAGCTTTCTCTGAAAAGTAGTATGACCGCATTTCTATATCACAATCTAGGTCGAGTAGTTGTTTATATATATCGTGCAACAATTATGCGTGGTTTGTATGATATTGATAAATTGAAGGAGTTAGATGCTACTATTAATAGATTAGATCCGCAGTTCTACAAATATATAGGAAATGCATCATTGAATTTTGGTATCAAGTTTAAATATATCCTGTATTTTAGAAATACTGGAAAAGGCGCTCCAGATATAGTTCAGAAGATATATAGGTTTTTATATAAAAAAATCCATTGAGTAGAACATATATATTGAATTAATGAATAAGAAATTGATCAAGAATGTTTCAATCTATTCTTTTGCAAGGTAAGTTTATTCTTGTAGAAATATTGAATGTGACTTACAACATAATACCTAATCCATTGAGGAACTTTTATCTGAGATGTTTTGGTATTGAGATTGGTAGTGCTAGCTCAATACATAGATGTTGTAAATTCTTTCATGTTGGTAAGTTGGTGATAGGTAAGAACAGTGTGGTTAATTTTGGATGTTATTTAGATAATCGTAGGGGGATTAGTATTGGCAATAATGTAGGTGTTGCACATAATACAAAAATATACACCCTTGGTCATAATTTAGATAGTCCTCAGTTTGAGACGAAAGGTGCTCCTGTTATTATTGAAGATGATGTATTTATATTTAGCAATGTGATGATAATGCCAGGTGTAACCATTGGTCAAGGAGCAATAGTTTTACCTGGTAGTGTGGTGACAAAAGATGTGCCTTCACGTAAGATAGTAGGTGGAAATCCGGCTAGAATAATTCGAAACCGAATTGCAGAAATAGATTATAAACAATCCTATAACTATCTATTCGCTCTGTAATAATGAAAATATTATTTCTTTTAAAGTCTTTGGAGATTGGTGGATTGGAAATTGTTACAGCTAATCTTGCTAATAAATTTGTATTAGAAGGACACGATGTTGTAATTTGGGCGTTTTATAAAGAAGAACATTCAATAAGAAATCGTATAGATGAAAAGATTCCTGTAATTTGGGGAGATAGATATATCGTTAATGAAAAAAATGTATACTCTTTAAGAGAGACTCTTTTAAATTATAAAATAGAAATAGTTATTAATCAATTAGGGTTACCGTATAAACCTGCGAGACTATTGAAAAAGGCAAAGAATGGGTTAGACATTAAGACTATTGCGGTATGTCACAGCAATCCTGCTATGAATGGGAAAATTATGAATATTGACATAAAAAAAGAGTTAACCTCTAATATTGTAAAGAAGTCATTATTATCTGTTACAAGATTATTATTTAAGTTTATTACATCTGCTAGTATGCGCTATGTTTATAATAATAGTGATTATTATATGGTGCTTGCAGATATATATAAACAAACTTTTGTAGAGTTTATAGGAGTAAAAGATAGTGCGAAGTTGCTATCTTTGCCTAACCCAGTAACTATAGACTCTTCTGACTACAATCCATATACTTGTATTAAAGAAAAAAAAATTCTTTATGTAGGTCGCTTGGAAAATGTAGCCAAGCGTGTATCTCGTGTGATTGAAATTTGGAAATATCTTGAAAAAACTTTTCCTGATTGGAAGCTTATTATTGTTGGTGATGGTCCAGAGAAAGAACATTTAGAGAATTTAGTAAATCAATACAATCTAAAAGAAGTCCAATTTGAAGGGTTCAAAATCCCTAATGAGTACTATAAAAAATGCTCTGTGTTATTACTTACATCCGAGTTTGAGGGGTTTCCTTTGGTATTGTCTGAAGCTTCAAGTTATGGAACTATACCTGTTGCTTATGGTAGTTTTCCAGCAGTTTACGATATTATAGATAATGAGAAGAACGGTTTAATCGTATTGGGTAATAAAGGATTTGATGCTGCTGTAATGGCAGAGGCTGTGAGTATGTTAATGAAAGATGAGCAGAAGCGAAATGAAATGTCATATGCAGCATATAAATATAGCAAACATTTTTCTATGGATGCCATTTATAAACGATGGCTGAAGTTGTTTGAAACTATACTATAAACACATTTATAATGATAAAGAAAATTGGGCTATTCTTTCTCTGCTTTCCATTAGTGATGTTTGTGATAGAAACACTATTTTTCATTATTGGTTGGCATGTAAACTGTTTTGCATTTATTTTTGCATTTATTTTGGTTATTGGATATATTCTGCGGAATACAAGTAAAAATATTCGTCTTAAAAGTATATGCTGGTTCGTGGGTATAACTCTTGCTTCTATTTTTATAGGAGCTAATGTTTATGATGCATCATATGATGGGCAATGGTATCATTCATCTATAATCAAGTTGATGAATGATGGTTGGAATCCATTCTACCATCCAATTTTACAGCAAGATGAAGTCCCATATTATACAAATACGCATATATGGGTTTCACATTATGCAAAAGGAATGGAAACTATAGAAGCTGGTATTGTTGCTTTGACAGGGAACCTCGAAAGTGGAAAAACACTTAATATTTTTTTAGCTGTAAGTTTGTTTTGTTTTGTATTTGATTTTATTGGAAATTTCAACAAACTAGATAAAGGAATTATTAGGTTTTTGGTTGCTTTAACAACGACTTTAAATCCTGTATTGGTGAATCAAATGATGACTCACTACATTGATTACACATGTTATGTATTTGTGACTATAGGTTTAGTATGTGTTTATAATATAGTTGTTAAAAAAGAAAGATCCTATATGCTTCCTTTGCTGTTGATGGGGTTCTTCGTTCCAACAATAAAGTTTAATATCGCTTTCTGGTTTGTAGTTATATTACTTGTTTTTATTGGGCTTTTGTATCATACAAAGAGGATATTTAATAAAATACTGTTCAGGAACATGGCTATTTCTGTTGTTGCCGGTTTTCTTGTTGGGGCTTTTAATCCGTATATTACGAATACTGTAATTAAGCATAATCCTGTTTATCCTTTGATTGGGGAAGATAAAATTGATATAATGTCTATCGTCACTCCTCAAAATATTGAAGGGAAGTGTGTGTTTTATCAGGTTAATTATTCTTTAGCAGCCAATCCTTATAGCAGTGATAGTCGCAGAATGGGTAATGACAGTTTCTTCAAGATAGCTAAGGATGACCTGATGGATAGTCCTAAACATGATTTGCAGCTTGGAGGTTTTGGTGAGTTCTTTTTTGAAGCTATGCTTATTTTGTTTATTGTTTTTGTGATGTTAAAAAAGGACAGAAGATGGAAAGTAACACTGATTTCGATTTTGTTTTTATATCTATGTCTTTTTATACTACCATCAGGTTTTCTTGCTCGTTATGTCCCTTTCTTTTATCTTGTACCTTGTATACTCATTGGTTATATTCTTAATGCAGAGTGTGGAAAATATAAGAGAGGATTGACATTTATAGCAATGGTGATGCTTTTGGTAAATAGTTTTTTGAGTTTGGTAGGAGGCACTGTTATTAATGTTCAACAAAGGGTACAGACCGATTATATAGTATCACAAATCAAGTCAAAACAAAAGCCCGTTTATGTATATTCACAAAGTATTCAAATGCATAACAAGCTGAAAGAAGTTGGATGTAAGTATCAAAATGGGAATATTTCTATGGATAAAAAGAATAAAAATCAGATTGATTTAATTGGTATAAAGATGCAAACAAATCTCATACCAGAAGATTTTAATCCAGCAGAAATGCCTTTGTTAATGCAGAAAGTTGGTATGTTCCAACTTAAATTCTCAAAACCATGATAAAAAATATCGTTCTTTTACTTCGCCCGCATCAGTGGGTTAAGAATACATTTTGTTTTTTACCTCTCTTCTTTGATAGACATGTTATGGATATAGAATATCTAATTCCATGTATTATTGCGTTTCTTTCATACTGTTTTGCTGCCAGTGGTATCTATTGTTTTAATGATATTTATGATGTAGAAGCTGATTGTAAACATCCAAAGAAATGCAAACGTCCAATAGCAAGTGGAGCTATAAGTAAGCTTTGGGGATATGTCATTATGATTATCTGTTGGATAATATCTATTTGTTTTATTACATTTGGAAACTTTCTGAATGGTAATCAGAATTTGATTTATGGGATTGTAGGCTTTTATATCCTTATGAATATTGCTTATTGTATAAAGTTGAAACAGAAGGCAATTGTAGACGTGTTCATTATCGCTGTAGGTTTTGTTTTTCGTGTTCTTGTTGGTGGGTTTGCAACTGGTATATGGGTGTCTCATTGGATTATTCTTATGACATTTCTTCTTGCTCTTTTTTTAGCGTTTGCCAAGCGAAGAGATGATATTGTTATGTTTGAGGAAACGGGAGTGAGGGCTCGCCAGAATGTAGATCGTTATAATGTCGTGTTCATGAATCAGGCAATTGGTATTGTGGCAAGCATCACTATCGTATGCTATATTATGTATACTGTATCAGTAGAAGTTATTGAACGTTTTAATAGTCAGTACCTTTATATAACCTCAATATTTGTTTTAGCAGGTATTATTCGTTATCTTCAGGTTACCATCGTAGATGTGAAGAGTGGAAGCCCAACAAAGGTTTTATTAAAAGATCGTTTCATTCAATCATGTATTGTCGGTTGGGTTATTACATTTAGTGTTATTTTGTACTTGTAAATTATGGCTGAAAATAAACGTACGGTTGTTGTCTTCGATTTTGATGGTACTCTAACTACTAAAGATACTCTACTTGAGTTTATAAAATTTTCATGTGGGACTAGAAAGTTTTATTTTGTTTTTTTGCTTTATATTCCTCTACTAGTGTTGATGAAGTTACGGCTCTACCCTAACTGGAAATGTAAGCAGAAAGTATTTGCTCGTTTTTTTAAAGGGATGAAAATATCAGAGTTCTCAAAACTGGGTAAGGATTTTGCCAAAGAAATAGAAAAGATCAGAAAAGAGTCAATGATAGCTGAACTCAGTAGGCTTAGAAAAGAAGGAGCTTCAATTTATGTTGTCAGTGCAAGTATTGATGAATGGGTACGTCCTTTCTGCACTCAGTTAGGAGTTTTAGATGTCATTAGTACTAAAGTGGAAATTGATTCATTCGGTTATTTAACAGGTCGTTTTATTACTTTAAATTGCTATGGTCAGGAGAAAGTGAAACGTTTACTCGAAATAGAGCCAGATAGAAAAGAGTATATACTTATAGCCTATGGTGATAGTCGAGGAGATAAGGAATTGCTTGAATTTGCCGATCATGGTATATTAATAAAATAGTGTAATACAAAGAGAGATAAGTAACTGAATTATAAAATGTGCTGTTTCATTATTGCTCAATAAAATGGTAAATTCAGTGTTTTTAGGATGAATGAGGGGATATTTTCGATTTGTATTATTCATTTCATGATAATAAACAAAATTCTGTCCAGTTCTATATAAACCGAACCTTGTCATTTATATTTTTATATAATCGTTTTAAAACAACTCCATATAGTCAAGCAAAATGAATACTGCTAGAATAAATGAATTCATAAGATTTGGTATTGTGGGATGTATTGCTGTAGTAGTACAATATGCTGTATATTATCTGTGGCTGAAGTTTGTATCGCATAATGTATCTTATACTATTGGTTATATTTTTAGCCTTATCGTAAACTACATTTTGACGACATCATTTACCTTTAGGATAAAAAAAACAAGAAGGAATGGTGCTGGTTTTGCATTGAGCCATTTGGTAAACTATTGCATGCAGGTGGGATTTCTTAATTTGTTTATTTATTTGGGCTGTAGTAAGCAAATAGCACCAATACCTGTATTCGCTATTTGTATTCCTACAAACTTTCTAATGGTGCGATTCTTTATGAAGAAGTGTTGAAATAGTAAAATAACTTTAACAAAAGTGATGGTGCTTGCTGTGTGTTTCTTGCCAAAATTTAGTTCTGTTTTACTTTATAATCTTTAAGAGCATGGATGATTTTTTACTAAATGGGTAGATGTTCCTTGAAAAAAATGATCGGTTGTTTTTACGTTTAGAAAGGAAGCGAATTTCGTGATTTAATTAATATTGTGGTAATAAGAAGAGTTCTCGTGAATCAGAAATGAAAGATAGTTCGGATTTCTTAACGATCTGATGATATGGATTATATAGTAGTTTCTACTAATGTATATTGTAAAAAAAACTAATTGCTAATCAAATAACTAAGTATGGACTATGATTCCTTAAAATGGTATTATAATCATATTGATACTACTTATCACATGAAAAAAATGATACATATTCTTAATGTGGATTTGCTTTCTATAACCCAGGAAGACTTATTAGCTCAAATGAATAGTGGGGTATTATATACTCCTAATTTGGATCATTTGGTGAAGCTTCAATATGATAAGTCTTTTTATGATGCTTATCAGCAAGCCGATTGGGTGATATGTGATAGCCGAATTCTTTATTGGGTGTCTAAGTTACTGAAATTTCCTATTCCAGAGCCAATTCCGGGGTCTAGCTTTTTTACTGCATTTTATGAGTATCATAAAAATAATCAGAATTGCAGGATTTTCTTGTTAGGTGCTGCTGATGGGATTGCTCAAAAGGCAATGGTGAATATAAATAGAAAGATAGGGAGACAAATTGTTATTGGTGCCCATTCTCCTTCTTTTGGTTTTGAGAGAGATGAAAAAGAGTGTGTAGAGTTAGTTGACATTATTAACGTTTCCGGTGCTACTGTTCTATTGATAGGAGTTGGTGCACCTAAACAAGAGAAGTGGATTGTCAAGTATCGTCAACAAATGCCAAATATAAATTTATTTTTAGCCTTGGGAGCTACTATAGATTTTGAAGCAGGAACTTTACAACGAGCTCCTCAAGTATGGCAAAAAATAGGTCTAGAGTGGCTCTTTCGTTTTTTAAGAGAACCTAAGCGACTGTTTAGACGCTATTTTGTTGATGATATTAAGTTTTTCTACTTTTTCGCAAAACAGTTACTTGGCATATATAAAAATCCTTTTGTATGAGGACTGCTAAATAGCGAAATGGATAAACCAGTACTTAATAATTTATTAGGTATTGATTTATCAATGGTTGCTTATTGTATGAACCTTGACAGATTTTCAGTTCCTTAAGTATGTCGAAAAATAGGTGGACTTTATAGTGAATTAATGAAAATAAGAAATGGTATAAAATAAAATGTTGAGATGTAATAAACACGTGAGTGTTTCGTATGTGAGATGAAAAAAATGTAGGTCCCTAGCTTCATGCTGTAAAAAGCATGATTCTCCTACATTGTGGATTAGAAATAGCGCGACGGCGCATTTCTAATCTACGCCCTGACATCGGAGGTTAAAGCCGATGTGAATTTCCCACTATATCAACTGTCTGTGAAGATCGTTGATATTTCTTTTTATTCCCATTATACCGGATAATAGCCTCTTCTTTCTTTGTTTATATGTTCTAATTTTTGTAACTTTATAGCATATAAAACAGTAATAAAGAAACGATGGAACATTTAGAATTTGTAGTGAAATGTTATAATAAACAAGAGTTGGCGCAGATGTATTTTCCTGATTTGACGATTCGTGCTTCGGTCAATAAACTCCGAAGGTGGATGAGGAGATGCAAGCCATTGATGAATGAGATACTGTCTACCGACTTTCATCCGAAGACAAAGGCATTTTCTGTGAGAGAGGTACGGCTTATTACCTATTATTTAGGAAAGCCGGGAGAGCTATAAATGCTGTAATAATTGAATCTCTAAATGATATAAACATAAAAAAGAACTACGGGAGACTGCACTTTCGCCAGCTCCCGTAGTTCTTTTTATATATCCATATACTCCTTGCGACTGTCAAAACAGGGACAAGCCTTATGAATCGAAGCACTAAGTTGATAATGCCCCATGATTTGCGCTTCCGGATACTGATGTTTGAGAATCGTCAACAAGTCAAGCAACGCAAAACGCTGCGCCTGCGTTCTCGTATCTGCCGGACGACCTTCTTCATCCAGCCCACCTTCATAACAGATTCCAATACTGTGCCGGTTGAATCCTCTCACATGCGCTCCCGGTTCCGATACCGGCCGGCAATGGTGAAGTTCCCCATTGCGGGTGATGTAAAAATGATAACCTATATCCTTGAAACCTCGTTGCAGATGACATTGTCGAAGCTGTTCTACGGTGAAGGGAACATTGCAGCGCGTTGCGCTGCAATGAATCACCAACAACTTAATCTCACGTGGGAGATAGCTTTCTTCTGAATTTTCCATATCGGTCAGCAGGAGATTAATGCCCCACACAGGACGTTACACCGATAGCCGAGATGATAGAAGTCGCGATAGTCACGATAAACTGGAGAATGTTTTTCCAAAGTTGCTTTTTCATACGAATTTAAATTAAAGAATAGATACTCATGCATTATAAACTATAAACTCAAGAACCAATCAACAACCGGTTGATTATGCTGCCGGGTCCGGAGCTTCTCCGCTGCCGGAGCCTCCTTGATTGTCGTCACCATCATCAGGAAGTGGATCTTTATCCGAATCTGCAGAAGAATCACTTTTATACAATGTATAATCCAGCGTCTTACACAGTTTGCGAAGGTCACTTCCCGGATAAAAAAGCACTTTGCCCTTATCGATACACGATGCCTTGAATTCTTTTACCGTATCAGTAGGAGTACCCGTTTTGATACTCATACGGAAATTGCCCAGGTCACCCATCTGCACGATGTTTCCTTCCTCCAGTACATTGACGATTTCGAGCAGGAACTCACCGATACAACCTTCCAATTCTCCTTTGGAGTAAGAAGAACGTTCGGTAATTCGTTTGCAGACTTCCTTGACCGTTACTTTGCGACCGCTACGCGCCACTGCATAGTACTTCGGAGTTTCATCAGGTTTCAACAGGTTCTTGCGAGCCATGAGAGTGTAATTCTGTGCCATAA
>CDYU01012106.1_pt1 | contig 22840 bp, 20 predicted proteins | sample 480701 | NCBI WGS metagenome assembly CDYU01 (sample SAMEA3182105, study PRJEB8094) | gut metagenome | biome: human; feature: gut; material: Stool; isolation source: human stools | place: Canada | collected 2013-02-26 | reverse complement strand
TTGCCAACGAAGATTATTGTTACCCTTCCTTTTGAAATTGTAATATTTCTTAAAAAAGAACTTACTATAATCTTTGTTTCGCAGTTATTATTCAGTTTTCAAGGTACGTCTTGGTGATGTTCCTCAGAACCCAGTTTCCTGCAATCCTGATTTTCATCACATGGTGGGCCAAAATGGACTCGAACCATCGACCTCACGATTATCAGTCGTGTGCTCTAGCCAGCTGAGCTATTGGCCCATGTGGTGGAGATTAAGGGAATCGAACCCTTGACCCCCTGCTTGCAAAGCAGGTGCTCTCCCAGCTGAGCTAAACCCCCACATTAGGTTTTGAGTAACCCCTGTCAGGGCCCTCAAAATCGAACAATATCTACTTGACTTGCTCCAGTCACCTGTTCCGAAGAGTCGCCATCTTAGATGTCTCCTCTTCGCCTGACTCCTTAGAAAGGAGGTGATCCAGCCGCAGGTTCTCCTACGGCTACCTTGTTACGACTTCACCCCAATCACCAGTTTTACCTTCGGCGGCGTCCTCCTTGCGGTTAGACTACCGACTTCGGGTCCCCCCGGCTCTCATGGTGTGACGGGCGGTGTGTACAAGGCCCGGGAACGTATTCACCGCAGCATGCTGATCTGCGATTACTAGCAATTCCGACTTCGTGCAGGCGAGTTGCAGCCTGCAGTCCGAACTGGGACGTTGTTTCTGAGTTTTGCTCCACCTCGCGGTCTTGCTTCTCTTTGTTTAACGCCATTGTAGTACGTGTGTAGCCCAAGTCATAAAGGGCATGATGATTTGACGTCATCCCCACCTTCCTCCGTTTTGTCAACGGCAGTCTGGCCAGAGTCCTCTTGCGTAGTAACTGACCATAAGGGTTGCGCTCGTTGCGGGACTTAACCCAACATCTCACGACACGAGCTGACGACAACCATGCACCACCTGTCTCTGCGTCCCGAAGGAAAATACTATTTCTAGCATCGTCGCAGGATGTCAAGACTTGGTAAGGTTCTTCGCGTTGCGTCGAATTAAACCACATACTCCACTGCTTGTGCGGGCCCCCGTCAATTCCTTTGAGTTTCAACCTTGCGGTCGTACTCCCCAGGTGGATTACTTATTGTGTTAACTGCGGCACTGAAGGGGTCAATCCTCCAACACCTAGTAATCATCGTTTACGGTGTGGACTACCAGGGTATCTAATCCTGTTTGCTACCCACACTTTCGAGCCTCAGCGTCAGTTGGTGCCCAGTAGGCCGCCTTCGCCACTGGTGTTCCTCCCGATATCTACGCATTCCACCGCTACACCGGGAATTCCGCCTACCTCTGCACTACTCAAGAAAAACAGTTTTGAAAGCAGTTCATGGGTTGAGCCCATGGATTTCACTTCCAACTTGTCTTCCCGCCTGCGCTCCCTTTACACCCAGTAATTCCGGACAACGCTTGTGACCTACGTTTTACCGCGGCTGCTGGCACGTAGTTAGCCGTCACTTCCTTGTTGAGTACCGTCATTATCTTCCTCAACAACAGGAGTTTACAATCCGAAGACCTTCTTCCTCCACGCGGCGTCGCTGCATCAGGGTTTCCCCCATTGTGCAATATTCCCCACTGCTGCCTCCCGTAGGAGTCTGGGCCGTGTCTCAGTCCCAATGTGGCCGTTCAACCTCTCAGTCCGGCTACCGATCGTCGCCTTGGTGGGCCGTTACCTCACCAACTAGCTAATCGGACGCGAGGCCATCTCAAAGCGGATTGCTCCTTTTCCCTCTGCTCGATGCCGAGCCGTGGGCTTATGCGGTATTAGCAGTCGTTTCCAACTGTTGTCCCCCTCTTTGAGGCAGGTTCCTCACGCGTTACTCACCCGTTCGCCACTCGATCAAGGAAGCAAGCTCCCTCTCTCTCGTTCGACTTGCATGTGTTAGGCGCGCCGCCAGCGTTCGTCCTGAGCCAGGATCAAACTCTTTATAAATGATATTTATCACTTAAAAAGTGTTAAATCTTCTTCGCTCAGCACGCAATCGCTTGCGTCCTGTGTGAATTACTTTGTTTGGAATTGTTTACCGTGTTTTTCCAACACGAAAATAGGTTCCGTTACAAGTTTTTCGATATTGTTCAATTTTCAAGGTCCTGTGAGCGCCTCAGCCTTTCGGCTGACGACTTGATTATTTTATCACAGAAGTGATTTTTTGTCAAGCTCTTTTTTCGAAGCTGTCGAACTTTCTGAACTTGGAGCGTCCCGAAACCTCTCAAATCTCTTTGGTGTTTCTTGACGTCTATTGGTTCTTTTCTTCGGCTTCTTGCTGAGGCTTCGGAAGTCATTCTTTTGCCTCAGCGCTTGGCGCTCAAGTATAATACCATATGCCCGCCCGTTTGGCAACCCCTTTTTTCAACTTTTTTGCCCTCTTTTTTCGCTTTGTCTCTTTTTGCTAGTTTTTTGTTTCTTTTCAAGTCTCCCTTTGACAAGCTTGGATGCAAGGTCTTCTCCGGGGCTTTTCCTGCTGTTCTGTCCCTATATAATGTAATAATATAAGAGCTCCGTATAGATGCCAACGGATATTACGAGCCGGAATGCGGATACTATCCCTGCACTGCTTGTCAAGACCTTTGCGTTCAAATTTTGCCCCGAAAATCTCTCCGTATTTTTGGTCAAACTTCCGAAACACAAAATGTAGTGGTCTATCCATTGACATATCACTAAATAGTGATATGATAGAAGCACATTCAAACGAATTGATTCCACGGCATTTTGCGGGCGGCTCTGGCAAAAAGGGGACGCCCGTTTGAACTGCGGCAAAGAGTGCAACCCGATAAAAAGATGGAGGAAAGCCATGAAGATCATCAAGCGCAACGGCTCGGAGGTTCCTTTCGATATTACCAAGATCATCACCGCTGTTACCAAAGCCAGCGATTCCGTAAGCGGCAAGAGCCGCCTGACCCGCGAGCAGATCACCCAGATCGCTGCGGAGGTCACGGACCAGTGCCAGTCCCTGAACCGCGCGGTCAGCGTGGAGGAGATTCAGGATATGGTGGAGAACAAGTTGATGGACATGAAGGCCCACGACATTGCCCGCCACTATATCACCTATCGGTATGTCCAGAGCCTGAAGCGCCAGACCAACACCACCGACGAGCGCATCCTGAGCCTGATCGAGTGCCAGAACGAAGAGGTCAAGCAGGAGAACGCCAACAAGAACCCCACCGTGAACAGCGTTCAGCGCGACTACATGGCCGGCGAGATCTCCAAGGATCTGACCGCCCGTCTGCTGCTGGACCCGGAGATCGTCAAGGCCCATCAGGAGGGCCTGATCCACTTCCACGATTCCGATTACTTTGCCCAGCACATGCACAACTGCGATCTGGTCAATCTGGAAGATATGCTCCAGAACGGCACCGTCATCTCCGGCACCTATATTGAAAAGCCCCACAGCTTTTCCACCGCCTGCAACATTGCGACCCAGATCATCGCACAGGTGGCGTCCAACCAGTACGGCGGTCAGAGCATCAGCCTGACTCACCTCGCCCCCTTCGTGGATGTCTCCCGCAAGAAGATCGCCGCCGAGGTCGAGACCGAGATGGAGGGCCTGAACGTCTCCGCTGAGCGGAAGAAGGCCATCGTCGAGCGCCGTCTGCGCAACGAGATCAACCGCGGCGTCCAGACCATCCAGTATCAGGTCGTCACCCTGATGACCACCAACGGTCAGGCTCCGTTCATCACCGTCTTCATGTATCTGGGAGAGGCCCGGAACGCGCAGGAGAAGGCCGACCTTGCCATCATCATCGAGGAGACCATCCGCCAGCGGTATCAGGGCGTCAAGAATGAGGCGGGCGTCTGGATCACCCCGGCCTTCCCGAAACTGATCTATGTGCTGGAAGAGGACAACATCCGCCCCGGCACCCCGTATTACTACCTGACCGAACTGGCCGCCAAGTGCACCGCCAAGCGGATGGTGCCCGACTACATCTCCGAGAAGAAAATGCTGGAGATGAAGATCGACAAAAATGGCGAGGGCCATTGCTATACCTGCATGGGCTGCCGCAGCTTCCTGACCCCGTATGTGGACCCGGAGACCGGCAAGCCCAAGTATTACGGCCGCTTCAATCAGGGCGTCGTCACCATCAATTTGGTGGATGTGGCCCTGTCCTCCGGTGGCAACTTTGAAAAGTTCTGGAAGATCTTCGACGAGCGGCTGGCCCTCTGCCATCGTGCCCTTCAGGCACGCCACAAGCGGCTGCTGGGCACCCCCAGCGACGCTGCCCCGATCCTGTGGCAGTACGGTGCGCTGGCCCGTCTGAAGAAGGGCGAGAAGATCGACAAGCTGCTCTTCGGCGGCTACTCCACCATCAGCCTCGGCTATGCCGGCCTGTATGAGTGCGTCAAGTATATGACCGGCCGCAGCCACACCGACGCCGGTGCCAAGCCCTTTGCCCTGAGCGTGATGCAGCACATGAACGACAAGTGCAATGAGTGGAAGAAGGCCGAGAACATTGACTACTCCCTCTACGGCACCCCGCTGGAATCCACGACCTACAAGTTTGCCAAGTGCCTCCAGAAGCGGTTTGGCATCGTGCCCGGCATCACCGACAAGAACTATATCACCAACAGTTACCACGTCCATGTGTCCGAGCCCATCGATGCCTTCACCAAGCTGAAGTTCGAGAGCGAGTTCCAGAGGCTGTCGCCGGGCGGCGCCATCAGCTATGTGGAAGTGCCCAACATGCAGGACAATCTGGAAGCCGTCATAAGCGTGCTGCAGTTCATCTACGACAACATCATGTACGCCGAGTTGAACACGAAGTCCGACTACTGCCAGTGCTGCGGCTACGACGGCGAGATCAAGATCGTTGAGGACGACGGAAAACTGGTGTGGGAGTGCCCCAAGTGCGGCAACCGCGACCAGAATAAGCTGAACGTCGCCCGCCGCACCTGCGGTTACATCGGCACTCAGTTCTGGAATCAGGGCCGCACGCAGGAGATCAAGGACCGCGTTTTACACCTGTGACCCTCTCAGGCGCATCGCGCAAGCGATGACGGAAGGAGTCAATTTTCTGATATTTACCATGAATTACGCTACCATTAAATACTATGACATCGCCAACGGCCCCGGCGTGCGGACGAGTGTGTTCGTCTCCGGGTGCCGCCACCACTGCCCCGGCTGCTTCAACGAGGTGGCATGGGATTTCGGCTACGGCAAGCCCTTCGACAAGGCCATCCGCAACGAGGTCTTCGCCTCCTGCCAGCCCGCCTACATCACCGGGCTGAGCCTTCTGGGCGGCGAGCCCATGGAACCGGAAAACCAGCGGGAGCTTCTCCCCTTCGTCCGGAATTTCAAAGCCCTCTACCCGAACAAGACCGTTTGGTGCTACTCCGGCTATACGTGGGAGCAGCTCACCGGCAAGGACCCTTGTCCCGCCCGGTGCGAAGTCACCGACGAGCTGCTGGCCCTGCTGGACGTCCTCGTAGACGGCCGCTTCGTCGAGGCAAAGCACGATATCTCCCTGCGCTTCCGCGGCAGCTCCAATCAGCGTCTGCTGGATGTGCCCAAGTCTCTTGCCGCCGGGCAGCCGGTCTGGTGGGAGGATGAGAAGGTCTTCGCCACGCATACGATGTAACAACAAAGCGTTCTGTTTTCCACCGCCCGGCAGGGCAATGTGGAAACCAGAACGCTTTTCGTTTATCGTGACTCCACCGCGTCCTCGATGATGCAGAGGAAGTCCCGGCCATAGTGGGCGGCTTTCTTTTCGCCCACGCCCGCGATGTTCAGCAGCTCGTCGAGGCTGAGGGGCTTCTTCTGTGTCATCTCGCGGAGGGTGGCGTCGTTGAAGATCATATAGGCGGGCACCTTCTGCTTCGCGGCCAGCCGCTTGCGCAGGGCATACAGCCCGGCCAGCAGCTTTTCGTCGGCTTCGCTCAGCGGTTCGGCATCGGCTGCGCGGCGGCGGGCACCGGCCAGACGCTTGGCGCTGGCGGCGGCGCGCTCCTTGGCCTGTGCGGCTTGCTGCTGCATCTCCTCGGCGGCCTGTTCCGACATCCGGCAGTTGGAGCAGTTGCCGCATCTGGGGGCCGCAGTCTCGCCGAAGTAGTTGAGCAGAAAGCTCCGCAGACAGCGCGGCGTCGTGGAATAGAAGGTCATGTACTTGAGCCGTTCCTCGGCTTTGCGGGCCGCTTCGGCTTTGACGTCCGCCGGGAGGCCGTTGTCTGCTTCCATCTCCTTGTCGATGAAGAAGCGGATGGTCCGCACGTCGGTGCCAGAGTAGAGCAGGGTGCAGCGAGCCGGTTCCCCGTCGCGGCCCGCGCGGCCCGCCTCCTGATAGTAACTTTCCAGATCCTTGGGCATATTGTAATGAATGACGAACCGGACGTTGGGCTTGTCGATGCCCATGCCAAAGGCGTTGGTGGCCACCATGATCTGCACCCGGTCGTAAAGGAAGTCGTCCTGATTTTTCCGCCGGGTCTCCGGGTCGAGCTTGGCGTGATACGCCGCCGCCCGGATGCCCCGGCTCTGGAGCAGACGGGTCGTCTCGTCCACCTGCTTGGTGGTGCTGCAATAGATGATGCCCGCGTTGTCCCGCTCTTTGAGCACCAGATCCAGCAGGACCCGCGGCTTTTCGCTGGGCAGGGCGCGGCGGGTGCCGAAGTAGAGATTCGGGCGGTCGAAGCTGGTGATGACCTCATAGGGGTCGTGGAGGTCCAGATGACTGCGGATGTCGTCCCGGACATGGGCGGTGGCCGTGGCCGTGAAGGCTCCGATGACCGGGCGCTTGGGCAGGGTCTCCACGAACTCTTTGATGCGGAGGTAGCTGGGGCGGAAGTCCTGCCCCCACTGGCTGATGCAGTGGGCCTCGTCCACTGTCACCATACTGATCTCCCGCTCCTGCGCAAACCGCTGGAAGCCCGGCATCTCCAACCGCTCCGGGGCCACATAGATGATCTTATACCAGCCCTCCCGCGCACGGCGGAGCATCAGGGCCTTCTGGTTGTCGGTCAGGCTGTTGTTCAGGAACGCCGCCGCCACGCCGGCCTGTACCAGCGCCCCCACCTGATCTTTCATCAGGCTGACCAGCGGCGACACCACGATGGTGATGCCCGGCAGCAGCAGCGCGGGCACCTGATAGCAGATGGACTTGCCCGCACCGGTGGGCATCACGGCCAGAACGTCCTGCCCGGCCAGCAGCCGGGAGACGATCTGCTCCTGTCCGGGGCGGAAGCCGTCATAGCCGAACACTTTTTTTAAGATCGAATGCGGGTTTTCCATGAGTTCCTCCGTTATAATAGATGAGCACTGCCTTTGGAGCCTTACCAGTATACCACAAAAAACGCCGGTTTGCGCGCCGGAGGGCCTCCTTTTTGGCAAAACGAACGAAATGTCACAAGGATTTTTTTACAATCGATAGCTTTTCAGGCGCGAAAATGATATAATGAGACTACATATCTCCATCCCGGCTGTTTTTTGTGCCGGACCCAACGAAAAAGGAGCATTTTAAACCATGCAGAAATTGATCACATTTGCAGTCCCCTGCTATAATTCTGCCGCTTATATGCGTCACTGCATCGAGACCCTGCTCTCCGCCGGAGAACAGGCCGAGATCATCCTCGTGGACGACGGTTCCGTCAAGGACGAGACCCCCGCCATCTGCGACGAATATGCCGAGAAGTACCCCACCATCGTCAAGGCCATCCATCAGGAGAACGGTGGCCACGGCGAGGGCGTCAATCAGGGCATCCGGAACGCCACCGGCCTGTACTACAAGGTCGTGGACAGCGACGACTGGCTCGACACCGCCGCCCTCAAGACCGTGCTGGCCAAGCTGCAGACCCTCGCGGCCCGCGGCACCGCCCCCGACCTGATGATCTGCAACTACGTGTACGAGCATGTGGAGGACAACACCAGCCACACCGTCCGCTACACCAACGTCTTCCCGGAGAACCGGCTCTTCACTTGGATGCACGTGGGCCATTTCCGCCCGGACCAGAACCTGCTGATGCACTCGGTCATCTACCGCACGCAGGTGCTACGGGACTGCGGCATGGTGCTGCCCAAGCACACCTTCTACGTGGACAACATCTTCGTCTACCAGCCGCTGCCCTACGTCAAGAGCATGTACTACATGAACCTTGACCTCTACCGCTACTTCATCGGCCGCTCCGACCAGAGCGTGAACGAGAGCGTCATGGTCAAGCGTGTAGACCAGCAGCTCCGCGTCACCAAGCACATGATCGATTGTCAGGACCTCGACGCCCTCAAGAACGAGAAGCGTCTGCGCAGCTACATGCTGCACTACCTGTCCATGATGATGGCCGTCAGCGATATCTTCCTGCTGCTGGACGGCAGCGCCGAGGCCAAGGCCAAGAAGGCCGACCTGTGGAGCTACCTCAAGGCCCACACCAGCCCCGCCGTCTTCCACTCCATCCGCTACGGCTTCGGCGGCGTGACCAACCTCAACTTCCCCAAGGGGGATACCATCGTCATCGGCTGCTACCGCATCGCGCAGAAGCTCTTCAAATTCAACTAAAATAAAACCTGTTGTTTCTTTTGGAATAATGTTGCCGAACCGGGCAGCTGGGTCACATCCAGCAGCCCGGTTTTTGTTTGGATACAAGCTCGTTAAGAAAACTTCAGAGTTGAGCTTTTTGAAATGTTGTTGCTTTTTCCTCGACGATGGAGTATAATTTTTAGGCATCGTTTTCAAAAGGAGGATTGGGAAGCCGCTGCGGTATCGGCGGGCTCCCAACACAACACATGGAACAATTACTCATCTGCCTGTCCCTCGCGCTGATCGCCGGGCTCCTGATGTCCCGCCTTGCCAAGCTCGTTCATCTACCCGCCGTCACCTCCTATCTGGTGGCGGGTCTGCTGCTGGGGCCCTTCTTTCTGGGCAAGCTTGGCCTGAGCGGCTGGGGCATCGGCTTCGGGAGCATCGCACAGGTCGAGGGCTACGGCATCATCACGCAGGTGGCGCTGGGCTTTATCTCCTTCGTCATCGGCAACGAATTCCGCCTGTCGGCCCTTGAGAGCATGGGCAAACAGGCCATCACGGTGGGCATCCTGCAAGCCGTGGTGACCACCGGCCTCGCGGATGTGGCACTGGTCATCCTGCACCTTCTCCGCCCGGACATCATCTCCATGGCCTCCGCCATCACGCTGGGTGCCATTGCAGCCGCTACGGCCCCCGCCGCCACCCTGATGGTCGTCAAACAGTACAAGGCCAACGGCCCGCTGACCCACCTGCTGCTGATGGTCGTAGCCATCGACGACGCCGTGGGTCTGGTGCTCTTCTCGGCTTCCTTCGGCGTGGCGAACGCGCTGGAGCAGGGCCGCATCGACCCCATCAGCGTCATCGTCGAGCCGCTGGTGGAGATCGTCATCTCACTGGGGCTGGGCGCGCTGGCCGGTTTCGTGCTCAACCAGCTGGAAGTCTATTTCCACTCCCGCTCCAAGCGCATGAGCCTCTCCGTCGCCTTTGTCCTGCTGACGGTGGGCCTCTCGATGCTCTCCTTCCAGATCGGGCCGGTGCACTGCAGCTTCTCGCTGCTGCTGGTCTGCATGATGACGGGCACCGTCTTCTGCAACATCTGCCCCACTTCCGATGAGCTGATGGACCGCCTCGACCGCTGGGTGTCGCCGGTGAACATCCTTTTCTTCGTCCTCAGCGGCGCAGAGCTGGACCTGAACATCCTGTCGAACCCGCTGGTGCTCCTCATCGGCGTGGTGTACATCACCTCCCGCTCGCTGGGCAAGATCAGCGGCTCCTACGTGAGCTGCCGCGCCACCCACTGCAGCGAAAAGATCCAGAAGTACCTTGGCATCACGCTGCTGCCGCAGGCCGGTGTGGCGCTGGGCATGGCAGCCGAAGCCGCCGAGCTTTCCGACGGCCACATGGTGCGGAACGTCGTGCTTTTCTCGGTGCTCGTGTATGAGCTGGTCGGCCCGACCCTGACCAAGTTCAGCCTGACCGCCGCCGGTGAGATCGAACCGGAAGGCCGTACCAGCGCCCGTACCGCCAACAAACCGGAAGTACCCGTCACCTTGGACTGATCTCAACAAACAAAAAGGGGCTGCTGCACATCGTTTGGCCGAATGTGCAGCAGCTCCTTTTGTTCTCAGTAGGTATCCGAGCAGCCCAGTAATAATTTCATGTAGGCGAAGGTCCGCTCCTGCCCAAGGTCGCGCACCATTTTCAGCAGCTTTTCCAGCAGGGCGCGGGTCTCCGGGTGGAGCATGTAATGATCTTTGCTGTGCTCGTAGTATTCCCACGGGGAGGCATCGGTGTATTTTTCGCCCAGATAGATCTGGCTGGCCGCCACCCGGTCGCAGATCATCTCGCAGACATACCGCAGCGGCATCTTCATGCCGGTCATGCCGGATTTATTGGAGCTGTAGTCGATCCAGTATTCGAGGTGGTGCTTGTTCCGGCCCTTATGGTGGAGCCACGCCGAGGAGTAGCCCTTGGCGTCCCGCTCGGCCTCGTTGGGGCTGTGGTCGCCCTGATAGTAGATGCAGCCGGGGATGAACTCCGTGGGGCTGTATTTGCTCAGGTCGTGGGCCAAGCCCTGCTCATACAGGCCGCATTCAAAGCAGTATTTCATCACCAGCAGCTTGTGGCGGGTGATGGTCTCAAAATGGCCTAGGATGTTCATGCTTCGCCTCCGCGAAAACGCACTGTCACCTTCCCCGCTTTCAGCCCGCGCAGATCGTCGCTCTCCGAAAAATCCTCCCGGTCGCGGGTCAGGTTGGGGTTGTAGTAGGGGTCGTCGAGGATGTTTTCCTTCCCGTGGATGGTATAGAGCCGCTGCTGTTCGGCGGCAAAGCGGGCCGCCTTGGCGGGATCCTTTTCGTCGCCGCCGCGGCTCTTGCTCTCGTAGTGGGTCAGCTCGGCGTAAGGGGTCCATGCGATGCGGTAGCCCGCATCCCGCACCCGCAGACAGAAGTCCACGTCGTTGAACGCCACGGCGAACTGTTCATCCAGCCCGCCCACTTCGTCGTAGACGCTGGCCTTGACCAGCAGACAGGCCCCCGTCACCGCCGAGAAGTCCTGCACGGTGGCGATGCGGAACAGATAGCCGCTGCCGCCCTTCTGCTTGTACTTGTGACTGTGGCCCGCGTAGCCCCCAAGGCCCGTGATGACGCCCGCATGCTGGAGCGTCTCGTCCGGGTAGTAGAGCATGGCCCCGCAGATGGCCGCACCGCCCTTGTGGGCGCACTGCCGCAGCAGCTCCGTCAGCCAGTCCCCGTTGCGGACTTCCACATCGTTGTTCAGGAGCAGCAGGTAATCCCCCGCTGCCGCTTTCCGGCCAAAGTTGTTGATGCCGGAGAAGTTGAAGCCCTTTTCCGGGTAGGTGACCACCTTCAGGCCGTCGTATCGCTGTTTTGCCTTCTCGTAGTAGGCGAAGGTGGCCGGGTCCGTGGAGTTGTTCTCGATGACGATGATCTCGTAGTTGTCCCACGTCGTCTTTTTCCAGATGCTTTGCAGACACTTTTCGAGGTCATCGGTGTGGTCCTTGTTGGGGATGAGGATGCTCACCTTCGGGTCGCCCTCAATGTCCCACTTCACCCGGTAAGTGCTGGGGAAGAGGCCGTCCTCCACCGTACCGGTGCGGCCGGTGCGGGCCAAGTGGTCGGCCAGCGCCTTTTTGGCTGCTGCTGCCACATAGGGCTTGGCCTCGGTGCCGCCGGAAGTGGACCCCGCATGGACCCGCCAATAATAGAGCACCTGCGGCACATGGGCCGCGCCGCCCACCTGCTCGATGAGTCGGAGGAAGAGGTCGTGGTCCTGACTGCCATCGCACTCCGGCCGCTCGCCGCCCACGGCATCCCACAAGGCCTTTTGGAACACGGCCAAATGGCAGATGTAGTTGCAGCAGAGCAGGTAATCCGGCGCATAATCCGGCTTGAAGTGTGCTACGATGGGCCGCTGGATGCTCTTGGAGAAGAGCGCTTCATCGCTGTAAAGGAAACCATCCGGCTCCCCCCACTCCCGCAATTGCAGGATGGCCTTGCCCATCGTGTACATCGCGTGGGGCGCCAGAATGTCGTCGTGGTCCGCAAGGGCCAGATAGTCCCCGGTGGCAAGGGAAGCGGCGGCATTGGTGTTCGCCGCAATGCCCTTATTTTCGATCTTTTTGTATACGATACGTTGATTCTTTGCCTGATATTCCTCCACGATCCGTTTTACGGCATCGTGTTCCGCGTCGGACGCATCGGCAAGGCAGAGCTGGCCGTTGGGAGCCGTCTGATCCACAAAAGAATCCAGAAATTCCCGCAGGTATGGTTCCGGCGTATTGTACAGCGGGGTCAAGATCGAGATGGTGGGCAGCCCGCAGGAGTCCGCCGTCTGCCCGGCCAGTTCGGCCCTTTGGGCTTCCAGCACCTTTTTCGTGGGCAGATACCGGGCCTTTTTGCCGAAGCACCGGCGCTTGACGAAGCCGGCCCCCCGCGCCAGCATGGTGCCGAGGCCCTCATCTTTCGTCAGCTGGACAGCATAGCCCGCCAGCTCCTTGGCGCGTTTCAGTCGTACATTCATCTCATGCCTCGCCGCGCTGGGTCGCCTTGTAAGCGTCACAGACCGTCTTGGTGTCGCCGTTCATCTTCAGGTGGCCGTGGCTCAGCCATGCCACCTTGCTGCACATCCGCTCGATCTGCTCGATGGAGTGGGACACCAGAATGACCGTAGTGCCGCCCGCCATCAGCTCCTGCATCCGCTTTTCGCACTTCTGCTGGAAGAGGAAATCGCCCACCGACAGCACCTCGTCCGCGATCAGGATGTCGGGCTTGGTGATGGTGGCAATGGCAAAGCCGATGCGGGCCACCATGCCGGAGGAGTAGTTCTTGAGCGGGACGTCGAGGAAGTTCTGCAGTTCGCTGAACTCCACGATCTCGTCAAATTTTTCGTCGAGGTACTTGGGCGAGAAGCCCAGCACCGTGCCGTTCAGGTAGATGTTCTCGCGGGCGGTCAGGTCCATATCGAAGCCCGCGCCCAGCTCGATGAGCGGGGCGATGGTGCCGTTGACGGTCACCTTGCCCTTGGAGGGCTTGTACACGCCCGCAATGGTCTTGAGCAGGGTAGACTTGCCCGAACCGTTCAGGCCCACAAGGCCGTAAAAATCGCCGGGCATGATGTCAAGGCTGACATCTTTCAGGGCGTAGAACTCGTCGTATTGCAGACGGCCCTGCACCATGGCCAGCAGGTATTCTTTCAAGCTCTCGTGCTTTTCGGTGGAGAGGTTGAAGCACATGGAAACATTGTCCACTTTGATGATCGGTTCCATTTTGTCCCCTCCTTAAATGTGCAGCACGAAGCGATCCTGCGTTTTGCGGAACATCCAGACGCCCACCACCATGGACAGCACCGCGCAGATGCCGCAGACCGCGAACATGTTGAAGTCCAGCGGGATGCCCCACATCAGGGTGCGGCGGAAACCGGTGATATACCAATACATCGGGTTCAGCTTGATGATCTGCTGCATGTTGAAGCCGCCGATGGAGAAAGTCATCTGGGTGGGGTCGTAGAAGATGGCGGAGAAGTAGAGCAGCGCCGTGGTGAAGACGCTCCAGATGTGCATGATATCCCGGAAGAAGACCGTTGCCGCCGCGAGGAAAAGCCCGACGCCGAGGCTGAAGAAGAAGAGGGTCACCAGCGGGTAGAGCGCCTCAAGGATCGTCAGGTGGAACGGTGCCCCGGTGAAGATCATCACCAACAGCAGGGCCACAAAGCTGAACACGCAGTTCACCATGGCGAAGCAGCACTTTTCCAGCGGGAAGATATACTTGGGGATATACACTTTTTTCAGCAGGGGCGCGGCGCTGAGCACGCTGGACATGCTGGCTGAGGTGGCCTCGTTGAAGAAGTTGAACAGCAGCTGGCCGCACATCAGGAAGACCGGGAAGTTGTCGATGCCGCTGCCCCGCATATCCATCAGGCTGCTGAACACGGCCCAGTACACAAGGCACATCAGCAGCGGGTTCAGCACGCTCCACACCACGCCCAGCACGCTGCGGCGGTATTTGAGCTTGAAGTCACGGCTGACGAGGTTCCACAGCAGATAGCGGTACCGCCAAAAGCCGTTGAGCATTCCTTTCAGTTTTGCCACAGGCGATCACCACTTTTCAAAGAATTCAAACTTCTGGGCTGCAAAGGACTCATGCAGCTTGTCCTTGGCGCTGGTCTTGTGCTCGCAGCCGCAGTCCGGCCACTGAACGTTGACGGTGGGGTCATCGTAGGGGATGCCGCCCTCGCTGGTGGGGTCGTAGACGTCGGTGCACTTGTAGCAGAATTCCGCCACATCGCTCAGCACGAGGAAGCCGTGGGCAAAGCCTTCGGGGATATAGAACATCTTCTTGTTCTCCTCGGACAGGGTCACGCCCACCCACTTGCCGAAGGTGGCGCTGTGGGGGCGGCAGTCCACGGCGACGTCATACACTTCGCCCTTGGTCACGCGGACCAGCTTGCCCTGCGTGTGGTTCTTCTGGAAGTGCAGACCGCGCAGCACGCCGCGGGTGGAGCGGCTCTGGTTGTCCTGCACGAACTCTTTGTCGATGCCGGCTTCTGCGAACTGATCCTTCTGATACGTCTCCATGAAATAGCCGCGGTCATCGCCGAACACCTGCGGTTCAATGACCACAACACCGGGGATCTCGGTCTGCGTAAAAGTAAATTTGCCCATATTTCGTTTCCTCTCTGTTTTCTTTTAAGAATTATTTTTTTGTTGTATGTGAAAAGTCCCGAAGGGCTTTTGCGCAGGGTAGATAGCTCGCCCTCTCAGTCACGCTTCGCGTGCCAGCTCCCCCAAAGTGGGAGCCCTTGGCATATCGGGCAAGTCTGAGCGCATACCGGCAGCAGCCGGGTCTTGCGCTCTATCGTCAGTGCTTACTTCTCGGCTTACGTTTTCTCTTAGCTCGGATGCGTATTACTGCAAACACCACCACCGCCGCCAGCACCGTGGCGCCGAGGGAGATGGCGAGCAAGCCGCCCGCGGTTTTCTTGATATTGCGGGAGGCGGGGAGCTGAACGTTCGCGTTAGCCGCGACGACCTCTTCCAGCCCCTCGATGTTCGCCTTGACCCGGACGGAGGTGGATTCCTGCACATCGCCGCCCTGAATGGTATACACCGCGTAAGCCTCCGGGTCAACCCCCAAAATATAGCGTTCGGGCAGTTCAAGGCTCACCGACACATTGTCGGCGGTCAGGCCGTCGGCCAACAGCAGCCGCACACCGGGGTCGCTGACGGTCACAGTACCCATGGCACTGCCGCCGCCCACGACCTCCATCTGGGCCGTCACCCCCTGCGCGGGGATGTCGGTGTAGCCGGTAAAGGTCGCAAAGGCGTGATCCAGCAGGGTGCGGACGTCGTTGTACTTGTCGGTCTTCAGGTTGCTCTGCATGGTCACGCAGATGAGCCGGACGCCGTTCTGCTCCGCCAGACAGACGTAGCTGTAGCGGGCAATGTTGGTGTAGCCGATCTTCGAGCCCAAAATGGCCGGGATATAGTACTGGCTGGACCCCACCCGCATCTTATCCTGCTGGTGGAAGTACCGGGTCACGGGCTGGATGTTGGTGGGGGCCATCGTGTACATCTCGTTCCGGGTGAAAAGGGTCTCAAAGCCCGGCTGGGTCAGCGCCCAGCGCAGGATCTGCGCCATATCGTAGCAGCTGGTGTAGTGGTCCTCGTCGCTGATGCCGTGGGGGTTCGCGAAGTGGGTGTGCTGCAAGCCCAGCTCCGCTACCTGTGCGTTCATCGCGGCCACACCGTCGGCGATGGTGCCGCCGCCGAAATATTCCGCCAGCAGGTTCGCGCCGTCGTTGGCGCTGGCCATCATGGTGGCGTACAGCGCATCCGTCAGGGGGACTTCCTCCCCTTCCTGCAATGCGATGTGGCTGGAATCAGTACCCGCCAGCGAGTAAACGTCCTCGTGGCTGACGGCCAGCTTCACGCCGTCCCACTGGCCCTGCGCCTTTTCACAGGCAAGGCCCAGCGTCATCACCTTGGTGATCGACGCCGGGTGCAGTTCCTCGTCCATATTCTGCTGCGCCAGCACCAGCCCGGTGTCCGCGTCAATGATACAGTAAGCTTCGGTGGTCGTCAGGGCCGGGGCCGCCGCCGCGCCGGGCGCAAAAACCGCCAACAGGCACAGCAGGGCCGCGCACAGCACGGTGATCTGTTTTTTCATCTGGTATACTCCGTTGTTCCTTTAATCTGTTTTAGTATACCACACTTTGCCCCGCCTGAAAAGAGAAATGCGCTCCCTTCATGCCCCGATCCTCTCCCGCAGCAGGGGCTGGATCTGCCGCCCGGCCAGCGCCGCTTCCAGCGCAGCGGGCAGCAGGGCGAAATCCGCCTTCAGGCTCTGCGGCTTCGCGGCCGGGTCATCCTGCCCGTAGGGCACAAAATAGTAATGTTTGCGCTGGCGCAGCCGGGCGATGTTCTCCCCCGATGCCCCCAGCCCGTCGTTGGTGGAGACGGCGATCAAAACCGGGCACCCCACCCGCAGCAGACTTTTCGCCGCCAGCGTCACCGGCGTGTCGGAAAGGCCCACCGCCAGCCGGGCCAGTGTCGTTCCGGTGCAGGGCGCAATGACCAGCGCCTCAGCCAGCCGCTTCGGCCCCAGCGGCTCCACGGCTTGCAGGGTATCCAGCACCGGGTTCCCGGTCAGCTCCTCCAGCCGCGCCTTCCATTCCGCCGCCGTGCCGAACCGGGTGTCCAGCCGGGACGCTGCAAAGCTCATCACCGGCAGCAGCTCCCAGCCCTGCCGCACCAGCCGCCCGGCCTGTGCCGTGGCCGTGCCCAGCGTACAAAAGCTTCCGCAGACCGCAAACGCGATCCGCCTTCGCGGTGTGTTCATGCTCTCCCCTCCCGCTCCTGTATCATCGCGCAGACCGTCTGCGCCACAAACCCACCCGCCGTTTCCGGCGCACAGGCGGCGGGCAGACTCAGCGCATGGACCGCCGTATGGCCCAGCCGCTGCGCCGCCGCAAAGTCTGTTCCACCGGGCCGCGATGCCAGATCAACGATCAGGCTCCCCGGCCGCAGGGCTGCCAGCACCGGCTCGGTCAGCACCGGGGCGGGGACGGTGTTCACCACCGTATCAAATGCCGGGGCCGCCCCGGCTATCGCCGCCAGCGGAATGCTGCGCAGCCCCAGACTTTCGGCCAGCGCCCGCGGCCCGGCCCGCCGCGCGGCCACCGTCACCTGTGCGCCCAGCGCAGCCAGCCGCACCCCCAGTGCTTGCCCTACCGGCCCGAACCCGGCCAGCAGCACGCCGCTGCCCCAGAGCGTCTGCGACCGCCGCGCCAGCAAAATGCCGATGCACCCCTCCGCCGTGGGGATGGCGTTCCGCACGGTCAGCTCTTCCCGCGTGAAGTAATCCACCAGCTCTACCCCGGCCTCCCGCGCGATCTGCTGCGCCTCCGCCGACAGCTTCCCGCCCAGCGCCAGTGCCCCCGGCTTCGCCGCCCGCAGCAGCGCGGCAAGCGGCGTCCGCGCCTCGTCCAGCGGGAGCGGCAGCAGGATGTAATCCGCTCGTGCCACCTCTTCCGCGCCGCACACTTCGTATCCCGCCCGCGCCAGCGCCCGGCCCGCCGCCGCTTGCCGCGCGTCCCCGCCGATCACCGCAAACCGTTTCCGTTCCTCCATGCCCGCTCCCCCTCCCAAGGTTTACGACAGGCTATGCAGGGAGCCGTCAAGATGTGAAACCGCGCTTGACTTTTAGGCCCAAGTGCATATAATAGAATTAACGAATGTAAATAAGTCTCCATGGAGACACGTAAGCAAACAAGAAGCCCCCCGGTATCGCTACTACCGAGGGGCTTCCTGTTTTTAGTGCTTACCGCCCTTGAACTGGTCGTCAAGCCACTTGCAAATATAGTAAGCCACTATACCTGCTGCGACGGACAGAACGAATGTAAACACCATCTCCATGGGGATCACCTCCTTCCCATGAAAATGAGAGGAGTGGAGCGGCATTTACAGAATATCACATTACCAGCTAAATTTCAACAAAAAAGCGAGTAACCGCCATTGCATCCCCAAGCTCGCGGTTACTCGCTCCTCTACGGAATGAGTGATTGCCGGTAAGGAGCTAGCCGTTTGCGGGCCAGCGCCTTTTCTATTTGTAGTAGAACCTTCCTACGTCCAATTGTCAAGCGTTCGGCTTGCTTTGGGTGCTTCTTTTTGCGCAAAAATCCCCGGAACGGAACCATGCGGCTCCTTCCGGGGAACGTCTCAATATCTTATTGCGTTCTGTCGATTTTTGTGTTATCCTGTAATTGCCATCTTGCGATGGCAGAAAGGCACTGCGCCCTAAACGCAGGCGGCAACTCCCTACCGGACGGTTTTGTTTTTCAAACACAACGCCGGGAGGGCGACTTTTGCAGGTTTTCCCTTCTCGGTCGTTTTTTACTTCCGAAAAGGGGGAATGTCACATGACATTATCTGAACTTTTGACTCTGCTGGCCCTTGGCATCAGTTTGCTGATGCTGATCGTCACAGTGATCTACGACACGATCGACATCGTGCTCCGCCTCAAAGAGCTTCAGACCAAAAATGAGCAAAAGAAATGACCGCCCTCGCTTAGCACCCGTTGGCGGTCATTTTCTTTTGACTTTCCGATAGGGAGCTAGCCGTTTGCGGGCCAGCGCCTCTTCTATTTGTAGTATAACCTTCCTACGTCCAATTGTCAAGCGTTCGGCTTATTTTGGACGTTTCTTTTTGCGCAAAAAGCCCCGGAACGAAACCGTGGGGCTCCTTTCGGGGAACGTCTCAATATCTTATTGCGTTCTGTCGATTTTTGTGTTATCCTGTAATTGCCATCTTGCGATGGCAGAAAGGCACTGCGCCCTAAACGCAGGCGGCAGCCCCTTACCGGTTCCCTAGGCGCCGGGACGGGCGATTTTCTCTTGTTGTTGCGCTTCCCCGGACGCCAAAAGCGAAAGGGGGGATTCCACCATGACATTTGAACAGGTCGTTCTCCTGCTCAGCCTGATCGGCGGGGCAGTGTACGTTACATTTCAGATCACATGGACCGTTTCTCACAGCGATGAACACAAGAAAAAATGACCGCCTCATAGCTTCCAACCTGAGCGGTCATCTTTTTCTTGACTAAACCGGTAAGGAGCCAGCCGTTTGCGGGCCAGCGCCTTTTCTATTTGTAGTATAACCTTCCTACGTCCAATTGTCAAGCGTTCGACTTGCTTTGGACGTTTCTTTTTGCGCAAAAAAGCCCCGGAGTGAAACCGCAATGTTCACTCCGGGGCTTCGTTGATTCAACGGGTCATTTGGTGCAGTTCAAAGGGTATATTCAGTGATGCAATGCCCAATTTGTTGTAGGAACTTATTAGTGGTTTACCTTCTGGGTAGGAATCTTAATAACTGCAACAGTGTACGTGGTTCCATTGATAGTGGTGTCTGCAAAGCCAATCAGCGACACAGCACCATCAATTGCTTCGTACTCAGGATTCGCGAAAATAATACTGTTCTTAATAATCGACAAAGCATCAATGCCACTATCCAGCGTATTATACAGCTTGCTATCATACTTTACTTTCGGTGCAAAACCAACCAGATACCCGTTGGTAGTATCGTCGCCAGCAACAGCCTTCTGGATTTCAGTCTTCTTAGCATCACGCTGATCTTTCCAAGTAGTCTTTTCATCCGTTGCCATAATCTCTGCAACGCTCTGTGCCTTTGCCTTCATGTCAGAATCAGCCTTAACAGAGTAAATCTTGACATCCTTTTCCTTCATAGCCTCTCCTGCCGCCGCAGTCTTCAGCGTATCATTGAAAATCTTAATGATTTCCTTCTCGTTCACAGAAGTGCCACAGCCGGTCAGGACTGCCAGAGCCATAACGCCAGCGAGCGCAACGGCCATGAGTTTCTTAAACATTTTCATAATCGTATCCTCCAAAATAGTTTTCACACTGCACCCATTCAGGCGTTTTCTGTTCGCCTGATCTGTTAAGCTCATATTACCATTTTGTCACCATTTATTCAATACCCTTTTTGATTTTTGTTTCATTTGACAATTTCAGGTGGATTCTACTGGGCATTTTGCTGGAGGTCAAAGGAAAAATTGGCGGACAGAAAAAGCCCCTTGGCGGGGGTACAGCCAAGGGGCGAATGCCTTTTGCAATGCCTTTTGCAATCACACATATTGCATCGAACCTACATTAACTAATTCCAAACTCTTTCATCAATTCCGCGCGGCTCTTTTCATCTTCAGAAGCCCTCTTTACATCGTCAATGCGATTCTGGTCAAGAAGCTTCTTAACCAGCAAAGCCATTTTGTTTTCACCACGGCTCTCGCCTTTCACAATGCCTTTTGCAATGCCTCTGCTTTCCACTTTATCAAGCACATCACACATATTGCGTGGGCCTCCTTTCCTGTCATCGGTACTGGTATTATATGCGTCTTCAAATCGGTGGTCATTCGTCATGATGCTCAACAACTGAAGCGTTTCCTGCACATGTGTCAGATCCTGTGAACTTGGCACATAATCGCCTTTCTCTCTTTTCTGCACAAAGTAGTCTGCAACCACCTTAGTAGATGTTCAGCATGGTATCACCTCGCAGATGTGAGTCACTTGCTATTGTTGTACCTTCTTTTCGCCCGCAAAACAAGACGCAAAAAGCCCTCCGGCTTCCTATCACAGAAACCGGTGGCTTGTTCGCTTTATTGGTGTTTTCTCAAGCCCTCACGCAATACCTTGCGGGGGTCTTGATCGCCGTCTGAGCGGGAGCCAAAATTGCAGGGCGTTCGGAGTAACGATGATACGTTATTTGTGAATTTCCAGTGTGTTTTACCCCACCTCCGCAATGATCTTCTCCAAATTTTCTTCCTGCAAATAGAATTCCGGCAGTTTTGCCTTGTCATATAAAACGAATGGGCGGCGTTTGCAAGGAGCAGTCATACACAAAACGCCCCCGGCTTCCTGTCATGGAAACCGGGGGCGCTGCGGTTTTATGGGAAACGCCTCAGGCGCTGCAAAGCCTCAGTGCAGCAGAGAGCTGACCCATGCCCGGGCGGCCGTCTTGGCCTTGAGCTTATTGTACATCTTCAGGGTGGTGTTGTACACCTTCTGGCTCATGGCATTGCTGGCGTTGGTGGCGGCAGCCTGCTTGGCCTCAAGCGTGTCGGCGGCGGCAACGGCGGCCTTCATATCGGCGTAGTCGGCCATGATCTCCTGCTGGAGCGCGGCATAGCTGGCCTTGGCTGCTGTCCGATCCTTTGCGGTAACCTGATTGCCATTGCTGCCGTAGGTCAGCAAGTTGGAGAGGGCGTCACGCACGCCGTAGAAGGAGTCGGTCCAGTCGTCCGGGTAGGTGTAGTAGCGGCCCTTGGCATCCTGATACCAGACGCCCTCGGTGGGCTGCTCGTCGGAACGGGTGACCTTATGGACCGAGACCTTGTAGACATCTGCGGTGTCGGTGGTCAGCATCGGATAGTAAGGGACGAAGGCGTTGTACACGTCGTCGTCAAAAGCGGTCCACTCGGTAATGGCGGTGTTCAGATCGCCAGTGGCGCTCACCTGGAACAGATGAGTCTCCACATTGCCCGTCTTGCCGATGGGCTCGGTCTGAAAGAAGTGGATGGAATCCTCCACCGAGAACTTCTTGGTCAGCTGGATGTTGGAGTAGACCGGGACGATGGCACCGTTCTCGCCAACGTTGCTGATAGCAAAGTCGGTCTCGCTGTAGTTGTCCTTCGTAAAGGTGTCGGTGCCGTACAGGTAGTTCAGGCCGGCTGCCATGCGGTCCGATGCGATGTCGCCGTTGTAGGAGGCATCCAGATCGATGACATTGGCAGCGGCGTCGCCCACAAAGGTACCGGCCTTCTGGGCCACGGAAATCAGGTTAGCAGAGGCCACCACATGGTCGGTGTCATCCAGATCGATCTTGCCCATAGCGGCGATGTTGGGCTGCATAAAGACCACGCTGGAGGAGAGCTTCAGAGCAAGGTAGGTGTGGCCCGTCAGGTTCTCCACGAACCAGGTCTCGTTCTGGTCGGCAATGAACACGCCGGAGCCGCCGGCTGCACCGGCGTTGTCGTAGATGGAGGTCAGCAGGGCAACACCCTCGCGGGCCGTGGAAGCTTCGCTCAGCAGCACCGTGGTGATCTCAGCTTCCTCAATGCCGTTGTCCACATAGGGGTCTACGCTCAGCACGGCGTCGGTGCCGTAGAGAGACTCGGTAGCAGAGACCATGACGCCCTTCTCGTTGGTGCCAGCCTCCTCATAGGGGGTGTGCTCGTGGGTGCTGTCGCAGTCCGGGCAGACACCCAGACCGTTGTCGTCCCGGCGGGCGGTGTAGCGGTAGCTGTCGTGGGTGAAGGTGTAGGTAAAGCCGTAGCAGCCCTCGTACACCTCGCCCGCGGTGTGCTTCCCGGCCGGGCTGATGTTGAACAGCTTGTTGGAATCGTTGGTGCCCAGATCCTCGATCCGGCCAAACATGGTGGTGCCATCCTCGGTGAGGTCGCTGCCGACATAGAGTGCCGTGCAGGCGAAGGCGGAAGGAACCACGGCAAGCGTCATCGCACAGGCGATGAAAGCCGCAGCAATTTTCTTCTTCAAAGACATAATAGTATCGATCCCTCTCTTGTTGATTGTCGGCATTTCGTCGGCAGGTGTTATAATACACCCGTTTTAATGAAAATGCAAGTATTTCCCCAAAATTCTAGCATATATTCATTTTTATATGGTATATATTCATACTGCATTTTTCATCTGCCCCTCCGTGAGCGCAAAAAACCGCCCCGGCTTCCTATCACAGAAACCGGGGCGGTCATATACTTTATTGGTGCTTTCTCAAGCCCTCACGCAATTACTTGCGGGGGTTCTTGATCGCAGCCTGAGCGGGTGCCAAAATTGCAG
>CDYU01053313.1_pt1 | contig 23350 bp, 19 predicted proteins | sample 480701 | NCBI WGS metagenome assembly CDYU01 (sample SAMEA3182105, study PRJEB8094) | gut metagenome | biome: human; feature: gut; material: Stool; isolation source: human stools | place: Canada | collected 2013-02-26 | reverse complement strand
TTTGGGAATCGCCCACAGCAACGAAAAAACGGCGATTCTCACCCCGGAAAACCGCATAATCATGCCCGCCCCTTCGGCTGACGGAGATGGGGACGATGCAAAAGTCTCCGATCCGAATACAGAAAAAGATACCGGAAGCTCACATTGTACACCTCGAGGCTTTCCGGTATCTTTCTCTTTATTGTACGGCGTAAAAAGAGGATTATGTCTTTGCGAGCGTCCAGCTCCGGCTCTCGGTCTGAATACGGACCATATGAGCGAAGATGCCGCCCGCTTGCAGCAGCTCTGCGGGAGAGCCCTGCTCGGCTACCGCGCCGTCACTCAGCACTACGATCCTGTCTGCGCCCGAAACGGTACGCATCCGGTGGGCGATGATGAGGACGGTTTTGTTTTTGATGAGGCGGGAGAGTGCCTCCTGAATGGCTGTTTCGTTCTCCACATCCAGGCTGGCGGTGGCTTCGTCCAGCAGAATGATGGGCGCGTCCTTCAGAAACGCACGGGCGATGGAAATGCGCTGACGCTCGCCGCCGGAAAGCTCACAGCCGTTTTCACCGATGTTGGCGTTCCAGCCGTCGGAGAGCTTTTCTGCGAACCTGTCCACATTGGCGAGCTTTGCCGCCGCGATCACCTCTTCGTCCGTCGCGTCCTTGCGGCCGATACGGATATTCTCTAAAATCGTATTGTCAAACAGCGTGACATCCTGGAACACGATGGAATAGAGGCTCATCAGCTTTTCCGGATCGATTCCGGAGATATCCATGCCGCCAACGGTGATCCTGCCCCGGTCAATGTCCCAGAACCGCGCCGCCAGGCGGGAAACGGTAGTTTTACCTCCGCCGGAGGGTCCGACCAGCGCCGTGACCTCTCCCTGCTTTGCCGTAAAGGACACATCCCGAAGCACCGTTTCGCCGCTCTGATAAGAAAAACCCACATGGTCGAACACAATGTCACAGTTCCGATTGGTAAGCTGTTCGCTTCCGGTCTGCACGTGGCAGTCCAGAATCTCATTCATGCGCTCGATGTTGCTGTTGGTGCCGATGATGGCGGCAAGATTCTGCAGAGTACCCTCCAGCGGGTCATACAGGCGGGATACCACCAAAAGGAACATAAAGAAGGTCAGGACATCCAGCTCACCCTTTACCAGCAGAGCCGCGCCCGCAAGGGCGGTGGTGGCAATGCCCAGCCGCAGCACAAGTCCCGCGGAAACCACAAAGACAGCCGTTCCCAGCTCGCTCCGGACGAGGCGGCTCTCTACGGCACGGATTTTCTTTTCCAGCCCCGAAAGGTATCTCTCCTCGGCATTGTTGGCGCGCAGATCGGGCATCGCTTCCATGCATTCCTGAATACCGTCCTCGCAGGCGATCTTCGCTGCCGTTGCTTTGCGGGAGAGCTTTTTCTGCACGTCTGAGGCAAGCAATACGATGGCAAATGCCACCGGCAGCGGCCAGACGGCGGCAAGCGCCATGCGCCAGTTAAAAAACAGCATCGACACGGCGATGACCGTAGTGGAGAGGATCGCACCGTACAGCGGCGCGACAAAATGGGATTGGCTTTGCTCCAGCACGGCGCAGTCGTTCATGATGGAGGAGGTCAGGTCGGCAAGGTCTTTCTTTCCGAAAAAGGACAGCGGAATCTTTCTCAGCTTCTCGGCAAGCCCCACACGGCGCACACCCGATTCCACATAGGTGACAAGAAAGGTGTTGTCGTATTCCAGCCGTGTGCAGACAACAATGAACAGTGCCGCCGCGACACAGCCGATCACATAAAACGGAATTCTCCCTGTCGTCAGCGTGCCGTTCATCATATCGCCCACCAGCCGGTACAAAAGCCCCACCGGCAGCATGAAGGAGATGTTTTGCAGGGCACAGCATAAAATTCCTTTGATGTTGTCAATGGCTCCCTTTCGGGAAAGCGCATAGCGTCTCTGTAAATATTTAATCATCGCTCAGACCTCCTTTTCCACTTTCCACCGGACGGACTGCTGATAGTCCTGCCACATCGTTCCGAACAGACTGTCTTTCTGCCCGGACAGCTCCGCAAAGCTGCCGCTTTCCGAAAGATGTCCCTCATTCAGCACAAAAATGCGGTCGGCGTTCACAACCGTGGACAGCCGATGGGCGATCATGATGACGGTACGTCCCTTTGCCAGCGCATTGAAGGCAGCCTGCACCTTCGTTTCGTTGTCGGGGTCGGCAAAGGCGGTCGCTTCATCAAGAATCAGCACCGGCGCGTTTTTGAGCATGGCGCGGGCAATGGCAAGCCGCTGTGCTTCGCCGCCGGAGAGGTAGATGCCCTGCGAGCCGATGACCGTATGCACACCGTCCGGGAATTTTTCGATGATGTCCGTACACTGCGCCGCACGGAGTGCTGCCAGCACCTCCTCATCCGCGGCGTCCGGCTTGCCCATACGCACATTGTCCAGAATGGTGCCTTTGATCAGATGGCTGTTCTGAAACACGAAGGAAACCGTGTTCATCAGCTCGTTTTTTTCAATGTTCTTCACATTGACACCGCCGACGGAAATACTGCCGCTCTGCGGATCAAAGAAGCGGGCAATGAGCGCCGCCAGCGTGGATTTTCCGCCGCCGGAGGGTCCGACAAACGCCACCGTCTGTCCCGCACCGATGGAAATGGAAATATTCTCCACTGCATTTTTTGTGCCGTCATAGCTGAATGTTACATTTTCCAATTCGACCGAGCTGTCCCTCGGATGCTTCGATGCGCTCGGTTGAGAAAGTGAGGGGCTTTGCAGAACACGGTCAATGCGGGTGATGGCGTCCTGCACGATCATGCCGTTTTCGCTCATGAACATCAGCTTGGTGAGCGTCAGCGAGATGACCGGCGTGACGATGATGTAAAAGAGCAGGTTCAGCAGCACGCCGCCGTCCGCACCGCCGCGGAAGAACAGAAAGCCGCCTGCGATCAGAAACACAAACACGCTGTTGACCGCCAGCGTATAGAAGATCATCGGCCAGCGCATCTGGCAGGTATATGCGATGACCCAACGCTCGTAGTTGTCGATGGCGCCCTTGAACTTTTTGAAGGAAAACACTGTCTGACCGAAGGTCTTGACGACGGGAATCCCACGCACATACTCCACCGCCTCCCCCGACATATCCGCAAGCGCGTTCTGATACTGTGTCATCTTCTCCTGCATCCCCTTGCCGGTCATGCTTGTCATCACGGCAAAGGCAAGCGCCACCGGCACAAGGCTTAAAAGCCCCAGCCGCCAGTCGAATGCCAGAAGAAGCGTCAGAAGTCCCGCAATGGTCGCCACAGCCCTTGCCTTGTCGGGGAGCTGGTGGGCGAGATAGGTTTCCGTTGCGCCGGTCGTTTCCGAAATCGTGCGGCGCAGCTTGCCGCTGCCGAACTGTTCGATTTCCCCAAGCGGAAGCGTGGCAATATGCTTCGTCATGGCAAGGCGCAGATTGGTGGCGATGCGGAACGCCGCAAGATGCGAGCACATCAGCCCCGCGATGTAGGTAAGCACGGCGGCAAAGGCAAACGCCACCGCCATCCAGCCGTAGTGCGTCACATGGACGGCGTTTTCATAGTTCGGCGCAACCTCGATGACCTCCCGCAGGATGCGCCAGATGTACCAAAACGGCACCAGCGCCAACAGTGCGCCGGCGGCGGCAAGCACCCACGAAAGATAGCTTAGGATTCGGTATGTCCCCGCGTAATCCAGCAGGCGGGACAGATTGGATTGTTTTTTCAAAACGGTTCCTCCTTGATTGCGTTTTTAGTTAGTCAAAGCTAACCTGACAGCTTTTGAAAAGCCGCCCAAGCGGCGATTCAAAGCGTATGCTTTACTTTTTCAGAAAAGAAAACAGCCCTTTCTTTTCATACGGAGCAGCACGGATTTCTCCCGCCGTGTAGCCGGTGGCGGCAATGGCGGCGCGCAGGGCGGCTTCGTCAAGCGGCTCACGCGAGAGGATAACGGTTTCTCCCTTCGTATGGGAGGAAGACACCTTTTCCACTGAAAATGTGCGGCGAATCGTATCGTTGATGTGTGCCTCGCACATGGAGCATGCCATGCCGGAAATCTTGACGGTTGTCTGAATCATTTTCGTACCTTCTTTCAAAATTGAATCCTACCCCAAAGCCACATCAAGCGTCATCATAATACTGAACCCGACAGCAAAGAAAATTGTCCCGATGTTGGAGTGTTTTCCATGAGACATTTCCGGTATCAGTTCTTCTACCACAACATAGAGCATTGCGCCTGCCGCAAAGCTCAGAAAATACGGCAGGGCAGGGATCACAAGCCGTGCCGCAAGAAGCGTCAGCACCGCTCCGACAGGTTCGACCACGCCGGAAAGCACGCCGCCGAGAAACGCCTTGCTTTTACTCTCGCCCTCAGCCTTGAGCGGCATGGAGATGATTGCTCCCTCGGGAAAATTCTGAATGGCAATGCCAAGGGACAGAGCAAGCGCGCTTGCCGCCGTGATCTGTGAGTTTCCCGCAAGAAAGCCCGCGTACATCACGCCGACCGCCATGCCCTCCGGAATGTTATGCAGGGTCACTGCCAGCACCATCATGGTGGTGCGCCCGAGCTTGCTTTTCGGACCCTCCGCCTTATCGCTTCCGATATGAAGATGGGGGATCAAACGGTCAAGCAAGAGCAAAAACAGCACGCCGACCCAAAAGCCGATAAAGGCGGGGAGGAACGACAGCTTTCCCATGCCCTCCGACTGCTCGGTGGCAGGGATCAGCAGGCTCCAGATCGACGCCGCCACCATCACTCCGGCGGCAAAGCCTGCAAGCGCACGCTGTACCAAATCGCCGAGAGATCTTTTCATAAAGAACACGCACGCCGAGCCAAGCGTCGTCCCGATAAAAGGAATCAATATTCCGAATAATACTTCCATTTGCTTCACCGCCTTTGCGTTGTGCTTTTATTTGTTTTTTCTGAAGCCCGCCTCGTCACGATATTCGGGATGCTCCTTCAGATACGGGTCTTTGTCGCCGCAGATGGTATAGTCGCATCGGCAACCGTCCACGCAGGTGTTCGTCCGCACCAGCCTTGCGCGGAGCAGCTCCATGGAAGCAAAGTCCACGTTGCACAGAGCGGGCATAATATTCGTAAGACCGTGCCTGACAGCAAACTCCGCCGCCGGACACGATGTGAATTCATAATAAATAGGCTTATCTTTATCGTAAGGCGCAACCGACATCTCGTAATCGTGCCATTTGTCACAGCCGCATTTTGCCCGCACAAACGCCTTGTACATCAGCTTTCTCCAGAACGGCTTGTTGCAGTCAACGAACCGCAGTTTGCGGAAAGTCGGAAGGATCAGATTTTCCTCCATCTCTTCGATTTCACGGAACGAAGTAACTGCTTTGCAGACAACATAATAGCTCATGATAGCGATGCAGTCATAGGTGCCGCCTACGCCGTTATGGAAGTTCTTTTTGCCGCCCAGATCGGTGCGCCAGTCGGAGAGAAAGTCGATGTACTGCCGCTGTACCTTTTCCCATGTCGCCTCTCGCTCTGTCGCAGGATAATGCAAAGCAATTTTTGCCCGTATCTCTTTCTTGCAGGGCTTTGAATACAGCACATGGTTTTTGCGGTCGAATTGAAGTTCTCTATCTTTCATCTATTTGCCTCCCTCCTTGAAAATCGTGGCATACAGCAGTCATTTCATCGTTTCCGCGCCGTGACGCATAGCCAACTTTTCTTTTTGTGTATCTGAACATCGTGAAAGCCCGCCTGCTCCAGATACGCTTTCAGCTCTGTGTCTTTATGGATGGTCATGCCGCCGATGATCTCCGTCCATTTCTCGTCCCTGTCCGTGTCGCCGTTGCTCTCGTTGCAGATGAGAAAGGTTCCGCCGCTCTTCAGCACCCGTCCGACCTCGCAAAAGCACTGCGGCAGATCAGGCCAGAAGTAGACGGTTTCAAAAGCCGTGACCAGATCGAACTGCTCCGATTCAAACGGCAGCTCCGCCACGCTCGCGCACAGAACATCACAGCGTCCCCTCGCAACGGCGGATTTGTTGACCCTTTTTGATTTTTCAACGCTGACGGGCGAATAGTCGATCCCCCGCACAGTGCCTTTCGGACACAACTTTAACAGTCTTTTGATATTCGCCCCGCCGCCACAGCCGCAGTCAAGCGCCTTGGCATCCGGAGTAAACTCCAAAAAGCGAAGTCCCCACCGCGCCACGGGGCTGTGACCGAGATTCATCAGGGCAACCATGATTTTTCCGCCAAGCCCCACGGGGTTGCGGGTGTTTTCAAAAAATGACATATCACACCTCCGATTTCACACATTCGGTATAAGTTAACGGGAAGGATGCTTTCAGAACAGCGCTTTTCCGCACCGTCCAGCCGTTCTGCCGAAGGAAAGTCAGATATTCCTCCCTCGTCCATCTGCTGTGAAGGGGAAAGCCCGCCAGCTTCATAAAAAACGCTCTCACCTTGCCGGAAAACGAATTTCCAGCGTGAGTAAATGTCGGCGCGATCAACACACCATCGTCCTTCAGCACCCGGCGAATCTCGGCAAGGGCTTTCTCCGGCTGCGGCACGATGTGCAGGGCGTTTGACACGATCACCGTATCGAAGGATCCGTCCGCATAGGGCAGACGGAACATATCCTGCACGGAGAAGTGTAGCTTGGCAGAGCGGTTATCCCGCTTTGCCTCGGCGATCATCTCTGCGGAGGCATCCGTCGCCTCGATGTGTGCCGCCACATTCACGATATTTTTTGCAATCATGCCGGTTCCGGCGGCAAGCTCAAGTACCGTCTTAGCTTTCACGATCGGTCGGATAAGCTCATACATTTTTTCATATGCCGCCCGATCCTTTCGCATAAAGCGGTCATACCTACCGGCATTTCTGTCCCAGAAATTCTTGTGTTCTCGCATCGCTGTCATTCCTTTTTCCGTCAGATTTGTCTAACCGATACATACACATCACGAGGTTAGACGCAGCTAACTCGCACATTTTTGAAAAGCCGCATCTCTGCGGCCTTCCGCTTATTCAAATAACTCCCTGCAAGCGCCATGCACCAGCGTTTCCGGCACCTGCGGGTACAGTTCTCCGATCTGCTCCTTATGGGAGACGGTCAGAATCAGTCCCCGCACCGTCGCAGCAGCCAAAGACACACCACACTTGGGCATAAGGTCATGATTCTCCAAAAGTTGACGGATGTGCGTCTCGCCGTCGTGGTAATGCACATTTTTGACATCCTCCGGCAGTCTCTGCAAAAGCAGCTTCGCATCGTTTTCAATGAAAACCATGTCGCCGGTATCGGACAGCCGTTTGCAGACGGCAAGAACCGCCTTTGCCGCACGTTCTGCGGCCGGCAAGCCGGCATTTTCGCTCAGTGCCCGATCGGCAACTCCGTAAAGCTCAGAGTGAATGCCCTCCAGAACCGCGAAAAACAGCATTTCCTTGGATTCATAGAATTTATAGAACGAGCCTTTCGCAATGCCGACAGCCTTCGTCAGCTGATCCACGGAGGTTTTCTTCATGCCCAGCGTGACGGCGCAATGTCTCGTTTCCTTCAGCAGCGCCTTGCGAAGCTGTTCGGTTTCAAAATCTGTAAAAGCCAAGGTAGCGCCTCCTGAAATATGACCGTTTTGGTTCTTTTGGTCACATTATAACATATTGAGTTCCTTTTTTCAATAGAAATCTGAATTATCACCGCAAAAAATAAAATGAGGATGTTTTTTCCGTCAAGTAATACCAAACCGGCAGAGAAAAACAAAAAAGGCGGCAAGGATTTTACTCCCTGCCGCCCAAACCGCATCAGAACATCTGAACAGAAGAATTGTCCGGTTCTGTGTGGCTTTTACTGTACTGTCCCTGCTTCTGCGCAGGCTGGTTTGCATTTTGCTGATACCACGATGTGAGCCAACCGTCATTACCCGAATGATCTGACCGCATTGTCTGCGGTTTTTTATTTTGCGGTTAACTCACCGCCGAAAAAAGCTGCACCCGGGCAACTCAGTTCACCATAAATTATGATCAATCCTTCGCCCTGATAAGGCATCCGACGAATATTGCTGCCAGGAGAACAGTAACAACAATTGCTATAGCAGTAACATATTCAAATCCATATAAAACAGGCGACAGCGAACTTATAGCTGCAATTCCCGAGACGCACATAATCGCCGTGTTCAGACCCCGGCTGTATTTAAACCAGCTAATAGCTATCAGAATAATCAGTACACAGGTCAGGACAGCGGCAATCAACGGTCCGAAATTTGCATAGCCATACGGCACAAGGCTAAAATAGGAATAGGTTCGCACCCAAGGCTCGCCCTCAGGATTCATAAATCGCAGCACCACACCGTTTGGCAGCAGTTCAAAAATCAAAGCAATCCCTGCTAAGAAAGATAAAAGCAATTTCCTTATCTTCATGTCACAGCTCCTTATTGAATTTCGGTTCCGCCCCACTCCACTACCGTAAAACCAGAACGCTGTACTGCACTCAAATCCTGCTCCGGCAAGGGGATATACGAATCTGCCTTTTTCCAAGCCATAAAAACACGGATCAGCGTATCCGGTTCAGGGCTTACTTTAAGCTCGGCGGCGTTTGTATAAGCGTCAGTCTGGAAAGAAATAATGTTGTATGGGTTTTGCTCCATATGCGGCAGCCAATACACGATAAACTCGTTTGCTTCACGGCGGGTAAGACCCAGTTGCTCCAAGGCACCTTCCAAAAATGCAGCGGTATCCTTGCCATTTACACAAAAGCCTTTGCTCATATCATACTTCGCGTAGGTTTCGCCTTCCCAGTAAAGATAGTTATAGGTTTGTCCGTTTTTATCGGTCAATGTTCCGTCCGGCGCCGCCGTGACGACCCATCCATTGCTATACTTCGGATAGGTGCAAGTCAGTCTGCCTTCAAGATCAAGAGTAAGCTCAACGGAGATATTTGTTTCCTTTTCGGGATACAGATAAATGACCGGCTTATATGCAACATAGGGTTCCGGTCGCCAGTCGCTTGCCTGTAAAGTCAGCATATCCGCTTCCACGCGTTCATTTTCTTGGTCATAATAGGTGTTTTCATAGGTGCAGGTGATCTGATCCCCGACACACCACTCCTCTGAAAGCTTGCCGTTTAGCTTAATTTCATACGGCATCGGGATAACGGGGCTTGCAAAAAAGCAATTGGAATAGATCTTTGTGATCTTGATATGGTCGAAAAAGTTGTAATCGACTTTTTCTGCCTTGTTTTTATCAAGCCACTGCTCGGTATACTCCATATGGCGAAGGTCGTCGGATAATTGCCAGCTTGTCGCATGGATCCGAGCAGGGTAGGACTCCATAATTTCGCCCGTATAGGTCACCTTGACCACACTGCCGACCTCAACATCAAGCTTCTCCAATTCACTGATGCCAAAAGAAATCTTATCGCTGCTTTTCAGCTCGGCGCTATCTGAAACCGGCTGAACAAGAGCAGATGATTCACCGACTTCAAGTACGGTTGCTGTAAACGAATGCTCCACTTTATCTTTCTCCCGTGTCCACAAGCTGCCGATAGATCTGAAATTATTCGGAAAAAGATAAACACACAGCTTATCGTAGGTGCTATCCCCGGTCAGCCTGTTCCATTTCACGATTTTATAAGTCAAAGCGGTATATTCTCTCGTTCCGCCATCCTTATAAACACCACTGGGAATCGGTATGAAGAGAACTGCAATAAGGACAATAACGATGGGGATCCATATTTTCTTTTTCATTTTGCCGCCTCCTTATTGATGACTTTGCCATTATAAGAAACCGTGATGCTCTGTACTTTCTCAGACCTGTTCTTTTCATAAAAGCTGACTGTCCATAAGCCTTTTTCCGAGTCGAATATCGCATCGGTCCGATCATATTTTGCGGTAATACCCTTATTTGCAATTTCGATTGCTTGGGATTTATCTATGATACCGTCTGCAATTTTAACGGTGCCGAGTATCTGCATAGCTTCATCGCCATACCGGTCCCACCATTTATCCGCTCCTTCATTTATTGCCACATAAGAACCGGGCATATCGGTAAAGCTGATAAAATCCCATACCTTCTTATTATCGTAAGTGCCTTTTCGTGCTTTATATGCACCGACAGTGATTTTTTTCTCTTCAAGGCCGGTGCCGCAAACACCGAATGCGGTATAGCACCATACTTTTATTTTGCCCTCGTCCTGATCTGCCGGCCAAAAGGAAATACAGTATTCGTTGGCATTATCACCATGCTCCGTCTCATAATTCCAGTCGTGAGGGATCGTAAGTTCAATATTGGAATAGTTTCCGGACTCTCGTACCGTGGTTGACTGTGTTTTGGGGTTAACACCGTCCAAGCACACGATCACATCAGATTCGCTCGCCACATCAATGTCCGCTTCAGGTTCGATCAAAATATGCCAAGCAGCCATGTCAGAAGTACCGACCTCCGGAATAATGGAACGAATGCTGATATACAGCTTACCATCGGAACCTAATTTGACATTATCGACATTATGTCGATTTGATCCGCTGCCTTCTTCAAGAAGAATCATTACAAGAATCTGCTTTTCAAAGTATGCCTCATTGTATTTATCGCAGGCGTCAAGAAAACCGATGGTGGTGTCCGAATAAACTTTGTCTTTACGCTCCAGGTCATACTTATCTTTGCTTGCATTATAGTAAGCCTTCAGTCCATCAACAGAGCGAATGATCTTAACAACGGGATAGTCCGCATCTTCGCGATACCCGTCTGTTCTGATATATTGAGGGTTAAAATCGATAAAGGACTTTTGTACTTCTCCGCCGGAATCTCCGGTGCGGGTAACAGTAAACTCCGCCCACAGCTTGCACTTTGTACTTTCACCGCCGCGTCCCTTATCGTAAACACTGCAGTCAGTCACAAAACGGTACTTTCCGTTTTCGGAGATATCAAAAGAGTTTGACAGAGTATAGCTTTTTGTTTGAGTGGCTTTTCTTCCTAATTTATAGCCTATGGCAGTAAAGTTGAGACCGTTGATTGCACAGCTCGACCATTTACCGTTCTGCTCACGCTCAATATCGTAGCTTTCCCCATAAACCACTTCATAAGAGGTTTCGTTGACCCATCTGACATTTAACTGTGTTTTTCCTTCATCCTCGGCAAGATTTAAAATTCTGACACTTACACCGTCAAAATCCGTGTTGGTCTCGCCGATTGCAACTTTGAGTGTGCCGGATCGGCTATCGCCGTTTTTGCTTTGCCCATCATCCCGGCTGCACGCAGCGAGGCAACCCAGCAGCAAAACAGACAGTAACGCAGAAATTACTCTTTTCATTTGCCATCCTCCTTTTTGAGCACTACTCCCAGTGCCTGTAACAGCTGCACATATTGCTCCTCGGTCAAAACGGCTTCTTTCTTTGCTGCATTGTCTATAAGAATGTGGTCATTCAGCATATAACAAGTTTGACCGCCATCGGCTGCCGTAAATATGATCACATATACGGGTGCCGTATCATATGTATCGCTGCCGGACGTCTGTTGTCCTTCCTGATCTTCGTTTTTATGCTCGCCGGTCTGAACAATGTTATTAAGCATCGACTGGACCAAATGATAGACTCCTGCTATTTCTGTCGGATCGTCCTTCAATACCGCGGTCTGATCTTTGGTTGCACTGTTCTTCGTCTCTATTCGTACATATCCGTTTTGGCTATATGCAGCACCGGAAATATCTTCGGCACGCTCATCCGTTGCACCGGATTTCTTGTTGTTTACAGGCAGCATTGCCGGCAAAACCATTACAGACCATACCGTTATAATCAGACAAAGCGGTATACACACCGTAAGCGCACGGCTGCGAGCTTTTCTGCGCTCTTTTATTCTGTTTTCACTGCGGCGGAACACCTCCGCTTTTCTTTCTTCAAAGCTTCTCATAATAACAGCTCACCATCCTTTCCAAGAATGATGCGAAGCTCCTTTTTGGCACGATACAGAAGGTTATCCACCTGCTTGCGGCTTTTCTTCATGACCTTTCCTGCTTCGTCATAAGACAGATCTTCAAAATAAATCAAATGAATGACAACACGCATATCATCCGGAAGTGAGTCGAGAGCATTGTTTACGATTCTTTTCCGCTCATTCTTCAAAACGGTTTCTTCCAGTGCCTCCAGTTCGGTCGACACTTTCTCCGCCTCGGAAAGCTCAACAAAATCAATGATTTTGCGGCGCTTTATGTAATTCAACGCTCTGCTGCGACCAAGCATGAACAGATAGGTTTTCAGTGTCACCTTGAAATTGTACCGATGTTTATTGACCACCAGATCGGAAAAAGCATCGATGGCAATATCCTCGGCCGCGTGGATGTCATGCACATAACGGTCGATGAAGAACACAAGGCCGTCAAACAGTTCCTTCATTATCTCGTCAAAGGCGCTCTCATCACCTTCAAGGAAACGGCGGTAGCTACTTGCGCCGTTATCCATAGGAGTTCCTCCTTATTGCGGGATCACGTCTGATCCCTTCACTTATTATACAATCGGGCAAAGCGGCATTCCTTATAAAAAACGCAAAAGCCCGTAACTTTTTTGCAAGCTACAGGCTTTTGTCGTCATCCGTATATGGCTCTCGGGTGGTCGACGCTTCCTATAACCGCTCCGGGAAGTCTATTTCTAAAAATAATTATAGCACAACTCCGAGAATTTTTCCACACCTATTTTGTGTGTATCTCATTTCTTTACCATTTCAATTACCCTTCCTATCACGACATAACGTGCATCCTCATACTCATAGCTGCAAGTGGACAATGCAATAAATGTATCTCCGTCCTGCGGTATGGTTCTGCTTTTAAAACCCGATTGGGCACAAAGCTGTCTTACCTGCTCGGCCGACAGTTGCGTGTCATACACTTCCCCTGCGGGACTCGTCACAAACCCGGCTATCAGCTCTATGCGGAATGTGCGCTTCGGTGTCAGATAATACAAAGTCGGATGCTCGTCATAATAGTTTTGAGATCTATACCTTACGAGCGTTCCGAACATTGATCCGTTCTTCATGTTATGGCTTTGCCGGAGAGAAAAAGTCAACCTTTGCAGAAATCGGACGAGAACTCGGCGTTACACGAGAACGGGTGCGACAGCTTGAAGCAAAAGCTATATTAAAACTTCGCAAGACGGAGTATTATCAATCGGTCCAAAACTTTTTTGAAACGTAAGAAGATAAAAACTCCGGATGCATTATTGAAAGTTCGCTTTTTTGTAAATCTTTTAAGGTTGTTTTCCGATCGGTTTTATGATATAATGTATTAAAGTGCATGTGATTGCGGGTGAGAAAATGAACACATACCTAATAGCCGTTTGTGATGACGATCCGGTCATGAGAGAACAATTGCATTCTTTCTGCAGGGAGCTGCTGGACGGAGAAAGTATTCCGTATGCGATAACAGCTTTTCCCTCTGCCGCGGAACTTGAGAAAAGGATGAATTCTGATGTCGAGAAACCGTTCAATCTGCTTATCTTGGATATTCAGATGAACGGCATGACGGGACTGGAGCTGGCGCGTTCTCTGCGAAGCAAGGACGACCGTATTTCAATTATATTTGTGACCGCATGCGACAATTATCTTTCCGAGGGCTATGATGTACAGCCCATTCATTTTCTTCTTAAACCGATTTGCCGGGAAGCACTGGCAAATGCAATCCGTACGGATCTTAAATTGAATTACTTACCCAAAGCAGTCACGCTTAGCATCGGTAATAAGATACTGCATTTCTCCGTGTCGGAAATACGTTATGTAGAAAGTTATAACCACAACATAATCATTCATCAAAGTTCCGGAAACAGCAACACCTATTATCTTTCTCTTACCGAGTTTGAAAAACAGCTTCCAAAAGGCCATTTTTCACGTTGTCATAACAGCTTTCTGGTGAATCTGAGCAGAGTAAAGGAAATCGGACGGACGGACCTAACGCTTCGAAATGGTGATATGCTTCCTGTGGGGCGTACATACTATAAAGCCTTTCAAAGCGCATTTATACGATATATAAATCAATAAAATCAGCGGGTGTCATTTTCAAATGAATGACACCCGCTGATTTTATTATTTTTTCGGAATTCTTAAAGCGGTCTGAACAGTAAAAACATTTTCATCCGAAATAAAAATATCCAGCATACTGTGATATTTCTCTGCGACAGCGTTCATAAGCTTTAATCCAAAGCCATGACTTTCCTTTTCATCCTTTGTAGAAATATACTGCCCGTTCTTATCCTGTTTTGGCTCTTCAATAAACGAATTCTCACATTTTACGGCGAGAAAACCGCTTCGTTCCTCTGCCTTGAATCGGATAAAGCTTTTTTCCGTGCAGCGCGAGGCCGCCTCTATAGCATTATCCAACATATTCATAAGCAGCGCGCACAGTTCATTTTCGGAAATCGGAATCTCTGCGGACACCGAAGCAGTGGCATCAAATGATATTCCCGCCCGTGCCGCTCTGTAGGCAGCATCCTGCAAAATAGCATTGACAACGAAATTTTTGGAAAAGTGTGTTTGCGCCAGGTGCTCGCACTGTCCTCTCATATCCTGCAGCATTTTGCCCAGAGTTTCATAGTCTCCCTTTTTGTAAGCCGACTCCAAGGCAACAATTCTGTGTCTTTCCTCATGCCTGATTGCCTCACTTGCCCTCATTTTGCTTTCGATGGCACGATATCCGTCCAGAATCAGCTGATTGTGCAGGCGGAGCGCCTGTGTTTCCGTTCGCTGCGTGACAAAGGCGCACATCACTGCATAAGTAGAAATTACAGCACAAACAGCAGTCAGCCAAACGGTAATCCAATACAAAAGTTCCCCATAATGCCCAAGCTCAACTGTATCACGGAACATCTGCACGATATATCCTGCAAGATACCCATTTACGGCGGCAGATATTCCGAAAGCAATCAACAGTGTAGTAAAGCTGACCGCCGTAATGATTCCAAAATACTTCCAAAATTTCCGCTGTCGGTTCATTGCAAGAAAGAGAATCAGTAACAGTATAAAGAAGAAGCCAACCTCCCGGCGGATAAGAAAATCGACCAACCGGTTATTCAGGAAGAAATAGCCCATTCCCTTTGTAATCCACTGTGCCGTAAGACCGGCAGCCGCAAGAAGCAGCGGAATCAGACTCCAGTTGGGCTTTTTGTGTGCAACTCCCAAAAGAAATATACCCGCCACAAGAAGTGAAATCGCTGCGGTTACGCCGGCGGGAATTCCGTAAAAATTAGCATATGCATAGCTCTCAGTCGCATCGTATTCTACCGGTACAATGCGAGCAGCCGGAGGAAACACCAAGCTGGTTGTACTTTTAACTACACATGTCATTGTGACATGGCATTCTTCATTTCTCGGCATAGGAATTACTGCCTGTGTCTGTCCCGCTGCCCCTGCAGGGACAGCGGACGAGGAGTGCCATACCTCAACTCCGTTGATACAAACCGTAAGCTCCAACCCTGCCGTTTCAAACACCAGATTCCCGTTTTCCTCTGTCGGCGGAAAAACAGTTTCAAGCCGAAAACTCTCCCCTGTTTGAGGCACAACGGTATAATCCAACGAACTTTCGGAGCCGTCTGTCTCAATTTTGACAGAAGACTGCCAATCAATATAGCGAATCGACATGTCCGTCTTAATAAAAAACTGCAGAAAACACATTGTCCCCAAACAAAGCAGTATAAAAACGGCAGTACAAACAACCTGCAGGCAGCGTTTCATATTCGAAATTTCATTCCTTTCCATTCAACTTCATAACTCGGAGCGCCGAACTTTTCATCATTATTTTACTGGCTTTTTTCTCGTTTTGCAAGAGATATTTCACGCTTCACCCCGTTTACAGCGTAAACAACCGATATACAGCGTAAACGACACGACAAAGGCCGACATAATTTGATATAATGTAAGGGAGGAAGTATAACAGAATACTTTATGATTTGCTGCGTCAAATCCCCGCCCGAAAACAATCTTTCCCCCGTGAAAAGAAAAGGAGGACTCTCTATGTACAAAAAACTCATTCTGAAGCGCTCGCTATGCGCGCTGCTGTCGGTCATAATAATCGCAGCATGTCTGCCCCTGTCGGTCTTTGCCGCCGACCCGAGTGAGCCGCAGTTTTCATCGGATGCCGCTAATACTCTGATGAAAAACACAAAACCCACCGGCTTTGACAATACAACCAACCCTTACGGGTATGGTGTCGGCCGTCCATTTGCAATGGTTGAAAAAAATGAACTGCTTTATTTTGAGACATACGGCACGTCCGCAACAGGCAAAATTGCGGATGTAGGAACCCCGGAGTCTCTCAAGAACTTTATTTCCAAAAAAGGAACCGCTTCCGATGCCTCTCTGCCCAATATGGACATCAGTGCGCTTCAGACGTACTATGCGTTTGTCCAGTCCGTTTCCTTTGACCCGTTCGGCTCAGGCAGGAGAGACCATGTTGCCTATGTAGGTCTTGATAAGTCGGATAAGCAGGTCTATCTTCATATATATGATACAAGAACGGGAGAATATAAAGGCAAACAGTGGGTCGGCGAAATGAACTGGATGTTTGACAAGCAAGGCCTTATTCGTGCTCTAAACCTTGAAACCAACGCCTATCTGAACATTACCGCAGGCGACTTTAACGGAGACGGCAAGGACACGCTGATCATTTATGTTCCGCACACAAAACGCACGACAGGTTTGATGCAGACTTTTGATTACGAACCTTTTGTCGGCTGCTTTCTGTATGAATATTCCTTTACCGGCAAAAACAGCTTTGTATTATTAAATAACACAAGCATTATGGGAGAAGGCAAAAAGCTCGGCTTCGGCAATGATATGCTTCATGACTCCTACAAAAAATTATATCACACCGGTGTTGGAAGTCCCACGGACCCAGGGGCAAATGGTGACATCATGTATGGAAGCTCTGGCCAAACCTTTGACAACCGATTTCATAAGCTGGGCGTAGACATGGTGGTGGGCGATTTTAACGGCGACCAAATCGATGGCATCGCCGTGCTGTCCTATTTCTTCATAAACAGAGTAAGAAGTGGCAATTTTAATGTATATCGTCCTCAGGTAAAAATTAAATATGGAAAAGCCGACGGTAGTTCTTCCGGCGGAGGCTCCTCGTTTGTGGACGGCGACGCCGATGAAAAATTCTATGTTTGCCCGGAGGGAGAAGTCGAATATGAAGTTGTTTCTAATAGTAACAGCATGAACGCCTGCAGCATCACGGCAGGAGACTTCAACAACGACGGATATGAAGATATCCTTGTTGCGGGCTTACATGCCAGTGTCGTCACTGGTATCACTTGGACTTTTTCATCCGAAACTGCATATACAACGCTCCTTAATAACGGAAACAGAGGCTTTGTACAATCCGAATATAAGGTGATGGCTTCCAACGGTTGGACGAAGGCCGGTTCCCGAACCGCAGAAGTTGTTTCGCCTTTAGCGGTAGAGGCTGTTGCTTTTAACGGTGCGAGCGCCGCAGATTTCGTCTTTATCAACGGCACGCTGTACAACTATAATGCCCAGACCGGAGAACTTTACAAGCTCACTTCAAACGAATATTCTTTCCGCACAAACTCAAACGGCAGCACAAACAACTTCTGGTTTGAGGGCGAGATCGGCGGTAAGACAGAATTCTTCCGCTCGGTTGCCGTCGGAAACTTTGACGGCAACAATGCAGGACGCGAGCAGATTGTGTTTGTAACCTCTGCCGAAACCGGTAACGAGGATAAATATTCCTTCAGCAAGGGTATGATTTCCGCAACCTATCCGGATACAAGCGACAGCTATGAGGCGGCAAACGGCTTTGACCTGACATTGTCATACTGGAGTCCGAACCAAGCGTACGGTGATTACTACGGCTGTACGGCTCAGGTACTTCTCACCGCCTGCGACAGAAACCAGGACGGTGTTATAGCCAAATATAAGGGCGTAAGCTATGCCTACAGCGACCCGGAGGTCAAGGCAGTCATACAGGCTGCGCCGTATTTCTCCGCGCTGAGTGACTCCGGCGAAAACGAAACCGCATATACAATCACAGAGAGTTTCGAGTTGGAGCAGTCCTCATCGAACAATGTTTCCTTCAGCGTCGGAATGTCTTACTCTTACGGAGGGCTTCTCGCCCCCGTTGAGGTGAACATCTCGGCAGGCTACTCGCTTGAATGGAGCAAAACCTATTCCACGGCTCTGCAGAAGGAATATTCCCTGACGGTTAAGGCACGGGCGTACAACACGGTGCTTGTGTCCAGAACACCTGTATTTATCTACGCCTATGAGATACTGGACGAAAACGGCAAATGGTCGGGAGATACCGCCATAACGCTTTCCATTCCGCAGCAGCCGGTATATCAGCAGCTGAGCGTTGACGACTACAACGGCTTTGTCGATGAGTATAACGGTTATATGAATAGCAAGGACTATCATGCCGTCATAAGGGAATCGGATAAAACAGACAAAGATAAAAAATACTATTATCCCTTGGTAAAAATAGATAAAGCGGCAAACTGGCTTGACGGAAACGAGGGCAACCCGTTTATGTACAATCAGCTCGGCTGGGGTGTTTACAGCCATTTGGGTGCAGAGCAGCTCAGTAAGCTCGCCATTCGACTCGGACATAACGGCGGTCTTAACGAGGTTTCGTGGGGAAAAAGCAATATAAAATCCGTTTCCGAAGAAATGTCGCACGGTTTTTATTTCAACTTCTCCATCAGCTTCAGTGTATTCGGCGATGGTATACTATTCTCGCATGATGTTGGTTTTGAAACCAGTTTGAGCTACAGCAACGGCTCGGGCGTATCCACCACAAAGACATCGTCCGAAGGCTGTACCGGCGTGGTCAATGATATCGACGGTCCGGATCTTGCCTCAAACGGAATCCCTTCAAACGTATACACGCAATATACATTTGACTGGACGCTCGGTCAGTGGTTCCGACACCTTTACGGCGATGAAAACAACAAGACCATCTTTATAGGCTATAACTTGACAAATCTCAGTGCTCCTTCACCGGCAGTGGTCGACCTTGAGGCAGAACTGCTTGACGAAGACGAGATACGCCTTACTTGGTCGCAGCCCGATAAAACTCCCGGCTGGCCGGATGCGGAGGGCTACTATCTTTATCAAGTTGAAAACGGTGAATATAACAGGATTTCAAATCTTATTCCTGTCGGCACGACCTCTTATGACATTTCCGGACTTAAAACCAATACAGAGTACGAATATGTGCTTACAACCGTTTGCAAGGTAGACGGAAAGGATAAGGAAAGTGCCTGGTCAAACTCTGCAACCATAACAACAGCAAAGAGAGACTATAAGGTCAACTATAAAATCGACAACGAGAAAGCCGCCGATATCAGTGTGCGGCACCTCGGCAATGTTAATATTAAATCGGGCGATGAGATCAATGAAAGCGATATTATTAAAATCAGAGTTTCGCCAAAGAACCGGCACTTTGAACTTGTGTCGCTGACTCTTGATAACGGCGGAGAAGAGACTGTATTCAGACCCGACAGCAACGGCAACATAGAGTGCGCGTTTGCACTGGGCGGCGAAGCTAACATATTCGTATCCACACGAAAAACATTCGATTCGGCTGAGGTCATCTTTGTCGGCGAATATAAGAACGGCGAAGACCTTCTCGGAACAGTTACCGCAAAGGTCGGTGAAACAGGTCTGCCTGCTCCGGGCGGCACGGTGACCGGCGATGTAACATTTACCGCCATTCCGCAAAACGGCTATACACTGAAGTCGTGGAAAATAACAGATGCCGAAAACAATACGGATATTGTTAACGCGGCAGGCTCAAATACCTACACGCTTACCCTTGGCTCAACAAGATACACCGTCGAAGCGGAATTTGAAAGAGTTTCCGAAACCGACAGACCCGTGAAGCTGACCTATTCCGTTGCAAGCGGCAACGAAACCGGTATGGCGGCAACAAAGCAGACCTATCAGTCCGGTACCGCTGTTCCCGTGGGAACGAAAATCAACTTCATCGCTCAGTCGGCAGAAGGCTATAGGGTGCAAAAGCTCGTTATCACCAAAAACGGAATTCCCGACACGGTAATAACAGATAACAGGCTTTACGATATGTACGAGTATGAGCTCACCGTTGATACCCAAACCGATATCAAGGTATACTTTACGGAGATCGAAAAATATACGGTCACAGTTGATATGCCGAATAAGAACGCCGAAATTACCGTTAAAAACGGGACATCGGATTTTGAAAGCGGTCAAAAGGTCAATTTCGGCGATGAAATCACCGTAACCGTCAAGCCGAAGGATGGATACCGTCTTGCCGACACAGAGAGCTGGTCCGATAACGGCGACGGGAGCTATACCTACAAGACCGGCAGAATCAAGATGGAAACGCATATCCGTGTGGCGGTAGAGGAAATTCCGGAATACACCGTCACCTTCCCGACAATGATTGAGGGCTGTGTGCTGACAGTGCGCAGCAAAAATGAAAAAATCACAAGCGGCAGTAAAATTCGTGAAGGCACAATTCTTGTTGCGAGTATCGTGCTTGAGCCGTCATATATCCTCAAAGGCTGGTACATCGGCGGCGAATTCAGTCCCGAAACCAACAAGACCGAAGTTTCCTTTACGGTGGACGGAGACACCCTTCTTTCCGTAATCGTTGAAAATGTAAAAGGCGACAAGGGTGATACCGGCATCGGAATCAAATCAGCAATTATTGACGAAAGCGGAAACCTCATTATTACTCTTACCGACGACACGGTGTTAAACCTCGGAAAGGTCACCGGAGATAACGGAAGTCAGGGCGAACAAGGTGTTCCCGGTGCCGCAGGAGTAGGAGTTAAATCCGTCGCAATTGATGAAAACGGAAATCTGGTCATAACACTTACAGACAACAGCGTGCATAACCTCGGGAAAGTGATCGGAGATAACGGAAGTCAGGGCGAACAAGGTGTTCCCGGTGCCGCAGGAGTAGGAGTTAAATCCGCTGTGATTGACAAAAACGGAAATCTGGTCATAACTCTCACAGACAATACCGTGCATAATCTCGGAAAGGTAGTCGGAGATAAAGGCGAACAGGGCGTGAATGGCGTTGGTGTTAAATCCGTTATGATTGATGAAAGCGGCAATTTGATTATCACTCTTACCGATGAGACCGTACACAATGCCGGACGGGTGACCGGAGATAAAGGTGACAAGGGCGATACGGGCAATGTCGGAGTCGGTGTAAAAACCACCGAAATCGATGAAAACGGCAATCTAATCATCACCCTTACCGACGACACTGTGCATAACCTCGGGAAAGTAGTCGGTGCAAAGGGCGAAGCCGGTACTGCAGGAACCAACGGCATTAACGGTACCGGAATCAAGTCCGCTCATATCGACGCAGACGGTAATCTTATCCTCACCTTTACCGACGGAGTTATAACCAATCTCGGAAAAATCGTCGGAACGGACGGGAAAGATGGTGTCAATGGTAAAGATGGTACCAATGGCAAAGATGGCAAGGACGGAAAAGACGGTCTCGGTATTAAAGGATGCCGCATTGACGACGGTGGAGACCTGATAATAACCCTGACCGACAACACAACGCTGAACGCCGGCAACATTTCCGCGATCAGCGATAAAGTCAGTGTTTCCAAGCCTCTTGCAACCGCAGCAGTTTCTCTTTCCGGAGTGTCTCTTCTTTGGAATATTGTTTCGCTTGTTGCGGCGATTGTAAGGAAGAAAAAACTTATTTAATTCGGATGATTGTTCGAATTTAAAAGGATGCAAGACCACCGGCTAATCGGAGGTCTTGTCCCACCCAGCAAAGCGCAATCGGCGAAAAGCGGTTGCGCTTTTTCACTGACCGCCCCATACAGCGAGAAACGCCGGAGAGCCGCCAGCGAAGCGGCGAAAGCACATACCGATAACTTGTCACGCACTATTCAAAAAGATGTGGTATAATTTTTTTGAAAAAGTTTGAGATTTGATGTAGTATTCGCCGCTAAAACCGTAGTATATAGGTGAAGCCGGAAAGGAGGCGGTGTGATGATAGACGATGAAAAAATCATAGAAATGTTTTTCGAGCGTTCAGAGCAGGGCATACGGGAACTGGACATAAAATACGGAAAGTTTGCCACAATCTTTCCTACCATATCGTAGGGAGTCGGCGTGACGCGGAGGAATGTGTAAACGATGCCTATTTGGGTGCATGGAACGCCATTCCCCCGGCACAACCTAACCCGCTGTTGTCGTATCTTTTGAAAATCGTTCGGAACATTTCGCTCAAAATCTATTGGAGAAAGGAAGCAGCAAAACGAAGCAGCCATTACACGATTGCTATGGAGGAAATCGAAGCCTGCATAGCAGCCCCTAACACAGTAGAATCAGAGATTGAGACCAGAGAGTTAGCCCGTATCATTGAGGACTTTTTGAACACGCTGACGGTCGAAAACCGTGTTATCTTCATGCGCCGCTATTGGTTCTCTGACAGCTACAAGGATATAGCCGAGTTTGTAGGGCTTTCAGAGAAAAATATCTCTGTCCGGCTGACCCGTATCCGAGAGAAGATGAAACAATACTTGATTGAAAGAGAGGTATTCGTATGAACGCAAAGAAGTTTTCCGACGCTATGAGCGAGCTTGACACAAAATATGTCGATGAAGCCCTTAACTACAAAAAGAAAGCAAAGAAACCCGGTTGGGTTAAGTGGGGAGCTATGGCGGCTTGCTTTGCAGTAATTGCTGTTTTAGGCGTAGGCGTATTTCAAAGTGGATTGTTCGGGAACAAAACTGACATTGCCACTTTGGACAACGGAAATGAAATCATCTTTGTAAAATCGGAAACTGCTGGCTCAAGCATTGACATTGACGGGACTATAACAACAAGGCAACTTACGGAAACGGAAGCTGCATCTCTTTTTCCAAACTTGACCGTTACAGCTCATGCAGTTTTTCGTGTTGATGATACTGTTTCCGACAGCAACAAAGAATTGATTGGTTTTGAGGGAAAAATCGAAAATGCCAAAGTGGTAATATCTACAACGGATATAGCACTACTTGATACGAAGATTGTAGGAAGTGAAGAAAGTAGCGAAGTAAATGGCACAAGCGTGACGGCAGGATATTTTGTAACAGACCGGAACAGCGTGGGAGAACAGAATGTAATTTACTATGCGACCTTTAAGTTGGGAGATAGCACCGTATATGTTGAAAATGCGGGTGCAAAAACTGAAAGCGAAAGTGTGAAAAACGATTTGGCTACCATTATCCAAGAGCTGATAAATAATGGTGCGCTTGACCTAAGTTCTTTCAACGGATAACCCCATGAAAATTTAATACTACCATCAGGACAGCCGAGCAAATCGACTGTCCTTTTTCTATGTCTACGGACAGAAAGGAGCGACCACCCATGACGAAACCGAGAGAGAAAACCCGCGAGGAATTGC
>CDYU01021702.1_pt1 | contig 23693 bp, 22 predicted proteins | sample 480701 | NCBI WGS metagenome assembly CDYU01 (sample SAMEA3182105, study PRJEB8094) | gut metagenome | biome: human; feature: gut; material: Stool; isolation source: human stools | place: Canada | collected 2013-02-26 | reverse complement strand
TATTATATGTTAATATTATTAATAATTTTGTTATATATTAACTATATATAAAATGTGTTAATATATTTTTTAAAAGTTCATCTCTAATTAAATTATATCATTAAAGAGAGAAAAAAGTAAAGTTATTACGCTTTACTTTACACTATTTATATTTTTATATAATTATTTATGTTCTTTTATTTGATTAATTAATTTATCAATGAATCCTTGTGTATCCATAGTTGTAGTTTCATTACTTCCATGAACTCTATAACTTATAGTATTTGTATCTTTTTCCTTATCTCCTAAAATTAGTGTATAAGGTATTTTCTTAGTTTGTGATTCTCTCATTTTATAAGATAATTTTTCTTCTCTTGAATCTAGTTCTACTCTTAGATTATTTTGTTCTAGTAAGTCTTTTACTTTACTTGCATATTCTAAATGATAATCGTTATTTACAGGTATTACATTTACTTGAACTGGACTTAACCATAATGGTAGTATTCCTTTTGTTTCTTCAAGGATAAAGGCTGTAAATCTATCAAATGTACCAAATATTGCTCTATGTAATACTACTGGTATTTGTTTTGTTCCGTCTTTATCAATATATGATAATTCAAATCTTCTTGGAAGTAAGAAATCTAATTGACAAGTTGATAATGTTACTTCTGGTCCAATCGCAGGTTTTACTTCAACATCTAGTTTTGGTCCATAAAAAGCTGCTTCACCAACTGCTTCATAATACTCTATACCAAATTCATTTAATACTTCACGAAGTTTATTTTCTGCTTCATCCCACATTTTATCATCATCAAAGTATTTTTCTTTATCTTCTTTATCTCTTAATGATAATCTAAATTTATAATCTTTAATACCAAAATCACGATATACATCTAAGATTAATGATACTACTTTTTTAAATTCCTCGCCAATTTGCTCTGGTGTTACGAATAAGTGAGCATCATTTTGACACATACATCTTACACGCTCAAGACCTTTTACTGCTCCACTTGCTTCATATCTAAAATCTGTTGCAAATTCTCCGATTCTAATTGGTAAATCTCTATATGAATGTAAGTCGTTTGCATATATTAACATATGATGTGGACAATTCATTGGACGAAGAACAAATTCTTCTTCATCAACTTTCATCATTGGAAACATATTTTCTTTATAGTGATCCCAGTGACCTGATGTTTTGTATAAGTTTACTGTTCCTACACATGGAGTATAAACGTGTTTATATCCTAGTTTTTGTTCTTTTTTGTAAATGTAATTTTCTAATTCTTTTCTTATTATTGCACCATTTGGTAACCATAATGGCATTCCTTTACCTACTAAGTCATGTGACATAAATATTTCTAGATTCTTTCCTATTTTACGATGATCTCTTTCTTTTGCTTCTTCTAAACATTTTAGGTATTCGTTTAAATCTTCTTCATTATAGAAACATACACCATATATTCTTTGAAGCATTTTATTTTTAGCGTCACCTTTCCAATATGCTCCACTAAATTTAGTAAGTTTAAAATATTTCATATCTTTTGTAGAATTCATATGTGGTCCACGACATAAATCTATGAAATCTCCTTGTTGATATGCTGATATTACTGTATCATTTTCATCCATACGATTAATTAAATCAAGTTTATATTTATCATCTTTAAACATTTCTAATGCTTCTTTTTTACTTAATTCAATTCTTTTAATTAGTTTATTATCTTTACTAATTTTTTTCATTTCTTTTTCTATTTTTGCTAAGTCTTCTTCTTTTATTACTGTATCTCCTAAATCAATATCGTAATAAAATCCATCTTCAATTACTGGTCCAACCCAAAATTTAGCATCAGGATATAAATGTTTTACTGCATGTGCTAATAGATGAGCACAACTATGATTTAAAGTATTTAATTCTTTGTTTTCTTTTATGTTTTCCATAATATTTCCTCTCTTTCTAAAATAAAAAAAAGCACAATATAAGGAGTATTTTAAAATACGGTACCATCCCTATTGTACTTAATTAATGATAACGGACCTTATGGGAATGTCCGGAAATCTCTTTCGAGTTCTGCTTAAAGGTAGTAATTATATAATTTACTATTAGTTTTCACCAACCACTAATTCTCTATAAAATAATATTATATAATCTTGTCCTTTTCATCGCATTAATAGTTATTTTTAAATAAATGGTATGAATGATAGAATCGAACTCCCAACAGTGGTTTTGGATAATTTTTAAACTCTTTGAAATAAAGACTTTTCACAAGATTTCAAAACAATTCAAATTATCCTACTAATTAGCACAATTTGATACATTTAGAAATAAACTGCATACCTCAAAACCTAACATGTAGGGTAATGATACCTCATCACTCCTATATAACTTTTATTCCCTAATCAATTTAAAGACTATTTCCTTCGGGAACACTATATATTATATCACACTTTCTTTATTTTGCAACAAAAATGTTTACAAGAAGTAAAAAAAGCAAGAATAAAACATAAAAATCTTACTCTTATATATTTATAATTTTAAATCTTAAATTCTTTGATTTCTATGTTACAAATTTAGTGACTACCTTTTTTAACTCTTCAGAAACACTTTCTTTATAAATAAAAAAGTCTTGCTTTATTTAGCAAAACTTTTAAAACTAATTAATCTTTTGAAATAACTATTTTTTTAACATTAGGTAATTTAGCTGGTTCACTAGGTAACATCACATCAGATGAAGTAATAGTTACTTTTTGATTAGCTTTTAATTTATCTGCAGTAGAATCTTCATTGTTATAAACTATTTTTGTATCTTTATTTATTTCAAATTCATACTCTACGATATATTCGTTTTTCTTTTTGTCATATTCTTCCACTAAAACAGTATATACATTATCATTTACTGTCACTTCTTTAATTCTTGCTTCAAAAACCAATTCTTTTTCTTTAGAAATATAATTTGTAAATACGAAATATCCTAATCCTGCAAGAACAACTACTGCTATAATTATTTTTACTAGTAAATCTTTTTTCATTTCTTTCCTCCTTTCCTAAATTAATTTATTTAAACTTATATTATAAGAATCTATCCCAATAATATCTTCCTGTATTAGATAATGTGTTAAAGTGTTCTTTAATTTGCAAACTAATTAATTTTGCTTTTTTATTTATTGGAGTACCATTGGCATAATAATCTTTTGTAAAAGTTCTAGTCATTAAGTCTGAAAATATTACTGCTCGATCTTCCAAATAATTTGTTTTTCCATATGATGATAAGAAATAAGCATTATCTACACTCGTAAAATAATAAACATACTCATTACTTGTACCTCCATATGTAAAACCTACTGGATTTACATCTTTCATAGTATTATTTATATCAATAGGATACCCTTTGACTTTTATATAAGAATCTATATAATGCATTATTTCGTGATTTAAAGTGTTCTCAAATAAACTTGCTGGGGCAATCATTATTTTAATATCATTTTTATCTTTTGCATCAGTAAGTCCTGAAACATTACCACTAATACTATTTACTAAGTAAATGGTTAAAGGCATTCCATAATCTTTCATTTCTTTAAAGAAACCATTTGGATAGTTTTTTAAAGTTTTATCTATTTCGCCAAGGCAATTATTTATTTTATTATCATCGTTAAGTTTATCTGAACCATAACCATTTATAGTATAATTTCCTAACTCATTTTTATATGCTATTTTAACTGAATACTTATTTTGAAGTTGTTTTCTATACTCATCATTTTTCTCTGCTTGAGTCTTTTCTACAACAAATGGTTTTTCTTCAGGTAAAGCAGTATTTTCATTATTATTGATGTTTGTATTATTATTTGCATTCTGATTAAGTTTATTAGTATTAGTACTACTATTGTTATTATTTGTATTGGTATTTGTTTTAGAATTTTCAGTTTTAGAACTAGTTTTTTTATTTTCTACTTTTTCCCAAACTGCATAAAGTGTTGTATCTTCTGCAAGTAATGCTTTGTTATAAATAGGAGTTTCATTTTTATCAACCCAACCTTTAAAAACATAGCCATCTTGTGTAGGTTCTTTTGGAAGTGTAAGTTCAATATCTTTACCAATAGTAATACTATCTATTATACTTCCACCTTTAGTATCAAATGTAATTGTTATTGCTTCTTTTATATCTTTTTCAATGTCATTTATAGGGCAAACATATTTAGTTACTTTTAAAACTGTTTTAGTTTTACCATCAGAACATTTATAAGTATTTGTAAATATTCCTTTATCTTTGTAAACAGTAGAACCGCCATTATAATAATCTCTAATTTTAATTATAGGACTATTATTAAATGATAGAGCGATTATAAAATCTAAAAATATTAAACCTATTATAGAACATAGTGTGATTATTAGTATTTTTTTCTTCTTCATTATACCTCCTCACAAACAATAAACAAAAATGCAATTTACTTCTTGTATATTAATTATATCATGTTTTTTCTGATTTCAGAAATATTTTGAATATAGTCGTTTTTTAAGTTGTCAATAATTTAGAAAAAAAGACCAATATAGAATTGATCTTATCTATAAAATATATTATTAAATTAACATTTACCACCATTATCTTCAAAATATGATTCAATATATTTTACTAATATTTTAGCTTTGTTAAACTGTTTATCTTTAACAACATTTATAATATAGTCACTACCACTTGCATCAATAATATTATCATCTTTATCATATTCTATTAGATAAGTGTACTTTCCATTATTCAGTTGACAATTAAGAAGAACAGTTTGATTTTCTTTTATAGTCATAGAGTCTTTTTTAGCACCAAACATAATATTTATGAAAATAGTAATAGCAAAACCGACAACAAAAATTATTCCCAAGACTTTTAATATCTTAATTATTAACTCTGCATTTTTTTCAGTATTATTTACTTTTTCTACTAATACTTGTTTAATGTCATTATTTAATAATTCATCAATACTAACATTTAATGCCTTAGATAATAATTTTAGCTGTTCAGGGTTTGGAGAAGTTTCACCAAGCTCCCAATTTGATATTGTTTGTCTAGTAACATCAACTTTTTCTGCTAATTGTTCTTGTGAAAGTTTGCAATCTTTTCTTAGTTTGAAAATATTATCTCCTAACTTCATTCTTTTCCTCCTTTCACTAACAATTATATATATATTAGTGGTAGATTTCTACCAAATGTCTTTGGAACTTTGTCAAAGACTTTTAACAAGTATAATACAAATAACTATTATTCTACATCACAAGACCAAAGTCCATGCTTATTACAATATGCATATAATTTTGATCCTTTTATATATTTGAATTTACATTCTGCACTTTGTTCTGGTAATAATTTAACTTTATAAATATCTTTTTCATTAACTAGTGCAATCCATTCAATAAAATGTTCTTTTTCCATAACATGATTTACTTTTACAAGTATTTCATCACCTCGTTAATGATGTTAACTTTGTAGAATAATCAATTCAAGTTATTTTTTAATTAAATTAAAAAAAACGATTTTTCCTTATAAATTAAGGCTAAATCGATAATTTTCTATGGCAGGGGATAAGTGAATCGAACACTTATCTAAAGTTTTGGAGACTCCTATTTTACCATTAAACTAATCCCCTAATACATTATTTTTTCTTTTTTTAAAAGACTATATATAATGTATCATATTTCTAATTTTTTTTCAATAAGTTTTTGTATTTTTTTCAAACATTTTATTATTTTATGTATTTTTTAACCACTTTATAAAAAAGAAGTTCAATTTAATGACTTCTAAATAATTAGATTAATATATTTTTTTACATATTCCTTTATCAGGATTATAGAAACAATGATTCTTATAACTTCCTGCAAATGATTGATTCCACCATTTATCAACGCATGTTGTTCCTTTGGCTGGTGCATAAAACCATAAAGCATTGGTTGCGGGATAGTAATATTCCCCACGTAATACTCTATCTGCTAATTCTTTTTCTTTGATTGTAGGATTTCCATAAAATAAACTACTTGAACTTCCAGAAAAACCTCCAGGAGACTGAAATACCATTTGACTTATTGTGTTAATATCTTTAAATGTAAGGCAATCAGCTAAAACTCTATTTATCCCGACATTACCTACCATAAGCATACCTAAGTCACCTTCTCCTACGGCTTCTGCTCTCATTAATCTAGCTAACAATTCTTTTTCTTTTTCTGTATATTTCACTATCATATTTATACCTCTATAATAATATATGTTTTAGAATAAACTATATTTATTAATTTATTCTATTATTAGTATTTGACCTATGGAAAGCATATTTGATGAGAGATTATTTAATTTTTTTAGATTATCTACAGTAGTATTAAATTCTTTTGCTATAGAATATAGAGAATCTCCACTTTTTACAATGTAAGTTCTTTCATTTGTTGAAGTTGTTGGTATTTTTATTGTTTGCCCTATTGATAATAAATTTGATGTTAAATTATTTAATTCTTTTATGCTGTCTACGGTTACATTATATTTTTTAGCAATTTTATATAGGGAATCCCCTGAAACTACTTTGTAATTGAAATAGTTTGGTTCTGGTACTTCTTCGCTTATTATTGTAGTTGGTATTGTTAATACTTGCCCTATTGATAATAGGTCATTCGTTAGATTATTAGCTTTTTTTATAGCATCTATGGTTGTATTATACTTTGTTGCTATTTTATATAGCGAGTCTCCACTTTGTACTGTATATGTTATATTTGTAGGTTCTTTGGATGGTTCATCTATATCCGCTGGTTTTGGTAATTTTAATATTTGACCTATTGATAAGGTATTTGATGTTAAGTTATTTAATTTTTTTAGAATATCTACGGTTGTATTAAATTCTTGTGCTATACTATATAAACTATCGCCTTTTTTTACTGTATATGTTTCAGGTTCACTTATTGGAGAAGGTATTTTTAATACTTGCCCTATTGATAAAGTATTTGATGTTAAGTTATTTAATCTTTTTAATTCATCTACAGTAGTATTTAGTTTTCTTGCTATACTATATAGGCTATCTCCTTTTTGTACTACATAAGTATTACTGATATAACCTTCAGGTGGTATGTATTTTAATCCCTTGTAATCCATTACTGACCTAATTACTGCTTCTGCTAAACGTTGATAATTTTCATTTAAAAATTCTACATTTTCTGGTTTATCATCTATGAACCCATATTCTACTATTAAAGGTTCTGTAACACCTGTGTTTCTATGTATAAAGTAATAATCTTTACTTGTATCAGATGGTAAGCGTCTTTGATAATATTTTCTTGTTGTTTGACCTTCTGCTCCTAGGGATTCTAGAATTTTTTTAGCAAGGGTATCTTTGTTTCTTAGGGCATAAATTACCTCAGCGCCAGTACCACCCCCGAAGTCGTAGAATGTAGGCAGGTATTAATTAATCTTTTATTTATTAAAATTATATATTATTTCTACATTTTTATCTTTATCAACAATTATTTTATCTACTAGTATAAATAATAATTCTCTAGTAGGTTTTTTCATACTAATTAGTTCTTTGATTTTTTGTTTTGTTTCTTCATCATTATATTTTTTAGGAACTTCATTAATGGAATTTTCTAATTCTTTTATTCTAGAATTATATATCCTTATTAGATTTTCTGTATTAGAAGATAATCTTGTATAAGTATCAACTGAGATTATCCCATTATATTTATCTTCATATAAAGCATCTATTTTTAGTTGTAGTTCTTTGATATTATTTTCTAGTTTTTGTTTTTCTATAATTAAGTTTTCCTTGTTATCTTTCTCACTTTTCACATTAGATACTAAACTATCAATATCAACTTTATCTATATACTTTTTACAAGTTTTTTTGATTTGATTTAAAACTGCCTTTTCAAAACTATTATACTCTGAAAAGTGTGGTTCACATAATCTTTGTCTTGGACTTCTAGAATATTTATTACAATTTATAGACCAATAATTGCGTTTTTCCCTATAACTAACCGTTAGCTTATTACCACACTCTTTGCAATAAAGTAAGCCTTCTAATAGCCTCTGTGGACGATTTAATTTTACTGTTCTAGTTCTGTTAGCACTTACTTGTATTTGATTAAATACTACTCTATCTACTAATGGCTCATGAGTATTTTCTACAATTATCCAATATTCACTAGAAAGACATATTCTCTTTTGTGACTTATAGTTTAATTTTGTTTGAACATTTTGAATCATATCACCAGTATACATCCTATTCTTTAATATTTTATTAATCGTACTACAAGTCCAGATGTATCCATTTATTTGTCTTTTTGATTTTTTTATTTGTTTATATGCACTTGGTGTTGGAATATTTTCATTATTTAATCTTTCAATTATATCTGATATTTTATCTCCTTTTGATACTTCATTAAATATTCTTTTTACTATCCATGCTGTATCTGGGTTTGGCACTAGATGTCCCTTATCAAGTGGATCTCTCATATAGCCAAAACTTGGTTTACTACCTATAAATTTACCTTTTACTTTTTTATCTCTTAATATTGATTTTATTTTCTTTGATGTATCTTTACTAGTCATATCATTAAATAAAGCTTTAAAAGGTGCTATATCATTATTTGCAGAATCTAGAAAAGTATCTACATTATCTAGTATAGAAATATATCTAACTTTTTTTAATGGAAAGTATTGTTCTATATAATAACCACACTTAATATAATCTCTACCTAATCTTGATAAATCTTTAGTTATGACACAATTTATTTTTCCATTTTCTATGTCTTCAAGTAACCTTTTAAATGCTGGTCTATCAAAGTTAGTCCCTGAATATCCATCATCAACATACTCATCAGTTAAAACAAATCCATTATCCCTTAAATAATTCATAATCAAACTTCTTTGATTTAGTACACTCTCACTTTCAGACTCTCTTTTATGTGCTTTATCCTCATCCTCTTGCGATAACCTTATGTATATTCCTACATTATAAAATGATGGTGGTTTTACTGTGCTATACATTGTTCTCCTTTCTACTATATAGCATCTTGTTTGCCGTTTCCATTATAACTCTCTTACCATCATTTGTGTCATTTATTTTATTATTTTCATCTTTATATTTAAGTATTAAACATACATATTCTTGTAATAAAGTAGATATATCTTTACCTTCATTTTTAAATGTTTCAGTTATTTTCATACCAATCTACCCCTTTTGTTTTCATACTTAAATATATTCCTAATACTTAAAATTATTTTATTTTTACATCTTATAAATCACTCCTCCTTAATAAGATTCTTTTAATACTTTTATACAAAAAGTGGACACAAAAACTGTGTCCTAATTTCTCTATTTTTTTTAATATTCCGCGAGTACATTTTTAGCAGGATAAGGATGGCTGACAAACAACTCCCCAGTGGGGAATTTAGCCCTATTTTAAAGGGTTTGTGAAAGACTATTTTGTCACACATTGAAATATTTGTCATACTTTTGGGTTAACTGAAAATAACAATTTTTGCATTAAAAATAGCAGTTTGGCACACAAATGGTTATACATTTGTCATACTTTCGGGTTAACAAAATTGTAATTTTGTGGCCTCATTTCACACATAAATCATCTTTTTTAGTTACCTAAATTACTCATTTTTTGATAATTTATTGGTACCTATTATTTATTTATATAGCTCTAGATAACAATTCCTCCTTACAAAAAAACTATACTCATAAACTGAATATAGTATTTTAGCATCTAATAGTTCATTTCTTAGAACTATTGCTATATTATAATCATTATATCGTAAATAAATTAAAAGTCAATGTAAAGAAAGAGAGTGTTAAAATATAAGTTATAATATAATTTATAATGACTTTATAAAGTAAGTTATAATATAAATTATAATGACAAAAAGAACTCTTAATTTTATAAAATATCTCCATAAGATATGCTATTGATAAAATCTTCCATATATTTAAAATCAGGCACGTATCCTTCATCCGAATACACTTTTTCATAATCTATAATATATTTTTGATCCTCACCTTTTTCAGCGGGCAATTTAATTACAGTTTTAAAGACTTTATCTCCCTTTGGTTTTCTTCCATAAGACCATTTATATTTTTCCATTTCTAAAATTGTACAAATAAACATAGCTATTTTTTTGTTTAAAAAATCCGAATATAACACTTCAACATCAGATGATATAACAATTGGCTCTTCCTGATAAAAAGCGTCAAAGCAATCTCCATTCGTAGATACTGTTATACAATTTCCAGGTATTGTTTCATCAGCCACATATGTTGATACACCGTTATTTAACGAAGTTGAAGAAATAAAAGGACTTGCCCCATTTATTTCTGGTGTACTTGAATGCTTTTTAACTTTTACTTTTTCAAATAGTTTTCCTACTTCAAAATCAATCCAATCAGTTGTATCTAACAAATTATTATATTTAAATTCATTTTTTGATTTTGGAACATCATAATGTAGACTTTTAATATATTCTTCCATATATTTCCAATTAACATTTTCAATAGAATCAACTGGTAAGTACAATTCTGTATCCTTAATAGAATTAATTATGTATGCTCTGCCATATGAATATCTATACTTTTCCATTTTTAGTAATGTACAAATAAATAATCCCGTATATTCATTTAACCATTCTGCTCTTATTATAACTATATGATCTCCTGTTACAAATTCATCTTTTTGGTATGATATAGTGGCAGTTGTATCACCGATAACTAATGCATTACCTTTTTCAATATGTTCTAATCCGTTTCTGTCAACATAACAATCAACAGAATTGTTTATTTCTGTTCTTGATACAAATGGTATTGAGTTTTTCTCATAAAACTCAATAATATCCATTTCATCTCTTGAATATGCGTGTGATTTATATATATTTTTTTCTTCTATTAGATCTCCAAATCTAAATTTTTTCCATTTAGATATATCAATTATCATATATGTCACCAACTTTTACTCTAAATGATAAGTAATCATTAATTGTTTTTTGAAATGCACTACTTATTAAGTTTGAATAGTCTGTTTCCATATATGCTTCTGCTAACCATTCATCTTCGGCAGTTACATATTTAGTTACTGATAATCCTTTTTTTGTTTCTCTATTAAAATATAACTTTAACCATTCTTGTTCTTTTTCTTCCCATGAACCAGGATATCTTTCTATTCTACCAAGATTTTTCTTTTTCACAAGTCCGTCATCTTTGTAATATCCAAAGAATGTCGGAATAGATGAATTCTCATGTCTTTGACCTAATGTAAACACCATGCAACATGCTGCAACACTGGCACCTGGATAGAATACTTCCATAGGTAAAGTAAATACTGCATCAAGTGTATTTTCTTCTAGCATTTTCTTCTTAAAATATTGTATTTCTGAGCTGTTGCCAATTGCACATTGCATTGGTAATAATACCGCCATCTTTCCAGTTTTTATTTTTGAAGCAACATAATAAACATAGTTAAAGCCTTTTGAAGGATCAGTTTTTGTATCTTTTTTCCAATTTTTTGTATATTCAGGATTACAAGATTTTTTTGTTCCATTGTACGGAGGATTCATCAATACAGTATTTATATGAACACCTTTTTTTATCAATTCATCGATTTCATAAAAGCATGAGCCCTGAACTATATTTGAATTTCCATCACCATGAATAAGCATATTTGTTGTTGATAAACCAAATGCAGTTTCTTCATATTCAATACCATATATCTGATGTTTTTTTACGTTCTCAATTTGTTCTTCATTATCACAATCTGCTATAGCATCGGTCATTGCTCTAACTAAGAAAGCACCACTACCGCAACATGGATCCAAAACAACTGAATTTCTATTAATATTTACAACTCTACTCATAAAATGAGCTATATGATCTGGAGAGAAAGCCTGATTTTTATCTGCTTTACCAACATACTTGTTAAATGTAGTAAAAAATAGGTTCAACAAGTCTTGTCCTAAAATGCTCTTATCATTAATTGAAGGCATTATATTTGTATTAATGAAATTCAATATTTCAGTAAAGTCTTCATTTTCTAGCTGTCTAATATCCTGATTTTTTAAAACCTTATTATCTAATACAGTAAGCTTAGTTGCCTTGTTCATATCATTATCTAATAGACAGGTTAGCTTTTCTTCAATACCTGCAATAATTTGGGATGATGATAGGTTTTCATAAATTAATCCATTTTTCAAAGCAAGCAAACAAGTTCCAACAAATTGACTTCTAATTTTCTCATTTATACCTTTCTTATGTAGTAATTCATTCAATTCATATGTGCTTTGCGTTAATTTTACTTTATCATTTTTAGTATTGAAGAAAACATTATAATATTCTTCAAATGTTTTAAATTTTCTATCATTTTTACTGTATGTTTCTAATGATAAAGGTTCATCAGTATAATACCATACATAAAGTTCATCTCGATTAGTGCTTGACAAAATTGCGATAATTTTATTTTTGCTTAACGCTTTTTCAAAATTAACATAATTTTGTAATTGAATTAATCCATCAGATAAATTGTTTCCCTTTAGATCTTGCTTTGTTTCTACTAAAATACTTAACTTATCATTAGTAAATCTTATATCAAGGTTTTTATAATTTCTTTTTGCATCGTCGCTTAAATAAACACAATAGTTTTTTCCTATATTTTGAAGAGCCTTTCCATAACTAAATTCTTCATTTTCAATGTTACTCGTTAAATATTTTCTACCTATTTTATTAATAATATCTGTTCTTATCATTTTTTTTCACTCCTATACTTCTTTCACATGAATTAATTTTATCAACCATCTTTATGTATTCATCAAAATCTAATACGACTACATAATCCTTACCATTTCTAGTAACTCGCAAAGGTTTTTTTGATTCTTTTACTTTTTTAAAAAGTTTAGCAGATTGCCCTTTGCAAAAATCTCTGGTAAGGGTGGCATTTTCAATATACTTTTCCATGCTACCTCCTTTATTACTTCTATCGTAATTATACCATATGTAATTACTTTTGTAAATATAATTGTAATTACTTTATAAAGACATTTTTGATATTCTTACGCTATTTTAACCATTATTAATTTTGACAACTTATCTAATTTTCAAATAAAAATAGCTAATAGCAAGAAAAAAACATTAATGAAGAAATAATACATCAATTTTAAAACAATGATATTATTTAAGGAGCGAAAAATTTACTTTGAGTCTAAAAAAGTTTATATAGCTAAATGCATGTGTATTAAGAAGTGTCACATATATTGTTGAAACCTATACAAAAACATGTTATTTTCACTATTAACACTGGAAAGAATTAATTGATTTTCAGATGACTAGACAAATTTTAGTATGACAAACAATAGATAAAATTTATGTTGAAAATGGCTGTATAGTTTATATAGTAAATTGTCTTAAAAAATTTAGATAAACAAAAAAGAAGATTAAATTCTCAATCTTCTTTTTTCACCCTTTTCAATATTAATTTTGCTATTTTTTTATATAATCTTACTTCAAACAATGAAATTAATTCTAAATAATTCCCACCATCATCTTCAATCATTACTGTTTTTACGATTTTATCCATCTTATCTTCAATAAATTCTTTTATTTGATTTACTTTGTTTTGACTTACACTGATCTCTAAAAATGAAACATAATCTTTTAGATTTCTTGTGTATGCATTAACTTGGTTAATGTAATTTTTTTTATCAGAAATAGTTGCACTTTTAAATTCTTTAAATATTCCTTGTATTGGTACAATAACAATATTCCAATACCAAATAGACTTTTTATCACTAAGCCAAATAACAATACTAACTATCATAGCTAATAGCGAAATAATTACGGCTAATACATCTAAAATCATCTTAATCGCCAAGAATGTAATCTATTTCTTCTTCAAATTCTTTTTTTATATCAAGTGGTAATTTATCAAAAGAAAATATTTCATACACCCTTTCTTTATTGTTTATTTTACTCACTATTTCCGATAACATTCCCAATATAAATGATGATACAACACCATATATATCGTCACTAATTACAAATTCAATTTTACATTTTCCACTTTTTTGAACATCCTCAACCAATTTATCTAATTCTTCTGTTTTTCTAGCTTTATATCCATTGTCTCTCCCAACAATAAACTTAGCCTCATCATTTTTATATTTAGATAAATCAATTAAATAATTTTTACTCATTTATTAATTCCTCCTTAAATTTGAAATCCAAATATATCAAAGTTCCTGATATATTATATTTCAATTTTTTTATACAATCACTACTTTGTGAACAATAAATAGAATTTTTGTCATTGAAATTGATTTGATATAAATCATTATCAATTTCGTCATTTTTTTTATATTTATATTTATTTTTAAATTTAATCATTGTATTTCCTGAAACAAGTGATAAATTAGCCCATTCTGTATCGGATAAATCGGATATTTTATATATTTCATTCATTAGTTTATATATTCCGCTTCCTCTCTTATTAATATTATTATCATCTATTATCTTTGAACTTATTCCTTGTTGAATTGCCAAAAACATATAAGCTTGTTCTTCTTCGTAATAGTCTGGCTTAAAGAATGGAATATGTTTTTTAATAATCTCTTTACTTGCATTTACTATTTTTTCTTGTTTTGATGGTAACAAAATATTAGTATTATCCATAAAGTTTTTCAAATTAGATGAAATAGTATTACCATAATTAAAAATAACCAATCTTATACTACTTTTATTATGCTCATCTCTAGGAATTACATTTCCAACAATATACCAAGATTTATTATCAGAATGCTCTCTTACATTATCTACAATTTCTGAAATAATTTTTCCCATAGATTTTATATACTTTCTTTTATTAACAAAATCAGAAAAAATCATTTCAACAATTTTAGTTGTTATTATATCATAATTTTCTATATTATTCTTATTAAAATCAACAAATCTTATTCCAGTTGTTTTTTTTAACTTTTCTCTAATATTTTTTGTTGGTAATTTTTTAGTATGCCACCATTTTTCATTTACAAATCCAGTTGTAATTATATTTTTAAAGGCCAAAGACTCTTTATCTTCAGGAAAATCAACTTTACTATTAATATTATGCCTTTTTAGTATTGGTACTAATTTATACATTATTGAATCCAAAACACATGAGGCGTCCAAATCGTAAACTTTGCAATTCTTTAAATTAATATATATAAGTTTTACATTACTATATATAGTATTACATGCCAAAGAAGATATATGAGAAATAAATTCAAAGCTCATACTATAATTATCTCTTAAAGAAAATACTTCAGGACAATTAATTGTATATACACCATTGTTAATATTTGATAGTTTTATATAACTATCACTAATAAAATTTTTATATTCATGTTTATATTGATTTTCATAAGTATTAGAATTATATTTATTTTTTCTATTTTTATTTCTCTTTCTATATTTTTTTAATTGTTTTTTTGCGTTCATTCTATCATGTTTATCAGTTAATTTCCAAAATTTTTTAATCAAAAAATCACCACCAGACCCAAATATATTGTATCAAAAACTATAGTATTCTATTCTCACTTTCCAATAGTTTTATACACTACTACAACAACCCATAACAAATATTCGTATTAAGTTTTTTATATTTTTATAGTATATAAAACAATTTATTTTCTTAACAACCAATCAATTATATTTTTATGAATTATGCCATTTTGTGATAAATCAAATTTATCCATTGAAAGAACATATTTTGGATAGTTATCCTCAATCTTTTTATAAGCATTAAATTCTCTATCAATTACTGTTTCATCACTTAAAATATAAGTAACTTGAATGTATATTTTTTCATTAAACCTTGTTGCTATAAAATCTATTTCACCATTTTCTAATGTACCAATATTAACACTATATCCTCTAGCAATTAGTTCATTATAAACAATATTTTCTAAATAAGCACCTATTTGCTCTTTCTTACCTTCACTTAAAATATTAGTAAAACCTAAATCAGTTAAATAATATTTATATTTACCTGTAAGAATTCTTTTACCTCTAACATCATATCTTTCTGCTTTTGAAATAAGGTTTGCACGAGTTATATAATCAAGATAATTATATAATGTTTCTAATGATACATTTCTAGAATCACTTTGCATATATTTTTTTAAACTATCAGGTGAAAATACTTGAGATGGAGTAGTTAAAATATAAGTAACTATTCTATTTAACAAATCAATATCTTTAATATTAAATCTTTTTACGATATCTTTTATTATTATTGAATCATAAATATCATTTAAATAAGTTTTTCTTGAAATGTCATCTTTTTGCATAAATCTTTGTGGCATTCCACCCCATTTAATATAATCATTAAATGCATCTTCAATATCTCTATTATCTGTAATATTTAATAATTTACAAACTTCATCAAATGTAAATGGAGTTATTTTAAAACTAACATATCTTCCTGAAATATGGGTTGCTAAATCACTAGATAATAAATCACTATTAGAACCAGTTATAAAAATAGATGTGTTCTTTGTTGCTCTTAATGAATTAACAACTTTTTCCCATTTATCAACATTTTGAATTTCATCAAAGAATATATAATATTTTTTATCATCAATTATTCTTTCTTTAACATAATTGTTTAACTTTTTAGGATCAGTATATTCCTCATAATCGTAATCTTCAAAGTTAATATAGATAATATGATTATCATCAACATTATTTTCTTTTAGCTCATCTATTATTTGTTTTAAAATAACTGATTTTCCAGAACGTCTAATACCAATTAACACTTTAATTAACTCTTGATCATAAAATGGTCTAATTAATTTTAAATATCTTTCACGAATAACCATAACCATCTTCCTTTCTTATATATACATTATAATACTATATTTAATTTTTGTCAATTTATTACGGCAAAGAGTAATTTTTTTATAAAAATGTCAAATTATTACGATTGTTCTTCATATATTAACTACGAAACAAACTTTTTAACATTATATACAAAAAAAGGATTTCAACATTAAGCCAAAGTCCTTATATTTTAAAGCAAACAAGATGCTATTACACTTTGCCTACGTTCTTACCATTCGCACCCCCTGCATTCAAGTGATTAGATATTACAATTACATCTTTATTGTTACCAAACTCTGATAATATTTTACTTGTTCTTTCTGTTGGTGATAAAGTTATATCACTATTCCTTGTTAATGCTACTGGTACACCTAATTCTTTAAATCTATCATACATATATTCAGATATTAATAATGTGTAATCTTTTTCTAACATATCATTTCCTGTTGCACCGGAATCGGTTCCACCATGTCCTGGGTCTATTATAATACCAGTTAATTTTCTTATATCATCCATTGATATCACTCCTCATAATAATTTATGAAAGATATGTAAAAATGGTTAAATATAATTATTTTTTATTCCCCTGTAGCTACATATAAGTATTTATCTTCTTTTATTATAGTTAATTTATAAGTTGTTGGATAAGATAAATCTTTTTCGTAAGAGATGTTTACTTCGACTAAATAACCTTTATATTCTTTATTATTATAATTAAATGTTGTTTCTTTTACCAAATCAATATTTACTTCATTTACTATTGGTAATTCTTGTACTCTATCATTATATATATTACTTAATATATTTGAATATAATCCTGTTTGATTTATTTTTATGAAGTCTTCTCTAAAATCTGGATAAATAAATTGTAATCCTCCAATATCTGATGAAGTTACTTTATTATCTAAAGTAAATACATCTGTAACAAATAATTTTGCTACTATTTTAGCATATTCTTCATAATCTACTTCATCTTTATTAGTAATATCTTTTAGTTCTTTATATAGACTTTTATAATAGTCTGTGGCATCTTCTTCTAGATAATATCCATATTTATCGATTACGTCTACTTTTTTTGCTTCTTTAATATCTTGTTCTTGATTATCTTTTTTTGTTGTTAATGATAATATTATTACTACAATGGTTAAGATAACTAAAGTAGATAAGATTATTAATACTAATTTGTTTTTCTTTTTATTCTTCATTTAATCACTCTTTCTATATATATTTTATCATATTTTTTTACTTATATATAATTTTTTTAAAAAAACTAATATATTTTCTATATTAGTAATTTTTTATTCTGTTCTAAGTGCTTCGACTGGATCTTTTTTACTTGCTATTTTACTTGGGATAAGTCCAGCGATTAATGTTAATGATACACTTATTATTACAAGTATTATTGCTCCAAGTAAAGGTAGGGATGCTACGCTTAGTCCTACTAAATGTTTTAATACAATATTAATTATAACATTTAATATTAAGGTAACTACAATACCTATTGTACCTGATACTAATCCTATTATCATTGTTTCAGCATTAAATACTCTTGATACATCTTTCTTACTTGCACCGATTGCTCTTAGTATTCCTATTTCTTTTGTTCTTTCTAATACAGAAATATAAGTTATTATTCCTATCATTATTGATGATACTACTAAACTAATTGCTACAAAGGCTATAAGTACATAACTAATAACATTTACTATTGAAGTTACTGAACTCATCATAAGTCCAACAATATCAGTATAGTTAATTACTTTATCTAATTCATTATTATCTGTTTTTTTCTTATTATAGTCTTCAATTATATTACTTATTGTTTCTTTTGATTCAAAATCTTTTGGATAAATATTAATACTACTTGGATAATCTTTATCTACTATTCCTAATTCACTTATTACATTATCATAAGTATTATTTTCCATACTAGTCATTAGACTAATTAATTCTTCTTGGGATAATGATGATATATAGTATTTTTGTTCATTAGTTAAGTTATTGATATCAAATTTGCTAGAAAAATCCATTCCTGTTAGAACATTTATTTCTTTATTGTTTAATTGTTCTTTTGCTATATCAGTTTCTAGTGTTTTATCTATTGCATAATCTACTAAACTTCTTTTATAACCTATATTACCATATACTTTATTTGACATTCTTTCTTCATTTGGTTTAATTATTCCTACTATTTTTAAATCTATGCCATTATCTATTAATGATTTTATGTAATTATCATCACTTTGTTTATCTATATAGACATTACCACTTTTTTGATAATATGATGTTGATAAGACTAATTTTAATTTTAAATCTAATAGTTCGTTATAATCATAAGATGTTGCTTCAGAATTGAATTCTGTTTTATTTCCTCTGAATATTTCTTTGATTGCTTCTTTCAATGGTTCAGTATTTAAGACTCCTAATGAGTATAATGTATAGTCACTTATTTCATTGTTTTCATCCACTATTAAAACCACTTCATTATATTCAGTTGGCCATTTACCTGATACTAGATTGTATTGGTCTTTTAGTAAATCTTCGTTATCTAATAGTTGTTTAAATACTTCAGTTTGACTATATGTTGCAGAATCTCCATAATTTGTATTTCCCATCATTTCACTTAATCCAACATTATCAAATATTTCGTTTGGATTTACTTTTACTATACCATTGGAGTAATCTGCATTATATACATTTAGTGTTATGTTATAACCATATTCAATTGAATTTGTATATTCTGATAGATGTTCTTCTTCGATAAATTTTTTGAATTCATGTAAATCATTTGATTGAACTTGGTTAGCCATTGTTTCCACTACATTATTCATAATGTTATTGGTATATATTTTATCAAATGGATGTTCTTTTTTATCATTCATTCCCATCATTGATACCATAATGCTTGACATATCAACATTTTGTTTATAAATTGATATTGGGTATGTACTTAATGTATCTTCTTCAATAGAATTGATATAATTTTGAACACCGTTTGATAGTGATAAGATTAATGCTATTCCTATAATACCAATTGAACCTGCAAATGATGTTAGAAATGTTCTACCTTTTTTGGTCATTAAGTTATTTAATGATAATGATAAAGCTGTTTTTATTGACATTGATTTTTTACCTTTGGCAGTAAATTCTTGTTCTTCTTTTTTCTCTGGTTCATATGGTTTAGAATCTGATACCATATTTCCATCAAGTAATTTTATTATTCTTGTGGAATATTCTTTTGCTAAATCAGGATTATGTGTTACCATTATAATTAATTTATCTTTAGAAATAGATTTTAATAGTTCCATTATTTGCACACTTGTTTTAGAATCTAAGGCTCCGGTTGGTTCATCTGCTAAGATAATATCTGGATCATTTACTAATGCTCTTGCTATTGCTACACGTTGCATTTGTCCACCAGATAATTGGTTTGGCTTTTTATTAATTTGCTCTTTTAATCCTACTTCTTCTAGGGCTTTTTTTGCTCTTTTTTTTCTTTCTGTTGCACTTACACCAGATAAGGTTAAGGCTAATTCAACATTTGCTAGGACACTTTGATGTGGTATTAAGTTATAACTTTGGAAGACAAATCCTACATTATGATTTCTATATGTATCCCAGTCACTATCTTTAAATTTTTTAGTGCTTTTACCATTTATTATTAAATCTCCTTTGGTGTAGTCATCTAATCCACCAATTATATTAAGTAATGTTGTTTTTCCACATCCTGATGGTCCTAGAATTGATACAAATTCATGCTTTCTAAAAGTAATATCTATTCCTTTTAAAGCACTTACTTTGGTATCTGATGATATATAATCTTTTTTTATATTTTTAAGTTCTAACATATTGCCCTCCTTATTTTATATCATACTTTTCATTATATGTATTTGAATAATTAAAAATTTGCTACTTTTCATCTTCTTTATCATCAATAAGTTTTAATATTTTCTTTTGATTTGATAAAATAAGTTCCATTTTGTCATGAAGTTCTTCTAATATTAATTCACTTTTTAAATCTGTTCTATAATCATTTCTACTTCTTTCACTATCTTTTTTGCTTTGTCTATTTTGACTCATCATTATTATTGGTGCTTGAAATGCTGCTAGACATGATAAAACTAAATTAAGTAAGATAAATGGATATTCATCTAATTCTATTATTTTTGTTAAATTTAGAAATATCCATAATACTAAGCAAATAGTAAATATAATTATAAATGTCCAACTACCTGCTATTTCTGTGAATTTATCTGCTAATTTATCTCCTTTGGATAATTTTTCTTTGTCAGGATCTATTGCAATAGATTGATCAATTAACATTTCTAATAATTCTTCTTCATTTCCTTCAATGTTATTATTTTTTAATAATTTTTTTACTAATTCTTTTTTTGATGTTGCCATTTAAAATCCTCCATTCCCTACTAATTAATTATACTATTAATTTTGGATTTTTTAAAGAGAAAAATAAAAAATCATATGATAAACATACAATTTTAACTATTACAACTTGTACATATATTGTCATTTGATTTAGTTATAATATCATTTAATTTATTTTTTAAGTTATTTATGCTTTCTTCATTCCAGTATTCTTGTGGTGTTTCAAATCCTTTTGTATCATAAGATGTTTCATCATCAAATCCTACGATTTGGCCTTTATTTACTCCGATTACTGCAGGTACATATATTTTTTTATTTCCTTCTTCATCATATTGTAAATAATCTCCGATTAATGAAACTATTTTTTTATAGGTATCGGTATTATTTTTTCTATCTTCTAAGATATTGTAATAATATATTTTTTCTATTCCTATATCTTTTGCTACTTCATTTAAGTATACTACATATCTTTGACACCAAGGACATTCTGGAAATCCTAACATTACTACTCCTGTGCCATGTTCTAATATTTTAATAATCTCTTCAGAGTTTTTATAAACAAATACATTATCTTTTGTTAGTTCTGTGTATTCTTCAGAAAATTTAACTGAATCAGAAACTGGCTTTTTAACTAGATAAGTTATTAAATAAATTAATAATACTATAATAACTAATCCTAATATTACTAAAATATATGCTGTTTTTAATAATCCTTTTGATTCTTCAATATTCTCTTCTTTATTTGAAACTACTTTTTCTTCTTTTGTTTTATTATCTTTTGCTATTTTATTATTTTCTTTCTTTGACATAATATTACCTCCAAGTATAATTTTACTATAAAAATTAAAAAAAGAAAATAAACTTGTAATTAAATTAACTAAACTTTGAGTTTACTTTAATTATTACATTTATTTTCTAATTCTAATGGTATATTATAAGTTACTATTTTATCATCTATATTTAAGGCATTTACTCTTAAATATAAGTTATTACATGTTGCATTATTACATGAACAATCATAACTATCTATATTAAATTCTATATTAGATAATAATCCATTTATTGATTTAGCATTACTTTTATCATAATTATCATAAGATAATATTTTTCCTTCTTCATAAATTATTTTTTCTATATTGTTATTTTTTTCATATAATATACATTCTACATCTAAATATTCTTTTTTTTCTTCTTCAGAACATTCTATTTTAGAGATGTAGATTGACTTTTTATTCTTGTTATATGCAATTACTCCTTTTACTCCGAAACAAGAGTTTTCTGAGGTTATTGGTTTAAAATTAAAAGTACTTTTATCATCTTTATTATATATAATAGCTAATAAGATAATTAATATTAATAGGATTATAATACCTAATATTAGATATTTCTTTTTATTTTTTTTTGGTTCTTTTTTATTATCTTCACCATTTATTATTTCTTTTATATCAACATTAAATATTTCACTAAGTTTATTTAATTGTTCTATATCAGGTATTCCTCTTCCGTTTTCCCATTTACTTACTGCTTGTGATGTAATTGATAATTTATCTGCTAAATCTTTTTGGGTTAAATTATTTTTTATTCTTAGTTCATATATGTATTTACCAATTTTTTCTTGATTCATAATATCACAACTCTTTCGTATAAATATTATATCATTTATAGTTGAATAAGTAAATTATTATTTTAGTTTACTATCTCCAGTAGTGTAATCTATTTCTATGCCTTCTTGTACATTGTAAATAAATACATTAAATTTTATTCCTTCGCCATTATCTTCGACTGAATATGCTTCAATTTCTACTCCTGTTGCTAATAAATTACTATCTTTAAATACTGGTGTTACTCTATATAATACATGATTGTTTGTTTTTTTGACATAGTCTACTACTTTGTTTTCATATTCTAACATAGTTCCTATATTCATTTGTCTTGTACATGTAATTAGATTTTTTTCATTATCGTTTTCACCAGTTAATTGATATCCAATTAAGTGACATCTATTATATAAATATTTTCCATTTACTATATCATATTTTATTGTATGCCATCCTGTTGGTTTAATCATTCCTATTGATCCTCTTTCAATTGTAGGCATTGTATCTATTCCAACATTAGCATATGCTACTCCACATCTACCTAACAAATCTAAATCACTATATTTTTCAAATGATTTTAAAGTATAATCTTTTTCAGTAAAATACGGCTCATTATTGTTTATAATTATGTATTCTTTATCTGTATATTCAGGAATATTTTCTATTGAATAAGCATATGTATAATTTATTGGAATTATTTTTGATATATAATTATTTATTTCTGTACTATTTTTTGAATATATAAAGGCACAAAATAATATTAAAAATGATACTCCCATTCTTAGTTTTCTACTTTTTTTATTCATTTTACTACCTACTTTCTATATAAATAATTATATCATAATTAAAAAGAATTAAAAATATTTTAGAAAA
>CDYU01002796.1_pt1 | contig 23994 bp, 19 predicted proteins | sample 480701 | NCBI WGS metagenome assembly CDYU01 (sample SAMEA3182105, study PRJEB8094) | gut metagenome | biome: human; feature: gut; material: Stool; isolation source: human stools | place: Canada | collected 2013-02-26 | reverse complement strand
CCTCCCGCCCCTCCTCGGAGAGAAGATAGGTGCGGATCTCGCCGGAAAGGACGAACAGCATTCCGAGACATTCATTGTCGCTGCTGTGTACGAACGTACCCTTTTCATAATGACGGACAAAGGCGCTTCGGCGCAGCGTTTCTTGCTCCTGTTCGGTCAAGGATGACCAGAACGGAAGCTGTGTCAGTGTGCGCTCCATATCAATGGCAGCTATGCTTGCCGCAGCCGTGGTCACCGCAGGTGTGACCAGCCTCGCCGTGCTCGTGGTCATGGTGGTCACAGTGAACATTGGGATCGCAGCCCAGATTTCCGCTGAGCAATGCGCTCACCGCCGCGTCAGCGTCCCCGCTGACACCGCCGTAGAGCTTGATACCCGCTTCGGCGAGTGCTGCCTGCGCACCGCCGCCGATGCCTCCGCAGATCAAAGTGTCTACGCCGTGCTGCATCAGGAAGCCTGCCAGCGCGCCGTGACCGCTGCCGTTGGTATCAACGACTTCCGCATGGACGATTTTGCCGTCCGCAGCTTCATAAAGCTTGAACTGTTCGGTGTGGCCGAAATGCTGAAAAATCTGACCGTTTTCATAGGTAACTGCAATTTTCATAATGGAATCTCCTTCGCATTTTTTGTTGGATTTTTCTGTGCTGGCTCTCTGCATCCGGCAGCAGCGGCCACAGTGGGCTGCCTCTTGTCCTCCGCAGATGCGGTAGTTTCCCCCGGTGATGTGCAGCGGTTTCCCGTGGACAAGACACGCTGCGATCTTGCGCCGCGCGCTTTCGTAAATCTCCTGCACGGTAGATCGGGAAATGTCCATTTGCGTGGCACACTGTTCGTGGGTTTGCTGCTCCAGGTCAACCAGCCGAATGACCTCGTACTCGTCCAGCGTCAGCAGGATCGGCTCGGCATCCTCGCACCCATTGGGGCAGAAGGTATCAACTTGTGGTGCACCACAAATCCGACGGCACCGTGGCGGTCTTGGCATGAACACGCCCCCCTTTGTTTTTCGGTATATACCGATTATATCACCTCGCGCAGAAAAATCAATACAGAGTTTTCAAAAGCCGCTGCTATTTCCGTCATCATATAGATACGGACTGATATTCGGAGTCGAATGCTACATATGAGCTATGTGGATTTTCTCGTTTGTAAACGGTGTTTTAGGTGCTGGCTGTGTGATTTCCTGTTCAGTCGGCAAAACGGCGCAGAACGCAAACAAAGGCCGATTTTCACCTTTTTTCCGCCGCCGTTTAGCAGTCACTCTGCAAGGCATCGTTTGCTGTTGTTGGGCTATCCGTTATCTGGAAAATCCACGCGCCAATTAAGTACTTACAAAAGAAAGAACTACTGGATCTACAAATTATCCATCTATTTTAGCAATGCGCGTTTTCATATGTTTTTCGGATTCCGCCCGGCAAGTGGTCGGGAATCAGTGTCTTTAGTCTGTCCTCACTGCCGTCTTTGATTGCCTGCTCATAGTACCAGCATTTGAATTTCAGCATATCCAGAGTGCGGTTCATCTGCTCAAGCTCCGCCTCCATGTGCACCCGTTGCGCCTCAAACATCGCCTTTCGCTGCGGGTAGGTGGACGGCCCTTCTACACACCAGTCCATGAATTGCCGGATGTCTTTGATCTCCATGCCAGCCTTTTTCAGACATTCAATGACCCGGAGTGCTTCAATCTCCGCCTCACTAAACTTCCGGATATCAGATACCCGCTCCGTGTTCGGGAAAAGTCCCTGTTTGTCGTAATAGCGTAGTGTGGAAATGGGCAGATCAAACATCTCCGCCACCTGTCCAATTGTGTACATAAAATCTTTGATGAAGCTACGGTATTCAAGCTGCGGGGCGAGAGCTTCCGCGGGAAGAAACTGAATACGGTTTCTGTACAGACTGGCAAAGTAAAGGCCGTTGAGCTGCTGGCTGACCAGCAAGAAGAATAATATTTATTTGCCAATCTGGGTTGTTTGGTTTTTCTATCTGAGCTTTGATTAGCGATTTCAGTTGAGCCCGCAGTGGTTTTCCTGGCGAACGCTAACAGTCCCGCGGCAGTACGGTCTGTCCGCCGAAAGTTCATAGTTCGTATGGGTATCATCTTATCAAAAACTATCCCGGGGTTTACAAGAAAGCGGCAGGGCATTTAGCAGAAAGTTGAAGTAAAACAACAGGCAGGTGTGCCGTCAACGGACGGCATACCTACCCGCTGCTTATCTATTGGAAGTGATTATTTGCCCCGCTTGTCACGCTCCATGGCCTCAGCAATGGCGCGCTTTGCAAAGGCGACGCAGCTCTCGCCCATTGACTCAGCGTGGCGCTTTATTTCCTCATAGTAATCCGGCTCAAGCCGAATCCGCATTTCAGAAAATTTGGAAAGGTATTTGGCGTTGGCCTTTTTTCGAGCTTCAGACAGCGGCTTCTTGTCCGGCATTTCTTTTGCACCGACCTTTCCGATTAAAATTTGCTGAGAGCACGCTTGACACATGGGAACATGTACGATATACTATACTCAAGTTAAAAAGTAGCAGCACGTGAGAGTTGCGACCTCCCACGTGCCTGCACAGGTGATTAGGGCACCAGCACAGTAGTAAAACTACGCTACGGGAGTATTATATCCATTTCCGATCCATTGCGCAAGTCCCCGTTTTGGGGTGGTGGTAGAATGAGACCTCCTCAAGAATGTAGTGAAGCGCTATGCGGGTACCGACCTGCATGGCGCTTTTTGACTGCATTTTATGCGGCAAGGCGGCCTCCTGAGCCGCCGGAAAGGAAACTATATGGATAAGAAGATCGCTATTCACACGATGGAGCTTTGGCTCGCAAATCTGCCGGTCACACCCGGCCATGTCCAGCACGGCACCCGTCCCGTCGTTATCGTGTCCAACGACGTGGCAAACAACTTCAGCCCCATCGTCACGGCCGTACCGCTGACGAGCAACCGCAAGGCAGCAACTCTGCCGACGCACGTCTGCCTGCGCGGCTATGGCCTTGCGGCCACCAGCATCGCCAAGTGCGAGCAGGTCATGGCGCTGGACAGGTCGTGCCTCATTCGCCGCCTGGGCGAGGTCTCCGATTGGTATGACCGCCTCGCCATCCAGCATGCGCTGGCCGAGCAGCTCGGCATCGAGCTGCAGGTCAACCTCGCGGCGTAAGGGGGTGAGACAATATGGCGAAGACCTTTACGAACGACGAAAAGAGGGAGATCGAGGAAAAGGCGAAGTACATCCTCACTGCCATGGATGACATCGGCAAGAACGGGGACGCCTACTGCACCGACGAGCAGCTGTTCCGCGCCAGCAAAGCGGTGAGGCCAAGCCTCACCGGACAGCGGTATCGCACCGATAAAGCCCTTCTGCTGCAAGCCGGTTTCCTCCATCAGGAGGGGTATCATCTGTATGTCAAACGGACGTGGGACTATGAGGTGGCTGCGGCGAAGCGGCTCGCTGACATCCTTAAAGATTCGGCTTTGCCGGTCATGGAGATCCCGAGGGAGCTCCGCGCCGGTGACATTCTCCTCAGCGAACAGCAGCGCGAGGCGATCGAGCTGGCGCCGAACAGCCGCCTCTCCGTCATCCTCGGCGGCGCGGGCTGCGGCAAGACCACGCTCATTGAAGCCATCGTGCATTGCTTCAGAGAGCGCAATGACGCTTTTGTGCCGTATGTGGTCGCCGCCCCGACCGGCAAGGCTGCGCGCAACCTCACCGAGCGCACCGGGATCGAGGCACGCACGGTCCACGGCGCGCTTGGGAAGAGCCCGGATGCAAACTTTCTGGACGCCGTTTCGTGGAACTGCATCGGACTGGTCGTCGTCGATGAGGCGTCGATGGTGTCCTTGGAGATGCTCGCCGGCATCCTCAACCGTGTTCGCAGGAATTGCCGCGTTGTTCTGCTCGGCGACCCGAATCAGCTGCTGTCCGTCGGGGCAGGAAACGTCCTTTCCGACCTTCTGACGCTTGGCGTCCCCTCTATCTGCTTGCAGCAGCAGTACCGTCAAAGCGCGGATGCCGCGGCGCTGCGTCAGAATGTCGTGGACTTCCCGAAGCTGAACGGGGAGCACGAACTGCGGTGGGATGACAGCTTCCGCCTGCTTCCCGCGGACGACCGCGCCATTCCCGACCTTCTGTGCGAGGAGGCTGCGCGGCGTTACCGGGCGGGCGAGAGCATTCAGGTCCTCTCGCCGGTGAGGGTAAAAACCGGCTTTTCGGTGCAGGCGCTTAACACGCGCCTGCAGAACGAAGTCAACCCGCTGACGGCGGAAAAGCCGACATGGGGAAAATTCCGTGACGGCGACCGTGTCATCGTTACCCAGAACAACGCTTATTACAACATCTGCAACGGCAATGTCGGTGTGCTGCATATTCGCGGAGAGAGGCCGCACCGTGTTGCTGTGCTGGCAGTCAGGGGTACGCTGAAGACATGGCAAATCGACCGTGGACAGGGGGAATACGGCATCGGTCATGACGACGCGCCCCCGCCGCAGCTTGCGCTCGCCTATGCGTTGACGGTACACAAAAGCCAGGGCAGCCAGTACGACACCGTTCTCATGCCGGTGAGCATGGCGACTGCAAGAATGCTGTATCGCAACCTGCTCTACACCGCGATCTCACGAGCTGGGAAGGAGGTCATTCTCGTGGGGAGCCGCGAGGCGCTGAACACCGCGATGCAGTGCATCCCGTACCCGCGCAGGTCCAAGCTCGTCGCCCGGACCAACCTGCTGCACCTTGGGCGCAGCGCGTGAGGCGGCGGCATGGAGAGAAGGGAGCTGCCGCGCTATCCCGTTATCGACGTTGCCGCCACGGGCCAAAACCTCCACCGCCTGCGGCTGGAGAAGGGGTACAGCGTGAAGGAGCTGCAGGAATACCTCGGTCTGGGCTGCCCGCAGGGCGTGTACCAATGGCAGGCGGGAAGGAGCCTTCCAAGCGTAGATAACCTCTACGCGGTCTCAAGACTGTGGGGCGTGAGCATGAATGAAATTCTTGTAGAAAGGGAAAGCGCATAGAACAGCGGAGGCCGAAGCGGTTCGCTTCGGCCTCCGTTTCCTGTATTTTGTAGGGCGTGAAAATAACCAACTTGAACATTCTTCAGATGACCGTATCGCAACCCCTCCCACGGAACAGGGATTTCTGAAAGATAAAAAGATAAAATGCAGCGGAGAGCGGAGCGTTGCAGGCCTCGTTCAAATCGGGTACTGACGATACGCTCCCCCCTGCCGTTCAGCATCCCGTTTCGCTCTTGCCGCCCGGCTTTTCAACACGCATCGTTTGAATTTCCGCCTGCTTGAAGAGGATGCAGCCGCAATGTCCCTTGAAGGTGGGGAAGCAGATGATCTTCAGATCCGTGTCGATCTCCGGGCTGTGATCTATGATCTCCAGCGTTTCGCCGAACAGCGCTGTGCGCTCGTAGACCCGCAGCCACTTGTCGTCCATATTGGGGAAAATGCTGCTGAAGGAGCGGTCGATGAGCTGCTCCAGCGGCTTTTTTTCCAGCCTCGCCAGCGCCTCGTTGGCGTAGCGGAATATCCAGTCCACGGCGGCGCGCTTCTCGTTGAAGACCATCTCGATGTCGGTAAATGCAAAGGGTGCGCTGTCATAGCTGGCATAATGCCGCTGATAGTCTTCCCACGTGGCAGGCGCGTCGCTGTTGGACAGGTTCTGCGCGATCTGCCGCCAATCGGCGCGCAGCTGTTCCTTGAGCTGCCGCTTTCTCCGGTGGGCGTAGTCCAGCGTTTCACCGTTGATGAGCTCGATCTGCCTGCCAATGGCATGGATGCCCTTGGCGGCCACCAGCGTGGCGCGGTCGGTGCGGATAAAGCCGCTGCCCAGCATCTGCTCCAGTTCTTCTATGGTGGTGTAGGTTTCGTAGGTCCTGCCGCCGGAGGCATGGATGACCGCCCGACGCCCCGCCAGCTGAATATAGAGAATGTCCTCCACCGGCAGGCTGATGTGCCTGCGGTTAGAAATGACGGAAATACCGTTGGATCTCATAGTGCTCCCTCACGATCTGCTTTTTTTCACAGAATACCACGGTCTTTGATGCAAAGCAAGCAAAATGCGCTATTCGCGCAAGGTCTTGCGCTGTTCACGCAAGGTCTATTGTAATTCGCGCGATGTTACGCTAAACTGCGCAGTATAGAAGCGGGAAGGGCTGCGATCGTGCGGCACTCATCCCCAGCGGGAAAGTCCTGCGGGAGAGCCTTTCCGAGCGAGGGAGGAACGCCTATGAAGAAAAAACAAATGCGTATGCTCCTTGTGACGGGCATACTGGCTGCCGCATTGACTGCCTGCGGCAGTCCGGAGAAAAGCAGCGCTCCTGCGGTGAGCGCAGGCACGGACACAGGGCTGAATGCCGAGAGCAAGCCGGCGACCCAGTACACGATCGACGCCAACCAGCAGGTATACGCGCTTTTGGACTTTGCGGATACCACAGAGCTTGAAAGTGCGAACCGGGGCTTTCTCGCCGCGCCGGACACGCTGGATCTTCGCGACGAGGAAGGAAGAGCCGTGTGGACGCAGGACGCCTATGCCTTTCTCGACAAGGACGCGCCGGACACCGCAAACCCCAGCCTTTGGCGGAACGCGCAGCTAAACCACATTTACGGCCTTTTTGAGGTCACCGACGGCATCTATCAGGTGCGCGGCTACGATATTGCCAATATCACCTTCGTCCGCAGCGAGCACGGCTGGATCGTCATGGACTGCGGCAGCAGCAGATATACCGCGGAGGAGGCGCTGAAGTTCTTCCGCTCCGAGATGGGCGATGGGCGGATCGTCGCCGTTGTGGTCAGCCATGCGCATGTGGACCACTATGGCGGTATCGAGGGACTGATCGCGCCTGAGGAGGTCGCGGACCGCAGCCTGCCGCTCGACGAGCAGCTCGCCTCCGGAAAGACCGCGATCATCGTGCCGAAGGGCTATGCGGACGCGGTGATGAAGGAAAACGTCTTTGTCGGCACGGCAATGAAGCGGCGGGCGGTTTTTCAGTATGGCTCCATGCTGCCCTACGGCGAGCAGGGCCGTCTTTCGGTTGGCATCGGACTGACCGCGGTGCAGAACGGCGTCGGCTATATTGCGCCGAGCTACGAGGTCGCAGAGCCGGTTTTTGAAACGACCATCGACGGCGTGAGGGCCATCTTCCAGCAGACGCCGGGGACGGAATCCCCTGCCGAGATGAACACCTATTTCCCCGACAGCAAGGCGCTGTGGATGGCGGAGAATTGCAGCGGGACGATGCACAATCTCTATACGCTGCGCGGCGCGGAGGTGCGGGACGCGAACGGCTGGGCGCGTTACATCACCGAGGCGCAGTCGCTCTTCCCCGACGCCGAGGTCGTCTTTCAGGCGCACAACTGGCCGCATTGGGGTAAAGAGAACGTCAGCGAATATCTGACCAACACGGCGGCGGTCTATAAGTTCATCCACGACCAGACCCTTTTGTACATCAACGAGGGGTACACCTCCACAGAGATCGCCACCATGATCCGGCTGCCGGAGGACTTGGAACGGGTGTGGTATACCCGGCAGTATTACGGCACGCTGAAGCACAATGTCAAGGCGGTCTATCAGAAATACATGGGCTGGTACGACGCAAACCCGATCCATCTGGATGAGCTGGAGCCGAGCGAATATGCCAAAAAGCTCGTGGCGTACCTCGACGACACCGGCAGGGTGCTTGAGATGGCGCGCGCCGATTATGAAAAGGGCGAGTATCAGTGGGTCGCGCAGATCACGAACACGCTGGTATTTGCCGACCCGGAAAACCGTGAAGCCCGCTGCCTGTGCGCGGACGCGCTGGAGCAGCTTGGGTATCAGGCGGAGTCCGGCGCATGGAGAAACGCTTACCTCGTAGCGGCCTTTGAGCTGCGAAACGGCACCGGGCAGTATCCAAAGGCAGCCAAGCTGGGCGTCGGCACCACCGCGCAGGGCATGGACGCACAGACCATGCTGGATTACATGGGTATCGTCATGGATACGGAAAAGCTCCAAGACCGCTCCTTCACCATAAATCTCAAGCTGACGGATGCTGACGATTATCTGCTCAAGCTCCACCACGGCGTGCTCCTGTACTATAAGGATGCACTTTCGGACGACGCCGACCTGACGATCTCCATGCCCCGGATCGGAATTCTTGCCATAACGAGCGGAAACCAGGAGAAAATCGAAAAACTCGTCACCGTTGAAAAGGGTGGTGCGGCGTTGTTCCAGACGCTTTGCGACAGCATGGCGGCATTCGACCTGTATTTCAACATCATCGAGCCGTAATGCGACCGGACAAGAAACCCGACCGTCGATCGATCTGTTCTGTATAAGGAGGATATTATGAAGAAAATCGCAATACTGCTGCTCTGCATTGTCATACTGCTGTCCGGCTGTGCGGGGACTGCCAAGCCGGAGGACGCTTTGCCTGCCGGAGATGTGTGGGAAATCATCGAGGAGGCGTACATTTACGCATTCCCGCTGGTGCTGATGGACGCGACGAAGACTTCCGCAACGAATACGGAGGAGCCTGTCCCCGGCAAGGCGCCTGTCAATCAGTTCATGCACGGCGTGGCGCTTGCCAACGCGCAGTTCAAAAACGTGGTAAGCCCGAATGTGGACACCATCTACTCACAGGTGTGGTACGACCTGGGCGAGGAGCCGATGGTCTATGTGCTTCCGGAAACGGATCGCTTCTGCAAGGTGCAGGTGCTTGACGCATGGACGAATACCGTCGCTGTCCTTGACCGTGCCGGAGCCTATGCGATCACGCGCGCCAATTGGAGCGGCGACCTGCCGGAGGATGTGACCCGCATCGATGTTCCTACCGCTATGGCGTGGTCCATCACCAGGACTGTGCTCTCCGGCGAGGCAGACCTTCCGAATGTGTATGTCATTCAGGCGGGCATGAAGCTCCTGCCGCTGTCCGCCTACCTGAGCGAAGAAGCGTATCAGCCCCCGAAGGGGAGCTATCAGGAGGAAAACAACTATGTTCCCGTCAACAAGGTCCTCTCGCTGGATCCGGTCACATTCTTCAGCAAGGCAAACGCACTGATGGAGAGCAACCCGCCGTCCGCTGCCGACGCAGAGCTGCTGGAAAAGCTCGCGGCAGTCGGCGTTGGCCCCGGTATGAAATTTGACGCAGCCGTTTTGACCGGGGATGTGCAGACGAGCTGGCAGGAGATGCTTCAGGGTCTTCGGCCGAAGCTTGCGGCAGAGGGCATGAAGTACTCCAACAAGCTGGGACAGTGGAGCTATTTCGGCGCGCCGATCGGGGATTTCGGTACGGAATATGCCTACCGTGCGCTGGTGGCGATCGCCGGGCTTGGGGCAAATACCGTGGAGATCGCCCTGTATCCCAAGACGGATAAGGACGCTGACGGGAATCCCCTGACGGGAGAGAAGTCCTATCTGCTCCACTTTGAGAGCGATCCGCAGGTTCTTGATGGCGGCTTCTGGTCGATCACCACATACGGCGATGACGATTTCCTTATCGATAACCCCATCGACCGCTACTGCATCAACGACCGCTCGGGGCTGAAGCGGAATGACGACGGCTCTGTGGATGTGATCTTGTCGAAGGACGCGCCGGCAGACACGACGAACTGGCTCCCGGTCGCGGACGGTGGTTTCCACCTGTTTATGCGCATCTATACGCCGGATATGGAGGCGCTCAAGACTTGGCCGACGCCGACCATTACGGCGATCAGCTAAAGGGAAATCCGGTTCTGTGATCCACCCTTCCATAGACGCAAAAAGCTGCCGGGGAGAGTAACTCCCCGGCAGTTTTTTCGCGCTTTCCGCTTTTGAAGCATCGTCTTGTGTCGCATCAGAGCTGACGCTCTATCCCCTGCGCAACGATGTGTAGTCTAAGAATCCGCGCTTACAGGTATTTCTCCCTCAGGTATTCCGCTTCCTTCTCGGTGATCAACCGGTTCCATTGGCAGGCGTTGATGCTGCCGTAGAGCTCTCTTCACCGGCAATCGAGGCAGGACACATTTTCCCGCAGCCCGCGCTTGTATTCCTCCAGCGCGTGCAGCAATGACGCCAGCAGGTCCCGCTCATAGCGCGGGAGGATCTCTGGCGATCCGGCAGTCGTTTACTCGGCGGAATTTCCCACATAGAACTCCGCCATGTCATCCAGTCTCAGACAGGCCAGCCGGCGGTGCTCCGAGCGCAGATTCCCGCAGCCGCAATCGATGTCGATGATGTTATTCCCATGCCAAATGCGGTGCTCTTCATCCATTTTTTCCGTTAGAAAGCATGTCGGTGTGTGCCCCACAATGCAGATGGTATCGGGATAAGGACTCCTGCTGTCGGGAGTCACGCGACCCCAAATGCGGGCGTTCCGATCCTCTGACGGGCAGCCGTGAACAAGATGAAACTTCCGTCGGCCGACCTCGAGATCCAGATGATCCGGCAGACCGGCCAAAAAGCGCAGGATCGAGCCTCGCTCCGTTGGCATCCTATGATAGAGCAGCTCCCGATAGGTGGGCATTCCCCCGTTCTGCCGCCAGAGGTCCCGCGCCCCGAATTCATTTTTAGGGCCGAGCGTGTCAAGACACATCTGCTCATGATTGCCAAGGAGCATGGTCATATTGGGCGCAGCCATGATCCAGCGCAGGATATCCACGCCCATCACCCCGCGGTCAATCACATCTCCGATGATGTATAAATGGTCGGCATCAGAGAAGCGGATCAGCTCCATCATCCGCTCAAGCTTGTCCAGATCTCCGTGAATATCCGAAACGCAGTAGATCATAGCAGCACCTCTTTTTCCCACTGGCTGAAGGAGTCGTGAGAAAGAGGTGCCGCTAAACCAATGGCCTAATAGCGGCGAATGTGCAAAGCGGAAAGCACCGTCCATTTCTCATGGCCATCAGCCTTGCGGTGGAATTCATGCCCGTTGGTGGCCTCTTGCACCTCCAGGTAGTACCACGCCCCCGCTGGATTGTCCGGCCATACCTTCATGCCGGAAAAAAGGTCGTCCTTGCTACCGGGATTACGGCGCAGCACCCGGTTGATCATGGTGACCGCCTCGGCCCGGGTGATGGGCCGATCTGGGCCAAAGGTCCCGTCGGGATAGCCCTGCACCCAACCCAGGGCGGAGGCCTGCCGGATATACTGCTCCGCCCAGTGCCCGCCGATATCGGAGAAGTCTCTGTCCTCCGCGGCTCCGCTCTGGTCAAAGCGGGCGCAGACCGTGGCGAACTCTGCCCGGGTGATGGGGGCATCCGGGGCAAAGACATCGGTTGTCCGTCCCACAAACACGCCGAGCCGCGCCAATGTGGAAACCTCCGTGACATACCATGCGTCCGCCGGCACATCATCGAAGGAGTTTTCCGTCGTTTGGCTCTCCATGCGGATATCCTTTCGCAGCAGGCGGTAGAAAATAGCCGCCACCTCGGCGCGGGTAATATTATTGAGCGGTCCGACACGACCATCGGGATAGCCGTAGACATAGGCGAAGTGATCATCGCTGTTCAGCCACGCCGGAGCGGGGGTTGCCGACCAGCCGGCATACACCGTCCTGTTTTTATCCATGCGGACGGTGTTCAGCTGTGTTGTCAGCTCCGCCTCACCATACCAGCCGGTAAAGGCGTAGCCCTCCCGCAGGGGCGTTTTATCAAGTATCACGACTGTCCCCGCCGGATACCGCTCGCTGGGGTAGGCGGTGCCGCCGTTTGATTCATAGCGAAGCGTATAGCGCGTGGAACCGCTGCCACCGCCGGAGCTTCCTCCGCTGGGGCTTGTGCTGCCGGCTGGCTTGCTGAGAATGATGTAGGGTGAGAACTCCTTGGCGTAAACGGTGACCGTAGCGCTGGCCTTATCCACCGAGGACTGCGCCGACTTGACCTGGCTGCCGTGGATGTAGAGGACCCGGACATTCCTTCCGCTGTAGTCCTGCCCAGTGGTCAGATGGATGGCAACGGTATCGTCCAGCTCCGTGATGGCGAAGCCTTCTACCTGATCAAAGGCGATACCTGCCTTCTTTGCCTCGGCGCCCAGCTCCACCGTCAGCTGCCACACCTGCGCCGTCTCGCTGCCGTCCATGTGCGGCGATAAAAGCGCCAGCTCACCCTCGTCGGGGTCTCCCGTGAGGCGGATGCCGACGGTCAGCGTCACGTCGACGCTGTCCGCGCCGGCAGAAAGCAGCCGGAGGAGCATGGCCGCGTGCTCCGCGTCAAGCTCCAGCGGCGCGCCCTGCGCCAGCAGTGCGCGGATCCACTCCTCCACCTGCGCGCGCAGCCACACCTGGCTCTCCTCGCTCACGTCCGCGGAGATCTCCTGCTGCTGCTGATCCGTGCCGATGGCCACGCTGACGTCCACGTCCACATCCACCCGGATGTTCAGCCGCTGCCCGATCCACTCGTCCACGGTGAGCCACTGGGCGCTGACCGTGGTGGCGGCGTTGACGGTGATCGTCTCTCCGGGGCGCTTGACGGCGCTCCTGACCTTCCAGCCGGTGAACACATGGCCATCTTGGGTGGGCGCGGGCAGGAGCGTATACAGCGCGCCCTTGGCCACGGACACCGGGTCGTAGCCCGTGCCCGTGCCGCCGCCGAGGTCATAGATGACGGTATAGTAAGCCCCATGGGCGGCCTTGATGGTATGCTCCTGCGTAGAGGCGGTAAGGGGCCGCTGCGTTAAGATGGCCGCCGGCGTGTAGGCAAACAGATAACTCCAGCGCCGGTTTGTGCCGCTCATGTCCCGGTACCAGCCGTCGATGGGCTTTCCCGTGGCGGTGAGGGTCAGGCCGTCCGGCAGCGCGCCGAGCGTGAGCGTGCCGCCGTAGCCGTAGTTGAACACATCGTCCGCCGATTCGGCGGCGGTGTTGTCGTAGACGGCGCAGCCGTCTACGGTGACCTTCCCGAACAGGCAGGCCACTCCGCCCCCGCTCTCGCCTGCCGTGCAGCCGGTGATGACGCCGCCGGTCAGCTCCGCCGCCGCGTCATAGGCGTAGAGCGCCACGCCGCCGCCGTACTGCGTCGTGTAGATGCTGCTGGGGGTGACGGCCTTACAGTTGCGGATGGCGCCGCCCGTCATGCTCAGGCCGGGGATGACCGGCCCGGCCGTCCCGCCGCCGTAATGGATGGGCGCGGTGGACACGAGCAGGATGGCGCCGCCGCAGTCCAGGCTCTCGCAGTTCTCGATGAGGCCGGCGCTGAACTCCATGCGCCCCTGGCCGCCGATGGCGACGGCGCCGCCGTAGCCCGTGCAGCCGCGGATGGTGCCGCCGCAGAGGCGGAAGACCGCCGCCCCGTCCACAACGACGCCGCCGGCGACAGAGAGGGAGTTGTTGCAGTTTTCGATCACGCCGCCGTGCATGTTGAGCTCGGCGGTGCCCGACAGCTGCACGCCGCCGGGCGTGCTGCGCGAAAGCGTGTCCCGGAGCGCCGCGCCGTCATAGACGTTCAGCACGGCCGCGCCGCTCAGACTGACCAGCGGACTGAGCAGCACCATATCCCCGCCGCCGCCCCGGATGGTCAGGCTCTCTGCGTAGCCGGGCGCGCCGAGGTTCAGCACGGCGCTGCCGCTGACGCTGATGCCGCGGTGCCCGGTGGCATCTGCGGTGATGCTGTGCCCCTCGCCGAGGAGGGTGACGGTGCCCCGCGTGAAGAGCAGGGCGTTGTCGCCGGCGGGCAGGCCGGCGGCGGCCTGCGCGGCCTGCCATACGGCCATGCTCAGGGTGATGTCCGCCTTGAGGACGATCTCCGCCTCGCCGCCGGCGGCGTTGACCGCCAGCGCGGCCTCGGCAAGCTCGGCTGCCGTATTCACCTCGTAACGGATGGGCTCAGCCGCCTGTGCCGCCGTCAAGAGCGCGAAGAGCAGGCAGCAGGAAAAAAAGGCCTGCAGAAATTTGTTTTTCAGGCGTTTCATGTTATTTCTCCTTTCTTCACCATGGCAAAAGGCTTAACTGCCTATATAATCCGATCTGCATCAGAATGGCAATTCTGTTGCATCGCGGTGGCCGCTGCCAGCAGCGTAGACCCTGAACGGCGAAACGGGGAGCAGAAATAGCGCACAAAATCGGGCCGGGAGAGAATATTTCATCATCCGGCCTTGTTGCCGTTATCTTTTTTTGACTTTTTCCGCTGGATTTTTCAAGTTTAGCTTGCTAATGATACTGGGTCTCTGTTATGATGCAGATGTAATGTGGGGTTATTGCAGCAATTCCGCAACAGAATTGCCATTATGTGAGCAGTGTTCGGCTGACGCGCTCCAGCAGCTTCATGTGCTGCCGTCCGGTTTCCATGGTGTAGATGCGCGTGGTGTTCACGCTGGCGTGGCCGAGGATGTCCGCAAGCCGCAGAAGGTCCTTTTCCACGCTGTAAAAGACACGGGCGAACAGATGCCGCAGAGAATGGGGAAAGACCTTGCGCGGGTCCACCCTCGCCCGCTCACACAGAGCTTTCATGCGCCGCCAGACCGTGCTGCGGTCCAGCGGCGTTTTGTTTTTCGAGAGGAACACGCTGCCGGTGGTGACGCCGGCCTTTTTCATATAGCCCAGCAGGAGCTTTCGCAGCGCGGCGGGAATGAGGATCACGCGGGTTTTCCCCTTGTTGCGGACGGCGGCGCGGCCCTCCCGCACTGCCTCGGCGGTGATGTGCCGCAGCTCAGAGACGCGGATGCCCGTGCCGCAGATGGTCTGCATGACAACGCCGATCTGCGCCCCGCCCGCGGCGCGGACAAGGCGGGCGTATTCCTCGCGGGAGAGCTCCCGATCCTCGCTCCCGAACAGCGTCCGCTGGACGCGCAGGGGCTTCACGCGGCAGCCGGCGCGGCCGGAAAAGGACAGGTAGCTGTTGATCCCCGCCAGCATGGAATTGACGCTGGCGGCCTCGTATCGCTCGGTCAGACCTTCCTTGTAGCAGACGGTCAGCTCCTTGGTGGGCTTGCGCCCGTCCAGCCAGCACAGGAAGGCGCGGGCGTCGCGCAGATATTTTTCTATCGTGGCGGGGCTTTTCTCGTTTTCGCGCAGGTGCTTTTCAAAGGCTTGCAGCTCGTTCATGGTGTCGTCCTCCGTATCATAGCTTTAGGGTTATTGTATGATATGGAGGCGTTCTTTACACGCCACACCCGTCTTTTCTCCAGCTTCGCTCTTCCCGGAAGATCTCACGCCGTGCTGGCTGTTTTCTTTGATTATGGCATCGGTGGCCTCGGCGCGGTTTTCATGTTGTTCATCGAGTGGAAAAGCGGGATTCTGAGAATACGACAAAGCCCCGCCGGAATTGCTCCGGCGAGGCGTTGCCTTTGACCACATAAAATGCCACAGACAGGTGTGGAACACATGGGGATGTAGGTCACAAGATGTTAGGAAAGGAATTAAAATCGAGAGAAAACCACTAAAAACGGCTGAAAAGTATAGGAAAAATGTTGCGGTAGTTCTTTGGTTATAGCATCCCAAGCCGTGGGGTGACCCTTCCATATGGAAGGGGACGCTGATCTGCATCAATTCTAAATCTGTCATTTCCGCCGACACACCCCGAAGAGGCCCTCTCTTGCCCCTGTGGGACAATTCGTTTTCTGTGCGGTGGAAGCGAAACTTCTCGCGCAGGTCAGCCCGACCTTTTCGCAAGAAATTGAGGATCGGTCTGCGGGCATCCTGACTCGAAAAAGTGGCGAAGTCATTTTTTCGACAGCCGAAAACCACCAGTTTACTGATGGTTACGATTCTTGCGGCAGGAAGAAGCAAGCTGCTGCCGCAGGCATCAGGTCAGGGGAGAAAAACCGTAGCTGTTGGACAGCGCGTCAATTTTCTGTCCTGCCTTGCACATGGGACAATCCTTGACAAGGCTAGTCACATATCCGGGGATATCCTCCGGTGAAAACAGGCTGATCACGGGAATGTCGCCCACCTGCTTCAAGGCGCTGAAGACAGCTGCGACCCCCTGCGTGGTGCCACCGTAATACTCGATGCACTCGAGTGCGCGAGCCGCGGTCTTTCCCGAATTCACCGTGGAGATCAGCAGCAGGACATTCTTTTCAGACACCATGGGGCGAAGATTATCCCGGAAGATCAGAAGTCCGTTGGAATCGTGCTCCGGTGCGACGACGCAGATATTTTTTTCGCTGCTCAGGGAAAAGAGATTCTTCTGAGAGAGTTGGCGGGCGAGAAACGTACCGATGACCTCGCTGCCGTCCAGGCAGACGACCGTATCGATCTCCTTTTCATAGACATAGTGATTGGCAAGAGAGGCGGCAGCGATATTGGCCATTGCACATTCATGCTTCATGCGGGTGATGTCGAGATAATGGCTGTTGTGAGAGTGGCGGGTCGCAAAATGCCCATGGTATGCGGTCAGCTTCAAATCGTTTGCTTCTCTGGATTTGATGATCATTGAACTCATAGCTCCGTCCTCCTTTTTGTTTTTTATGCGTTGATGGGAAAAGAGAGAATTCAGCGATTCTTTTTAGCTTCCAGATAGTCGTTCAGTTCGGAATTGATGATATCCGTGATGAACATGTGGCCCGGGGCATGGGTGATAGCAATGGGCGGCTTCGCATTTTCGACCGCCGCCTGCGGCGTCACGCCGCAGGGCCAGAACACGGGAATCTCACCCTCGTAGAAATCAACCGCCTCGCCGTAGTCAGGCTTCATCACATCGACAACGCCGACCTCGGCGGCATCGCCCATGTGGACGGGCGCGCCGTGGACATTCGGCATTTTGACGGTGATGTCATACGCCTTTTTGGCGTTTTCCGGCGTCATGGGGCGCATAGAGCAGACCATGGGGCCGCAGAATGGACCGGCCGGCTCGGTCATGATATTGGTCTTGAACATCGGTACATTGCGTCCTTGCGCGATGTGACGGATCTCGATACCCTCGCGCATGAGCGTTTCCTCGAACGAGAATGAACAGCCGATCAGGAAGCCGACATAGCCCTCTTTCCAGTAGTCGCTCACATCGGTCAGCTCCTTGCCATCCCACTTGCCATCGCGGTAGATGCGATACTTGGGAATGTCGGTGCAGATATTGCCGCCCTCGCCCATATCGTGCGTCTCGGGCGTACCCCGGATAATCTCAAGGATCGGGCAGGGGAAGGGGTTGCGCTTGGCAAATTCCTCAAAATCTCCCGCGTATTCCGGCGGAAGGATGATAAGATTGGCCTGTGCGTAGCCGCGACACATACCGGCGGTTGGGAAGTCGATGACACCCTCGCGGATGAGCTTGCGAACCTCGCTCGGCTTCTTATCGATATAAGGGGTAATATCAAAGGCCATGTGTCGTTCCTCCTATTACTATTATTTTTTGCGTTTTAGGGCTGCGTCAACGATTCATGGCGCCGCGCAGGCAGCGCAGCGCAGCGCGCTGGGCAAGCAGCGCCTCCTGTGCGGTGGTGATGGACACCTTTTCAAAGCGCACCCTGTCGCCCGCTTTGAGTTGGGCCAGGATGCGGAAGTCCGCGGAGATGACATTGGCGATCTTGGTGTAGCCGCCGGTGGTCTGGCGGTCGGCCAGCATGATGATCGGCTTGCCCGCAGAGGGCACCTGAATCGCGCCGAAGGCAATGCCGTCGGAGATGATGTTGCCGTCCTTGATGTGTTCGATCAGCTCGCCGTCAAGGCGGCAGCCCATGCGGTCGAACTCCGGTGTAAGGGTGTAAACGCTGCTGAGAAAGGTCATAATGCCAAGCTCGGTAAAGGCGTCGTCCTGTGGGCCGAGCACGACGCGCAGCTTATACTCTGCGCGCGGCACGAACTCAGGTGAAATGTGGCGCACGCCGAGGTTCTTGAGGTCGGTCTTGGGCGCGCGGAAGGCGATGACATCGTCCTTTTGCAGCTTGCGGCCCTGATAGCCGCCGATCTTCGCTTTCATGTCCGTTGAGCGGCTGCCCATGACCAGGGGGATATCGAGTCCGCCCGCGAACGCCACGAAAGCGCGGCAGCCGGTGCGCAGCATGGTGAAGCGCAGCGTCTGACCCGCGTTCACGGGAACGGCGCGGTAGGTGTCGATGCTCTGACCGTCGAGCGTTGCGCCGAGGTCTCCGCCGGTGATGGCGATGATGTTGGGCGCATCAAAGCGGAGGTGAGGCCCCATCATCGTGCATTCGAGCACAGCCTCGCCCTCATCGTTGTCGACGAGGATGTTGGCGATAGACGCGCTGCGCGGATCCATCACGCCGGAGACGGACACGCCGTACTGCTGGTAGCCGATGCGGCCGAGATCCTGTACGCTGGTGAGCATGCCGGGGTTGAGAATGGTGATGCTCATGCCTGCTCCGCCTCCTTTCTCGGGTAGGTGTGGACCGTATAGCCGCTGGAGGCCTCCAGCGCGGCGATACGGTCAAATTCCGCCTGATCGATGGCGTAGAACTTGATGTACTGGCCTGCCTTGGGCAGGATGGGAACGGCGCGGTCAGGGTCGTACATGCGCACGGGCGTGCGGCCGATAAGCTGCCAGCCGCCCGGGGAGTCGATGGGATATACGCCCGTCTGGCTGCCGGCGATGCCGACGCTGCCGGCGGGAATCCTGACACGAGGTTGGGCAAGGCGCGGCGCGGCAATTTCCTCGCTCATACCGCCAAGATAGGTGAAACCGGGGGTAAAGCCCAGCATATAGATGAGATATTCCGTGGAGGTGTGAATCCGGATGACCTCCTCAGGCGTTTTGTGATTGTGCTCGGCAACAAAGCCAAGGTCGGGGCCCATTTCCTCCCCGCCGTAGAGCACGGGGATCTCCAGCACATCGCTTGGCGGAATCCGGATGTGGTCAAGCTGATTGAGCAGGCCCTTGAGTTTCTTGACAAGCGCACCGTAGGGGATGACCTCAGGGTCGTAGTGAACCATCAGCGAGCGGTAGGTCGGCACGAGTTCCACGATCCCAGGGAGTTTGCTCTCGGTGAGCGCGATGCTAAACGCGCGAATCTGCGCGTTGATGTGCTCACTGATCTCGTTGCCGAATTCCACGGTTACGGCGGAGTCGCCGCTGAGCAGGAATCTGATGTCGGGCATATCGTTCTCCTTTCAGGCGGAGCCGGTCTGTGGGACAGACCGGCTCGCGGAATGGTGCAGGTTCGTTACGCGAAGAGCTTGGTAAGGTTGGGCAGCGCCGTGACGGCAAGGTAGCCTGCGACACCGACCACGCACCAGCCAAGGATCTGCAGCCACACGGGGTGCTTGTACTCGCCGACGATGGACTTCTTGTGGCAGCCAAGCAGCATGCAGCACAGCGAGATCGGCAGGATCAGGCCGTTGAGTGCGCCAGCCAGGATGACCATGCGCTTCGCGCCGCCGAGGATCGCCATAACAAGCGTGGAGAAGGCGATAAAGCCGACGATGAACCACTTGTCGTTCTTGGCGATGAAGGGGTGAACGGTCTTGAGGAAGGAGACGGAGGTGTAGGCCGCGCCGATGACGGAGGTGATACCGGCGGAGAACAGCGCGAGACCGAAGAGACGGTAGCCGATGTCGCCGGCAGCAAGGCGGAAAGCCTCGGCTGCGGGGTTGGCAGCGCCAGTGACAGCCGCGACATTTTCCGCCACAACGACCGTACCGGCCGTGCAGACACCGAGCACGCACAGGAACAGCAGAATACGAACGCTGCCCGAGACGCAGATGCCGGTCAGGACGGACTTGCGGAAGTGCTTGACTTCCTCAGGCTTGCCGCCCCAGCCCGCATCGAGCAGCTTGTGTGCGCCGGAGAAGGTGATGTAACCGCCGCAGGAGCCGCCGAGCAGCGTGACCATGACGGGAATGAGTTCCTTGGGATTCTCAGGGGTAAAGATATGGGCGACCGCATCGCCGACGGGGGGCTTTGCCATGAAAGCCACGACCAGCATGACGACGATAATAATGCCGCCGAGGATCTGGGCGACCCTGCCGACGATGTCGTTTGCCTTCTTGGAAAGGAAAATGCAGATCGCAAGCACGCCGCCGATGATGACACCGGCCTTTTCGGGAATGCCGATCATGGCATTGAAGCCGAGTGACACGCCGCCGACATTGCCGATATTGAACGCAAGACCGCCGAGCACAACAAGCACGACAAGAAGATACCCGAGACCGGGAAGGACCTTATTGGCAATCTGCTGACCGCGCAGGCCGGAAACGCCGACGATGGACCATACATTGGTCTGCGCGATCATATCCATGATGATGACGCAGACGATGACGAAAGCGAAAGAAGAGAGATACTTTGCGGTGAATTGCGAGGTCTGGGTCAGAAAGCCGGGGCCGATGGCGGATGTCGCCATCAGAAAGGCCGCGCCAAGGCTGACGGACAGTGAGCGCTTCTGGGTGGTTTCGTTACTCATGATCATCCTCCTGAAATATTGCCGCAGTACGGCAGATTTGGGGTGTTGGTCTTTGCGGAACGGAACAGCTGGAAACGAGGCTCTTTTTATACGATCTCGCGGATGGGGGCAATCTCCACGCCACGGGCGGTGAGCTGCGTGCGGATATTTTTGACGAATTCGACGGCCGAAGGGTTGTCACCGTGGACACAGATGGAGTGAGCCGCGATTTCGACCTCCTCGCCGGTGATGGCCGTGACCTTGCCCTCGGTGACCATGCGGACGGTGCGCGCGATGGCCTCGTCCTTATCGTGGATGACGGCGCCGGGCAGCTTGCGCGGCACAAGCGAGCCGTCGGCCTGATAGGCGCGGTCGGCAAAGACCTCGTTTGCGACGCGCAAGCCCAGCTGCTTGCCTGCATCAATCATCTTGCTGTTGGCAAGGCCAAGCAGGATAATGTTCTTGTCTACCTCGGCAATCGCCTCGGCGATGGCAAGCGCCAGATCCATGTCTTTACCAGCCATGTTGTAGAGAGCGCCGTGGGGCTTGCAGTGCTGGAGCCTGATACCCTCTGCCGCAGCGAAGGCCATCAGCGCGCCGAGCTGATACTTGACATACGCCTTGACCTCCTTGGGCGAGACGACCATGTTCCTGCGGCCAAAGCCCATCAGATCGGGGAAGCCCGGGTGTGCGCCGACGGCGACGCCTGCCGCCTTGGCTGCGGCAACGGTCTTTTCCATCACCAACGGATCTCCTGCGTGATAGCCACAGGCCACATTGACAGAGGAAACATGCGCGATGACCTCGTTGTCGAGCCCGATGGTATACGCGCCGAAGCTCTCGCCGAGGTCGCTGTTGAGATCTACCTTGTACATACTGAAATACCCTCCCTTTCATAGTTGGTCTACAAGGTTTTCGAGCAAACGGCGTTCCAATTTAATCAATGGAAGCGCTCTTTCAAAAATGCCTGCTCTCCTCTCCCTTGATGATGTCATTTTACAGGATACCGCCGGAAAAAGCAAGAATAATAATACATGGTCTTAGTTGTCACAACAGCAGTATAATTCTGTCTTGCAAAATGCGCTTTTGCAGGTCGGCAGTGGCGGCCTTCCACTTTGATGATAGCATCCCGCGTCGCGGGGCGACCCCGGCGTGGGTTTTCTGTTATTTCATCGGGCGAAGGATTTGGGCATCAAGGACACTACAAAGCCCTCACCGGAGCAGCTCCGGCGAGGCCTTGCCTTTGACCACATAAAATGCCACAGACATGTGTAGAACACATGGGAAACTCAGGTCTCAAGATGTTAGAGAATGAATTAAAATCGAGAAAAAACCGCTAAAAGCGACTAAAAGTGCAGAAAAAAAGCAACAGCTCTTTGATTATGGCATCCCACGCCGCAGGGTGCCCCTTCCACCGCGGAAGGGAGGCCGATCTGCATCAACTCTATTCCTGTTCGGGGCAGTTGGAATGACGGCAACAAGTTATGCAGTTTCTGTAGTCCTTCTTTTGTCAATCTGCTTGCAAACTGTGGCCAATTGGCAGGGATATGGTTTGACAGTCATTACTTGATACTCTCAAAGGCGGCTTGGCACCCTGGATATTTGCGGCGTTTACTCAGCATACTCACATCAAGGCCAACGCCAACACGAAGAAGCAGGTGAAGGAACAGATCCCGGCAGCTGCCAGGCATTATGCGAAGGAATTGATGGAAGAGGTCAACGCGGATAGAGAAGCGCATGGTAAAAAGCCCTTTGATGATGACAACGATCCTCCGGCCTCTCCCCGGAAGCACAAAGACAACACCTCTAAGAAGAAGCTGGCCCGCAGGAAGAAGCAAGGCTTTCGTACCGTAACCAAAAGCACGACAGATCCGGACTGCGGCTTATTCGTCAAGGGCGGGCACAAGCGGCAGTTCGCCTATGAGGCGCATACCGCCTGCGACAAGAACGGTTTCGTTCTGGAAACAGTCGTAACACCCGGCAATGTCCATGACAGCGTGGCCTTTGATGAAGTTTACGACAAAGTAACGGAAAATTTCCCACAGGTAGAGGCCGTTGTGGCCGATGCCGCCTACAAAACGCCTCATATCTGCAAGAAAGTGTTCGGCGATGGCAGAGTCCTTTCCACAGCCTACAAGCGCCCGCAGACCATGAAGAATGGACACGAGTGGTGGAAGTATGTCTATGATGAATTCTACAACTGCGTGATATGTCCCGAATACCAGCCCTTGAAATATAGCACCACGAACCGGGATGGATATAGGGAATACAAGAGCGATCCGAATATCTGCGCCGCCTGTCCGACCAGAGAACGGTGTACGCATTCCAGGGACTGTATCAAAACGGTGCAGCGGCATATCTGGAAGGACTATGAGGAATTGACGGACGATGCCAGATATACGCCTGCGTACGCGCAGCTCTACAAGTGCCGAAAGGAAACCATTGAACGGGTCTTCGCGGACGCCAAGGAAAAACACGCGATGCGTTATACGCAATACAGAGGCTTGGCTCAGGTGACGAACTGGGTGAAGCTTAAGTTTGCTGCCATGAACTTGAAAAAGTTGGACACATGGAAATGGAGGAATCTGTTGCCCTCGTTTCGCTTTGCTGTTTTTTCGCTCATATATGTTCGAGACCCAGTCTGCTCCTGAGTGCAGGCCGGGTTCCTCGACAGGCTGTGGCGGGCAAGCACGGTCTGTGCTTGCCCGCCTTATCTTACTTGAAAGCGCCGCTTTTCGCTCAGCCGTCTGTGCGCTGCTTGGAGTTGGGCTTCTGCCTCTCGGTCGGAACAGGCTCGGACTCTTGACGCTCAGCCGGAACAGCTTCGACCTCCTGCTGCAAGAGCCATTCGATATTCTTTTCGATGATGTCCCCGGATACTGCGTCGACCTTGTAGGAATACGCACACTTGTCCGTGTAGAACTCAAGGATATAGCAGGGCTTGCCCGAATTGCGGCTCAGCTCCTCTCGGGTGAACACGATCTTCTGCGTGGCTTCATCAAGTCCCGCGTCCTCTAATGCGATCTGCTTTGCCTTTTCCAAGCCGATAAACTCCGGGGCAGGGGGAATGATCTTATCGCAGGTCTTATCCATGATCACGCCCAAAACCGCGTCAATTTTGTAAGTCCAACGAGCAGAGGCACTTTCAAAGGCGAAGTAATAGTAGGGCGACTTGATGCCGCCGGCAACCAGCGTTTCCTCGGTAAAGATGACTTTTTCGCTGACCCCGGCATCGTCCAGTGCGATTTTCTTCGCGTCCGCCAGAAGAATGAAGTGGTAAGCCTCCATGATGCTGCCGTTCTTGGCGTCCACCTTGTAGGAATACTGCTTCTTCGCGGTGTAGAACTCCAGGATGTAGCAGGGCTTGCCTGAATTGCGGCTCAACTCCTCTCGGGTGAACACGATCTTCTGCGTGGCTTCATCAAGTCCCGCGTCCTCTAATGCGATCTGCTTTGCCTTTTCCAAGCCGATAAACTCCGGGGCAGGGGGAATGATCTTATCGCAGGTCTTATCCATGATCACGCCCAAAACCGCGTCGATTTTGTAGGTCCAGCGAGCAGAGGCACTTTCAAAGGCGAAGTAATAATAGGGTGACTTGATGCCGCCGGCAACCAGCGTTTCCTCGGTGAAGGTGACTTTTTCGCTGACCCCGGCATCGTCCAGTGCGATTTTCTTCGCGTCCGCCAGAAGAATGAAGTGGTATGCCTCGAGGATGCTGCCGTCCTTGGCGTCCACCTTGTAAGAATACTGCTTCTTCGCGGTGTAGAACTCTAAGATGTAGCAGGGCTTGCC
>CDYU01037438.1_pt1 | contig 24487 bp, 17 predicted proteins | sample 480701 | NCBI WGS metagenome assembly CDYU01 (sample SAMEA3182105, study PRJEB8094) | gut metagenome | biome: human; feature: gut; material: Stool; isolation source: human stools | place: Canada | collected 2013-02-26 | reverse complement strand
CGGAGTGAAGAATCTGTTACTCCGATGACAGCTTACCGAGAGTGCCGCTTTTATCAAAAGACGAAAAAACTGTCAGCTTACAGATGATAGAAGCCGGCTATCCGTTTATTTCCTTTCATAAGAAAAAGACTCTTTTCGGAGTCTTTCTTTTATTTTATTTTTGTATTTTCGTTTCAGAGATCTTTTTTCTTATTTCAGGAAATTTTTCATTGATTATTTTCCCCATTTTTTCTTTTGCTTCTTTGTCTGGATGAAGGCCGTCCGCCACAAGATTTTCCGGCATGTCTTCATACATGGCAAAGGGCGCTGCCGTATCGATATGGGTCTGCGTCCGTATCCAGTCGTTCACTTTGTCAAATTCCGCTTTCCAGTTTTCTGCCGTCGGCTGCTGGTAATATTTCCAAATCCGATCCGGGGCGATCGGGGGAATGGTAAGCAGGACAGGCTTGATGTCATTAGCCCTGCATTTTTCCTGAAGAGCTTCCAGGTCAGAAATGACCTCTTCCGCCGTTCCCCCGCAGCGCAGATTGTTTGTTCCGCCCATAATGAGAAGGTACCGTACATGGAAAGGGAGGACATCTGCATCGAACCGCCGGAGAAGGTCGTCCGTTTTATCACCGCTCCGGGACATATTTATCGTAGGAAAATCAAGATAGTAGGCATAATTGTAAGGCCAATCCGCCGGACTGTAAGACATCCGCCCGCCGCCGTGGCTGATACTGTCTCCAAGAATACCGGTTTCCCAGTTTTCCGCGGGATCATTCACGATCTTTTCCGCTTCGCTCCATACGCCTACAGGCCCGCCGTTTTCATCAAGACCGCGGACACGCCACCAGACCGTTCCCTGCCGCGGCAGCTCGTCAAAAAGTTCGGGGATTGTAACAATCCCCTGCGAAATGCGATGAACAGACGGTTCACAGCCGTCAGGATTTTCCGGTTCTTCATCAGTGATTTCCACTTCATAAGAAACCGCGTGGGGAATTTTCACAAAAGAATACGCCGGATAAAGAAGAACCGTACCGTTCTGCTCATGGTATTTCACGCGGATCTTCGGCGCGTACCGTTCCATTTCCTGCGCGGCCTTTTCTATCGGCACAGGCGCCGAATAGGCGGAAATGTTCTGCCCGTCCAGACCGATGGCTTTCACCTGGCAGCAGAGGATCCCCGGTCCGTCATAGCTGTCTGTAATTTCTTTTTCAATCATCACACTGTTACGGAAAACATGGCCGTCTTCATAAATCGGCGGGCGCATTTCTTTCCGTCCGAAATGCTGTGTCACAGGCACGATGCGGAAAGAATACCACACCGCGTCCGGATTCGCCGGCCAGCGGATAAAAAGCAGTTCCGGAGAAGCGTCCGCCTCGGCAGCGGTCCACATAAAAGCAAAAAAGAAAAGAGAAATAAAAATCCTCTTCATCACAGTCCCCTTTCATTAAACCATGAAAGAAGTATAAGGGATGGAAGAAGAAATAACAAGAAAAAGAAATTTGCCCGTCAAAAAAGAGCCCCCGCAGAGGAAACTCTTATCTGCCATAAAAGAAAAACACTCGCTGCCGGCAGCAGGAATGTTTTCTTTCTTCCCTTTTCTATTTTTACGCTTTTGCGGTTTTCGCCTTTCGTGATCTTTTGGCCTTCCGATTTATCGTTTCTTCCGCTTCTTTCACACCGGCCGCTTCCGTTTTTCCTGTGCGCTTTCTTTTCGGCTTTTCTTCAGCGGGCTTTTCCTCTGCCGGTTTTCCGGATTTTATTTTCCCTTTTTCAGATCCGGCCGTTTTAACTTTTGTTTTCTGTTTTGCCTTTTCTCTTCTCAGGCGCTTTTCATACAGGTGGTACAGTTTATCCGCCAGACCGGCAATGATTTCTTCCCCTTCCACCAGATCCTTCCAGTAATTCGGAAGAAAATCCGCGCCGAAGCGGACACCTTCTATGGCTCCTGTCAGCGCTGCCGTAATCGGGCTGTTTCCGTTATGGTTCGCCGCGGCGATGATCGCATCCACAGGATCATCCACGGCAAGGGCAGCATATACGGCTATCGCCAGAGCTTCATCTGCCTGATCGCCGCTTCCCAGAGAATGGATACTGTCGATGTACGCCCAGACATTCCCCTTTCCGGCAGGCTGGTCGTTAGCCTGCTGCTGCGCCGCAGAAAGAAGCGTGGTAATGCTGTCGGTCCGATGGGTTTTATTCAAAAGCCCGTGAATCCGTTCAATAGCCTTGGGAAGCGTCATTCCGTCAGCAAGGCAGGAAATCAGTGCCGATACCGCCCCTGCCGCATAGTAGGCGACAGGAGTCGAATGGGAAAAAGCCGCCGCCCTCACGCCGGCATTAAAAGCCGTCTTACTGTCGCCGGCATAAAGGAGCCCGATAGGTACCACTCTTGTCAGCGCGCCGCCGCCTTTGCTTTCATTTACCTTATTTTTCGTTGTCCCCATCGTTTCCCCGGAAAACGCATTCAAAAGACCTTCTTCCGGTTTACGGCGGGCATGCATGAATTTTTCCCGCACAAGGCAGATCTCCCGTTCATGAGGCTGCCGTCTCATCCATGTACGCTGCCCGCGCCGCGGTTCCTCCCCCGTCTGGCTGTAAAACCAGCGCATATAGCCGCGGTACAGCCCTTCTGCTTCTTCCAATTTCTTTGCATCTGTCCACAGAAGTCCGTCTACTGTGGCCAGTTCCATCTGCGTATTTCCCGTCACCGGCGCCAGATTTCCGCACTGCCCGTTCCGCACAAGCGTACGCAGGCCAAAGGGCCCGTACTTGTGCTGAATACGACAGACAGAAAGCTCCTGCAAAGGGTACCCCAGAGCATCTCCGCAGGCGCCGCCAATCATCGCGCCGCGGAACATTTCTATCTCCGTCATCTATCCTCCCTCAATCCCGCAAAACCTGATTCCAAATAAAAACACGACCAAAGAAATACGAAAACGGTTCTCCGCATTTCCAATACATAAAGAGGGAACTGCAAAAATTTCCGTAAACCCCAAAATTCACAGAAACACTGCTGAAAAATAAAAAATAACCGTTTTATATTTATGTATATTGTATCATAATTCACTGCTTTAATCATCTAAAGATACTTCTTTGGAAGGAAAAACGTCCTTTCTCCGTTTCATTTTTTCTGCCGTGGTTAACTTTCTTTTTTCCGCTCCATCCATTAAAATGTAAATGTACTTTATTTTAAAGAAAACGAGGTCACTATGAAAAGAATATTAATCTCATTATCCGCAGCACTCCTTCTTTCTTCCGGCATTTCCCAGGCAGCGGTTCCGCAGGGAGGATATTTCCTTGACAAGGACGGCGTTCCGCTCACGGAAGAAATGCAGACAAAGCCAAGTCTGAAAAGCAATCCCATGCTTCCTCAGAGCGGTGCCGTCCATGCCGCCATGGAATCCCTTCCTCATTCTTCCGCCACAGTCATCCGGATGACCGTCACGGAAGACGGGATCCCCGCCGATGCCGTTGTCACCCAAAGCGCAGGATCCGTCGTTCTTGACGAATATGCCATGAGATGCGTAGAAGGCTGGCGCTTCAACCCCGCCAAACTGGGAGACAAGCCGGTGAGCGCTGCCGTATCCATTCCTGTGCGCTTCCTTTCCATGATGGTTTCCACACCGGCCGCTCCGTCCGACCGCCCGATGAAGAAGGCGTCTGCCGAAGTGAAAGAAGCCATAGAAAGAAATAACCACCCTGTGATCCGTGTTTCCGTCTACATCACGGCAGATGGGAAAACTGACGGCAAGCCGAAAGCAGACAACGATGGAAATCTGCCGGGCAGCGATTTCAAAATCCTTTCCGGGTATGCGGAAAATTCCATAAAAGAATGGAGCTTCACACCGGCCGTGAATCCTGACGGAGAACCCATTCCCCAGGAATTGATTGTCTCGGTGCAGTTATAATATTTCTTTGTATCCTATTTCAAAATCATATCCCGTTTTAAAATAAACCCCTTTTGCCGGCAAAGCATTGTCAAAAGGGGTTTTCACTGCAATAAAAAAATCCGCCGGTCTTTCGACTGATGGAAAATGGTGCGAGCGAAGGGACTCGAACCCTTATGCGCAAGGCGCAGGATCCTAAATCCTGTGCGTCTACCAATTCCGCCACGCTCGCATATTTTCTTATTATAGTTTGTAACGGAAACAGGGTCAAGAAAAGACCGGTAAAAAACCTTCTCCGCAAAAACAGAGAAGGCATCCTGCAGAAAAATTACTTTGTTTCATCAAGAACAGCTGTGCAGTGTGGACAGCGGGTCGCATCATCGGCAATGGGTTCTTTGCAGAACTGACAGGTGCGCGCCGGCGCGGCTTCTTCTTTCGGAAAAGCCCTGTTCATCTGGCGGATCACAAGGAAAATCACGAAAGCGATGATCAGGAAATCAATGATTGTATTGAAAAACTGTCCGTAAGCGATGACAGGCACGTTCATTTCTTTGGCTTCCGCCAGTGTAGCCACCGGTGTTTTTCCCAGATTGATAAACCGATTTGAGAAATCAACACCGCCCATAATCATTCCGATGGGCGGCATGATGACATTTTCCACCAGGGAAGATATGATCTTTCCGAAAGCGCCGCCGATAACGACGCCGACTGCCATATCGACCACATTGCCCCTGACAGCAAAATCCCTGAATTCTTTCATCATGCCCATCTTATTTCTCCTTTTCATTCGCAAATATATTAATTTTTTATACTATAGCACATCCTCATCTGCATTTCTACATATTTCTATATAGCTTTATAAAATTTCCGCGCTTCGATTGTTAATCTCCTGTCACTTTCTTGCTTGACAAATAATTGTCATCAAGATACAATAGAAGCGTAAACAGAAGAGACAGCCATTGGCCGTGGCGTTTCTGCTCATTGTTGCTTCTTACACAACCTCTATGAAAAGCTTCCTTTCACCGGGAAGTTTTTTTCGTACTGCAAAAGAGAGAAACCGCCCGGGTTCCCCTCTCCTTTCATCATAGATACGGATTCTTCACTGCTCAGAATAACGCTTAACAGTTCCGCCGTGCCTGCAGCATATCTGCCCTCAACCGTAAAAAGAATCTGTATTTTCCTATTTCTGTCTTTTCTGATCGGGGGAAACATCCCGATTGCTCATCTGCCGGCATCCATCCGCTAAAAAACAGCGGATAAGCACCCGCTGCCTTTCTGATAACCGTTTTATTCCTTAATGAATGTATTTCCTGTCACTACAGGAACAGAGCGATCCTGCCGGACCATTTCTCCCCCCAGCGGATCGATGGCAGACGATACGGTAAGCATCGTGCAGAATGCCCCCCACACAAGAAGAACCGCCTTGTTCTCCTTCAATTCCGCCGTCATCCTTCCGAAGAATCTTTTCATCGGCAGCCTGCCCCCTGCTGCGCCTCTTCTTTCTGATTCTGCCGGTGTATAATGATTGGCTGCTGTCATGAACTTCATCTCCTTTATCATCCGCTCTTGTACCATTTCCTTTTCTTGGCCTCATTATACCCACATGGGTATTTACATTCAATAATCATTTGCAAAATAAAGTCCATTAATGGACAATTCACGCAGATTGTACATTGAATGGCAAAATCAGTCATATGCCTGCACAATAAAAAACTCACAGCAGATCCGTGTCAAATCTCCATATACGAAGAGGCCGCCATGAGCTGTAAAAATTTCCGGCCGGAAAAATAAAATGAAACTTCATACCGGCAAGAACATTTCCTTTCTGTTTTTCACTTATTTCCCTTGTCCGTACGTCGCATTCGGGCCGTGCTTTCTTTGGTAGTGCTCATCAAGGATGTATGCGGGAAGCGAGGCCGAAGGGTTCAATAATTTTGTTTTCAGCGCCATTTCCGCCGCCGTCTCCATGACGACCGCATGGTACACAGCGTCCGCCGCATTTTTTCCCCAGGCAAAAGGCCCGTGGTTCCGTACAAGGGCACCGGGCACGGCAAGCGGCTCGTATCCGCGGCAGCGCACGGTTTCTATAATGACGGCACCCGTATTTTTCTCATAAGCGCTTTTCGTTTCTTCTTCCGTCAGTGCCCTTGTGCAGGGGATATCCCCATAAAAATAATCCGCATGGGTCGTACCGAGGGCAGGAATATCGAGTCCCGCCTGGGCAAAAGCTGCGGCATTGACGGAATGGGTATGTGTCACACCGCCAATTTCAGGAAACGCGCGGTACAGCGCCAGGTGGGTCTCCGTATCGGAAGATGGTTTCCATTTCCCTTCCACTGTTTCTCCCGTCTCCACATCGACTGCTACCATGTCGCCCGCTGTCATGCTCTCATAAGGCACACCTGACGGTTTGATGACCATAAGGCCTTTCTCCCGGTCGATACCGCTCACATTCCCCCATGTATAGATCACGACACCCCGTTTCACAAGTTCCAGATTAGCGGCGCACACCGCTTCTTTTAATGTCTCCAGCATAGAACCCTCCTGCTTTTTCCTTTTTAATAACAGTACAAGACCGCACCCTGTTATTTTATATTTTACGCTTTACGGTTTTTACCAATTCTTCCATAAATTTCTCTGCCGCGGGAGATCGTGTTTCTTTTTTGGCTGCTGCGGTATATTTCACCCAGCCTCACCATTTCGCGGATGACACTTACCACTTTCCTCACCACGGTAACAGATCCTTCGCTCGCGCTCAGGATGACGTTTAACGTTTCCCTCACTACGACAAACAAATCCTTTGCTGATGTTTCGTATGACACCTAATGGAAATCATATGCTTCGGCTTTTAACTCACAGCTAACGGTTAACAGCTCACAGCTCACAGCTAACAGCTAACGGCTAATAGCTTATAGCTGACAGCTCATAGCTGACAGCTCACAGCTGATAGCTTTTATCTTCTTACCACTTTCCTCACCACGGTCATAGATTCTTCGCTGGCGCTCAGGATGACGTCTTATGGTTTTCTTCATCACAGCAGCAAGTCTTCGACATCGCTTCAGGGTAACGCTTATCGTCAGTCGTCATTCTGAACGGTAGCAAGAATGCCTTGTGGGAAAGACGGGAAACAACAACATGACACCGAGTGAAGAATCTATTACCCGGATGACATCTTACCACTTTCCTCACCACGGGTATAGATCCTTCGCTCGCGCTCAGGATGACGTCTTACCGTCTTCCTCATTACGGTAATAGATCCTTCACGTTCGCTTCGGATGACGTTTAACATTTCCCTCACTACAACAAACAAATCCTTTGCTGATGTTTCGTATGACACCTAATGGAAATCATATGCTTCGGCTTTTAACTCACAGCTAATGGCTAACAGCTCACAGCTAACGGTTAACAGCTCACAGCTAACAGCTGATAGCTTTTATCTTCTTACCACTTTTCCCCCCACGGTAACAGATCCTTCGCTATCGCTTCAGGATGACGTCTTATGGTCTTCGACATCGCTTCGGGGTGACGCTTATCGTCAGTCGTCATTCTGAACGGTGGCAAGAATGCCTTGTGGGAAAGACGGGAAACAACAACATGACACCGAGTGAAGAATCTATTACTTTGAATGACATCTTACCACTTTCCTCATTACGGTAACAGATCTTTCACATTCGCTTCGGATGACATCTTATGGTTTTCTTCATCACAGCAGCAAGTCTTCGACATCGCTTCGGGGTGACGCTTATCGTCAATCGTCATTCTGAACGGAGGCAAAAATGCCTTGTGGGAAAAACGGGAAACAGCAACATGACAACGAGTGAAGAATCTATGACTCTAATGACATCTTACCACTTTCCTCACCACGGTAATAGATCCTTCGCTCGCGCTCAGGATGACGTCTTACCGCCTTCCTCACTACGACAAACAAATCCTTTGCTGATGTTTCGTATGACACCTAATGGAAATCATATGCTTCGGCTTTTAACTCACAGCTAATGGCTAACAGCTTATAGCTGATAGCTTTTATCTTCTTACCGCTTTCCTCCCCACGGTCATAGATTCTTCGCTGGCGCTCAGAATGACGCCTTTCGTTCTCCGTCATTATGACGCTTTCCGTTCCCCATTACTAGTGACGTGCTTTCCCCAAATCGTCATTCTGAACGGGGGCAAGAATGCCTTGTGGGAAAGACGGGAAACAACAACATGACAACGAGTGAAGAATCTATTACCCGGATGACGTTTAACGTTTCCCTCACTACAACAGCAAATCCTTTGCTGTTGTTTCGTATGACACCTAATGGAAATCATATGCTTCGGCTTTTAACTCACAGCTAACGGTTAACAGCTCACAGCTAACAGCTTATAGCTGACAGCTCACAGCTGATAGCTCACAGCTGATAGCTTTTATCTTCTTACCACTTTCCTCACTACGGTAATAGATCCTTCGCTCACGCTCAGGATGACGTCTTACCGCCTTCCTCACTACAACAGCAGTCCTTCACATTCGCTTTGGATGACGTCTTATGGTTTTCTTCATCACAGCAGCAAGTCTTCGACATCGCTTCGGGGTGACGCTTATCCTCACTCATACAAAAATACGGTACCCATCACATCTGACAAGTACCGTATTTTATGTTTCTTAAGTTATTTCCTTACCCTTGCTTTCCATTACGCTTTCGGGGAAATATGAGAACCGTATACATCGCGGTAATCATTTTTCGCCTTATTGTCTTCACTGTTGACGCGGACACGTTCTACCTTGTTTCTGTCATTGTCCTTGCCGGAAATGCGGTCGACACGGATACGATCCAGACGGATCTGGCGGAGTTCCGGTTCGAACTCATTCATGGCTCTGTCCATATTGTCGTCCACCGGCGCTCCATTCTTCAATGCACGATAGAACATCGCCGCAAATTCATAGCGGGTCATGGAACGGTCACCCTTGAATTCACCGTCCGGATAACCTTCGATAATACCGTTTCCTGCCAATGTAGCCACATATTCATAAGCCCAGTGGTTTTCCGGCACATCGGGGAAATCCTTTTTCTTACCCATATCCAGGATGCCAAGAATGGAATTCATCTTCTGCTCCATGGTATCCAGGCGTTTCTTCAAGTCCTTGTTCTCATCACGGAGATCGACGATTTCTTTTGCCATGGCTACTTTGGATGTGGATACATGGTTGCCCTGTCCCAGCTTCACGCTGACTCCGGCATTCACCATGTTTTCACCGGCACCGAAGGAACCGCCCACGCTGAACATGGTATCTTCATTAGGGCGGTAGAATGCGCCTACCGATACGGCATGAGCGTCTTTGTAGTTGCCGTAGCCGGCTGCGAAATCCCACTTATCATCCGGGTCGAAATCAAGGGGATGAAGGGCTGCCAATGCTGCAGCGCCCGCTCCTACACGGTTCACACGGGTTCCCAGTTCGCCTACTTTATTGGTTACATTTTTGATATCCTGTGAAGACGCGATGCCGGAAACGGAATAGGTGCTGCCGTCATTACGGGTGAAGTTCAACGTATCCCCGCTGAGTGAAGCAGATGATGTATAGCTGTCCTGCAATCCGGTAACGGTTGCTGTCGTTCCATCACTGTTTGTCAGCGTAGCAGTGCCTGTACCGTTCGAGGCATAGGTCACCGTGCCGCCGGTTACTACCGTATCCTTGGCATTGATCGTGTATATAGCATGTCCATCCCCAGGATCTGCCGTCTTATTCACCGACGTAATATTCGTCCCGGCCCTTACTTCTGTGGAAGCAGCCGCTACGATGGATGTTTTTGCTTTCCTCAGCTGCGCTACATTGACAGCATCAGTATCATTTGTGCCGGCTGCAACTCCGGTAATCTGGCGGGTGATACCTTTGGACGTATCGCCCACGGAAACAGCTGCTTGCGTAGATTTCCATACCGAAGATGTATCCGTGGAATTCGTACCTGTTCCGGGATCATAGCCCGCAACGCCTTTATCCACGGACGCCACAGAACCTGCGCCAAGCGCCACACCGCCTTCTTTGGTCACGTTGGCTTCACTGCCGATGGCTACAGCATTCTTGACACTGGTACTGGTACCGGCTTGAGACGAACCGATGACAACGCTGCCGTCGGCACCTGTCAGTGTTCTCTTATCGCCAAAGACAACAGCGCCATTTGTATTGGTCACATTATTTTCAGAACCGATGACGGAGACGTGATTGATATTAGTCGCTGTATTATTATAACCGGTGATCGAGTTGTAGGTACTCGGACTGCCGCTGGTACCGGTCACGGTATTGTTAACGCCAATAATGGATGTTTTCTGGGTATAATCCGCTTTGTTTCCGCCGCCAATGGCAAGGGTGGCACCGCCGCTCTTGGATCTTTTCACAGCAGCACGCAGTGTATCTGCCAGATCCTTGGCAGAGGTACTATTACCAGAAGGAGCAGAAATACTGGTAATAGAATTGGTGATTTCATTGCCGGCACCAAAAATCAGGGAGCCGTTGGAATTAGCTGTTCTGTTCGCCGTACCGACAATGCTGTTCGCCACTCCGGAATAATTAGAGGATGAAGTCGCCGATTCAATGCTGTTTAAGGAACCTGTAATGGTAGCACCAAAGTTTTTACTTGCAGCGGATGAATTACTCCCATAATTGGATGAAATAATAGAATATGCTCCGGTCACAGAAGAAAACAGACCGTGAGAATAGCTGTTTGCCCCTAGTTCCGTTGCAAATGGCAACAGGTTATGGGACCGCACATCAGCACTATCAACAGTTACGTCCCCCAACGCCCCTTTATAATTATGAGTGCCGAGCATAACGCTGCCGGAACGGGCATAGGTATTTTGACCAATGGCTACACCGGTTACCATTTTATCAGGATGCTTAGGCAATCCATAAGGAACCCCAAACATGCTATTATAGCCTGCCTGATTAAAATCAAACGAGCGCTCTAATCCACCTACCATATTCTCTACAAAAGAATTAGAACCGATGGCGATACCGCCGCCTTGATCAATATAGTTATTCGTCTTAGCTTTATTGCCAATTACAATATCCCCTGTGGATGGCATCCCGACACCACCCGAATAGGAAATAGTTGCATCTTTGCCAATGGCCACATTTTCTGCTTTCGGCGCGTTACTGCCCGTGCCATATGCCACGCCGCTGCCGGAACCTGTCGTTGTATCCGCCGCATTCGCCGTGTATCCACCCATGAGGACTCCCATCCCCACAGCTGCTGCCAGAGCGGCTTTCACCGCTTTTCCCGAAGCGCTTTTCGTGTGGCTCTTTGCCACTTCAGAAGTGACGACATAGGCATGTTTTGCCTTACTCCATACGACCTTGTAAATTTTGTTCATACTTTCCTCCCAATTTAAAGAAAATAAAAAATATAAAAGAGCTATCATGTTTTACCCTTCGCGCTCCGTCTCACCTCTCCCTGTCACACAACCGGTTTCAGATTTTAACAGACAAATTCCGCAGGTTACACAAAACTGCTTTTCTAATAACTAAATATTATATCAGAGAATTTATCTTATTTCCACTTTTTTAAAAACTATCATGAATAATTAAGAAACAAGGTTAGTTGTAAAATGAAATCAGACACTAAACCGCAACAGCAAATCGGGCAGTTACACAGGAAAACATTTCATTCCGTATTCTTCATCCCACTCCCGCAAGTGAGTATCCCCAGATCTACAGCATCGATGATGATCACAACTTCATGCGCCGCTTAGCGTCTTTGAAATCGGCGCCTTCCTAAACCCGCAAGGGCAAGACGTTTCATTTATTTTCAAAATCGTTCATCTGCTTTCTTTATAGAAAATAGAAAAATCATGCCTCCTGAATTCTATCGCATATTCATGGAGGCATGATTTCATACTACACGGAAATTATTTTACAGGATTATCTATTGTGAATAACACGTACACGTTCGATTGTCGGCTGTCCTGCTTTGTTCTGCGCAATCGTGTCCACGCGGAACCGTTCCAGTTCAGGTTCAAATTCCTTGAGCATTCTAGCAGGTACTTCGAATCCTCTCTGCATCGCGCGGTATACAATAGCACCGAATTCATAACGTGTCATCATACGGTCGCCGCCAAAGTTTCCGTCAGGATACCCTTCAAGGATACCATTCCCCGCAAGGGTGGCGATATATTCGTAAGCCCAGTGGTTCTCCGGTACATCAGGGAAGAGCTTGATCTTCATCGGATCCAACGCCTGTCCCTGAACGACCTGGCCAAGCGCGCCGCGCAGCTGTTCCACTTCCTTACGGAGATCTTTGATTTCTTTCGCCATTGCCACTTTTGATGTGGATACATTGTTGCCCTGTCCCAGTTTCAAGCTGACGCCGGCATTCACCATATTCTCTCCGCCGCCAAAGGAACCTCCCACACTAAACATGGTATCCTCATTCGGACGGTAGAATACGCCGATAGCCCCCGCATTGGCATTTCTGTAATGTCCATAACCGGCTGCCACATCCCATTTATCATCGGGATCGAAGTCCAGCGGATGGAGGGATGCCAAGGCGGCTGCCCCAGCGCCAACTTTGTTCACACGGTCCCCCAGCTTGCTGATGCTCTGGTTTGTCTGGAACAGCTGGGAACCGTTCACCGCGTCTTTGCTGGTCGGGCTAATATCGCCGGGCGCCACATTGGTGATCTTCTTATCTCCCGCATCTACACCGTTTTTGGTGATGGAAGGCCCGTTATTGATAGTCAGTCCGTTATCATTAATCGTGGTATCTCCCGTCTTGACGGTCGTGGCATTGACAGTCTTGGCATTCACCGTATCGGAATTTACCGTAGTGATATTTCCTGTCTCGGCAGTAACTGTCTTTGTCATCACAGTTTCCAAACCTTTCAGGTCTTTGGCCATGCGGACTTTCAGGTTGTTATTGCCGTCGGATACGACGCCAAGGTTGTCTTCTGTGGTCAGTTTGTTTGTGTCTGTAATGCCTCCGACTACGTTCACCTGTTCGTTCAGTTTCTTCTTGATGACCGCTCCTGTATCACCGCCATACTTCATGCCATCATTTAAGGTAGCCACCTCTTCTTTGGTGCCGTCCGGTTTCTCGTATACGATACGGGTCGTGGTCGTACCCGGCGCGCCGTCTACTCCGGGCTTGCCATCACGGGTAACGGAAATATTTGTCGTTACGCCGTCTTTACCATTAATACCGATTTTACCATCTTTGCCGTCTTTACCTGTAGCAACAATAGTTTCGCTTTTCAGGTTCTTGTCCAAGCCAACAATCATTTCACCGTTGCTATTCACCATGGTCTTGATGTTGGAAGAATCATATTCCGTATCCGCCTTCGTACCGGTGCCCTTGATGGTCATGGTTTCATTCAGTTTTTTAGCTACGGTACCGGTATTTCCTGCAAACTTGAGCCCATCATCCAGGGTAGCGACGTCATGCTTATCACCATTCTTTTCTTCGATGATGAGACGTGTGATATTCGTTCCGTCAACGCCGGGTTTACCATCACCACCTTTAATGGTAAGTCCGTTAGCGCCGTCCTTGCCATTCAAACCGATGGAGCCATCTTTGCCGTTGATGACCACAGCAGAGCCATCTTTACCGTTGACTCCAATGGATCCGTCTTTGCCGTTCGCGCCTTTTTCACCAAGATTGATGTTATCTTTTACATTGACTTTATACGGATTGGCTGCTGTTCCGTCGCCTTCAACGGTGGTATTCTTTCCGTCTACCAGCTTGGTCGCATTGGCTGCGATCTCGTCTTTCAGCTGATCTACATTGACCGCATCTGTACCGGCCGTACCTTTTGCCACATTATGGATCTGGTTGCCGCCATTATTCAGTCCGTCCGCGGTTAAAGAAACATTTGTCTTACCGGGTCCCGGTGTCTTCGGCGTAATGGTAATGCCACCGGCGGTGACCTCCGTCTTATTCCCGGTGCTGTCGGTAATGGTCGTACCGGCTCCGTTGGTTACTGTCGTATTTCCTGCCGCGTCTTTTGTCGTCACACTGTTGACATTAATATCGTCTTTCAATGCCACTTTGACCTTGCCGCCCTCGACTTTGGTGGTAATATTTTTTCCATCACCTACAACTTCCACATCACTACCGAGGTCTTTATGCACTTTTTGTCCATCTTCCGCCTGGATACCGAAGCCCTTTTGAATAAGATCAGAAGACTGAGCCTTCAGTTGGCTGACATTGACCGCATCCGTATCGGCTGTGCCTTTTTCTACATTATGGATCTGGTTGCCGCCATTATTCAGTCCGTCCGCGGTTAAAGAAACATTCGTTTTGCCGGGTCCCGGTGTCTTCGGCGTAATGGTGACACCTCCGGCGGTGACTTCCGTCTTATTTCCGGCACTGTCGGTCACAGTCATACCGGCTCCGTTGGTTACTGTCGTATTTCCTGCCGCATCTTTTGTCGTCACACTGGTCAGATCTTTCAGCTCTTTGGCAAGTTTGACGTTGAACTTGTTATTCGCCGCATCGGCTACCACGCCGATATTGTTATCACTCAGTTTGCTGCCGTCAGCACCGCCCAAGATGGACATCGCCTGGTCAGATCCCCGTTTAACCACATTGACGTCTGCCGCACTTGTCGCACCGATAGTGGAATTGTCTCCGCCAAAACGGAGCGGACGGGTCATGGTATAGAGCTGGCTTCCATTGACTGCATCCGTACTCTGCGGAGCAACCAATCCGGCCGCCACGTTTTGAATACGGCGTTCCTTGCCTTTAGCTCCTACCGTGACAACACCTGCCGGTGTGCCGCCTGCATAGGCATAAGTGCCATCACTGTTATAAACTGCCATGCCTTTGGTGGACGCGCCATCTGCCACATAAGCGGAGCCGCTCCCCAGATATACGGAATTCCCCATGGTGGCATTCACATTGCTGCCCAATATCTGGGTATTGGACAAATCAAGCGCTTTATTTGATGTGTCTATCGTATTATTATTCCCGACAATCTGGACATCTGTAAGATTCTTTGTATTATTTTTTGCCTTTACCGTGTTCTTTGAACCGGTAATCGTGATACCGGATACCTTGCCGGCATCATCCTGCGTCGTTGTATCCGTATCGCCGCTGACTGTATTATTATTCCCTGTCAACATGATATCCGTTAGCCCTGTTGCCGTTTCTTTTTTGACGATGTTACTGTTTCCGGTTACTCTGTTATTCTCACCGTCCAACGTATTTTCATTTCCAAACACACCGGAATTGACCGCCGTGATATTTGAACCATTACTTGCTACCGGAGTTGTGGGGGCACTGTTCCGTGCGCCGATGACATATGTCCCTGCTCCATTGACAGTGTTGGCCGTACCGATTGCACCGGAAGATTCTCCTGTAGCACTTGCCGTTGTACCTATAGCCAAAGCATCATTCGCCAATGCGTGTGCCCGATCCCCCAAAGCTGCCGCGCTCCGGCTGTTACTCTTAGCTTCACTGCCTATTGCTACTGCTTTATCATCAGAGGCTCCGGCGGCATAACCGATGGCTACCGCCTTATCCACACTGGTTCCGCCATTCTTTATGGTGGTGACGGCACGGGTACCCATGGCAATAGAATGATTCCCTTCCGACTGTGCTCCTGCGCCGATGGCCATATTGTATTTATAACCGGAAGCCGCCACAGTCTGCGTAATGGTAGGTGTACCGCCATTTATTTCCTCATAGCCGGTTCCCAGGGCGATGCTGCCTTCTCCCTGTGCCTCCACATTATTCCCAATAGCCGCGCTGCGTTTTTCCAACGCTTTGGCGCCAACTCCTGCTGCCATAGAATCTTCGCCGGCAGCCCCGTCATTATTGTAATTATTCGCACTTGTGGACTTCACAGAGTAATAATGGGTCTTTGCCTGATCCACGGTTTCGTTCAACTGATTAACATTAACCGCATCTGTTCCCGATGTACCTTTAGCCACATTGTGAATTACGGTTCCTTTGTTATTGGTATTCTTTAAAGTGATACTCTCTCCCTGCCCGGTAGTTACAGTATCATAGTAAACTCCTGTAGCTGTCGTACTGGTGATACTGGCATTCACCTGCCGGACCGTTTCATCGATGGATTTTTTCAGCTGTGCCACAGTGACGGCATCCTGATCCTGCGCGCCATCCGCTACATTCGTAATACGACGCAATGCTGCCGCCGTACCGACTGAAACACCTGTGGAAGGAGCAGCAGTCCCTGTCAGGTAACCAGTACCGCTGATCATGGCCGCGCTGGCTTCCGAACCATTACCGATGGCAATGTTCCCGCCGGAAGCCTTTGCCCCTTGTCCCAGCGCCATGCTGGCCGCGTCTTCCGCCAATGCATTAAAACCGGCAGCTATGGATCCATTTCCTGCTGCCTGCGCGTGGAAACCAAGCGCTAACGCGTCATCAGCGGCTTTCGTATCACTGCCGACTGCTGTTGCCTGGAGGCGGGACACCAGGGTAGCATTCTTATTGGCATTATATCCGATGGACACATTTTTCCCGATAGAAGGGTTGCCGGCAGTACCTATATTCGTCCCTGCCTCTACACCAATGGCAATATTATAATTGCTGGATACATTTCCGCCCGCCTTGGTGCCGATGGCAATATCATGCTGTCCATCCACATTTTGTCCGGCTTCGTCACCAATAGACACATGCGAGCCCTTCGTTCCCAATACATCACCAATCATGCCCTTACCGGCACCAATACCGACAGACACAGATCTGCCGGCTGCCGCGCCGGCCTCATCACCGACAGCAACAGAACTGGAACCGGCTGTCTGACTGGCATTCCCAATAGCGACTGCATTTTTTCCTTTTGCTTCCGTTCCCTGACCAACAGATACGGCATTTTCTCCTTCGGCCACAGCAGAAGTACCGGCTGCCAGACTGTTCTTGCCTTTAGCAGCCGCTTCTTTGCCGATCGCCGTTGCGGCTTCCTTACCGGCCTGGGCACTTTCGCCGACAGCAATCGCACTGTGACTGTTTTTGGCAACAAAAGCACCGTGCCCGATAGCTGTCGCATTATCAGAAGACACCGTCTTTGCCGCTGTTCCAATCGCCATACTGTTGTTATTAACTATACGATTGCCGCCATCATTTTGAACAACCGCTCCATCTCCCAACGCAATAGAAGAATTACCACGGGCATTGGCTTTATTCCCGACAGACACACTATTCTTGCCGCCGCCGACAAGTACGACCGTGCTGTCTCCATCCGGTGTCATACCGCTGACAGCACCGTTAATTGCCCCATGGCCAATGGCCACGCCATTTACTGCATTAGAAACGTTTCTGGAAGCATGCCCTACCGACACGGAATCTTCGGCTTCTGCTTTGGCCTCTACCCCCATTGCCATCGCATTATCTTTGGTGGCTCTGGCCTGCGTCCCTACCGCGACAGCATCCGAGCCAACAGCTGAAGCATCTGCCCCCGTGGAATTGGCACGGAAATACTTAATCCCCGGTTTTGTAGCATCAAGTCCCAGGCTATTTGTCAGTGCTGCGAGCGTGTTGATTTTTAATGTATTATTGCTGATATTGCCGGCGTTTGTGCTGATATTGGTAGCATTCGTACTGATATGGGTAGCATTATTATTGATATTGCCGGTATTGGTATTCACCTGCGTACTTAATGTAGCCAAATCACCCGTCGTGGCCAGCCCGGTCGTTGATATGGTAATCGTCTTGGTTGCCGGATCCTTAGTTACAGTGACATGGGTACTGCCGTTCAATGTATCCCCATCATTGACTGTAGCCGCCTCACTGCCGACAAAACTGCCAAAGCCCAACATCGCCGTTAAAACCGCAGCCAGAGCAGATTTATATGCTTTATTTCCCTTATTTTTGCTACTGCTGACGGCAATTTCCGGAACTACCACATAACTGTTCTTCACTTTGCTCCAAATGACTTTGTAAATTTTGTTCATATAACCCTTCCTCTCTACATACCCAAAAAATATAATGCTATATCAAAAATTTATTTATATGATCCGGCAGATCTCCTATACCTCCTTCTATACTTCTCATCATATTTACCAGCCTTTATAAAAACACAAGATTTTTCACTGATGAATATTTATCTACCGGTTCAGTGCCACTTCATTTATATAATGTAAACAGCTGTGCCCTTAATTTTTGCAATAACAGTACAGCTGTCCTTACTTTAATTCCAAATTCCTTTATGAATATGATTCATATCGATATTTCTTAAGAATGGAGATGAATTTCGGAGCGATCAATTATTTCCGAGGCATTCCTAAAAAGCTACCTTATTCTCCATATTTCTGTTCAAGTCCACTTTAATAAAAGAGTTTCCTTATTTCCCGTCATGTGTATGCCGTTACATACTGTAACAGCATACATACAAAATGGCCCAATCATATAATTCTAAATTTCAAATCGACTCCCAAAAAAAAAGCTTCTCCAACGGCATATCCGTTTTTAGAATCGTTTTAATCTTCACAGCCTCCTTAAAATTAATTCCATGACGGTTTTCCATTTTCAACAGCAGCATTTCCTGCTTGATCCCCATTTCTTTTGACAGTTCTTCAAGGCTCATCTCCTGTTTTGCCAATTCTGCCATCAGATTTTTATACACGTTCCTCTCTCCCTTTAATTTGAAATTTCAAATTATTATATCATTATAACTTTTTATTACTAAAAAATCCACATCCCACTCCTGATTCATTGAAATTTCGATATTATTTATGTAAAATCAACAGTAAGGAGGCGATTATGACAAAAGAGGAATATTTGAAAAAGCTGATCCTCCAACGATGGACACTGAAAGATTTCGCCGCAAAGATCAATATGCCATATGGAACTCTATATTCCATTCTGAAGAATGTAGATGGCGGATCCATGTACAATATAGTAAAAATCTGCAGTGGTCTGCACATTTCCACTGACGAACTGTCTCAGATAGGAAAGCCCCGGAATTATATCCTGCAGGAAGATAGAAGTACGTACAACACAAAAGAACTACCGGATCTGAGATCTATCCTGAGCAGCACATTTCTCTTCAATGGAACGGAATATACTCTCTCAGAGAAAAAACAGGATATGCTGTCTCAAATCATCCAAGCTGTACTGAGCGAAAAAACACAGTAGCTCCTGCATCGTATTTTTCTCGGAAAATAACAGCGTTACCAGCTTATCTCATCCAAACCGGCAGGCGTAAACACACATAGCACTTTCGCCTTCATTTCCTATGTACTCATGCATTTACCTTATCAGTACAATTATTTATCTTCCGCCCCGACCAAGCGGGTCTCGGTTTTCTATACCATAATCTTCACATAGTGCTACCTAAAGGTAATCATAGAAGAATCACGGGAATAAGCTTTCCACAAACAGAATCACCACCGCAAAACCCAAAGCGTCAAAAATATATCCTCACAACACAAAAAGCGTTCCTTCCCAGATATACAATTAGGAAGAAACGTTTTTATTTTTATACCTTATATGTACAATATGGGTTGTGCCAATAATTTTTCACAAATTCAGACATATCATCGGTAATGGATCAAATCAACCGGTACTTTCCTATTCAGAAACTCCCCTTCTTTAGAAAGCAAAGTTTGGGGCAAATCAAGCCGGCGCCTTTCTTGCCAATTCAGCACCACCTATTATTATGCGCCCGGTGACCGATGAAGCCGAAACGGATACTCGCATGCCAAGATGATTCAAACCGTAAAAGAATATTTAGCTTATAGCTAACAGCTCACAGCTGATAACTTTTATCTTCTTACCGGCTTCCTCACCACCGCAGCAGATTCTTCACATTCGCTTCGGATGACACTTAACGTTCTCTGTCATTATGATGCTTAGCGTCCCTTCGTCATTATAATTCCTTACCGTATCCCGTCATTCTGAACGGAGCAAGAATGCTTTGTAGGAAAGACGGGAAATGGCAATATAGCACAGAGTGAAGAATCTATAACTCTCATGACTCCCTACGGAGTTCTTTCTATTTATCTCCTCACGGTGGCAGATCCTTCGCTATCGCCCTGGATAACGTCTTCCCATCTTCCTCACCACGGCAGCAGATCCTTCACATTTGCTTCGGATGACGATTAACGTTTCCCTCATTATGACTCCTTGCCGTCTGCCGTCATTCAGCACTTTTAGCTGACAGCTCACAGCTAACAGCTAACGGCTAACAGCTGATATCTTTTATCTTCTTACCGATTCCCTCACCACGGGTACAGATCCTTCACGTTCGTTCAGGATGACGTTTAACGTTTCCCTCACTATGACGCCTTATACCATCCGCAGTCATTCAGCACTTTTAGCTGACAGCTCACAGCTGATAACTTTTAACTTCTTACCGGCTTCCTCACCACGGCAGCAGATCCTTCGCCAGCACTTTGGATGACGCCTTACCATCCCTCGTCATTCAGAGCGGGGGTCAAGAATGCCTTGTGAGAAAGACGGGAAACAGCAATGTGACACAAAGCGAAGAATCTATTACTCTGACGACATCTTACCGTCTTCCTTGCCACGATAGATAATTTCTGTCACGCCATATACTTTCTGCCTTCCCGGTATGCGTTTCCCACCGCGTCACCGAGAGCAATATACTTCCCGCCGGCCGGATCAAAGGTAATCGCCTGCAATTTCTTCACGTCAATCTTTCCATCGGTCAGAATGTCCTCATCGACCAGAATATTCACGATATCCCCGACGAAATGGTAATCCTCGCCCACCTTCGTCACCTTGGACACTTTACACTCCAGGGTCAAAGGAAATTCCGAAAGCACCGGCGCGTCCACAAACTCACTCTTCACCGCATGAAGTCCGGCGCGTGCCACCTTATCGGGTACACGATTTCCCGACACGATCCCCAGATAATCCGCTTCCGCCATCGTGGAAACGGTCGCCATGCTTACGGTAAACGCTTTCTTTTCCAATAGATTCGCCACGGTCTTATGGGTATGGTCCAGCATGAATCCCACCCGGTTCGTATCATAAATCCCGCCCCAGGCAGCCACCATCCCGTCCGCCATACCATCCGCGCCATAGGAAGCAATCACAAGTACCGGCTGCGGGTACAGCCAGGTATTCGGTTTAAAATTCTTTTTCATGATTCTTCTCCTCTTTAACTGTTTTAAAATTACGCCTTATTTTGTAGTAATTTGTCATATATTTAACCACGATATGGAATATTTGAAGAAATGACTTTTTTCTCAGCATCTTTAACATTTAATTTTTCCAGTTCCTCAATAAGTGCCTGACATATAGGTATTGCATATTGTGTCGGACCGATAATAATATGATCTAATATTTCATTAACCGAAAACCCATCACCATCCGTTTGTAACTTCTCAGATAAAGGAATTTTTTGGATAGGCTGAGGCATACCATTTAAATCTATTATATCTTTCTTGATTCCCTTGGCTCTCTCAAATGATATAACTCTCCATTCTTTTTCTTCACAAAATGCTGGATGCTTTATTGATAAAATTAATATTTCTAACCATTCTATCAAAAAGTCATGTAAATCATCCCGTTGAATATTCTTAAAATCTATTTTTTGTTTATTTTCTTCTAAATCTGTCACCAAAGAAATGAACTTATCTTTTATGTCATCTTTATTTAAATATGCGACTGGAGAAGTACATACACCTAGAGAATCATAATCAGAACAGAATATATCTTTTTTTAATACCAATGCAATACCTGTACCCTTTCCATACCCACGCCACATGGACAGCCGACCATATTTATCTTCACTCTCTAAATGCTCAGAAAAGCAAGTAATATAGGAATGTAATATATTAAACGCACTTATCTTCTCCAATTCTCCTATTACTTCATTGAATACATCTCCATTATCACCAAATAATGAGGTAAGCTTCTGTACTATGTCTTTTTCTGTATTTTTCCATAAATCAATAAACAGATCTTTCCCATGTTGTACTTCGCTAAAGTCATTCATACATGATACTCGACGCATCCATATTTCTTTATTCTGCAAGATTTTTAATCCCGCAGATGCCGATGTATAATGTACCAATTTATTTGTACTCTTTTTAAGCTCCTCCATTCGTTTATGATAATCACAATGAAATATTTTATTTAATTTTTCAATATCCGATTCCATAACTATCTCTCCTCCCATTATCTATTTAAGACCTATTGCTTCTTTCCTGTCTCTCAGATGCTTTCCCTCCAGCACCTCATAGGCTGCCGTTTTGTCTATAATCCGGTGTATGAGTATGTCCATTTCGCTTCCTTTTGTGTAATCCGCCGGTACATAGTAGCGGATGCGTTCGTCTCGGATCATCCGGCGCACCGTATCTTTGCTGGCCGTATTTTCCGAATCATAAACCCCGATGGAATGTCCGCCCAGTGAATTGACAAGGCGCATACAGGGGATATCCGTGGCACTGTCGCCGATGTATACGATATTTCTGAACGGGACGCGCAGCTCGCCTTCCGCGAAGTGGTCATTCACCGCATTGTCATTGATATCCAGGATTCCTTTCTCTATGCGGAAAAGGAACTGCGTCTTATTCGTGTAATTGATCACCTGCGCCGGCCAGCAGGGTTCTCCATGCTCATTGTAATAAAAGGAACTGGCGTAAATATGGGTGAAATATTTCGCAATCGCCGTTCCCTCTATGATCTCCCGCAGGCCGGAGGAAATAATGTAATGCTCCACGAGAATGCCCCGCCTTTCCCCGTAGGCATTGATCCGTCGGAACCATCCTCTGATGCCGTCGTACAGCCTGACCTTGCCGCCGTACTGTTTCAGCCTTTCCTTGTTCAGTATTTCCTTCCCTCTGGCGCTTTGAAGCATCTTATACATATACGCCAGATTTTGATCCATGCAGTGGTCTTCCGCCAGCCGGTTCGATTCCTCCCAAAAGCTGTCCACGTCATAATCCACCGCACGGATATATCCGTCCTGCATATTTTCAGGGGAAAGCGTCCGATCGAAATCATAGCAGACCGCCAGCACAGGCCTGCCTTCTATTTCCCTGCGTGCTGTTTTCACGATATACACTTCCTTTCTGTCCGTATCTTTTAAAATCATTATACTGCAATACAAAAAAGAGAGCCCTTTAAAACAAGACTCTCTCACTTTTCATATAAATATTTTACCCGCCGGTTAATAAACGAATTGAGTCCATGCCCCTGCGCCGCCAGACGCTTCATTTCCTCCACATTCTCCCGTCCGGCACTTTCGTAAGAATAGCGATACACACTCTCCGTATCTGCAAATTCCACCTCGATACAGGTATCGCCAATCTTATATCCTGCTATACCGGAATTTCCATTTACATTTTGATAGATTTCCATCTATTCCCTCCATAACAAAATACAATAAATCATGCATGATCCAGTATTTGTAAATAATCCCTTAAATAATATAATGAGCTTTGTTCTGCATTAACGTATTCGTTCTGAATAGTTCCTTGGGAAAAATCTTTTTTCATATAGAATAAAGGTCTTCCGGAAAAGTATCTTTCGGCTGTAGAAAAGCTTCCTCCCTCACTCGCATACTTGGAAAATAAATGTTCATCCGCCTTTTGCTCTGCTTCATTAGCATATCCGAGGCAGTGGTATAACGGCTTGTTATTACTGCCGGGCAACCCGCAGAGCATCCATTGTTCAAAATCAGGACACGACAAGAATATATTGTTCCTAATATTTTCATTCTCTAAAAATTTAATCGTTATAATAAGACTTTTTCTTTCCGTGTCTTCCCGTGCCCGATCCAAATCACAAACAACAAAAACAATATCAAGGCTATCCCTTCGCTTTGCCACCCAATGTCTTATATCGGCATATCCGCCGCCCTGGTATTCTTTTACACTAAACGATATATTCGAATAATCGTTTTGATCAAAAAGATGGAAAATGAAATTTTTCTCAGTTTTCCCTTCCATCAGGAATAGAATCTTTTTCTTAAGTTTCCTTTTGGGCGAAGCAAGCCTTCGAATGGATCTACTCACCAGCCCCACCAAACCTTCCTTTAAGATAATCTTCATATAATTTATTTTTATCATTACGAAGATCAAAATCATCAAAAGAATAGATTTCCGATGACAAATCAGATTTTTTATTCACAATGTACAACTGCTGGGGATGAAAAATATTCTGATTCATCAAAAAAGGATTATGAGAAGTAATAATAAACTGGCCCTTATTTTCCTTCGTATTTATCAAATCATTAAACAACTCAATTAAAGAACCGGTGCTGATAGAAGAATCCAACTCATCAACAGCCAGTACCTCCCCATTGATCATATTGGTTATCAAAACATCCATTAAATGGCATATTTTTTGAATCCCTTTGGATTCTATTCCCAAATGATATTTCTTTTTTCCTCGGAAAATAAGAACTTCATATCCGTCCGCCCGGATTTTTTCAAATCCGATACCCGTAATCGTTCCATCCAGCATATGAAAAACAGATAAAATACGTTTTTTATTATTTTCCCAAAAGCCCTTGCGTTCTTCTTTCACAACTCTGATGTCATCCCTATCCAGCATAGGTACAATATCCCGAATATTTGTTTTCACGGCGGCGGCCAATTTTTGGAAAGAAGTAATATACTCCCCCATGTAGTCTTTCAGCTTCAGCAGATATAATTCCGTAGAAACACCGGAAAATAACCGGATAAGGGCGTCCCGCTCTTTTATACC
>CDYU01003378.1_pt1 | contig 24636 bp, 20 predicted proteins | sample 480701 | NCBI WGS metagenome assembly CDYU01 (sample SAMEA3182105, study PRJEB8094) | gut metagenome | biome: human; feature: gut; material: Stool; isolation source: human stools | place: Canada | collected 2013-02-26 | reverse complement strand
CTTGTCCGGTCTTCCCAATTCCTCAGTGACTTTCATCAGACTTGCTCGGCATTACAGTGGCGGGACCGTGCCGGTATCTCACCGGTCTTCCCTATTAAGCCTTTACAGGCACCTGTTCCTTATTATGCAGTTTCTCCTCTGCCGAATAGACTTCGCCAATAAAAAACCTCTTTACACGAACGCAAAGAGACTATATAAGATCTCCTTCCCATCGCTCGTGGGTCAAACGGTGATTTCAAACAGGCAGTTCTCCTGACTCTGCTTCATCGCTTGTCCGGTCTTCCCAATTCCTCAGTGACTTTCATCAGACTTGCTCGGCATTACAGTGGCGGGACCGTGCCGGTATCTCACCGGTCTTCCCTATTAAGCCTTTACAGGCACCTGTTCCTTATTATGCAGTTTCTCCTCTGCCGAATAGACTTCGCCAATAAAAAACCTCTTTACACGAACGCAAAGAGACTATATAAGATCTCCTTCCCATCGCTCGTGGGTCAAACGGTGATTTCAAACAGGCAGTTCTCCTGACTCTGCTTCATCGCTTGTCCGGTCTTCCCAATTCCTCAGTGACTTTCATCAGACTTGCTCGGCATTACAGTGGCGGGACCGTGCCGGTATCTCACCGGTCTTCCCTATTAAGCCTTTACAGGCACCTGTTCCTTATTATGCAGTTTCTCCTCTGCCGAATAGACTTCGCCAATAAAAAACCTCTTTACACGAACGCAAAGAGACTATATAAGATCTCCTTCCCATCGCTCGTGGGTCAAACGGTGATTTCAAACAGGCAGTTCTCCTGACTCTGCGTCATCGCTTGTCCGGTCTTCCCAATTTCTCAGTGACATCATCAGACTTGCTCGGCATTACAGTGGCGGGACCGTGTCGGCATCGCACCGATCTTCCCTATTAAGCCTTTATAGGCACCTGTTTTCCTATTCGGTTGTCCTAATGATATCACTCTATAAAGCTTCTGTCAATGATAAAATGATTGTTCCGAGCGCATGATCAGAGCAAACCAATTCATATCGTTTCAGGTGAGGATTTCCAGTGTTCCCGCCTCTTCTAAAAGTTTGATATCGATAGGAGAATAGGTATCTGGATATTTCCTGAGAAAATATTGTTCTTCTTCCGGTGCGGCATAGAAGTTTTCCAAGCGTCTGGCTTCTGTGCGGATCGGCGGCCGTATATTTTTCTCATTTTCATACTCATTGAAAACAAGACAGGATTCACTCACAGGCCTCGAGTTGCCCCTGTTCTGGTAGTAGGCCATATAGTAGGTAATCTGCGGCGTATCTTCTCCTGATACGTAATAGATGCCTGTCCTGTAATGGGGTCCGGTGCATTTCCCCTGGATACCGTCGGTGTAGGGATTGACTATGGTAAAAAACACAGAGAGCAATGTCCCTATATCTATTTTTTTCGGGTTATAGGTTACTTTTACGCATTCTACCGCCTGTACTTTTCCATTTTCCACGTCTTCTTTCCGCGGATTCGGTACAGAGCTGTTGGCAAATCCCGCGGTTGTCTCCACAACGCCTTTTATACGGGAAAATACTTCCTGCACTCCATAGTAGGGACCGCCCGCAAGATACAAGTCTTTCACGGCAATTCCTCCTTTTCTGCTGTCTTCGTTTCTGACAAATTCATATCGTATTTCATGGTAAAAATGAAGAATCCCCCCGAGGTCCTCCCCCGGGGTTTTTCTCCACACTTATTATTTCTTAATATTTTGTTTCTTCCAGGTGGCGCGCAGAAGCCCTATCCATATCAAAGATACGGATGAGTTCCGTAACTGCCTGGCTGGGTGACACGACGCCGGTCAATACCGCCGCACGGACTTCCGGCATACGGCTCTTGATGATCGGATCTTCAAAGAACAGGTTATGAAGATGTTCTTCAATCATACTGTGCACCCAGGAAAGAGTCTGACGCTGGCGCCGGTTCTCAAAGACACCCGATTTTTTGGTGACTTTCTCAAACTCGCGCATAACTGCCCAAAGTTCAAGCAGTCCCGTTTTCTTCAAAGCCGAGCAGCGATAAGCATGGGTCTGCCAGCCTTCTGTGGCGGGACGGATAAATTCTACCATCCGTTCATATTCCCCCTGGGTGACTTTCGCCCGTTCCAGGTTGTCTCCATCGGCTTTGTTGACCACAATAGCGTCCGCCAATTCCATAATCCCCTTTTTGATGCCCTGCAGATCGTCCCCTGCGCCTGTCAATACGACAAGCATAAAGAAGTCGACCATATCGCGTACTGTCGTTTCCGACTGCCCGACCCCGACAGTTTCCACAAGGATGACATCATAGCCTGCCGCTTCACAAAGCAGCATGGTCTCACGGCTCTTGCGGGTCACACCGCCCAGTGTCCCCTTAGAAGGAGAAGGACGTATGAAACAGTTCGGCTCTCTGGAGAGATTCTGCATACGTGTCTTGTCTCCTAAGATGGATCCGCCGGTAATGGTGCTTGTCGGGTCGACTGCCAGCGCCGCCACTTTGTAGCCTTGCTGGCAAAGCATTGTACCAAAAGATTCGATGAAACTACTCTTGCCTGCCCCGGGCACACCGGTGATCCCGACACGGAGCGCATGGCCCGTGCGGGGCAGAAGAGCCTGGAGCACGCGCTGTGCCTTGTCAAAATCCTTGGGAGCATTACTTTCGATAAGGGTGATGGCTTTGGAGAGGATCATGCGATCCCCCTTCGCCACCCCTTCGACGTATTCTTCGATAGACATTTTCTTACGAAGCGGCACTTTTCTCAAATGCACGGCATCCGGATATTCTTTGGCACCGGTCACACTGTTTACGGCACTGTCAATCCCCCGCACGACGGAACATGCAAATTCCGGGTTCGGTTCTTCAGGCACCCAGCTGGGTCTCAAGTCATCATCGTTCTTGGACATAATACTTACCTTAACCTTCCTTGGCTTCCGCCTCAGCGCGGTCTACGAGCATGTGGAGCAGCTTAATGCAGCATTCCGGAATGTTTGTGCCCGGTCCGAAGATCGCCTGTGCGCCATGATCGTAGAGGTATTGATAATCCTGTGCAGGAATAACACCGCCGATGCAGACAAGGATATCTTCACGGCCGCGTTTCTTCAGTTCTTCTACGAGAGCCGGCAAGAGGGTCTTGTGACCTGCCGCAAGAGAGGAAAAGCCAACCATATGGACGTCGTTATCCACAGCATCCTGTGCCGCTTCTTCCGGCGTCTGGAACAGCGGTCCTACGTCGACGTCCCAGCCCATATCGGCAAAGGATGTCGCGAGAACCTTCTGGCCTCTGTCGTGTCCGTCCTGCCCCATCTTAGCCAGGAAAATACGGGGACGGCGGCCTTCCAATGCTTCAAATCTGTCGGCCAGTTTCTTTGCTTCTTCCAGTTTCGCGGAACCGTCAAATTCGCTGGAATATACACCGGAAATAGTATGGATGGTGGCGTTGAAACGACCGGATACTTTTTCAACCGCATCGGAAATTTCACCGAGGGATGCGCGGTCATGAGCCGCCTGTACCGCAAGTTCAAGCAGGTTGCCGTTTTCACGGCTTTCTGCCGCTTTGGTGATCGCTTCCAGATCGCGGGCAACGGCCTCAGGATCACGGATGCTTCTCAGTTTTTCCAGACGTTTAATCTGCGCATTACGGACAGCAGTATTATCGATGGACAGTACGTTCAGCGGATCTTCCTTCGCCAGACGGTACTTGTTCAGACCGACAATGGTTTCCTTACCGCTGTCGATATCCGCCTGACGGCGGGCAGCGCATTCTTCGATACGCATCTTCGGCAGACCGGTGGAAATCGCTTTTGCCATGCCGCCCAAAGCTTCGACTTCCTGGATATGCGCCCAGGCACGGCGAATGATTTCATTTGTCAGGTATTCTACATAGTAGGAACCGCCCCACGGATCAATAATCTTGCAGGCTTTCGTTTCATCCTGGATATAAAGCTGTGTATTACGTGCCAGACGTGCGGAGAAGTCGGTCGGCAGCGCGATAGCTTCGTCAAGCGCGTTGGTATGGAGAGACTGGGTATGACCCAGAGCCGCAGACATGGCTTCCATACAAGTACGGGCGATATTATTGAAAGGATCCTGTTCCGTCAGCGACCAGCCGGATGTCTGGGAATGGGTACGAAGTGCCATGGATTTCGGATTCTTCGCGCCAAACTGTTTCAGAATCTTTGCCCAGAGAACGCGGGCCGCTCTCATCTTTGCGACTTCCATGAAATAGTTCTTGCCCTGGTCCCAGAAGAAGGACAGACGTTTAGCGAAGGCATCGACCGCAAGTCCCGCTTTTTCGCCGCAGCGGATGTATTCCATGCCGTCTGCCAGCGTATAACCGATTTCAAGGTCACAGGTAGCGCCGCATTCCTGGATATGGTAACCGGAAATGGAGATACTGTTGAACTTCGGCATATAGTTGGTGGTATATTCGAAAATATCACCGATGATACGCATGGACATGGCAGGCGGATAAATGTAAGTATTACGAACCATGAATTCTTTCAGGATATCATTCTGGATCGTGCCTGCCAGAATCTTCTTGTCTACGCCCTGTTCGATACCGGCACTGATGAAGAATGCCAGAATCGGAAGAACGGCGCCGTTCATCGTCATGGATACGGACATCTGATCCAGCGGAATGCCTGCGAAAAGGATATTCATATCAAGCATAGAGCAGACGGATACGCCTGCTTTGCCGACGTCGCCGATAACACGGGGGTTATCCGCATCATAGCCGCGGTGGGTCGGAAGGTCAAATGCGATAGACAGCCCTTTCTGGCCTGCCGCCAGGTTTCTGCGGTAGAACGCATTAGATTCTTCAGCAGTGGAGAACCCTGCGTACTGGCGGACCGTCCACGGGCGGAATACATACATCGTGGAGTAAGGTCCGCGGAGGAACGGAGGGATACCGCTCATGAAGTCCAAGTGGTTGCACTGGTCATACACATCTTTGCCGTAGAGCGGACCTACAGGAATACGTTCCATTGTATTTTCATAGAGAGCATCATAATTTTTGCCCGTCGTTTTTTCCAGTTCCGCTTTCCATTCATCATAAGAACAATGGGGGTGTTCTTCAAGGTTTAATTTTGTAAAATCGGGGTTCATTGCCATCTTATTTTACCTCCTCTTCCGTAATCTTCATGCCTTTTTTCTGCTGGAGCATACGGAGGATATCGTAGCAGTTTGCTTTCACGCTGATAAATTCATCTATGCCGGCTTCACGATATACCGCTTCCATATCTTTCGGAGCAGCGCCCGCAAGGAAAAGCGTACCTTTCCCCAAAACTTCCTTTAAACGCGGCGCCAGCGCCGGCACATCTTCCGGATAAGTAGCGTCAGTAGAGCAGATAACGGCACAGTCATAAGGAGTTCCTTTATCATCGCAGCCTGCCTTCAGCGCTTCCACACACTTATCCCAGCGTGAACCCGGTTTATCTTCATCATCCTGGAAGCCGTTATTCAGATGAACGCTGAATTCGCCTACCTGCAGGAAACTGGTGGAGAAATCAGCTCTCGCCTTATGCTGCGGAATCGGTCCCATATTGGCCAGGAATATTTCCACATTCTTGCCGGTTTCCTTTTTAAACGCCTGTGTGTCAAAGCGGAGTTTTTCAAAACGTTCGGTCCAGCGGTGCGCATAAATCTTTCTCACTTCGATGGAATCCGCTTTGGCAGCTCTTGCTGTGCGTACTTCAGAAATTGTAGCGCCGGCGGAGAATGCGGCAATTGCCTTCTCAACGATGTCGGTATCGGCTGCTTTCAGTTCTTCCAGCTTTTCCTTCAGGAAATCTTTGTCCATATCGGCACGATATTTCTCAACGCCTTCAGACAGTTCTTTTTTCAGCGCCGGTACATCTTCCGGACGCGGATCAAGAAGTTCTTCCGTCATATTCGGATACATATTTGTCCCGACAGCGCTGTCCTTGCGGAGGTCAAGCGCTTTGAAACGCTGTTTCAGGATTTCAAGAATCTGCTGCTGCGGATATTCTTCTTTAAGAGCTTTCAGGATACCGCCAAGAGATTCGATTTTCTGGAATTCTCCCCAGATTTTTTCAGCCATTTCCTTGGTCAGTGCTTCAATCCCCCAGGAACCGCCGGCCGGATCGATCGGACGAAGCATGCCGAATTCTTCCTGCAGCATGATGTGTACGTTTCTTGCGATACGGCGGGAGAATTCATCACCCTTGCGTACCGTTGCGTCATAAGGATCATTTTCATAAGAATCAACACCGCCGACAACTGCAGAGAAAATCTGGGTCGTTTCACGAAGCATATTTACACCGATATCGAAAATCGTCTTGGTAAACATCGCCGGACGGGCATGGATTTTGCAGGAACGGTCTTTTTCTTCGGCGCCGAAGGCTTTCATGATATTAGACCATACCTGGCGGGCAGCACGGAGCTTGGCAATTTCAATGTAGAAAGTGGCGCCTGTATTAAATGCGAACTGCAGGGACTGGGCAATATCATGGATATCGATGCCGCGCTTCTGCATTTCACGGATATATTCGACAGCGATAGCAAAAGTATAAGCCACTTCCTGTACGGCATTCGCACCGCCATTGGAGAAAATATCGCTCCTGACGAAAATGGTGCGGAGCTGCGGCGCATTCTTTCTCGTCCAGCGGATAGATTCCACCATTTCATCATACAATTCTTCCAGCGGCTGGTTCAGCTTTCCTCTCTTGATCAGCTGGGCAATCGGGTTTGCTCCGATAACACCTTTCACTTTGCTGACATCTTTTCCCTTAGCCTTCAATGTCGCGGCTACCAATGCCAGCATACGGAGAGAGGAAGTACCAGCATACATCATAAACGGGATCTTTTCCATATCAAGACCGTCAAGCAGGGTATGCATATCTTCCAGCGCGGTAATGCTTACGCCTATATCGCCCGGCTTTTCGGCATCCATGACATCAATGCCGTCGGCAGTGGCGGTATCAATACGTACATTATAAACAGTGGAACCTCTGTCGATTTCATGCTTCAGAAGTTCATTATTTTCTTTCGGCAGCGTTTCATCGCATGCCTGGGCAATACCCCAGGGAGCGCATTTATAGCCGTTCACCGTTGCGCCGCGGAGAAAATCTCCCATGCCCGGATAATCATCTGTCGGAAGAATCTTATCAGTTGCTGACGGTCCGGTTCTCCATGTATAAATCGGATCAAAGGTAATCCCTTCATAAGTCTTGGTAAACATGATCTTATCGAAAGGCTTTCCTTTCAACAGAGCATTACAAGCCTCCACCCACTCCTCATAGGTCGGCTTTTCAAATTCGTCAAATTTTACTTCTGGGAAATCGGCTTTTTCATTTGATTTTCTCAAGATCGCTTCCAACTCTTTGTCAGTAAGCTGCTTGACCGATTCCTGGGTATTCTGTTCTGCCATGAAAACATCCTCCTTATAATAATTTTAGACAATTCCGCGGAAAATACAGCTTGCAGACAAGACGGCAGAGTCCCTGACGGAACATCCTTTCAAATGCCTGGCATAACGTCTTTCAAGCCGGACTTTCAAAATCCCCGATATGTGCACCTCCTTACAATCTACTCACAAAAAAACGACTATCACGCGAAACTGATAGCCGGACAAGGAAATAAATTCCCAATCCCCTCCCCATCTCTCGCAGGTATAACGGTGATTCTTAGACAGATAGTTCTCCTGGCTCAAGTTCCTCGTTTATATCGCCTTCCCAGTTACCCAGTGACATACTTGATATAAACTCCCTTTACAGTGGCGGGACCGCTCCGGATTCTACCGGATTCTCTTTTACGCTTTCGCACCTGTCAGATATGTGAAATTGTCTAAATAACTACATTTTTAGTATAATTCATTACATTCTAAGTGTCAATCAACCACATTCATATTTAATATAATTAATTTTTATATTTATCCACATCTTTACCCCCGATTTATTGATTTTTCATTCATTACTACTATATAATGATGTTAATGTTGCAAACTATTAAAAATATCTTACTTATCTTATAGGAGGAAACAGGAGGTCGGAAATATGACAAATACTGAAAAAGAAAGACGAACTGAAGAAGCATTGAAACTGAGCAGCCTCTTCGAAGAACTGGATGGCCGCCGTCCGAGGCTTTTCATGCCGGAGCTTGAAGATGATGACGATAAAGAGGCAAGAAAACTTGCCGCCACCACATTTGCCGACCACGGCTGGGACGTAGATGTAAGCCCCCTCCTCTCCCCGGAAATCTCCGCGCAGAACGCTGCCGACAATGACGTCCATTTCATCTTCTACACGTCCAAAAGCCCCACGATGAAGCAGAAATTGATTGCTCTCTCCCAGACACTTGCCATGATCGGCCGGGACGACATCCTCATAGCCGCCCATCAGGTCAGCAAAGATGATAAGGAACTCCTCTTCCGTTACGGCATTCTCGCCGCTTTCGACAAGAATACGGATGTAAGCGATGTAAGCCTTACCATGCTCCGCGTCCTCGTTTCCATGGCAAAAGAAGAACAGAATCCCACCGAGGAAATGCCTTATTGATTCTCAGTCCCTCATAAACAGGAGAAACATCCTCCTGTTTTTTTATTGCGGACAAACAGCATATGGACTCCCAAAAGAAAATGCCGGGCATTGCAAAAAATATTTCAGAAATACTTTCATCTACTCATCAGCATACTCTAAGCACTGCTATCCTGCATCTGTACAAACATGCAAAAACGATTTGATCCCACAGCTCCGCGTTTTGGTCCGGCATCCGGAACCGCCTCGATACCACCTCTCCATGCAGCTTCTGTATAAGCAGATGCAAATCAATATTCAGCAGTTTAGCAGATACTTATTGCATAATTCTATTACGACCGGATCCCTTAAAACACAATCAAAAAATTCTTCCGGCATCTCATAATGCAAAACAACCTATTCCGTACGCCCGACTGTTTCGGATTTTCTATACTCATCAAGTAAGCAGAGATACTGCTCATCATTATAGTCAGATTCCTCCCCACCTCCTTACAAAGATGAATAGTACCTGCACTTTAATATTAATATGATATCTGCAATCCGGGAATCTCTAAAAATCTCTTTTTACCTTTAATGAAGTCCATTATCCCGTTCACAAAATTGAACAGCAAAAAAGCAGTGCCGAAGCACTGCTTTTTGTAATTAGAATCAGCCAACTGTAAAGAGTGTGTCGCCGCCCTGTACGCTCTGGCCTTCGCTGACCGGCATACCGGTAATCTTGCCATCGCAGGGAGCCATGATCGGATTACCCATCTTCATAGCTTCGAGAACGAGAACTTCGTCGCCTGCCGCTACTGCGTCACCAACGTGTTTATTGATACGCAGGACTTTGCCCGGCATCGGAGCTTCTACTACTTCACCTGCGCCGGCGGGTGCTGCTGCCGGTGCGGGAGCTGCTGCTGGAGCAGGTGCCGGAGCCGGAGCTGCTGCCGGTGCAGGAGCTGCTGCCGGTGCGGGTGCTGCCGCCGGTGCCGCTGCTGCGGGGGCTGCTGCTACGCCGCTGTCTTTAACTACTACATCGTAATCCTGGCCGTTAACTGTTACGGTAAATTTTCTCATTGTTCTTCCTCCTAATTTTGTACTTTCAACTTTCAATTAGAACTGCTGGTTTCCGGAAACACCTGCAATGCGGGCGCCTGTGGTCCAGCCAGGTCTTGCTGCCGGGCGGATAGAAACGATTTCACCGCCGCCCATAGCAACGATTGCTGCTGCAATGGCTGCTACAACAGCACCATTATCAGCGGCTCTCGAAGCTGCTGCCGGCGCCGCCTTTTTAGCTGCTGCCGCCGGTGCTGCGGACTGATTGAGAGATGAACGTACTTGGCAGATCATGATCAGGGCAATGACTGCCAGAACGGCAGCTGCTACCGCGATATACATAACTGTATCGTTATTCATCCAAACCCATCCTTTCAAATATTATCAATGTGTAAACATATATTACAGCGGAATGTTTCCGTGTTTCTTAGCCGGATGTACTTCATGTTTGGAAGCAAGCATCTTCAGAGCATTGATAACGACCGGACGAGAGTTTCTCGGATCAATAACTGCATCTACATAGCCGCGTTCTGCAGCTTTGTAAGGAGTTGCAAATTCATCAACATACTCCTGTGTACGCTGTTCTTTCTGCGGATCCTTCTTGAAAATGATATTTGCTGCGCCGGCAGGTCCCATAACGGCGATTTCTGCGGTCGGCCATGCAAATACCTGGTCAGCCCCCTGTTCACGGGAGCACATGGCGATGTAAGAACCACCGTATGCTTTACGGAGAATCAGGGTAATCTTCGGTACAGTTGCTTCGCAGTATGCGAACAGCATCTTAGCACCGTGACGGATTACACCTGCATATTCCTGCTGCTTGCCGGGCAGGAAGCCGGGAACGTCGACAATGTTCAGAACCGGAATATTGAAGCAGTCGCAGAAACGAATAAAGCGGGCAGCTTTATCAGAAGCATTATAGTCAAGGCAGCCTGCCATGAAGTTCGGCTGGTTGGCAATAATGCCGACAGTCTGTCCATCCATACGGCAGAAGCAGGTAATGATGTTCTTAGCCCATTCCTTAGCTACGTCGTAGTACTCGCCGTTATCAACGATGGATTTGATGACATCGTACATATCGTACGGTGCATTGGAGTTTTCCGGCATAATGGTATCCAGACTTGCATCTGTACGGGTCGGATCATCTCCGGTTTCAACAATCGGCGCGTCTTCCATGTTGTTGCTCGGCAGGAAGGAAAGCAGGTAACGAATCTGTTTAATGCAGTCTTCGTCATTTTCAGCTGCAAACTGGGCCACACCGGATGTACGGTTATGGGTCATAGCGCCGCCGAGAGCTTCAGCGGTAATCTTTTCGCCGGTTACGGATTCAACTACTGCCGGTCCTGTCAGGAACATCTGAGAGGTGCCTTTTACCATGTAGATGAAGTCGGTCAGTGCCGGAGAATATACGGCGCCGCCTGCAGACGGTCCCATAATTGCGGAAATCTGAGGAATAACGCCGGATGCAATGGTATTGCACCAGAAAATCTTGCCATAGCCGGAAAGAGCATCTACTGCTTCCTGAATACGGGCTCCGCCGGAATCATTCAGGCCTACGCAAGGAGCACCGACTTTAAGAGCCAGTTCGTTTACGTGAACAATTTTCGCAGCGTGCATTTCACCAAGGGAGCCGCCTTCTACCGTGAAGTCCTGGGCAAATGCGAATACGAGTCTTCCGTCTACAGTACCATAACCGGTAACGACACCTTCGCCGGGGAGATCTTTCTTCTCCTGGCCGAAGTTGTAGCAGCGGGACTTAACAAGCGCATTGACTTCTACAAAAGAGCCTTCATCAAACAGAAGAGCAAGTCTTTCGCGGGCTGTCAGTTTGCCTTTTGCATGCTGTTTTTCAACTTTCTTTTCTCCACCCATAGCCTCTACGTGTGCGAGGTTATTGTGAAGAAGTTCAATTCTTTCTGCAACAGTTGCCATTCTTACACCTCCAAAAATATTGGTCCCTTACCGGGACGTCCCTATTATAGCATAGGGACCGATCCTTATGCTATTAGAAAGACGGGCCGCCGGGGCGTTCGGTCAGTTCCAGCAGAAGGCCGGTAGCTTTCGGGTGCATAAATGCGATGTGGCAGCCGCCAGCACCAACTCTCCAATGCTTGTCAAGCTTTGCATCTTCCGGAAGTGCAGCAAGCGCTTCGACAATGTTGTCTACGCGGAGAGCTACATGCTGGAAACCGTTCTTGCCACCGTTCTTAGCGATATAGCGGGCAATCGGGCCGTCCGGAGTTGTGGACCCCAGGAATTCCAGTTCGCATGCTTCGCTCTGTGCGGACGGTTTGAAGAAGCTTGTCGTTACATGCTGTTCTTCTACCGTTTCATCCGGAAGGGACGGTTCAAGGTTCAGCAGATCTTTCATCTGCTTCTTGATCAGCGCCAGATCATTAACAGCTACGCCGACATGGTCTACACATAATACTTTGAATGCCATAATAATTCCTCCTTTGAATTATTTAAATATATTTCCCACGATAGAATCAACGACTGTGAAAGGATCATTTTCTCTTTCATAGACTTGTTCTACGTAGTCAGCAAATTTACCCGTCTGTACGATATCTTCCATAACATGACGGGAAATGCGGTCGTGAATCATCTCTACCATCTCAGTGCGGGCGCGTTCACGTCTGCGTTCTTCCAGCAAGCCGGATTCTTCAAGATATTTACGATGGGAATTAAGAGATTTGACAACGTCCGCGACGCCTTCGTCCTTGTTTGCAATCGTCCTTTCAATAGGAGGACGCCAGTTTTGGGCTTCACCCAAATCAAGCATCATTTCGATTTCAACATTCAGACGGTCCGCGCCGTCACGATCACATTTATTAATGCAGAATACATCCCCGATTTCAAGGATGCCTGCCTTAATAGCCTGAATATCGTCACCCAGTCCGGGTACGAGCACAACGAGTGTTGTATCCGCATTCTTGACGATATCTACTTCTGACTGCCCTACGCCTACTGTTTCGATGAAAATGACATCGAGACCGAAAGCATCCATCAGTTTTACCGCATCGGTAGTCTTTCTGGACAAACCGCCAAGACTGCCGCGGGTACCCATACTGCGGATATATACACCTTCGTCCAGTGTGAGGTCATTCATTCTGATACGGTCGCCAAGGATAGCACCGCCGGAGAATGGAGAAGTCGGATCGATAGCCACAATACCGACTTTCTTACCCTGTTTTCTGTACTGTTTAATCAGTGCGTCTGAAAGTGTGCTCTTACCCGCACCAGGTGCACCAGTGATACCGATGACCTGTGCACGACCGGTATGGTGGTAGATTTCTTTCATGATATCTTCCCAGCCATCACGTTCGTCTTCAACGATGGTTATTGCTCTCGCTAAGGCACGTCTGGAACCGTCCCAAAAATTTTTCATTGAGAATTCCATGGATACACCGCCTTTTTAAGAGTAAATAATAGCGGCATGGGGCCACAGCAAATGCAGCCCCGTGCAACTATCGAGCTTCTATTGGATAGAAGAGAATGTCAATTATACGTTAGCTTTGATAAAGTCGATAATTTCCTTGGTAGGTGTGCCAGGTGTAAAGATAGCTTTTACGCCGGCCTTTTTCAAACCAGGGATGTCACCGGCAGGGATTACGCCGCCGCCGATAACGAGAACATCTTCCATTCCTTTAGCTTTCAGTGCTTCTACCACTTCCGGGAACAGGGTGTTGTGAGCGCCGGACAAAAGGCTCAGTGCTACAACATTAACGTCTTCCGCATCTGCCGCTTCAACGATCTGAGCGACAGTCTGGCGAAGACCTGTGTAAATAACTTCCATACCTGCATCGCGAAGTGCGCGGGCAACTACTTTTGCACCGCGATCATGTCCATCAAGACCCGGTTTAGCAACGAGTACTCTGATACGTTTTTCTGCCATAGTTATATACCTCCAGAATTTTAGTTAGGATTAAAGTGTGTTATGTGCTTTGTATTCGCCGAATACTTTGCGGAGAACGCCGCAAATTTCGCCGAGAGAGCAGTAAGCACGTACGCAGTCAAGGATAACAGGCATCAGGTTGACGGATTCGTCAGCAGCTGCAACTTCCAGCTTGGCCAGTTCTTCCTTAACCTTTGCGTTATCACGTTCTGCCTTAACTTTAGCCAGTTTGTTCTTCTGGAATTCGCCAGCGGATGCGTCAACCTTCAGGAGGCCTTCAACCGGAGCTTCTTCCATAGTGAACTTATTGACGCCGACAATTGTTCTTTCGCCGGATTCAACAGCCATCTGCCAAGCATAAGCAGAATCCTGGATTTCTTTCTGGATATAACCTTTATCGATAGCTTCAACAGCGCCGCCCATTTCATCAATCTTGCGGATGTATTCTTTAGCTTCCGCTTCGATGGCGTTGGTCATAGCTTCTACATAATAGGAGCCGCCCAGCGGATCGACTACGTCAGCCAGACCGGATTCATAAGCAACGATCTGCTGTGTACGCAGAGCGATGGTTACGGATTCAGTGGTCGGCAGAGCAAGAGCTTCATCGCGGGAGTTCGTATGGAGGGACTGTGTTCCGCCCATAACTGCCGCTGCTGTCTGGAGAGCAACACGAACGATGTTGTTGTTCGGCTGCTGAGCTGTCAGCATGGAGCCAGCTGTCTGGGTATGGAAACGCAGTTTCATGGACTTCGGGTTCTGAGCATGGAAACGTTCTTTCAGAATCGTAGCCCAGAGACGACGGGATGCACGGAATTTAGCAACTTCTTCAAGTACGTTGTTGTGAGCGTTCCAGAAGAAGGACAGACGGCCTGCAAAGTCGTCGATTTTCATGCCTGCTTTCAGAGCCGCTTCGATGTAAGCGATACCATCAGCGATGGTGAAAGCGATTTCCTGAGCAGCGGTGGAACCTGCTTCACGGATATGGTAGCCGGAGATGGAAATGGTGTTCCACTTCGGTACATTCTTGGAGCAGTATTCAAAAATGTTAGTAATCAGACGCATAGACGGTTTAACCGGGAAAATATAGGTTCCGCGGGCTGCGTATTCTTTCAGAATATCATTCTGGATAGTGCCGCGGAGCTGATCAGCCGGTACGCCCTGCTTTTCAGCGACTGCGATATACATAGCCAGCAGTACGGATGCCGGTGCGTTGATGGTCATGGATGTAGAAACCTTGCCCAGATCAATATGGTCGAAAAGGATTTCCATATCTTTCAGGGTATCAATGGCTACACCTACCTTGCCGATTTCGCCGATAGCCATTTTGTCATCAGAGTCATAGCCGATCTGGGTCGGAAGGTCAAATGCGCAGGACAGGCCGGAACCGCCGTTTTCAATCAGGTAACGATAACGCTTGTTGGATTCTTCAGCGGTAGCAAAGCCTGCATACATACGCATGGTCCAGAGACGGCCGCGGTACATGGTCGGCTGTACGCCGCGGGTGTACGGATATTCGCCCGGGATACCGAGGTCCCTTTCATAATCAAAACCTTCGATATCAAGAGGTGTATACACCTTATTGTGTTTTAAACCAACTCTTTCCGGAGTCTTTGCGTAAGATTTAGCGCAAGCAGCTTCGTATGCTTCGAGTTTGGCTTTCAGGGATTCGTTTGCCATAAGTTCATCTTCCTCCTAAAAAATAAGTAAAATTAGGAAAGTTCTTATCCTTAGAGAAATATCAGATTGCGGCTTTTAAGCTCTTCTCATCTGTATTTCGCGGACAATCGCCTTCATTGGTATGGATCCGCAAAGTCTCTCGCTGTGATGCTGCATTATGTCTTGTCATCACAGCGGGGAACTCTTACGAGATCCATGTATGATTCTGCTCTCGGCAGTTATCACCATAGACAATTATATAACAATCATGCTTTTTGTAAAGAATATATTATGGGAAAATTATTTTTTAAAAAGCATGGAGCCTGTTTCAGCAAGGCTGGTATGGAACTTGAATGCTTCAGAGAGAATATGCGGAGTCTGGCTGTTGCCGTTGAGCGCGCATGCTCTTTCAAAGTAATCCATCAGCTGGTCACGGAAAGTCGGGTGGGCGACATTATTAATGATTACCTTTGCTCTTTCCTTCGGTGACAGGCCGCGGACATCTGCCACACCCTGTTCAGAAATGAATACATGGGTGTCATGCTCGGTGTGATCAACATGAGAACACATCGGAACAACGGCAGAGATAGCGCCTCCCTTAGCCACACTGTGGCAGAAGAAGCAGGACAGAGCACCGTTGCGGGCAAAGTCTCCGGAACCGCCGATACCGTTCATCAACTTGGTACCGGTTACATGCGTGGAGTTTACATGACCGTAAATATCCATTTCCAAAGCGGTATTCATAGCCACTACACCGATGCGGCGGGCTACTTCGCCGTTATTGGAAATTTCCTGCGGACGGAGGATGATCTTCTTGCTGTATTTTTCAATATTGGCATGGAAGCGTTTCAGTCCATCCGGGGACGGGGACAGGGATGTCCCGGAAATCATATCGATCTTGCCTTCATCAATCAGGTCGAACATGCCGTCCTGGATAACTTCCGTATACACAGACAGATTCTTGAAATCGGAATGGACAAGGCCGTTGATTACCGCGTTTGCCACATTGCCTACGCCGGACTGGAGAGGAAGCAGGTTTTCCGGAAGTCTTCCATGTTTTACTTCATTCTTCAGGAAATCAACCAGGTTATTTCCCATCCTTTCAGCGTCGTCATCAAGCGGAGCCAGGGCGCGGGTAACATCGGGCAGATCACAGGGAACGATAGCAACAATCTTTGCCGGATCTACCGGAATGTAGGTCTTGCCGATACGGTCACCGGCTTTAACGATCGGAATCGGCACACGGTGGGGCGGATTCGCCACTTCATAAATATCAGCCATGCCGTCCAGCGCTACCGGCTGGGTGGTATTCACTTCGATGATGACTTTTTTACCCTGGGATACGAATACAGGAGAATTGCCGATGGCGGTCGTGGGTACGATACCGATTTCACCGTCTCTGTTAACGATCTTGCAGGCTTCAATGACCGCAAAATCCGGACCGGTTACATGTTCTCCCTTGACATTGGTGAAGAAACCTTCACGGATCTGCTGCGCCACATGGCTGAGATGCAGGTCGAAATAGTTGATCTGGCCGGCATTGATTGCTTTTCTCAGATTGGCGTTTGTCTGATAGGGCATACGGTTTCTGATACCGTTTACTGCCACCAGTTCGGTATCGATCTGGGAACCTGTGGAAGCACCCGTCCAGACATCTACCTGGAACGGTGTCTGCTTCATACGTTCAGCCAGTTCATGCATCGTGATTTTCGGATAGCCGCACGGTGTGAATCCGCTGATCCCCAGGATATCCCCCGGCTGGATCATGGCTGCTGCCGTTTTGCCGTCGCATACTTTGTCCAGCAGTTCTTTAGGCTCGATACGGCTAAGGAATTCACTGTCATTGATGTCGATCATTACTATCATCCTCCCAAAATAAATAAAATATAAAAGCCCGCGGTGACGATTCGTTATTTTTCTCAGTCCGCAGAACCTTTAGCCCGGTAGTCCCCTCCAAACTTCATCAAAACAGTTCGGAATGAAGGCGCTGTAAAGCAACCCTCCCTGGCTCATTACCTTGTTTATTATAGCATACTTTTACGGATAAAGTTCCATAAAGAGCGTTTATCCTTTCTCAAAATTCCCTAACAGGGATTATAAATTTTTCCTATTGGACAAATACATTTTTATATGTACTTGGATCCGCATAATTGATTTACCCTGCCGCACCCCGTCTTTCTTCTGAAACACAAAGCGCAGACAACGCCCAGAAGCAGCAGGAAACCGGGCAGCTGAAAAACGCATAATCTCCGATCCCGTCTATGGCTGCCGACAAGACAAGAAGCATGCCTGACAACCCGAAAAGTTTCATAGTCACTTTCCCTCTGCGCCAAATCCGCCATGACATCACCCCTTGTCCGAAAAAGAAAAGGAAGTACAAAATGCCGCCGGGAATGCCCACTTCCGCAGGGATATGGAGGTACATATCATGGGCGTGGAAAATAACGACATCCGCGTCCTCTATAAAAAAGTTGTACTCCGGATAAGCCAGCCAGTAATTCCCCCAGCCGACCCCAAGCAGAGGATGTTCCTCAATCATGGCTATCGTACTTTCCCACAAAGCCAGGCGAAGTGAAAGCGATGTATCCTCGCCGGAAAAAAGAGAAATAAAGCGCTCCGCCACCTGTCCATGGTAAAAAAATAAAATAAGAGGCACCGCCAGAAACACCAGACCGAACCGCTTATCATAAAAGACCGCAAGGCCTAGAACTATCCCTGCCAGACTGATCCATGCCCCCCGGGAATAGGTCAGCGCCAGGCATACGGAAAGAATAAAAAGAAATCCGGCAAGCAGTATTTTTCTCTTATTATTTCTTTCCCCCAGAGCAAAAGGCGCAAACACACTGATAAGCATCAAAAGGTAAGCGCCGAAAAGATTCGGATTCCCTAAAGTGGAAAACATGCGCCGCCGCAGAAGAGGAAACCTCTCGGGATCCACCCATCCTTCGGCATTCAGGTCTCTCGCCATGCATCCCGCATCGGCATACTGTATAAATCCCCAGATGACAACGCAGACGGCACCCGCCAAAAAGACATAAAGCGCTTTCCTCTTTTCTTCCTCTCCCGCAAAGTATGTAGAGATAAGCACATAAAGAAACGCATACGCCAAGGGCAGAAAGCACCAGTTAAAAATAGAAAAAAAGAAGTCTGCCGCACCGGAAACAGATAAAAACGAGCAGACTAAAAAGCCCCCGCCAAACCATCCCCACTTGCCGCCATAATTGACCTTCCGCTTCGTGAGGAATATATCCCCCATAGAAAGCAATGCCGCCGGAACAAGGGCAAAGTAAAAAAGCCAAGAGCTTAAAGGAAGGAGGAATATAGTCAGATAAAGACAGATAAGAATATTCCGTTCACTGCAAATCCGTCTCCCCATCACCATGAGCCTCCTCTTATTTCACCGTTTATAGAAATTATGAAAATACTCTTACCGGCTGTCAGGTGATCAAAAACGATCTGCCGGCTTCTATTCCCGCGATCCGCTTCCGCTGCCGTGCGTCCTTGCGGGATGATAGAGTCTCCACCCGAAAAGGATCGCGCAGATGCGGAGAAGAAGAACCGCGCCAAATCCGCCCCATGACGCATATACAATCCCCGTGAGCGGATACAGGACGCAGATAACAATACCCCCGAGCACCGAAGCCATGGCATACACATCTTCATACAATACCACAGGAACTTTCTGCGCCAGCACGTCACGAAGAATACCGCCCCCCACCGCCGTAATGAGCCCGAGCAGAACGGGAAGCACATACCGGTAGCCGGGATAACTGTCAATCGCCGCCATCGCACCGGTCACCGTGAAAGCGGCAAGACCTGCCGTATCGGAAACACGATAAGCAAAAAGGACAAGTTTCCGTCCCCGGCGGGATCCCCGGAAATACCGGAAACCGATACACACCGCTGCCGCCGTCACGAGCGCGAATATAATCCCATCCGGCCCGCGCAGGGCAAAAGGCGGAAATATACCCGCCAGCACATCGCGGAGGATACCGCCTCCCACTGCCGTCACCACAGACAAGAGCGCAATGCCGAAAACATCCATTCCCCTTGCCAGTCCTACAGCCGCTCCGGAAAAAGCAAATGCCACAGTCCCCAGTATTTCAAAAACCGCCCACGTTAAAGACATACCGCACCCTTTCGTATTACATCTGCAGCACGGAAGCAATCAGGCGGATCGTCGTTCCCGTATAAAACTGCGCCAGCGGATTAATAATCCGTCCTATCATGCCGCTGAAAACCAGGAACAGTAAAAGAAGGAAACTGTAACGGTAACTGAAATTGTGGAATGCAAAAGCCAATTTGCCGGGAAGCACCATTTCCAAAATTTTGGAGCCGTCCAGCGGCGGCACAGGAATCAGATTAAAAAACGCGAACCACACATTATACAGCATAATCCAATAAAGAAATAAATACCCCGGCTGCCCCGCCGTTAAAAGCCCGAGCTTCATCATCAGCAGCATAATGCACTCCGCCAAAAAACAAATAAGCAGATTCATCCCCGGCCCGGCAAAAGAAACCTTCATCACGCCGCTTCTGAAATTCTTATAATAATTCGGATTGATCTCCACCGGTTTTGCCCAGCCGAAACCGCAGATCACAAGAAGCATAAGCCCCACCATATCCAAGTGAACCAGAGGATTCGCCGTAAGCCGCCCCTGCATGGACGGCGTGGGATCCCCCAGACTGTCCGATACATACGCATGGGCATATTCATGAAGCGCCATGGCAATCAAAAGCGCCGGCGCACGGTAAATCAAAGTACTCCAATCAAGAAAATCAGACATAAGACTCCTTTATGAAATCAATTTCAACAAACTGCTGTTTTAAATATCTGCCGCGGTCTTATTTCAAAACGGCCCTTCGGCCGACTGAAATTCAATGTGATTATTATAACCTGATTTCAAAATAGTATACAAGGCGGACTGACCGCTTCATTTTCTCCCTTGCTGCACAAAAATGGCAGCAGACACAAAAAAAGAGACCTCCACAGGCCTCTTCCGTCTTCCTATCTGCCTCCAAAAACTCTCTGAAACAGTGTAAGGCGGCGGCGTTTCGATTTCTCCGCCCATTCAGCGGAATCCAGCTCCGCCTGTTCCATCCGATACTCTCGATACGCACGGTACACGTCCATATCCAAAAGCACCACGCCCACCTGGCAGTAGGGATAAGCACGCTGAAGAGCGCATTCATCAGAAGCCGCCGGAAACTCGATTCCCTTTTCTTCCAGTTCCATAAGAGCCATACCGAGAGCTTCCCGCGCTTTCCGCGCAGCCTCCGCCATAGATTCCGCTTTCACGGCACACCCTGTCAAATCAGGAAACACCGCGCGGAATTCATTCTTTTTTCTATCCAAGGTAAAAATGGCCGGATAAAAATACTTCATCAGATTCCTCTTTTCACCCACCTGCACCATTGCGTAAACATTTTCTTATTATTTTGTTTTATTGTAATACATTTTATTGCCTGCTGCCAATAGCAAATCTTAAAAAAATTGATTATTTTCTCCAAATTTTACTAAAAGTCTAAAATATTTCATCAAAAATCTGAAAAACTTTGTGTGCAAAACAGGAATTTCTCTTCTATTCCTTATAAAAAAAGCCGCATGTAAAAACGCGCCCGCCGAAGCATGACGCGTTTCGTGTAAAAATCAAATCAGAATTTGTAACGGGCCCCAACCATCCATGCACGTCCCGGCTGTGGAGCAGCCCCCAAACCGTTATATTCAGAATAGGCATTTTCATAAGACTCATTCGTCAGATTCGTTACAGACAAGTATAAGTTTATATTTTTCCTTAATTCATAGTTCATATTCCAATCCAGTACAAGGAATTGATTATCAGTATAAGCAGTTGTATCCATTCCCGTATACCAATTGACCAATAATCCGGAATAGAATTTATTGTTCTCATAAGACAAATTCATCGTAAAATGGTTTGCCGGACGAAGCTTGTTGATTTGCGTGTTTACATTACTCAATTCACCAAGCCCTACATCTGTGTATTGAACACCATCCTTCGCACGGTAAGTATCTTTAAAATGCGTATAAGCAAGCCCTAAATTCCAATGGTCATTAAACTTGTGATCCACGGTAATATTAAAAGACTGTTTATCTTCTTTTGCATTTACATAACGTGTCAGTCTATGTCCCGGAATGGAAGGATCATCAACAGAATACTGGGTAATCGCATTAGACATCTTTGTCCAGTCATAATGAACTGTGACCTCGGTATTTGGGCCAATTCCCTTTCTCAAACCAATTGTCCAGACATCGCCTTTCTCATCTTTCAAAGCTCCGCCGCCATAAGCATCGGTAGCATAGTCTTTTCCTTTGATTGGGCGATAAATCTTCGTCCATCCTGCATAAGCACTGAAATCATCAGAAAACATGTATTCCGTATTGATTACAGGAGTAAATGTGCTGACATCTCCACGATGTTTAGAATCAACATAAACGACATTGCCGGAACCATCTTTTACGATTTTCCCTGAAGAATCACGCTTAGCCTGACGTGTCCCGCTAAATGAATTATAGTGGGAATAGCGCAGTGCAGGAGTAACATCCCACTTATCATTGACATGAATCTTATCCTGCACATACCCCGTCAAAGTATTTCTTCTATACTCTGTATTTTCTACAGGACCGTAGTCATTCAGCAATTTCATAACAGACTTGTCATAAGTAACAGAACCTAAAACATCATGTCTGCCAAAGGACTTGCCTAACTGCAGCTGAATACCATGATTTTTCTCCACTTCTTTATCTGTCAGATCATCCCATCCGGCAGGATGATAATTTTTGATAAAATTTGACCATGCAGCGCTGCCGGGAAACGGCACATAGGATCCATCATCCAAAATCCAGGACGGATAACGATCAATGCCCCAATAATCATGGTGCTGGCTATACACACGGACAAAGCTGTCCATGCCATTATCTTTTTTAAAAGTATAAACTACATCAATATCATTGCTCTTATATGCATTGTAGGAACCGGAAAGTGCATCTAATGAAAACAGATTTCTATATCCCGGATTATCAGTATTACCAAATCCCCCCGGCCTCGTCGTTCTTTCAATAATACGGTTCCAATCAGCTTCATTCCAATATCTCCAGTCACGGGCTGTAATCGGATAGCCGTCTTTTCCGTTTTTGTGGTTATACCAGATCTTCAGATTTTTATCTCCGCCCAGCTCTTTATCCAAACGGACATTGACGCTGTCTTCTTTATACGAAGTACCGTTGTATGTATGATTTTCACCGGTAATACCATCACGATACTTGCTGTCACCTGACATATTTCTGCTGGCAGAAATAAAATACCGCATTGGTTCTTTCTGATCAGTCGCACCGGATACATTCACACTATAAACATGATGTCCCCAAGATCCTGTAGATAAATCCAATGCCCCTGCCACATGATCGGTTCCTTTTCTTGTAATGATATTGATAACTCCACCTGTAGCATCAGCACCGTAGACAGATGCCCCCGGTCCTTTGATAACCTCAATTTTATCTACGTCTTCCATTCCTATTAACTGATTAAGATCGACCATAGTCCTGCCGCCAGCTGCATTACTATCACCAAATCTATAGCTGGCTGCATTATCCACACGGCGGCCATCTATGAGAACAATAACTCTTGAATCCCCATTGATAGCCATACTGTTATTGTAAGAATTATAACCATACTGACCGCCACGATAACCAGCATTTGTAAATGTCACACCGGGAACGCGTTTAATCGCCTCTGTTACATCTGTATAATGACGTTTTTCAATTTCTTCACGGGTGATAACTTTCACATCGCCGCCCGTACGGTAATAAGACTGTTCTGTAACCGTGTCCCCGAATTTATTCTTTGTCTTATCCGCTTCAACCACAACCGCATCTAATGTATACACATTCAAATTTTCATCAAATGCGGCATATGTGGAAATTCCGCCAAAACAGGCCGTCAACGCCAGCGTGGCGGCAAAAGCTGATTTCATACCTTTTTTCATGAATACTCTCTCCTCTGAGCTTTACCATCTTGAACCATTAATATAACTGAATGAATAATCTTCTTTCGTGGCCCAGTCTTTCCATTCCCCTGAAAAGGGTCCGAAATTAAAAGTGACTTTTTTACTTCCGTTGGCCGGTAATTTCAACATGGGCAGTCTTTTCGGATGCCCGATGAATTGAAATGTTTTCCCATCAGTTCCTGTAAAAGTAATCTGGAGAATCATTTCATCAAGCTTTGTAACCGTCAAGTCACTTCGTCTGTTATAAAATGTTCCCCGCACGCAAAGCTCTCCATGCTCCATCCAGACCTTTTCCGTACGCCAATCCAAGATCATCGTATCTGCCGAATGTTCCGCAGCAAAAGCCATATGAGACAAGCATAAAGACAAAATCAGAGCAGCGAAAGCCAAAAGCCATTTTCTCATAACTTCCTCCTTTCTTTAATCACTAACCATCTGTGAAAATCTTATATTCCATTTTCCTGCCGGCCTGACCTTGTTTCGACCGCAGGAAAATAAGGAATCCTCTTAAAAAACAGAATGCGTACCCCGCACGACAGGTATCCCCGCTCTCTTAAAAATAGCAGTGATCATCTCTACTTCTTTGCAAAGAGTCTTACTTTCCCCGTCGCTGCAGCAGCAGATCCCCAAATGAATCGCATCCGGATGTATTTTGAGAATCCGCTCGATTTTTTCATCAAGTCCTTTATCCTGTCGGGGAAAATGCCCGCACCCGCTGCACTTCATAAAAGCAGACACCTGCAATTCTTCATCTCCATATTCACGAAAACGATGGGTTCTCCCATTCAATGCAGAAAAACATCCCGCCCCGGTGCAAACGGTCTCCGCATGGGGACAGGTCAGCATAACAATCTTCTTCATAGGCGCATTCCTTCATATTCCCACTTTAAAAACAATATCAGCTTAAAAATTCATTTATTCCTGTCATCCGTAAACTCAATAATTTTTAAAATTATATCACATATTATTCATCATATGAACATCTAAAGGTAATCTTTCAACAACAATCAATTTGTTTTCATCTCAATCTCCTCTTTTCATGAAATAAAATCCCCGTTTCTTTTATCCCTATTGCATAGCACCGTCCCCTTTGCTATAATTTGGAAAGCATGGGGGTATAGCTCAGCTGGGAGAGCGTTTGAATGGCATTCAAAAGGTCAGCGGTTCGATCCCGCTTATCTCCACCACGTATTTAATCCACCACATCTGTTCGATGTGGTTCTTTTTATTCACTCTCCTCACCGCAATAAGTGACTCACTCGATTTCATGCGTCATTTCATTCCTTTGGAATCGGTTCCCTACTTTGCCGCTGCCTCATCTCACTGTTTCAGCTCCATGTTCCGATTTCTCCTCTTCACCGACATAAGTGACTCACTCGATTTCATGCGTCGCTTCGCTCCTTTGAAATCGGTTCCCTACTTAACCGGTTCGATCTCAATCATCTCCACCACGTATTTAATCCACCACATCTGTCCGATGTGGTTCTTTTTATTCATTCCCCTCACCGCAATAAGTGACTCACTCGATTTCATGCGTCA
>CDYU01048238.1_pt1 | contig 24761 bp, 27 predicted proteins | sample 480701 | NCBI WGS metagenome assembly CDYU01 (sample SAMEA3182105, study PRJEB8094) | gut metagenome | biome: human; feature: gut; material: Stool; isolation source: human stools | place: Canada | collected 2013-02-26 | reverse complement strand
GGATTTAAATAATGAATATATAATTACGTGTTGGAAAAATACTAAACCACAAAAAACTAATATTTTTATATATATCAATAACACTACAAAAAATATAAGTATAAAAAAGGTATTAAAAATTCTGTACATGTAGAAAGGATTAGTGATTTTGTTCATTTTCTAATTGAAAATAATATTGATAGAGAAATTATTATTGAATATTTGAAATATCAATATGCAGATGGTACTACAAATGGTACTGGTAAAATAAGATTATCAGCTACTGAATACAAAAAATCATATCAAAATAAAATTGATTTAATTAACAAGCATTTTAATAAAAAAGATATTATTGAAAATGCTATAAACAGGTTTATACTAAAAGGTAAAAACAGTGATGAAGAAATTGATGCAATAATATATGGAATTGTTGAAGATTTTATTTGGATAAAGTCAGAAGATATAAAAAAAACAATAATTTCAAAAAAAGATGAGTATTCAACAGGTGTTCATTTTAGTTCTTTAACTATTCAACCAATGAATAGATGTTTAAATAAAAATATTAAATATAATAGTAAAAGATTTTGTGTTCAAGTCAAATGGTACAATCTGTGTGATGATATTATTTATAATATGAATAATAAAATAGTCGATTAGTAAATATTTAAATTAAGTTTTTATTAAATAATAAGTAATGAGCCAAGCTGACTGCGTGGGTCTTTAAACAAAAAAAACGAACTATTTATTAGTTCGATTTATTTCAATGGAGCGGCTGTTGTAGTTATCTACAACTTTCTCTAAAGACGATTGATATAATAATCAATCACTAAAATAATTTTAACACAAATTTATTAAAACGACACAAAAAATTTAAAATTTATGATAAAATAATGATAGAAAGTACAATACTATTTGGGTTTTATCCTACAAAATATTATACTTTGGATAAACCATTAACAAAGAAAGTGAGAATTAAAATATGATAATAGATATAATTCAAAAAAATAAAGAAATGTTTGAAGCAAATTTTGATATAATTTCAAACGATAATATAATAGGTTCAATTAATGTTAAAGGTAAACTTGGTTCAATGGAAGTTTCTTTAAATGGTTCTTTTAATAATGTACCTTTTGAGTTTCAATATACCGGTGGACTTCTGATGAAAACTAAAAATAATAAATTTAGACCATATCAGATAATTGAATCTGATAAACAAGTTGGCGAAATTTATTGTGCAAATCAAAAAACGGGTTTATTTAGTGGTTATAGCTATCACGCGTTAATTTATAATAATGAAACTTATAAAGGATTTGGAATTGGGCTAGGTAGAGAATTTAAAAATCCTGTTTACCTAAATGATATACAAGTAGCTCAAATAGATAGAGAAATGGTTGTGTATAATGATTTGCATAATTTTAAAATTTACTTAAAAGAAGAAAGATATGCTTTTATAGCAATTTTATTTACTTGTTATATGTATATTATTGGATGTTTTAATCCAGGGGTTAAAGTAAAAAAATCTGTTGAAAAGTTTTATACTAAAACAACAAATAAAGAATTAAATGCAAAATATAACCCTGCGTGGATTAAAGGGATAGGAGATAAGTGAAAATGATTATTAATTTATATATGAAAAAAAGTCAAGACGGATGGGAAGCAAATTATACTTTTAGAAATGCTTCAAACGGTGAGATAGTTGCTACGGCTAATAATAAAAAAGATGATTATTGTAATTTAATATATTTAAATAAAAAATACTACTTGAAAAATCATCCAAAAAAAATGAAAAGATTTCTATTACCAATTAAATATCCTTTATGCTCAAAACGAAAATGGACGATAGGATTTGATATAACCGATGAAAATTCTTCTATTTGTTCTTATTATTCTGAAGCTGTAACTTATGATAAAAAATTTGTTTTTAAAAGAAATATGGGGCTAACTGTTTTTAGATATAATAATGAAACTTATTCGTTGTATAAAGTGGGCTTTAATGAACCTTGCCATTATTATTGTTTATATGATGAAAATGATAAAACAATAGCGATTATTAAAAGATTATATGGAGATGAAAAAAGAGCTACTATTTATATAGAAAATGAAGATCATCTTTTTATAAGTTTAATGGCTTGCACAGAAGAAATTGTTGATGTTGCTAATTTAGGAAGCCGGGAAGATATGATGGACACTTCAGCAGGAAACTATATATCAATGAACAATATAGAAAAAGAAAGATTTGATAAAAGTTTTATAGATAGAGTTAAAATGATGGAGGAAAAACAAAATGATTTTAAAAATTAGAAGAGAAAAATATTCAGGAACAGAAGAAATTTATAAATTATATGATAAGAATAATAATGAAATAAACAGCTATGAATCAATAACTAATAATAATTATATTGAGTCAAACATTCAATATAATAATGATATAGCAAATATTGTTATACCAAAGAGTTATAAAGAAAAATCCATTATATATTCTAATAATCAAGAAGTTGGTTTTATAGAGTGTGCTCCTACAGAAAAAGCAATAAGCACAAGTTATTATTGGAATATGTCATTTAAAGGTAGAAACCTTAAACTATATGAGGTAGGGTTTGGTAATAAAGGATTATATTTTGTCATTAAAGAAAATGATAAGACAATAGCAATTATTTCTAGTGTGATGATAGCAAACGATTTTAAAGATTCCTATGATTTATTTGTTGATAATGATAAAGATTCTACGATTGCTATTATATGTGCAATTTATTGGAATTTATATCGTGGAACAAGCTTTATTAAAGATGGTTCTTCAGGTATTAATTCAATTAACAAAACTTTAACAACACTATCAAAAGAAATAAAAACAAAAATGGATTTTGAATTTATGAATAACATTGCTAAACAGGAAAATTATGTAATAGATAATAAGAGTAAAAAAAGTTCAATAAATACAATTATTGGGGTAACGCTACTTGTTATATTTATTATATTTTTAATAATAGTTGTTATTTTAGGGAAAAAATAAAGAAAATTGAAATAACCGATAAATATATATTGTTAACTATATGAATTCAAAAATATAGAATTATAAAAAGGAAGGTGGTATAAAAATGATTATAAAATTTAACCAAGTAGACAGACAGCCAAATCCAATTTTTAATGTGATGGTGAAGGAGAAAATTATTGCTAACGGAATCGGTGCTACACAATCCAATTCTGCAAAAATTACGATACAAGAAAATATTTATGAAATATCAGACAATATTCATAGAGATAAAGATAAAAATGGGAAAACAATAACACAAGTTAAAGATATTATAAAAGATGGAAAAATTATTGGTAGAATTTATCCTGATATAGTGCCTCAAAAGAAAATTTTATTTATTTCAATTGGATATGATTATTTTGTCATTGATTTATATGACAAACAATATTTTGCTTATGAAGTCGGATTAGGAGAAAATCAACATTATGTTTGCATTTATGATAAAGAGGAATTAGTAGCAATTATTCATAAAGATGATAAAGTTATTAATTTTAAAGATACTTATACAATTTATTTTCAAGATGAAAAATTATTGACTATGTTGTGCATTTTTAATTTGTATTTTGATTGTATAAATTATCCTAACCATGGCGAAATAATGGGTGATCATGTTGAAGATGGTGGATTTATTACAATGAATAAAGAATTAAATTCAAAATATGATCCTACATTTATTAAAAAAATAATTGATTTAGAAAATCATTAAAAGTAAATTATGATTAATTTTAAAATGATATTTAGAATTTTTGCATTTATTAAATAATTATGAAATTAAATATGAACATGAATATTTAGATAAATTGAAAAATGAAATAAATTTTATTGAATATAAACATAGATAGTTATTTTAGAAGATGTAATAATGGATACAAAAACAAAACTTTCGTTATATTTAAAAAAGATGAAATTGATTGATAAATTTAATTATCTCTCAAAATCATCTTTTTCTTTGCTATCGTGTTCTTTACTGAATATATAAGTGTCTTTTAATTCTTCAAAAGTTTCATCGCTAATAATTCCTTTTGAATATAAATCAATAGATACATCTCTATACTTATCTCGTACTTTTCCTCTACCAAAGAGTTTATCTTTGATAAGGTTAATAACACTTAAAAATTTATTTTTCCAAAATTCTAATTTCTCTCTTAATGAATAGTTTTCTTCTTCTAAATCTTTAATTTCTTTATTTTTACTTTTAAGATTTTTAGTAAGTGTTTCTACTCTTAAAGATAGGGCATTATTATTTTCAGTTAATGCCTTAATCTTCTCACGATTTTCTTTTAGTTCTTCATCTACGTTATTTAAGGTAACAGATAGAGTTTGAATATTTTTATATTCATTATTCGTTTTATCAACTTTATCAATAAAAGTAATAAGTTTATCTTTATCTTCTTGTTTTAAAACATATTTATCTTTATTAGTTATAGTAGTTTTTAAATTATCAACTATATTTTTAACTTCTTTAGAATTATTATCTAACTCTAAAGATTTTTTATTTGCCATTTCTAACTTTGTTTGATTTTTTGATAGTTCTTCTTTCATTGCTTGATAATTAGTCATATCAGAAACGTGAATATCACGATTTCTTCCTTTTAATTTTTTCTTTAAAGAGTTATTTAGGTTATATTCTTTATTAAATGATTCAATACAAAGGATTCTCATTTTATCTTGTAATTTTGTTAATGATTCTTTTGTAAACACATCAGACTTACCAACTTGTTTAGACATACCATTTTTATTTTTATATTTAATTGGAACTCCTACAATATGAAGATGTGGACTGGTTTCATCATAATGAATAATGGCACTGGCTATTTTAAAATTAGGTAGCATTGTTTCTAAATCTTCTACTTGTTCTTTATAAACAGAAGTCATACGTTTTTTAAAATTTAAATCTTTTGTATCCCAATATTTTTTATCTCCAAGTTCAATAATAATCTCACAAGCCAAATCATTTTTTTCATTATTACTAATATTAGTAAAGTAGTCATTTATCTTTCTATTCTCTCTAGTTTGTTTAGAATTATATTCAAGTCGTGCTTCTTCAAATTCTTCTTTATATAAATTTCTAACATCATCATACAAAGAAGAAGTACCTCTTATGATTTCGATATTATCTTGATTGTTATCATACTTTCTATAATTATGCTTATCTACTCGAGATAAATCTCGTGCATTTTGTATTGCGTTATTACTCATAGAAGTAGAACCACTTTTATTTGATTTTGCACTTTTTCTAACATTATTCTTTTTATTTTTATCACTACCTAAATGTAGTGAATAAGCAAGTTCGGACATATAAATCACACTCCTTTTTTTATACCTTATTTTGTTTTGGTAAAATATTTAACCCCCTAGGTATTTTGACGCAGGGCATCAAAATAACCTCGTGGGCTAGGGATTCCCTAGAACCCATTTCTTTATTCCATATTATTTTAAAACTTCGTAATAAAACAAAATTACATAAAGCATTGATAAAAATATTTTATTATCATAAAACATTTTCTTTGTAAGTCTAATCACTTCCACCCAAAATTACATTTCAACAAAACTTGCGTTAGACAAATTAACTTTTTGATAAAAAGTTAGCAAAAACTATTCAGCTGAAACTTCCGTTTCATCTTCTTTATTATTTATATCAAATTTAACAGGTTTAACTCCAATTGAAATAGGGACATTATCTTTTGTATAAATGACACTTGTATTTGTTTCATCAGGTATATAATCAAAAGCAGAATCTACTTCTTGCATTTGAAATTTATCTTCTTCTTTGATATAGATAATTCCATACCTATATTCTTTCATTTTAATATTAGGATCAATCTTACAATAATCTTCCATAGGGAAAACTCTAACAATTGCTTTGTTATCTTTTATAAAATCAAAATAGAAAACTCTATCATCAACATAATAAATCGCTTCTTGAAATCCAACATCATAGTATTGTCTTAACCTCATTATAATCTGACCAACTTCTTCTTCAGGGAGATAATTACTAAATCTTAATGTTCCTACAATATTACCAAATATAGCAGGAGACTTAACATCAATATAACCTTTTTCAAATAATTCATTGCATGGTTTATATATTGATTCTCTAAATTTAATGTTTTCAACGATTATTGTTTTTCCAATTGAATCAAGCTCTATTTCATCAACATAGTGCATTATTAATTCTGATTTTTCTTCTCTAGTAAAATCTTTCCAAGTTTTAGTTCTTTCTTCATATTCATCTTTTAATTTAACTCTATTTATATAATCTATATCTCTTTTTAATAATATATCTTGCGGAGTAAATTTTAAATCTTCACATACTGAAGTATTATTAAGTTCTGTTTCCAAATCATTAATTATATTCTCAATTCTTTTTCTTTCAGTATTGTATTCCTTAATATCAAATACACCATCTATATATGCAGTTTTAATTCTATCAAGTTTGTCGTTCTGCTTTTTAATTTCTTTTATTAATTCATCTTTTGGCTCATCAAAAGTTTGCTTAATCATAGGCAAAAAGAATTGATTAACTACTGAATCATATTCAACAAGTTCATCTACAAAATTATTAAAGTAATTTTCAATAATAGTTTCTTTAAAATTGATTTTGCAATCATGACAATAGTAGTAATAGTAAACATTACCATTTTTCTTTTGAGTTGCTTTACCACCAAGTATTCTTCCACATTTAGGACATTTTAATTTTTGTAAGAACAAGTAAGTTAAAGTTCTTTGATAACTTCTTGAATTCTTTTTCTTTTGTACTTGGCACTCCTCCCATAATTCTTTTGATACTATTGGTTCAACAACATTTTCATAATAAGTTGGATTTTTTGTTCTTTTACCATGAACAAAATCTCCTTTATAAACTTCATTTTGCAATATATTAACTATCGTAGAATCTCTCCAATTAGTTTTACCTAATACTTCTTCTTTATTAAAGAGTGTACTAATCTTTTGATATGATAAACCACTATGATAAAGTTCAAATATTCTAATAACTACATCTTTAGTAGTATAATCAATTACTAATTTCTTTTCTTCGTGTTTATAACCAAGTGGAGCTTGGTGTGGTAGATGTCCTTGTTTAATTGCACCTGCAAGTCCAATCTTTGTTCTTTCACTTGTTCTTTCAATTTCATTTTGAGATACACTCATTAATAATCTTGAAATCATTTTCCCATTAGCAGTTGTAGTGTTTATTTCATCATTAGCACAATCAAGGTAAGCATCGTTTTCATCAAGAAAAGTGATAAGTTCTTCCCAATCATAAATACTTCTAGTAATTCTATCTAGTTTTAAAGCCACTATGGTATTAATTCTTTTAGATTTAATATCATCTTTCAATCTTTCAAATTCAGGCCTATAATTGCCTGTTTTAGCACTTATACCAGCATCTTCATAGTAATCTATAATTTCATAACCTTTAAACTTACAAAAAGCTTGTAATCTTTCTTTTTGTTCTCCTAAACTAAACCCTTCACGTGCTTGATCTTCCGTTGAAACTCTTAAATATATTCCACATTTTTTCTTTTCACTCATTCTTTAATCCCTCCTTAATTCCAAAAAAAGAGGAGACAAAAGCACTAGTTATTACTAATACTATTGACTCCTCTTTGAGTAATACATAAATTTTTAAATGATAAGATTCTGTTTTTGACCATAGTGTACCTACTTTCTAATAAAAGACGGATACTGCTTGTCATTTATTGGTTTTATATTCTATCATTTATTTTTTGTTTGTCAATAGTTAGCAATTTTTAAGATATTGTTCTAATTCGGATAACTTTATTTTATTAGAGTAATTATTAATGTAAAGTTCATTAGAATAATTAAAAGCAAGAAATGTTATACCATTGATAATTATTCTATGGGGTTCGATATAAGTCAAATTTGTTTTATCTATTTTTCTAATACTACCATTTATAAATGTAGGAGTAGTTTTGCAAAATTCACAAATAAAACTTAATCTTTGTTTTAGAGAATCATCAATAGTTATTTCTTGCTTAATAATATTAATCATAAGTACCATCCTTTCTTTTTAGAGTAGGATGATTTTTAAGTATAGGAACTTCCAAGCTGAAACGTGGAGTTCGAAACACAAAAAAATCAATCTTTCGATTGATTTCTATATATCAATGCCCGAAAAGTTCGAACAGAAACGTCACTGGAGCAAGTGACGAGAATCGGACTCGCGTCTCAACCTTGGCAAGGTCGCATTCTACCATTGAACCACACCTGCAACTGTATTAAATTATACACAATAAATATTTTTTTGTAAATACTAAAATCATTATTTAGAATAAAAAATTTATTTCTACATATTTTTTATTAGAGGTGGATTAATGAAAAGGATTTTTGCTGTTTTAATATTATTATGTTCAATATTTCCATATTATGCTAAAGCTGAAGAATTAAAACTAGCCGAAAGTGCACAATCAGCAATTTTGATAGAAGCTAGTACAGGAGAAGTTTTATTTGAGAAAAATGTACATGAAAAAAAATTCCCTGCGTCTATGACTAAAATGATGAGTATGTTAATAATACTTGAAAGTATAGATAAAGGAATTATAAAATGGGATGAAATGGTTACTGTTTCTGCTAATGCTTCATCCATGGGTGGAAGTCAAATTTTGTTAGAAACAAATGAACAAATGAGTGTTTCTGATTTATTTAAAGGTATTGCTGTTGCAAGTGGTAATGACGCAGTGGTTGCTCTTGCAGAAAAAATAGCTGGTACTGAAGACATGTTTGTTGATATGATGAATAAAAGAGCACAAGAACTAGGACTTACTAATACAAATTTTAAAAATTGTCATGGGTTACACGATGCAAATCATTATTCAAGTGCATATGACATATCTATAATTGCGCGTGAATTAGTAAAACATGAAAAATTGTTTGAATATACATCAATTTATGAAGACTATTTAAGACAAAATACTGATAGAAAAATTTGGCTTGTTAATACTAACAAAGTCGTGTACTAAAAATGCTATAGTGAAAAATTACTATAGTATTTTTTATTTATAAATAAGGGTTTTATCAAAAATTAACATACAAAATAAATTTGTTTGTAAGCGAATATTACTATAGTGTTTTGGAATATTTGCATAACATAATCGTATAATTAGATGAATGAGTTAGAAAAAAGGAGGTTGATATATGACTTGTTTATCTAAAAATATTAGTTTAGAGATTATGAAATTTTTCTTAAATACTAGTGTTCCAAAAATTTTAAGTGAAAGGAAAGGTATTACTTCTAATTAGGAAGGAGTGATATTAACTTATGCAGACAGCAATTTATTGCAGGGTATCTACTGAAGAACAAGCTACTGAAGGATTTAGTATTCACGCTCAAAAAGATAAATTAACTAAATATGCAGAAAGTAATGATTGGGATATAGTAGATTACTATGTTGATGATGGTATAAGTGGTAAAAATTTAACCGATAGGAAAGAAGTATCAAGACTAATTGAGGATGTAAAGAAAGGAAAAATAAATAATGTTTTAATATACAAATTAGATAGACTTACTAGAAGTGTTAAAGACCTTATTTATTTAATAGAACTATTTGATAGTCATAATTGTACTTTTAACTCTCAAACAGAAAAAATAGATACTTCAAATGCTGTAGGAAGAATGTTTGTTAAGATTATTGGAATATTTGCAGAATTTGAAAGAGAAAATTTAGCAGAAAGAGTTACTTTTGGATATGAGCAAAAAACTAAGGAAGGAAATTATACTAATTGTAATGGAGTATTTGGTTATGATTATTTAGTAGGTAAAGGTAAACTTAAAGTTAATAAAAACGAAGCAATTTATGTTAAGAAAATATTTAATTGGTATTCAGATGGCGAATCCATGGTTAAAATTGCTAAAAAGTTAAAAGATTTAAATGTACCAACTAAAAGAGGAGGGCATTGGAATCAGTCAACTATTTATTCAATACTTACTAATCCTCTTTATATTGGCAATGTAAGATATGGAGTAGGAAGGAAAAATGGCTTTGAAGTAAGTGGCAAAAATATAACACCTATTATTAATGATGACTTATTTAATAGTGTTAGCAATTTGATGAAGAAAAGAAAGAAATTTCATAATAAGAAATACTCTTCTGATGATACTTATTATTTTAGAGTATTAAGATGTAGTTTATGTGGAGGAAAATATCATGCTAGGCAACAACTTCAAAGTGGCAAAAAATATATTACTTATCAGTGTAATGGGCATAACAATAATAGCTGTAATGCTCCAGGATTTTCTCATATTAAAATAGAAAATGCATTTATTAATTATTTAGAGAATATTAAAGATTTAGAATTTGATAAAAGTATTTTAAAGAAAGAAAAAAAGATAATAGAAAACAATGATACTTTAGATTTACAAGAGCAAATTGAAAAATTAAATAAAAAGAAAAAAGATATGACAGAATTATTTAGTACTGATGAAATTGATTATGATACTTTTAAAGAAGTAAAAAGTGTAATTGATTCCAAATTAGAAGTGTTAAATAATGAGTTAGATAAAATTAATAAATATTCTAATGAAGAAGATCTAACTAATGAAGAAATTATTAAAGAAGTTATAGTTAATTTAAAAAATAATTTTATTCATTTAAACAATCATGAAAAGAAAATGTTTCTAGAAAGATTTGTTAAAGAAATAAAAGTAAAAAAGGAAGGTAATGATGTGATAATTGATGAAGTAATATTTTAAATGGTTCACTTAGATGTGAGCCTTTTTATATGGAATAGTTTTAATTTAGAAAGGTGGATGATTTAATGAAAAAAATTAAAGGAAGTGTTTGTTATAGATAAATATGTTTTGGTATATGCTTATGTACCAGAGCATTTTTTATCTAGAAAGGATTTATCTTATTTAGATAAATTAATTTATATAAAAATAGTAGGTTTTTGTAGAAATGATAAATACGATAATACTTGCTTTGCTAGTAATGGTTATTTTGCTAATTTATTTGGAGTTAAGCCAAAGGCAATATCTGTTACGATAAAAAAGTTAAAAGATTTAGATTTAATAAATGTTAAATATATTAGAAATGAAAATTTAGTTAAACAAAGAAGTATTACTCTAAAAAGTAATGTATGGAAAGGGATAAGTAATAACGAAGTAGTAAATAAGGAAGAAGAAATTACTTATATGAAGGAATATAATAATAAGATAAATAATAATAAAGAAATATTTAATAAAATTATATCTTATGATACAGATGGTGTTATGTTATGGCATGGTAAAAGATGTGAATCAGTAGAACCTACTGAAGAAGAAAGAAAAGAAATGGAAGATTTATTAAGTGAATTTAGAGAGAGTGATGATTTGACAAATGAATAAACAAATATTAAAATTAAATAAAGAATAGAAAGTGCTAGTACAGACTTTTATGTTTTGTATTAGCACTTTTTTCTTTGATGAAAGAGAGGTGTTCATAAAAATATAATATGTCGAAGTTCATCCATAGTTTTTATAAGTATGGTAGTAAGTTGGATTATTCTATGGATTGAATTTTACTAGAAAAATAAAGGATAAAAAAAGATTTATGGATGAATTCTTCCATAATTTAATGTCAATTTTGCAAGTGCAAAATAAGATTTGATAGCAGTGTTTGCCCTTTGTTTATAGGAGATAAATAAGAATATGCTATCAATTCTTTTATCCTGCTTTAAAAATAATCCTAAAAAAATAGAAAGAAAAGGTGATGTGTATCGGGTTATTCCCTAAAAGAAAGGAAAATTATTATTGTTAAAAATTAGATTAAATATATTATGTAAGGAGTTATTTATAGTTTAAGATAGGAGATTAGTTTGAGAGAAGAAACTATCTTAAATTACCAAAACTTAGTATATAAAATATTATCTCATCATAGAAATATATATAATTATAATAGAGACTTTGAAGAAGATTATTTTCATGATGGTATGGTAGCTTTAATACAAGCTTATGATACATATAAAGATGATAATAATGTTAAATTTATAACATATGCATCAAGATGTATTCATAATAAGTATAAAGATATATTTAAAAAGAAATCTTTTAATGAAGAACCATTAGATTTACAAATAAAAGGTGATTTATACTTACTTGATATTATTGCATCAAAAGAAGAAAAGTTTCTGGATATATTAATAAAAAAAGAAATAAAAGAAGAATTAGAATATTTATTAAATAATTTAAGTAATGATGATAATTTTATTATATGCAGTTTATATGGTATTAAAACTAAAAGAATAACTCAAAAAAACTTAGCAAAGATACTTAATTGTACTCAGAGTTGTATTGCTAAAAAACATAATAAAATATTAAATCTAATTAAAGAGAGTCTGAGATATTGAAATCAGATTCTTTTTTTGTTATTAAAAATAACCGGCAAAAATTAGGTAAATTGAAAATCATAAACATAAAAAATTATTAGAAAATAATTAAGAATTATTGTGATCAACAATAAAAAATCGCAAAAATGTGTGGTTGTAAATGATGATTGTTCCTTATATGGATAAATAAACCTTTCCCTTGAGGCTTCATCAATCATAGTATACTGATAAAACTTTTGATTATCAGTACCAACATAACAACATTTAGGTACATATTTAACATCCATTTGCCATTTTATTCCAATATTAGTTGGCGTATTATATGGTTTAGGAATATACTTCTTTTTACTTTCTTTACTAACATAAATACCCATTTTTCTCATGACTCTAAATAAAGAAGCAGCATGCCTTGAATAACCTTTATCAACTCTTAATTTTCCATATAGTTCACAAAGAGAAATATTAGGATTTCTTCTTATATAATCATTAATCCATTTGATTTCTTCATCAGAGTGAGCGTTAGGATGTTTTTTAATTGGTTTATGTGATTTATCTATTAAAGATTGTTTTGTACCATCAAATTTCTTATTCCATCTCATTAAAGAAAATTTAGAAATTTTGTATCTTCTACATATAAAATGTACAGATGTTCCTGTTCTATATAATTTTACTGCATAGTATTTTGTGTTTAATTCATGTGGTAAATATCTATTGTTTTGTGATATACTTGTCATAGGCGATAGATCCTTTCTTTAAAATTAGATTTTCCAATAACTATTTTAAAGTATCTATCGCTTTTTGTATATAGAAATGGTGTCACATCAATTGTAACACTACAGATCAACAATAAAAAATCGCAAAAATCTATTGACAAATATTAGAAGTATGCTAGAATATAATTTAAATTAATTTGAGGAGGGGGCTACATGAAAAAGAGATTCTATAATGAAATTATTGAATTTAACAAACAAATTGGTGCTAGTAATAAATTTTATATTAACATTATTTACTCATGTTCTCTTCTAAATTTAATTAGTAATATGATAATAACGGCGATTAAAATTGCATTATAATATAATGCTTTTTGACACCGTTATTTTTTGTAAGGAGGTATTTTGAGTGAATGACAGTATTACATTGCAAGATTTATTAAATAAATTAAGAGAATATAATCCTGAAGAAGTAAATAATGTAAAAAAAGCCTATGAATATGCTGGTATTTTACATAATGGACAAATGAGACAAAGTGGAGATCCTTATATAAGCCATCCATTAAATGTTGCATATATATTGGCTGAAATGCATGGTGATACTGATACTATTTGTGCAGGACTTTTACATGACACATTAGAAGATACAATTATTAAAAAAGAAGACATAGCTCATGATTTTAATCAAGAAGTTGCAAATTTGGTGGATGGTGTTACAAAAATAAGTAAATTAAATTTTTCTACAAAACAAGATCAAAATATGGCAAATACAAGAAAGATAATTACTGGCATTACAGAAGATGTTAGAATAATTATTATTAAATTAGCTGATAGATTACACAATATGAGAACATTACAATTTAAGTCTGAATTTAAACAAAAGGAAAATTCTATGGAAACAATGGATATATTTGTACCACTTGCTTATTATATAGGAGCATATAGAATTAAATCAGAATTAGAAGATTTATCTCTTAAATATTTATATCCAGATAAATATAAAAGAATAGAAGAAATCAAACTAAGAGTTGAAGATGATAGTAGACATTGCTTAAATGAAATGCTTACTACGATAAATTCCATACTTACTAATCAAGATATACCACATGATATAAAAGTAAGAACAAAAAATATTTATGGGATATATAAAAGATTAGAACAAGGACATAAACTTTCAGATATTCATGATTTATTATCATTAAAAATAATGGTTGATTCAATTGCAAATTGTTATTTAACATTAGGCTCAATACATTCTAAATATCATCCTATAAACGATAAATTTAAGGATTATATATATAATCCAAAAACAAATATGTATCAATCTTTACATACAACAGTATTTGGAGAAGATGATAGATTAGTACAAACACAAATAAGAACATTTGATATGGATAAAACAGCTTCTTTTGGATTAACAGCTTACTGGGATATTCAAAAAGGAAATGCTAGAGATGTAATGCAAAACGACTTAAAACAAAAATATCAATTTTTTAAGTCATTGGTCGAAATTAATAGAGTATTTGGAGATAATCAAGAATTTGTTCATCAAGTAAAATCGGAATTATTTTCTGATAAAATTTATGTATATACAACAAAGGGAGATATAATTGAATTGCCTAAAGGAGCAACAGCAATAGATTTTGCATATAAAATTCATTCTGATTTAGGAAATACTATGGTATCTGCAGTTGTAAATGACAAAGTTGTTGATCCAGAATATCAGTTAAGAAATAAAGATAGAGTTAGAATTATAACAGATGTATTATCATATGGTCCAAGAGAAGAATGGCTTGATAAAGTACAAACTACAAAAGCTAAAAGAAAAATAAAAGAATTTGGAAAAAAATAATGAATAAAGTTATTTATATAGATTTTGACGGTGTGCTTGTGGATACCCCCAAATTTATAAGCAAAGAACTTAAAATAAAAGGAAATTCAGAAGAAACATGTAAAAATTTTCCGTGGGATTATTTTTTAAAAAATTGTAATGAAATAGAAAATAATTTAACAGTTTTAAAAAAAATATCCCAACAAAATAAAGTTGTAATTTTAACACATGTTTATTCGGATAAAGAAAAATCAGCCAAAGAAAATTTTGTTTATAGAAAGTTAAAAAATATACAGATTATTTCAGTTCCTTATTATATAGATAAAAATATAATTGTTAATCCCAAAGATAATATTTTGATTGATGATTATAGTAATAATATTGAAAAATGGATAAATTCTGGTGGTATAGGTATACATTTAAAAAATGAAAAACGGATAGATAAACTATTAATTGATTATATTGTAATTTAAGGTGGTGAAAATAATGACATTTTATTATAGTTGTTTTAATAAAAAAATCTCTATTAAATTGTATGAAAAGCCAAATGAAATGTTGGATTTTTGGTTAAAGAGATTTTGCCCTAGTATAATTAAAATTCAAGATTCAGTAAATTTGAAAAAGGATTTAGAAATTATTATTAATAAATCTGAAAAAACGAATTATAGAATAAGGAATAATAAAATATTTTTATATGGAACTATAGGAGACAATATTAGTTATATAGCTAAATTTATAACACAATGTTTTCAAAAATTATTAATCAAAGAAAATATTTTGATAATACCAGCATCATGTATTGCTAACAAAAATAATGCATTGCTTGTAATAGGAGATTTTTGGCAAGGAAAAACATCTTCAGCAATAAACATTTCATCTAAATATAAATATAATTTAATTTCAGATAATTATGTTGCTATTAAAGATGGTTATATAATAGGAGCTACTAGTTTTATATCAGTAAGAAAAGAAGATGTAAAAGATAAAAATAACTCAATATTTAATGTTAATGATAGATATTTTTATAATAATAAGTATTGCTATGACAGTAATTTAAAGATAATTGGATTTATGTTACCATACATTAATAATGGAGATGATAATATTCATTACATATCTAAAGAAGAATCTTGTTGGTATCTATACCAAAAATTTTCTAGATTATTATGTGGTGAAACAATTTTGTTTGATGGTGAATTAACATCACCGATATTTCTAAATAAAAGTAATTCGAAAAAAATCCTAAAAATTGTTGATGATTTATTAATCAATAACACTATCAAATATGTTTCTGCTCCAATGAATATTATAGTAGAAGAAGGAAATAAAATCTTGTGCAAAGGAGATGATAATGATGAATAAAGATTACAATTTTATTGTAAAATTAACAACAGGTTGTCCGGGTAATTGTAAATGTTGTCGTGATAGACAAGAAAATTTCAAATTAAAAAATGAAAAAAATAGTATTTTTGATATAGATGTTTTTGAAAAAATATGTAAAAATATAAAAAAATTGAATGGTTCATATGTTTGCGTTTCTGGTGGAGAACCAACCATGGTAAGAAATATTGATGATTATATAAAAATAGCAAAAAAATATGAATTAGCAACAAGAATAAATACAAATGGCTGGAATGTTACAAAAGAAAACCTAGAATCTTGGTTAAAAAATGGATTAGATCAAATAGTTTTATCAATATATGGATTGGATGAAAATAGTATTATTGAAACAAGAGGAAACAGACTTATCTTTGATAAAAGTATGAGAGCGGTTGAAGTTATAAAAGAGTTAAAGAAAAAATATAAATTTATATTTATTATTCAAACAATAATTATGAAAGAGAATTATAAGCAAATGCCACAATTACTTAATTATGCAATTGATAGCGATACAAATTTATTTTGGCCGTCATATTTAGAAGATGCAATTAATTTGCCAGAAGTAAGATTAAGCTGTGAAGAAATAAATGACTTTAAAAACAATATAATTCCGAAGATGAAAGAAATAATTAATAAAAAAGTAGTGGACGATAATATAAAAAATAATATTATGAAATCATTAGATAACTATTACAATGATGGAACAGTATTATATCAGTACCATAAAGATAATGAAAATTGTCATTGGAGTGGTAAACATTTCACATTTTATCCTAATGGAACAGTAGACCCATGCCCAGGACATGAATATTTTAAAAGCAAATATCAATATAAAATAAATTATGATGAAATTGATGAGTTTATGAAATTAGAAAATTTGAATAAATGTAAAAATATCTGTTTTGACTATTGTAAGTATTGCCCACAAGGTGTTCATCATGAAATATCATTTATGCCAGTTTCATTTAATGAACATGATAGTAAAGAGGAAATTTAAATGATATATACTACAGAAGAAAATAGATATTTATCTTATAATACGCCTTTAATAGAGTATATTAAGTCAAAACATTTATATACAAATGAAAATTTAATTTATACAAAAAAGTACTCTGATGGGACATTTTCAATAACTAATCCCACAGAAACTTTTACAAATTGTGAATTTATCAATGGATATCCACATTTTCAAATTCCACTATCAAAATGTATAGAGGAAATTGAGTTTTTTATAAACGATGGAAAAATGTACGATAGCAATTTTTATATTAGATATGGTGATACTCATCCACATAAATGTATTCCTAAATTGGCACAAGTAAGAAATTTAGTTATAGAAAATTCTTTAACAAGTATGATAGGACAAAATGTCAAAAGTTTTTATGGTTTTGGAGACATAAGTCTAAAATCATTAAAAGATTTCATTGAAAAAAATCACATAAACACGACAGCTGATGAATTATTTGTGATGCTTGTTAACAATAATATATCTAGTGATATTTTAAGAAAATTAGAAGAATATGATTTATCAGCTTTAAAACAAATTTCTGCATTTTTAAATCAATTAAGATTAGTTCCAAAAGAATTTTTAATTGAGTCAAAATTATATTCAAATCAAAAATTATATAAATCATTAAAAAATAATCCAAATTTTATAGATGAATTAAAAGAAAATGGTGAATTAAAATATTCGTTGCAAGAATTAATGTTTATTAATTCAATTTTAGATAATAGTAATGATGTATTATTTAATATCATAGGTGCAAACCAAAGTACTCATGTATTAAAAGTAGAAAAGTTGCTGAAAGAAAATTATGATTTAAGAAGTAGATTTTTAACGTATGAAATATGTAGGAATGCTGATGAACGTAATATTAATTCATGGTCTGAAAAATTAAATGAATTTATTGAAAAAAATAATTTAGAAATAAACAACGATAATATTGATTATCAAGATTTATTAAAAATATTAATGATCATTAATAGTAATGATACAATTATTGATTATGATAAATTGAATAAATACAAAAATAATATTAAATTATTTACTAATGTTGTTACTAGTATAGATGAATTAAATAATGAAAAAAACATAAAATCAGGCAATGATTTAATTTATAAAATGTCATTAGTTTGTTATAATTTAAATAGATCTATTGAAATGGGTAATCAGAGTAATTTTTATAAATATTTAATTAATATAGTAAATGAATATGAAACTAACAAGGAAAAATATTATAATATACAAGGATTATATAAGAAATTTTTGATTAAGTGTTTAGATAGACTAGGATATAGAAAGGAAGAAAAAATAAAGGAGTTGAGGAAATGATTTATCCAGAAAAAATAAAAAAAGGTGATACAATAGGAATCATATCACCTTCAAATGGTGTAAAAAGTAAAAAGTTGAAAAAATTTGAAAAGGGAATAGAAAAATTAAATGATTATGGATACACTGTAATCGAAGACCAATATGTAAGAAATACTGAAAATGGAGTTAGCTCATCTGCATTTAATAGATCGGTTGAATTTGACAATGCAATAAAAAACAAAGAATTAAAAGCATTGATTGCATGTTCAGGCGGAGACTATTTAATTCAAATTATGAATTTAATAGATTTTAATCAATTGAAAAAAAATACAAAGTGGATACAGGGACAATCTGATATTACACCCTTGTTATTTTATATAACAACTAAATTGGATATTGCCACAGTATATAGTTTTAACGCAAAATCATTTGGCGATGATAGTTTACCAGAATTAATGTTAAAAAATAACATTGAATTTTTAAATGGAAAAACACCAAAGCAAATTGAATATGGGTATAAAATAGACGATGATAAAGTAGAACAACCATGGGAATGTATAACAAAAGATAAAGAATTTAATGGAAGGCTTATAGGCGGATGCTTAGATTCTTTAAAGGATATAATAGGAACAAAATATGATTGTGTTAAAAAGTTTATAAAAAAATATCAAGAAGATGGTATAGTTTGGTATTTTGATGTGGCAGAAATGACAAATGAAGACATCTTAAGAACAATGTGGCAATTTAAAAATGCAGGATGGTTTGTTAGTTGTAAAGCTATTTTATTTGGAAGAATTGAAAATGAAATTAATTATACAGGAACAACACTAAAAGATGCAATTAATTATAATCTCTTTGATTTATATATTCCAATTTATATAAATACAGATATAGGACATACAGATCCGGTACATACATTAATAAATGGTTCAATTATAAAAGTAACAAAAAATAAAGATGATAAACATGTTGTGGAGACTTATTTTGAATGAAAATATTAATTGGAATTTGTGGAATTGGAAATGGACATTTAAGTAGACAAACAAATGTAATTAATTTGCTAATGAATAATGGTCATGAAATAGTTATAGCTACTACTAATAATAATATTAATTATTTTAAAAATAAATTCCCAAAATTTAAAGTTTTAGAAATTTTTATTCCATGGATAGCATGTAATTCAAAAGGAATTGATTTTGAGACTTCAATAAAAAAATATCAAGAAGTAAAGATAGATCAATTTGCTGGATTTTTAAAATTTTCTATGAATGTAGAAGCTGCTTTTTCAGGAGTGCCAGACTTAGTAATAACAGATTATGAACCTAATGTTGCTCAATATTCTTATGCAACAGATATACCATTAATTTGTATGGAACAACAATCAAAATTTCTATATTTAGATGAACTAAAAATCAAAAATTTTTCTATTTTAGAAGAAAAGAAAAGAATTAATTATTTTTTTCCAAAATATTCTTATAAAATAATATCATCTTTTTTTCCTATAACTATAAAAGATGATAGTGTTAAAGTTGTTCCACCAATAATATCTCCATTAAATGAGGTGAAAAACAAGAAAAATCATATTTTAGTATATTTTTCGCCATATGAAAATTCAAATAATTATGAAAAGATTGTAAAGTCGTTAAAAGATATAACAGATTATAATGTAATTATTTATACGAAAGAAAAATTTAATATTGATTCAAACAATATTACTTTTAAAACTTTTTCAAATGAATTTAAAAGTGATCTTGAAAATGCTTTTTGCTTAATATCTACAGCAGGACATCAGTTATTAAGTGAATCAATTTCAATCGAAGTACCAGCATATTTAATACCATTAAGTACATATGAACAAAATTATAATGCTAAGATGATTGAAAAATACAATTTAGGAAAAATATCGAGTAAAATATGTGATGAGGAAATAAAACAATTTATAAGAAAAGTACCTTACTATAAGAAAAAAATTATAAAGTTTAAAAATAAATATTACAAAAATAATTGGGAAAAGAGTTTGTTAGAAATTATTAATACATTTATGTAAAAAAACTATTGACTTTTGGTAGGAATATATACAAATTAAAATTTTGTTAGTGAAAGAGGAAATTTTATGTTGAATTTAAAAAAATACATTAAAGAAGAAATTGAAAAGGTTGGTATAAAACTAGATAGTATTGATGTTGTAAGACCACCTAAAGAAGAAATGGGAGATTTTGCTATACCATGTTTTACTATAAGTATAGATGGAGCCAAAAATCCACATGAAAAAGCAAAAGTAATTTCAGAAAAATTAAATATGAATGAAGATATTATTTCTGATGTAAAGGTTATTGGACCATATTTAAATTTTACTATTAATAGAGATTTTTTAGCAAAAGAAACACTAGAAGCTATTAGTTCAGAAGAAAACAATTATGGTTCAAATAAAATTGGAAATGGAAAAGAACTTTTAATTGAACATACATCAATAAATCCAAATGCTTCACCACATATTGGTAGATCAAGAAACAGTATTATAGGTGATTTTTTAGTTAGGTTATATAAATTTGAAGGCTATAATGTTGAAGCAAACTATTTCATAAATGATATTGGAAAACAAATTTCAATGTTATTAGTAGGGGTAGAAAAATTAGGTAACATTGAAACAATTACATTTAGTGATATGTTAAAATTATATATAGAAATAAATGATATAAGTAAAACAGATAAAGAAGTGGAAGAAAAGATTTTCTATTACTTGCATGAATTAGAAAACGGAAATGAAGAAGTTCGAGATAAATTTAAAAAGATTACTGATATATGTGTTGAGGGACAACAAGAAATTTTCAAGAAAATGGATATTAAATGGGATAGATTTACACATGAATCAGATTTTGTTTTTGAAAATAAAACCACAGAAATATTAGAACAATTAAAAGAAAAAGGAAAATTACATGAAGATGAAAATGGTAGATTATATGTTGATTTGAGTGGATACGATATACCAACAAAATCACCAGTATTAGTTCTTACTAGGGAAGATAAAACATCATTATATCCATTAAGAGATATAGCTTATACTATTTCAAAATTAGAGAGAAATAAAGATAATAATGTTATTGTTTTAGGAGAAGATCAAGAAGTTTATATGCAACAAATTGCTGCAACATTAGACATTCTAGGATTTACAGCTCCAAAACTTGTTTCATATGATTTTGTGTTATTAAATGGAGACAAAATGGCTACTAGAGAAGGTAAAGTTGTTTTACTTGAAGAATTTATTGAAAAAGCTAAAGAAAAACTAGCTATGACTTTTAAAGAAAAAGGAACAAACTTATCTGATGATGAAATTGCAGATTTAGCGGCATCTTGTATTAAATATAATATGTTAAATGTTAATAGAAAAAGAACAGTTAATTTTAACTTAGAATCAGCAACAGATTTCCAAGGTAATTCAGCTATTTATCTTCTGTATAATTATGCGAGAATAAATTCTATTTTAGAAAAAGCAAATTATTGTGGCTTTGATGAAGAAGTTTATAAATTTAAGGAAGATTTAGAATATTCATTAATAAATAGTTTATATGATTTTCCAGAAATTGTAAATAATTCATATAATACTCAAGAATCAGTAATTATTACTAATTATTTATATGATGTTGCTCAAAAATTTTCAAGATATTATAAAAATATATCAGTATTGAACGAAGAAGATGAATTAGTAAGACAATCAAGACTTGCATTATTAAATTCAACTAAAACGGTTTTATCAAACGGAATGAAAATTCTAGGGATAAATCCAGTTAAAAAATTATAGTAAAATGAAATTATGTGTTGTTGGCGCAGGATATGTCGGATTTTCTCTATCTGTTCTTCTTAGTGAAAAAAATGAAATTGTCATTTATGATATAGATAAAGAAAAAATAAATATGATAAACAATAATATAAGTCCAATTGATGATGAGGATATTTATTATTGTTTGAATAATAAAAAATTGAATCTAAAAGCAACTTGCGATTATCAGGTGGCTTTTAAAAATTCAAAGTATATTATAATATGCACTCCGACTAATTTTGATTTTAAAACTAATTCGTTTGATACTTCTTCTATTGAAGACACAATAACTAAAATAAAAAAGGTTAATAATACTGCTGTTATAATTATTAAATCTACAGTTCCAATTGGTTACACAAAAAAGATTAGGGAAAAATATAATATGAGTATTGTATTTTCACCAGAATTTTTGAGAGAAGGAAGATCACTTTATGATAATTTATATCCATCGAGAATTGTTATTGGATCAAAATCAAAGTATGGAAAAGAATTTGCAGAAATATTAAAAAATAGTTCAGAAAAGTCTGATGTTGATATTTTATATATGAATTCTGACGAGGCTGAGTCGGTTAAATTATTTTCAAATACATATTTGGCAATGAGAGTTGCGTTTTTTAACGAACTTGATACATTTGCATTAGATAAGGGTTATAATCCAAAAGATATCATTAATGGAGTTTCTTTAGATCCAAGAATAGGTAATTATTATAATAATCCATCATTTGGTTATGGTGGGTACTGTTTGCCTAAGGATAGTAAACAGTTATATAGTAATTATCAAAACATTCCTGAAAATTTAATTGAAGCAATTATTAATTCAAATAATACAAGAAAAGAATATATTGCAAACTATATAAAAAATAAAAAACCAAAAATAGTTGGGATTTATCGTTTAACAATGAAAAGTAATAGTGATAACTTTAGGGAAAGTTCAATTATTGATATTATAAAAAAATTAAAAAGTGATGGAATTAATGTTATTATTTATGAACCAAAATTAAAGGATAATACATATTTAGAATGTAAAATTATTAATGATTTATCGGAATTTATTAATGTTTCATCAATAATATTAGCAAATAGAATTGATAAAAATATAGAAGAAAATAAAAAAATTTTTACGCGTGATATTTTTAATAATAATTAATGGAGTGATAAATATGATGGTACAAAGTGCATATTTCATTATCTGGAATTCATCGAAAAGAAATTTTGATAGTATATGTAGTGAAATTGAGAAAAATACAATTGTAAAAAGTAAAAAAAATATAGAAATAAAAAAATATTATAATCTAATTTGCGATCTTTATGAGTTTAATAATCAAAGAGAGTTAGGTGTATATAAAGCAACTAAAATGTGCAATAGTTCTAAATATGAAATTGTGATATTAGATATTGAATTTTATTCTAAAGAAAGTAGTGATTTTTCCTTTGTGAAAACATTAAAAAAGAACATTAGAAATTTGTACAAATATAAAACAGATAATTATTTTCATGATAATATAATACATGGTACGGATTCGGCAGAAGAATATGATTATGTAAAACAAATAGTTGACAATATTAATTATTATCAATAAATTTAATTGTTATACCTAAAATGCGATTATAAAAAAGGTTGGTATAAGTGATATGAACCCCGTTTCTTGGACAAAATAGAAACGAGGTTTTTATATGGGAAAATTATCATTTGAAGATAAAATAAATTTATATAATGATAGAGAATCGGGAGTACCAATTTCATCATTGTGTTTAAAATATAAAATATTACATGCTAATGTTGAATATTTAATTAGAATAATAGATAGGCATGGTTATGATATTTTAAAAAAAATAGAAGCAGAAAATTTTCAGCATATGAAAAGCAACAAATTATTAATCGTGTATTATTAAATAAAGAATCAATTTTATCTGTTGCGATTGATGAAGGATTATCTAGTTGTGGAATGTTAGTAAATTGGATTAAAAAATATAAAGAAATGGGTTATAATATAGTTGAACGAAAGCGAGGTCGCACGACTATGACAAAAGTAACTAAGGAAAAAGAAGATGAAACTGATAAAGAGAAAATAAAAAGATTGGAAGAAGAAAATTTATATTTAAAAGCAGAGTTAGAATACTCAAAAAAATTGAGAGCCGTTGTTCAAGCAAGGAAGAATCAACAACAGAAGAAAGAGTAAATGTTGTAAGTGAACTTCGGCTAATATATCCATTAATGATTCTTCTAAAAGTATCTGGTTTAGTTAAATCAGTATATTATTATACTGTATCTAAAATAGATAAGGATGAAAAAAAATAAAAAAGTAATAAATAAAATAAAGAAAATATTTATTAATAATAAAGAAAGATATGGTTATCGTAGAATTACATTAGAA
>CDYU01025881.1_pt1 | contig 24840 bp, 18 predicted proteins | sample 480701 | NCBI WGS metagenome assembly CDYU01 (sample SAMEA3182105, study PRJEB8094) | gut metagenome | biome: human; feature: gut; material: Stool; isolation source: human stools | place: Canada | collected 2013-02-26 | reverse complement strand
ATCGGAAGCGACCAGAGGGCTTCGAAGCGCGTGGTGGTGCGGTCGTTGACCCCGACGTAGTGGATGCCGGGAAGTATTTCGGTAATAGCCATACTTGTTTTTTATTTGTTTGGTCGCAAAATTACGAAAAAATTCGCCATCTGCGAAATATCTTCCCGGTATCCAAAAAAGAGGCCGTTCCTTTCGAGGAACGGCCTTTGCACGGTGGGATGCCGGCGTTATTTCTGGAACCACATCTTGGTCCAGACTCCGTCTACCTGCGGGGCGTTGCCGTTGACGAGCGTTTCGCGCTCGGCGTAGGGCCAGCGGTTGATGACTCCCGGGTACATCGACGCAAGGCGGCTCGGAACGCTCAGCACGGGGTAGCCCGTGCGGCGCTGCTCGGACCACGCTTCGAGCGGGCGGATCATCATGTCGATGCGCTGCTGGTTGGCGATGGCTTCGAGCGCTTCGTCGTCGGACATGTCGGCCAGCGATTTGAGGCTCGTGACGAATGTTTCGGCGTCAGCCTCGGCAACACCCGCGTTGATGCACGACGCTTTGATGGCCGCGCGGTAATGGGTGTTGGCCGTAGCCTTGTTCTTCGATACGCCCAGTCCGCGGACATAGACCTCGGCGATGTACTGTTCCAGTTCGGCATAGGAGAAGAGCACGTCGGGGGTGTCGGGCTGGCAGTAGAAATCGAGGTTCAGCAGCGAGATTTTCAGGTTGCCGTCTTCGTCGAGCCAGTTTCCCGAACCGTCGAAATAATCCGCGCCGGCCGGAATGCCCGCATAGAGGTTCTCGTCGGTCTCGGCCGGGTCGAAATAGAAGGGGATACGCGGGTCGTCGACCGCCAGCATCGGGTCGATGACCGTCGGGTTGGCGGCATTCCAGATCGGGGTCAGGTTCGGATATACTTCGTAAAGGGCGTAGTTGGGGTTATAGTTGCCCGCCGTGTCGAAGTAGGGGAATGCAAACGTGTCGGCATTCGAAGCGAGCATCTTGTCCTCGGTGACGAGCGCGGCGATCTGCGCGCCCACGTCCTCGTGGTTGGCCAGGTAGAGCAGCAGACGCAGTTTGAGCGATTTGCCCAGTTTGAGCCACTTCTCCATGTCGCCCTTGTAGTAGATGTCGTAGGAGGTGATGCTCGACTCCTTCGAGGTGTCGATCAGGCCGAGCGCCTCGTCCACGAGGTCCACCAGCGCATAGAGGATGTCCTTCTGCGGGTCGAACTTCGGGGTTTTGATCTCCTCGATGCGCCATGCCTCGCTGTAGGGAATGTCGCCGAAGATCATCGTCGAACCCCATACCGAAATGGCGAAGAGAATCTTGCACTGCGCCTCGGCGTTGGTATCTCCTGCCTCCTTGGCGAAGTCGATGGCTTTCATCAGGTTGTTGCCGACGCTGGCGTAGGTGCTGACCCACGTGTTGCCTGTCGAATAGGTCGAGATGGTGTAGAAGTCGTCGCCGCCGTACCAGTAGTCGCCGTCGGAGATGACCTGTGCCGGCCAGGCGATCGACATGTACTGGTCGCCGCCCATGCGCGTGCCGCTGTAATTCACGGCCGCATAGTTGAACAGGTAGCCCGGCTCGACTTTCGTCGAGGCCAGCTCGTTCGTATTGATGTCCAGCCAGTCGCCGCAGGACGGCAGCAGAAGCAGGCCGGATGCCGCGAAGGCGAGGAGTATCTTGGTGCGTATTTTTTTCATAGTCAATCCGTCTTAGAAGGTTAATTTAATGTTGAAACCCAGACTGCGGGTCGAAGGAATGGCTGCATACTCGACGCCCGAACCTACCGACGAAGGACCGAAGATGCTGGCTTCGGGGTCGATGTGCGGAACGTTCGATTTGATGAGCCACAGGTTGCGGGCCTCGATGCCCAGCGACAACTGGCCGATCGAGGTGTTGCGGAACCACTTCTTCGGGAGCGAATAGTTGAGTACGATCTCACGCAGTTTGATGAACGTTGCGTCGAAAACGTTGGCTTCGGTGATCTTCGACGAATAGTTAGTCGTCCAGTATTGGTAGGGCGTAACCTCCACGTCGTTGCCCCGGTAGGTGCCGTCGCCGTTGGCGATCACACCCTTGTCCACGAATTTGTCGCGTCCCCGGCTGGCGGTCTCCTCGGCCACGCCCGTGACGCGCAGGTCGGACACCGTACCCGAGTACATCACGCCGCCCACGCGGAAGTCGAGCAGGAAGCTCAGCGAAAGACCCTTGTACGAAAGCGTGTTGCCGATACCCATCGTCCAGTCGGGAGCGACCTTGCCGAGGTTCTTCGTGTCGGTGCTCATGACGCGCATGCCCGTTTCGGGGTTGATGATGAATTCGCCGTCGTCGTTACGCAGCCAGTAGGTGCCGTACATGCTGAATGCTTCGCCCTTCTTGGCTTTGATCTGGCAGGAGTTGTAACCCGAAGCCAGGTTGTAGGAGTCGATCGAGGGATGGAGCTCGTCGACGCGCTGGCGGTTGGTGGCGAAGTTCACATCCAGGTCCCAGCGGAAATTCTTCGTGCGGACGGGGGTGACGCCGACCAGCAGCTCGAGGCCCTGGTTCGAGATCACGCCGGCATTCTTGCGCTCGTAGAAATAACCTGTCGAGTTGGCGATGTCGAGGCGCACGATGTTCTTCGTGGTCTTCTGGTAGTAATACGTAGCGTCGATGCGTACGCGGCCGTCGAACATGCGCAGATCCATACCGACCTCGTAGGACGACTGGTTCTGCGGCTCGAGGTTGGGATCGGGGAAGGTCGAGGCGGCCTCATAGGCCAGCAGACCGCCGTGGGGAATCTTGTTGGAGCCCACGAACTGCAGGAAGTAGGAGTCCGACGGGTAGTAGAGGAAGTCGAGCTGATAGGGGGCCGTGTCGCTGCCGACATTGGCGTAGCTCAGGCGCAGCTTACCGAAGTTGAGGATGTTGTTCTTCGGGATCAGCTCCGTGAAGATGAAGCCGAGGCTCACCGAAGGATAGAAGTACGAACGGTGCGACTTGGGCATGGTCGACGACCAGTCGTTACGCCCCGTGACGCTCAGGAAGAGCATGTCACGCCAGCTCAGGTCGGCTTCTCCGTAGAGACCTATCAGGCGACGCTTGCTCTTGTCGTTGGTCGTCGATACCGATTCGGCGTTCGAGTAGGAGTAGATGCCTTCGATCAGCAGTTTGCTGGCGTTGACGGTCAGGTAGCGGGTCTCGGCCTGGTTGATGTTGTGGCCGCCCATGATTTTGAAATTCCAGTCGTTGTTGCGTCCGAACAGCGTCTCGTAGGTGACGATCAGGTCGTTGTTGATCGAACGGTAGTTAATGTCGTAGGTGTTGAAACCTCCCGTCGAGCCTACCGTACCCTTGGCCGTGATCTGGCGGCGGTCTTCACGGAAGAAGTCCGTACCGAGGTTGTTGGTGATCGTCAGTCCTTTGACCGGGGTGTAGGTCACGATCGCCGAGCCGTAAACGCGGTCTACGGTGTTCGAGAAGAGGTTCTCCTTCATGTTCCAGTAGAAGTTGCCCACCTTGCCCTTGCTGTCCATCGTGCCCTGGGTGCCGTCTTCGTTCTTCCAGTTGTTCTTCAGCCAGTTGATGTCGACCGTACGGGGTATGGTGTTGATCTGGCGCACGAGTACGTTCACGTCGTTCGAGCCCTGGGCCGGACGGCCTTCGGAGCTGGTGCGCGCATAGGTCATCGACACGCGGGCCGAGATCTTGTCGTTGAACTTGCGGCCGCCGTTGAACGATACGTTGTATTTGTCATAATCGTTGCTCTCGATGATACCGTCCTGATTGTGGGCCGTGAAGCCGAGGCGGAAGTCGTTCTTCTCGTCACCGCCCGATACCGAGATGCTGTTGATATAGGTGTGGCCGGTCTTGTAGAAATCTTTGACGTTATTTTTGTAAGCCTTCAGCTGGACATCCTGGCCCAGGAAGTTCTTTTCGGTCTGGCCCTCGATCTTGGGACCCCAGCCGTTCATGTTGTCCACGTCGTAGGCGCCCGTGGTGCCCGAGCCTTGTGCGTAGGTGTTCTGGAAGTCGGGCAGGCGCAGCACGTTGTCGAAGCGGATCGACGAGTTGATCGACACCGATGTCTTTTGCAGGCGCGAACCTTTTTTTGTGGTGATGATGATGGCGCCGTCCTTGGCACGGGCACCGTAGAGAGCCGTTGCGGCGGCGCCTTTCAGGACGTTGAGCGACTCGATGTCGTCGCCCGAAATGTCGCCCATACGGTTGCCCACGTCGACCGAGCCGTTCAGGCCCACGGGGTCGTAGCTCTGGTTGCTGACGGGCATGCCGTCGATGACGAAGAGCGGCGAACCGGCCGAGCCGAGTGACGACTGGCCGCGGATGATGATACGCGAGCCGCCGCCTGCGGTACCCGAAGCTGCGGAGATATTCACACCGGCGACTTTACCGGCCAGTGCGTTGAGCACGTTGCCTTCGCGGGCCTTGTCGATTTCGTCCGATTTGACGGTGGACACCGAGTAGCCGAGCGACTTTTCGGAACGGGTGATACCCATGGCCGTCACCACGACCTCGTCCACGCCGATCGCATCCTCTTTCATCTGGACGTTGACGACGCTTTTACCGTTGACGGGAATAGTCTGGTTCTCCATTCCGATGAACGAGAAAACCAGTTTTGCGTCGTTGCGAGCCGATATGCTGTATGCACCGGCCGCGTTTGTTGTCGTGCCGACGGAGGTGCCCTCGACAACCACAGTCACGCCGGCGATCGGTTTACCATCGGAACCTGTAACCGTGCCGGAAATTTGCTTACTTTGGGCCTGAGAAAGTAAAATTCCCCCCCCCAGCAATGCAATTAACGTCAGTAGAATTTTTCTTACCATAAGCGTTAATTAATTAGTTTTTTAAAATAAAAAGTTCAGAACAAAGGTAAGAAATAGCTAACTCGTTTACAAATAATTTATTAAAATAATTTACAAATGTAACATATCGTCTCGAAATAAGCTTTCGGCGCTTACGGTTTAACCGGTGGGAAGATTGGGGTATTACAATTTGTAATCGTCATTTTGGGCCGTTTTGGGGCAAATCGGCCGAAATTGGTTAGCCGGAACTCCTCCCGGAAGGCCGGAATCTCATACCGTTTCCGGAATCCGTTCCAAATCGGATTCCCGGTAAAGCGTGTCGAGCCGTTTCGAAAGACGTTCCATGTCCCCGTCGAGTTTCGAGTGCGTGATTGTAGCGTAAATTTGCGTGGTCCGTATATTTCTGTGACCGAGCAATTTGCTGATGGTCTCGATCGCGATTCCCTGCGAAAGTGTGATCGTCGTGGCGAAGGTATGACGCGCCGAGTGGAAAGTGATGTGCCGGGGGATGCCCGCCAGCGACATGATCCGGTCGAGACATATGTTGCACCAGCCGTTGCTCGGCAGGTTAAAAATACGTTTTGTACGGATCATGGGATTGTATCTCAACAGGATAGCATACGGAATGGCGAAAACCCGCACGTTCACCTCCGAACCGGTCTTGCAGCGGGTCGTACTTATCCACAGTTGTTTGCCTTCCTGCCGGATGTGCTCCGGTGTCAGGGTGCAAAGGTCGATATAGGAGAGTCCCGTGAAACAGCTGAACAGAAAGGCGTCGCGCACCAGCAGCAGCGTCGCGTCGTCGAGGTCGAGCCGGATAAGCCTCCGGATCTCGGTGATGGAAAGATAGTTTCGCATCACGAACTCGCTGTGCAGCTTGTAATTGGCAAAAAGGTCCGTCGTGAGGTACCCCCGGCCGCGGGCCAGCATGAGAATGTGTTTGAGCGCGATCATATAGATCCACGTCGTGTTTTTCTTGTGCCCGCACTCCTGGGCGATATACTGGTGGAAACCCGTCAGGAACTCCCGGTCGAGCTCCCTGAACAACAGGTCCCGGCGTTCGTATTTGCCGCTGATGTAATTTCCGAGGTGGTTGTAAACGGTTCGGTATTTATAATAAGTCGTTTTGCTGCGACTGATGCCGACCATCCGGCGAAACTCCTCGTTGTGCTCCCGGAAAAATGCCAGCAGCATCTCGCTGCGGCGGTCGTTGCCGAAGTACATCTCTTTGACCATTTGCGGCGTAACCAGCGTGTGGTCATAAAATAATGTGTTGTAACACCGTTCGATGTGATACCTGATCTGTGAAAGTTGTTCGTTGATGCGAACGGCATCTGCCCGGCGTCCCGTCACGCGGCCCAGATTCACATTCCAAAGATTGGGGTCCACGGAGAGCCGCGTCGACAACTGCGTGCGCTGTCCATTGATCGTGATGCGCCCCATGATAGGGGTATTGCCGTTGCGCAACGGCGCATTTTTTTTGATGTAAAAAAGTACTTTAAACGTGTTTCTGGTTCCCATTATAACTCCTTATTAATCGTAACCGCAACCGCGCTAAAGGTAATGATCAAGTTGCGGCCGAATGGCATATTATATGAGCTAAATATCTTATAATCGCATGCTTGGGGCATTTTTAACAGTTACTCTGTAGTCCCAAAAACGGGTTGCGCAGCGCCGCAAATTTATTTATTACACGCTTAATGCCAAACTGTTAGCCATTTTTGTGGAAAGCGCATCCAAAACGGCGTTACTTATCGCATTTCCAAGCGTTTATTCCTGATTACTGCTGCTGCTTGTTTTTTATTTTAAAAAACTAATTAATTAACGCTTATGGTAAGAAAAATTCTACTGACGTTAATTGCCGTCCTGGGACTCTGTGCATATGGTTTTGCCCAGAATCGGCAGGTTACCGGTAAGGTTGCCGATGCGCAGGGAAAGCCTGTTGCCGGCGCAACCATCATGATCGACGGAACGTCGACCGGTACGACTTCTGCGGCCGACGGCCGTTTCTCCATCTCCGCTCCGGCAAACGGAACGTTGGTGATCTCTTTCATTGGCTTTGAAACCCAGTCGGTTGCCATTTCCGGCAAGACGACCGTGAATGTTACGCTGGTCGAAGACGCGCACGCGATCGATGACGTCGTGGTAACCGGTTACGGTGTGCAGCGCAAGGCTTCGTTCACCGGTGCCGCGTCCATCGTCGGCGACGACGTTCTCGCCAAGCGGACTGATGCCAACTTCGTCAAATCGCTCGAAGGCTCCGTGCCGGGGCTCCAGATGAACAACTCGACCAGTTCGCCGGGTGTCTGGGGTTCGGTTTACGTGCGCGGCCGCGGATCGCTCAGTTCGGGCACCCAGCCTCTCTACGTGATCGACGGCATGCCGGTTAACTCTGACATCGAGGATAATTTCGACAGCTCTGGCAATATCTGGTTCGACCCGATGGCTTCGGTCAATCCCGCCGACATCGAGAGCGTTACCGTGCTGAAAGACGCTGCCGCAACGGCCATTTACGGTTCGCGCGCTGCAAACGGCGTGATCGTCATCACGACGAAGAAGGGTGCGCAGGGCAATTTCAACCTCAACGTCGACATCAAGCAGGGCTTCGTCTCGATGGCCAACAACAACATGGAGCTGGCCAATGCGCAGGAGACCGCAAAACTCTTCGCCGGGGGATACAGCGCCGCCTATCCCGGCATGAAACCTTCCGATCTCGGGGTTCCCTTCGATAACTGGGACGATTATATCGCGGCAGATTATGGCTGGGACGGCAAGTCGTCCTACGACTGGATCGACGCCATCACGCGTCACGGTTATTATCAGGATTACAACCTGAGCGCGTCGGGCCGTGTCGGACAGACGGGCTACTACGCCAGCATGGGGTACCTGAATACCGACGGCCTGGTGATCGGTTCCGACTTGGAGCGTTTTTCGGGCCGTGTGAACCTCGACAGCAAATTCAAGTTCCTCACTTTGGGCGTCAATTCGTCGTATTCCTATTCGATTCAGAATGGATTTTCGCAGTCCACGGCCGGTTCGATGAACAGCCCGGTTACGCTGGCCATATCCGGCCGGACGGCGCTGGACCCCTTCTATGACGAGAATGGCGATTACTTGGAAGGAAACTATCCTCACCCGTTGGCGGTCGTGGATTCCAAGACGGGCAGTCTGTACCGCACCAAGGTTCAGACGGTCAATGCCAATCCCTATTTGCAGGTCGATTTCGGCAAGGGTATCTATGCCAAGACCACCCTCGGCGTGAATATCACCGACCAGAATATCTACACCTATTACAGCGCTCTGTACGATCCGAACGGCGTTGATTCGAATGGTCTGGGGACCGATTTTACCTCGAAGACGAGCGTTATCACCTGGACCAACGTGCTGGGCTGGAACTATACGTTCAACGAAAAGCACGCCGTGAACCTGATGCTCGGTCAGGAGATGCAGCGCAAGTTCTATAACTATTCGGTGCTCGAAGGGACCGATTTCCCCTTTGCGGGCGAAGGTATGCGCGACCTGTCGACGGCCGGTTCGTGGAACGATTCGGCCTACTACAAGTCCGAGGCGACGCTGGCTTCCTACTTCGTGGACGCACACTACGCTTACGACGACAAGTACTACGTGTCGGGTTCGTTCCGCCGCGACGGTTCGTCGGTGTTCGGTTCCGACAACCGCTGGGGTAATTTCTGGTCGGTGGGTGCCAAGTGGCGCATCACGGGCGAGGAGTTCCTCAAAGACAACGAGATCGTGACCAACGCCGCGCTGCGTCTCTCCTACGGTACGGTGGGTAACCAGGATATCAGTTGGTACCAGGCCCGCAGTTTCTATGTGGCCGGCTACAACTACAACAGCACTCCGGGTATGATTCCCTCGGGCGTCTCGAACCAAAAGCTGACGTGGGAGGTCGCCAAGAAGTTCGACGTGGGCTTCGACCTCTCGTTCATCAACCGCATACACCTGACCTTCGATTACTACAACGAGGAGACCAGCGAAGCGCTCTACGAAGTGCCCCTGTCGATGACCTCCGGCACTACGACGATGATGCAGAACATCGGTACGATCCGCAACCGCGGTATCGAATTCTCGGTCAACGCTGCGGTGATGCAGAAGCGCGATTTCCGCTGGAACGCCTATGCCAACGTCACCTACAACCAGAATCGTGTCGTAAAGCTCGCCACGGACGATCCGATCGAAACGGATTTCCAGATTATCGAGGAGGGGCGTCCCTACCGCCAGTTCTACATGAAAGAGTATGCAGGTGTGGACTACGATACCGGTAAACCGCTGTGGTACCTCAACGAGTCGGGTGACGAAACCACCGGCGACTACAATGCGGCCGCCAAGCGTTACGTGGGTTCTGCCGATCCGAAGGTGCTGGGAGGTTTCGGAACCAGCGTCAACTGGAAGGGCCTCGATTTCAACATTGACTTCACCTACCGTCTGGGCGGCAAGGTCTACAATTACGGAGCTCCGTTCACCGGTTACGGCATGTCGCTGATGTCGCCGCTCCGCGAAGTGGCCGTTGATTCATGGACCGAGGACAACAAGGGCGCCAAGCATCCGCAGTATATCCCCGGTGACCCGTACAATGCGACGAAAGACTCCTCGCGCTTCCTGTACAGCGGCAACTATCTGAAAATCGGAAATATCACGCTGGGCTATACGCTGCCCGCGAAGTGGACCAAAAAGGCTTTCATTCAGAAGTTGCGTGTCTACGTGTCGCTCGACAACGTTTATACGGTCATGGCCGACGATTTCGTGGGCTACACACCCGAAACGTTTACTTCGGGCATTATGGCCTGGCAGTCGCCTGCCAACCGCACCTTTACGGGAGGTATTCAGCTTACTTTCTAACGTATGCAGTGTGATAACTTTAAGAAACGAACGATTATGAAAAAACTGATATTGAAAGCATTTGCACTGACGGTGTTGACCGGAGGGGTTGCGGGCTGCGGGAACAGTTTCCTCGAAACCGACTATTACAAGGGAATCGACCAGGAAACGGCCCTCAATTCGGTCGACAACATCTCCACGGCACTCAACGGCGCCTATTACCAGTTGTACCGCTACTATTTCGCCGGCAACTATGCCACGACGATCGGCGATATTCCCACCGACCTGGCCTATTGGAACAAGGGGACTCAGCATTTCAACGATATTTACGCCTATACGGTCGTCGATACCGACACTTATCTCTACTGGATCTGGAATTACGGCTACAAGGTGATCGACAACGCCGCCCGCCTGATCGAGGCCGTCGACGCACTCTATGCCGACAGCACGGAGGACGAAAAGGCGCAGTTGGACCTCTGCAAGGCCGAAGCCTACGCCCTGCGCGGATATGCCCAGCTGGTGCTGGTCAACATCTTTGCGCACCAGGTCAAAGTGAACGGCACCGACTTCTCGTCGAAGCCCGGCATCGTGCTGGTCGATAAGCCGATCAAACCCCTGGAGAAAGTCGAGCGTTCGACGGTCGGCCAAAGCTATACGGCCATTGTCAACGACCTGAAGGATGCTCTCACGCACTTCACGGCGGCCGGCGGCGACCGGGGTGATCTTTTCTATTTCGGTGAAGCGGCCGTTCACGGACTCCTGGCGCGTACCTACCTCTATATGGAGGAGTGGGACGATGCCGCCGCCGAGGCCCAGAATGCGCTCGACGCAAAGGGTATCACGACGCTGACCTATGGCAAGGATACCTACAAGGCTCTTTACAACGGCGGTGCCTCGAACACCGAGAGCATGTTCGCACTGGCGATCAACTCGTCGCAGAACTGGCAGGCCCAGTCGTGCGGTACGATCTGGTCGACCTACGATTATAGCCCCAGCCCGTGGTTACAGTCGATTTACGAGGGCACGGACTGCCGCACCAGCGTTTGGGTTCTTTCGGGAACGGCGAACTCGCCGGAGTTCAACGGCGGTAAATTCGCTCACTTCTCGTCGGGCAACAATACGTACGGTACCTGCTACATCGTCAATGCTCCCGAGATGTTCCTGATTATCGCCGAGGCCAATGCGCAGAGCTCCACCGGATCGGTTTCCGATGCCCAGAACGCCCTGCTGACCGTGGCGAAGCGCAATTCGGCGATTGCTTCGGTAAGCGACCTGCCGTCGACCAAGGCGGACCTTATGACGTTCATTAAGGATGAGCGCGCCCGCGAATTGTTCCAGGAAGGACTGCGGTTGTACGACCTGCGTCGCTGGGATGTGCAGGCTCAGGTATATGCGACCGGAGCTCCCAATATTTCGTTCACTTATACCAACTATAAGATTTCGGATTTGGTTTACCCGATTCCGAATGACGAGATTACCTCGGGCTTCGGCGTTGCCCAGAACGAGGGTTGGAGCAGCACGCTGCCGAGCCGGTAGTGTTTGTTCGGACGACGGATTTTCAAATGCCGGTTCCCGCGGGAACCGGCATTTTTTGGCGTGCCAGCAGCCGGAATGGGGGATTTTGCCATGCAGGCAGGCATAAAAAATCGACAAAATATCCCGAGGCATTTGCAGAATTAAAATTTTTGCTTACCTTTGCACCACGATAATACGAAACGTTTCGTTTATCGGGATGGTGCCATAGCTCAGTTGGTAGAGCAAAGGACTGAAAATCCTTGTGTCCCCGGTTCGATTCCTGGTGGTACCACTTTTAAGATTGAATAGAACGTTGTAGGTGAATAACTTACAACGTTTTTTCTTTGTCTGAGGTAAAACATAGGTAAAACAGTTGATTATTTCTAAATACCTATTAATCAAATACTTGAATTTGCAAATATAGAATTTATTTTGTAGTTTTACGGTAGCAAATCACTAAAAACTGCATGACAAACGAGATTATTCGGTCAAATCGGTTGGAATTACTGAAAAACGAGGTATTCGGCGCACTGGATGTCACGGATGCAACACGCAACGAATACCGGGTGCGGATCACGCATTTTATTCGGTATGCGGAAACACACGGCATCAACCGCAATTCTTATTTGGATTATAAACGGTATTTAGCCAGTATCGACACATTCAGCGTATCGACCAAAAACAAATACCTGATTGCGGCGAAAATCTTTTTGGACGGGTTGCATCGGTTGAATTTGATTCCGCAGAAAATTACGGATCATGTACGCGGATTCACGCAGGGCCGACTGCACCGTAAAGAGGGCTTGCAGGATGCCGACATCGGAAAGTTACAACGGTATTGTTCCGACTTACCGTCTACGCCGCAAAATTTGAGATTGAGAGCGCTTGTCGCTCTCTTTTTGTTTCAAGGGCTTCGGCAGATCGAGGTCGTCCGGTTGGATGTCGGGGATATCGACCTGCGGAACAAGACCGCATTCATCCGCGGCAAAGGCCGGGACGATAAGGAGCCGATTCATTTGCACCCCTCGACGGTCCGGGTGCTGCGGGAATATCTGAATTGTTACCGATTCCGGAGCGGCGCACTGTTCCGCAGTGACAGCAACCATTGCCGGGGCGAAAGGCTTACGACCAAATCGGTCCGGAAGATCATAAAGCGGGTATTCGCAGAGTTGGAGATCGACGGAAGCACGCATGGCTTTCGTCATTTCTTTATTACCAAGTTAATTAAATCCTATAAAGGGGAATTATTGATGGTGTCGAAATACAGTCGTCACCGGAGTATTCAGATGCTCGAAGTTTACAACGACGAGATTATCCGCGAGCAGGATTTACCCCGGTTTTACGAAGTCTTTAAAGAGATACGGATATGAAGAAGCAACCACCCCGGAATATCTATTGTTTGGAGGGAAATTGGAGAACGAACCCGCGGTGCAGACAAAGCGTGCGTCCGATGCTCGACATATTGCGGGATGCCGCAGGGATAAAATACATTTACCGCAAATGCAACACGCGGGAAGAGTTCTTCGAATACCTGCGGCAATATACGTTCGAGCGCTACCGGAATTATACGATTCTATACATTGCCTTTCACGGCAGACCGAATAAAATACAGATCGGGCGGGACCTCGTGACGTTACGCGAGATTGCGGACGTTTTGGAGGGGTTTTTAGCGCATCGGATCGTTTACTTCGGAAGTTGTAGCACCATGCGCACGAAACGCGCGAATATCGACGATTTCCTGCACCGTACAAAAGCAGACATCCTCGCAGGTTACAGCAAGGATGTCGATTTTATTCAAGCCACAGCGTGGGAGATGCTTCTTTTATCACAGTATTGGGACATTGTATAAAATAAGGCCTCAGCCTATCCCAAAATTTTCACCCAATTTTCATCAAAATGTAACGCATTTAAAATAGTTTCTTTATCTAGTAACGGCGGCTGTTTTATTTGAAACTTGACTGCGTGATTCGGGACGATAGTGTGTATCGTAAATTGAGATCCATGAGGTTGCCATGTAAAACAGATTTCTCCTGTATCAATATTTCTTCCTATTAAATTCCCATTATTATTGACCTCCCAAATATAATCACTTGTTCGATACCGATGATTTTCCTCTTCAAATAAACAATATGACAAAAGATCATTGCTCCGTACCAATATAGAAGTCCTAACAGGATTATAATTATCTTGTGCAATATTAATACGCTCATTCCAAATTCCTAAAACGGCTCGACCTGTTTCTTGAATGTCTTTGTGAGGATCTGTAATCCCATATGAATAATCGGGAGAGCAACGGCCGCTAATCAACCGAATCTTTTTACATGTAAAGGGATTGACATTTTTTACAGTTTTCATTGACCATGCCATTTTATCGAAAACGACATCAGCAATTCCAACTGGAGAGTCTAAATGTTTGGCTTCGATAGCATACGAAAAAGCGTCGCCCCAATCAGAACCACTAATATCTTTTCGCCCAGTATAAAGAAGATAAACAAAATAGCCCCCAATTTTCACAATTAGATTTTCCGGGATTTCATTTATTGGGAATAATTCCGAGGTGATTAAACGAGATGAATCTCGTAATTTGGGTCGTTTCATATATATTTATTTATTTATTTATTATTTCATTTATCTTACCTGCAACCGCTCTAATCATCGGAACGGCTACGGAGTTACCGGTTTGCCGTCGAATCTCTTGATGAGATACAACAATCTTATAGGAATCTGGAAATCCCTGAAATCTTAATAGTTCTCTTGATGTAGGACGTCTATACCCATTGACTAACAAATAATTATAAGAGGCACCAGTGCGTAAGGCACAAGCATAATCTAATATTGAGATATTACCTGATTTGTTTTCATGCCAAATTGAGGGATAAAAAATAGTTTTTCCTTTTGTTCGCTCAATTCTTTTCTGGAGAATATGATCGGATGCAAATAAAGATTTATCCGCAGCCTCATCTGGTTCAATTATCTCTGATAGATTATATGGAATTTTATCAAAATTGAAATTAAATGCTTTTGCATCTTCTTGATTAAGAAATCCAACTATTATAACACGTTCCCTTTTTTGAGGAAGGCCAAAATCCATTGCATTAAGCACTTTCCATTTCACATAGTATCCTAGTTCATATAACTTTTCTAAAATGACACTGAAAGTTCTACCCCCATCATGAGATGTAAGCTGCTTTACATTTTCAAGTAAAATTACAGATGGTTTATGATAGGACAGAATACGTTCTATTTCAAAAAACATAGTTCCTCTTGTGTCTGCAAATCCTTGCATTTTCCCCATTATTGAAAATGCTTGACAAGGAAATCCCGCTAATAATAAATCATGCTGAGGAATATCTTGTTCTTTTATTTGTGTAATATCTCCATTAGGACGCTCGCCAAAATTTGCTTCATAGGTATCACATGCAGCAACATCCCATTCAGATGAAAAAACACAAGTATATCCCAATTCATCAAATGGAATTCTTATTCCCCCAATACCTGCAAACAAATCAATAAATCGTATATCACTCATAACCTTTTTTAGGGCTTCCATCCCTCTTAAAAATAATCACCAACATTCTCCAATGCCGAATCCGCTAGCAAAAGTAACGTTTCCCCCAGTAATTGTCAAATCTAATTTGACAATGCGAATTATTTATTTATCAATATTTCGGTATTGATAAAGTAATGAATGATATAGGAAACATTCTATATCTAAAAGAGTTTTTTCTCTAACTTTAGATTTCAATTGACATTCCCAAACAATGAGAACATTCCAGCCCTGCGCTATTAATTCTTCACAATTCTTTTTATCTCGTTCTTTATTGCGACTTATTTTTTTTCGCCAATATTCATTATTGGATGCCGGAATTTCACCATCAATTTCATGCCCATGCCAAAAACAACCATGAATAAAAATAACTGTCTTATATTTTTGCATTACTATATCTGGAGTGCCTGGAAGATGCTTTACATTTTTTCGATATCTATAGCCTCTCGAATAAAGATAACTACGCACGATCATTTCAGGTTTTGTATCTTTAGATTTGACGCTTGCCATAATCTTAGATCGTTTAGCTTTATCGAAAGTATCCATTATTATTACATTCCAATTTTTTATGTAAAAACTTAAGTCTTTAAATTATATGTTGATTAATAAATAGTACATATTGGAGCTGGGAAAATTTACAATTTTCTCCAATTAGAGTTCTGCGAGCGTTTCTGAGAACTTAGATTTAATTTCCCGTTCCAGTCGCGCTGTTTTATACGCGTCCATTCTTTTCAGAAAATTAATTGTCGCACGCTTCTCTTTTCGATACTCAACTTCTCCGACCTGCTTTTTTAAGTAGTCCAGATAAAGTTGATAATCAGCAGATGTTACAAAGATATATCTTTTTACGACATCTTGTGATATTTCGTCATATTTCAAATAAAAATTTCGGAACGATACATTTTCAAAAAAATCTTTCAGTTGCCGTTTGAGTATACTGTAATAATGAAAATTCATTAGTCCTGTCCCTCTGAAATCCCGAAACCCATGCGCCCGCAAATATTTCCTTTTCAGCATCACTTCAAAACGCAAGATATTTTCCGGAATCAAATGACGTTTCTTAACGGGAACGCGGCCTTTCCGAATTGCATCGTATGTCTTATCATAGCATTTTAACGTATATTCGGATAAAGGACATTTCGCCCCTGCATAATGGCTTGTTCCGGATAACGGCGTCATCGGAATAAATGGTCTGCCGGAATAACTATGCACCATCTGTATGTAGCGCATCGGCTCGCAGGCCATTTGCAAATTAATTCCGATCTCTATACTCGATACAATATATTTCTCAGCAGGGATGCCGATAATATCCGCCAAGGTCCGCATGGCTTCGATTGATTCTTTGATTGTAAATAAAGAATAATTATTCCCTTTTGCAAACCGGTGCAATGATCCCTCAACCATTAATCGCCGACCAACATATTTAAATTTTAAATTCTTTATGGTCGAGAGATAGGTTTCTGCTTCATATCTATCGACACCAATGGGTGCCAAATCTAATCTTTTTTCTACGGTATCTATATCAACATCGTCAATATAGAATTTAATTCGGTCTATCATAAATATTGCTAAACGGCATTATATCTCCCATGATATTGTGTTTCTTAAAAGTTCCTCATTTAAATTTGTCGGAAGCCAAAGTCCATTATCTATTCGTTCGTATGCTTTACACAGATCAACTATTTTATCTTGGTCCCCAAAATTAATTTTTGTCCTTTCAAATTCAGTTAAGGTTTCATAATACTTCTTCGTAAATCCATATGTCGATAACAAGAGACCCTTATCCTGTTTTTCATTGACCACAACCTGAACGAATTGTTTAACAATGCTACTTCCAACTTTTTCATTCGATCTCCAATGTTTTACCTCAATAATGAAATGTTTTTTTATAGAATCTACTTCACAATCCAAAATAATATCTTTCCCTCCATCTTTGCTACATGGCGTTAAAGTCACGTTAAAATTCATTTTTTCGAAAATTTCCGCAAGGACTCGTTCAAGATCTCTCCACTCTAAGGCTTGCAATGCATCAGGATGCTTTAAAATCTTATAGATGAGTTGAGAACAGAGATTTTTAAACAAAATCATTACTGAATCCTTTTCGAACTCTTTGCTGTTGATAATTTTTATTTCGTCAACCCATTGTTCTAATTCGGATAAAAATTTTATTTCTGTTTTTGTAGGATTTCGCAGAAGATTAATATTGGATAATAATAATCTATCTCGTTCTCGTTTTGACATTTGAGAATCATCCAACAACAATACTAATTTATCAAACGAAACATCATTCTCCACACGCATTATTAATTGGCGAATAACATCCGATAAAGTTCTATCCGCCTTTTTATACGTTTTTAACTCCACGCCTATTTTATAAGATTCTTTCGCATACCTCTTGCTAACAACAAAATCCGGAAACCATTTTGAATTTGCAAATGAAGGCAATTCTACACTGAACCCAATCGCCCCAAATAAAAGCCTCAATTTCTCTAATACCTCACGCTCTATTGTTCTTATATTATACATGCTAAATATTTTATTTCAAAAATAAGAAAAGCAACTCTGAGAACAAAATAAAACATCTTGAATGTTCGATAAGTGTAATTACAGAACATTGAAAAAACAACAATAAAAGCGATCCCGAAAGATCGCCTTTATGATTTTGAAAATATTAGACCGAATTGTTAACCCTCTAATTTTTTAGCGGGCATCGGATTTTGGCTTATATACTATAATTGTTTGCGCATCGAAATCAATGACAATTTTCCGACCTTCCCATTCAAATCTGGCTAACGTCGGCATGTTTTCGGAATTGTACCGTTCCCACTTGGGTTTAATCTTATAGGTCATAACTAAATCCATGAGGTAGCCGAAGAATGACCGGGAAACAAACTCTATACTTTGCAGGATGTTTTTCTCGTTGAATCGGCAACGATACGCTAAGAGCATTTTCTCGTATTCGTTGATGCCCTGAAAAACTTTTTCACCGCTTTCAAGGGTGGTTTGGAAGCCGAGCAGACTGTCAACCTTTTCATAGGTAGCGACACCGACAAGTTCTTTCAGTGCCTTAATGTCGAGATTGACTTTCTTAGGTTGTGCGAATCCGGTAGCTACTACCAAAAGCGCAACGAGGATAAGAATAAATCTTTTCATAGGGTTTCTAATTTAGATCGGTTAATAGTGGATTTAAGATGTGTGCCATGAAATCATTGAAACAGTTCTCTATCGTTTCCTCGGTTAAATTTTGATCGGGAACGATATGCAGTTCGATAAATTTATCTTCGATTTGAATATCCCATTTTTCTATCAGCTCCTTTTCGATATTCGTTGTGATTTTGTTGAACACGGATATATCGGGATTCATTTCTCCAACAGTTAAATTGAAGTAAATGATATTTTCTTTGTTGCCGGACATCGCATAGCCAAATTCCACATAAAATGCATTAACAGTCTTTCGCCGGAATTGATTGTAAAATATTAAGACGGAATAGATATTGACCACGTTATGCAACTGAGGCATTTGTTTCCTGCCTTTTACCTTTATATACGGGAAGAAGGTGATTGAGAGTTGCTCGGAATTCCGTTCGTCAATTTCATATTTCAATTCCGGCTTGTCGTTCAAAAATTGTTGAACCCGATCTTGAACCTTGTTATAATACGATCCGAATATTTCTCCTATAGCAATCGTCGTGTGGCAAATAGCGTCGGCAAGCATCGGCATATTTGCCAGACATTCATTGGTTAATTGTGTCAATTTGTTCATAAGACGATATTTTTAATTGGGTGATTACGTTCGTGTAAAACTGATATATGCTAACTAATTGTCGGGGTATTTGTTCCGTATCCGGCTTTTGTATCCGCTTGTGCGACCCGTTGCATAACAACTGCATCAAAGCCGTTAAATAATCTTCTGCAATACGATCCAATGGCTCGCACTGGATGATCGCGTTAAATACGGAACAGTAATCGCAATAGCCCCACTGGTTATCCAATGCATCTTTTCGGTTGCAGTCCGAATAGCTGACGGTCAAATAATACCTGTCGTATGCAGGGAATTTTCGTTCTGCATAAATCCGATAATCGTCAATTTGATTTTTCCCGATACGCCCGTCCGAAAAACGGCTTTCGATTTTATTCTCGATAATCAATACCCACCGGTTCCGTTCATCCGTAATTGTCAGATCGGGAATCCGGCCCGTAATTTTTCCGCAGTCTTTGATCTGCTCCTCGGCTTTCACCTGATACGTTTCACTGGCCTGAATGTGTTGTAACAATTCGTCTTTGCCGGATAAACATTCCGCAGATTTTATTAATGCCGATAAAATAGCCTTGTTGGATTCGAACAGATGAGCGAGATATAATGTATGCGCAGGCTCGTAAGCATGCTTTTTAATAATAGCTAAGCATGACGGCCGTTTCAGAAAAGCATAGCGATCTATAAAGGGAGCAACATATCTGTTGTAATTCTTGTCAACCTCATGCGGGTAGAGTGCTTTGATTTTTGCGAGGGCGTCGAGTTGGCTGTTTACCAATGATGCCTCTGCAAGAATTCGCTGTTCCTTATCTTTTTCGACAAGGATTTTCAGCTTCGCTGTAAGTTCATGGAATTGTTCGGGTGTAGGCATAAAAAACGTGGACTAAACTTTATTTGGTCCTTGAGGTCTTCGCAATACCTTTGCAGTCAAACAAGTAAAGCCCACGCTGGAATACAACGTGAGCATTAACTTTACCCTTGACTGCGTAGAAAGTTGCGAAGTTTCAAGAACGCAAGAATAAAAGCTAACGCTTTATATTAATATGTCAGTAATTTTAAATCTCTTTGTCTATTGAAATTTTAATTGGTTCCGAAAACAAAGTTAGAAATTTTCTGCGGGACTGCAAGAAAAAATTACAATGGCTGGATTTCCAGAAATCCGTTCTTATCTATACAGACTACCCGTACCTATTTTGAAATTTATTTCAATTTAAGGGGTGGGGTCTGTAATTCGCATCCGCTCGCAGTGCTACCTGCATACCCCTTACCTGCGAATTAGGTTGACACGGATTTATACAATCTTTGTATATATATGCACTTTGTATTGATAAATACACACATTAAATTACTTGCCGCGATCTGTTTCAAATTAGCTGTATCTGCAAATTTAATTTCAAATGCGCACTGAAACACAACCGCCTTTTTACCCCTTTTTCTACTGGTTGCTACGGTTAACCTGATTTCAATAAAACGCTATAATGTACTATACATGAATAAATTAAACGTCTTTTTGTGCGTTTTGTAAAATAGCCTTTTGAAAGCCCGAAAATTTGGTCCTTATAAAATACAAAAAAGAGGTTGACTTAATGCAACCTCTTTGGTTTGTAATTTTCTTGGTTCCGAACGATTTATTTTAGTTCGGTGAGTTATATTTGACGATGCTTTCCTGCAACAATTTTTTTGCGCGTTCTTTCATGTAAAACGAGCAATGCGTCGTTTGCAGGAACGCCCAAATATGCTGTTTGGCATAGCCGATTCTACGTGGGCTGAACTTGTGATATTGTATGCGCCCTTCGTCTCTGTAATTTTTTAAGGTTCGTAGGCTGATGCCCAAACCGTCTGCTACTTCTCTCGAAGTGAAAAATCCGGATTTAATATCAACATCTAACCTCATGGCTTGTGGGAGTGTTTAACTGTTCGATAATATCGTCTTTTGATTTGTCGAGCATGTGCGCATAAGTTTGCGTGGTTTTCATATCGCCGTGTCCGAGAAATTCTTTTAAGGCATAGTAATTTCCATTGCATTTCAATAGGAAAATTGCGGAAAATGTATGCCGTCCGGTATGCGTGGAAAACGATTTTTCGATTTGGGCTTTTTCTTTGATTCTTTTCAATGCCTTGTTTATGCGGGCTGTCGTTGTTGAAATGGCTGTGAATATTGTTTTTGCCGGGACTTGTTCGTAATCGTATTCGAGATAAGGGAAAATATAATCTTCGGGATTTATTTCGAATCGCCGTAAGACACACCGTTTCCGTATCTCGATCAATTCAATCGCTTTGTCTTGTAGCGGCAGATGAATTGTTTTTTTGGTTTTCTTGATGGTTTTATGAAGACGTTTCCCGTCAAAATTTTTCCATTTCAACGTAAGAATATCCGAAATGCGTAATCCGGTATAGATTTCAAATAAAAATATGTTCCGTATGTCATACAGATAATTTGTCGGTCTTATTTTTAAGTTTTCTATTGCCGCGACTTCGGTTTCGTCCAAAAACACCCGTTCTACGGGTACATAACGTTTTTTATAATAGGTGAACGGATTGAGTGTATTGTCCAAACGGTACTCTTTGTAAAGATCATTCACGAGTTTTCCTATGATTTTCATATTTGCCGCAATCGTGTTCGGTTTATTCTTACGAACGGTAGCTAAGTGATATTCATAGTCTTTCAATGTTTTTTCCGTAAGTGCATTTACCGGGAATGTAGTTCGGCCTGTAAATTTTTGGAACCGTTCCATTGTCGAACTTACTTTCGCATGGTGCGCGAACTTTCCGACTTCTGCAAGCCGTTGTACATACGTTTCGGCATACTGAAATAAATCCAGTGAGCAACTTTGGTGTATTTTATCCCGGATTGCCGTAATTCCGGCGTCTGCATTTTCCACGTCGCACATGTAGGCTGTTTTGGTATATTCAGCCAATGCTGTTTTTAATTTGAGATTTAAGACACCTGCATTTGTCGCTGTTTTTCTGACTTCTTTGCTTTTTGCATCCCAATCTGTAATCGGTATGCGGAATAGAGTTTTGTAAGTTGTTTTTCTGTCTGCGGTAATTCGGATGCAGACCGGCGCTTCATTGTGCGCGTTCACTTTGTCTTGCCGTAATACGGCGCTCGCAGTAATTTTCATACGTCGATGAATTTAATTGGTTATATTATTTTTTTTGTGGGATTTCTGCGGGATGAGGGGGTAAAACATAGGTAAAACAATTTTACCGTTCCCGATTGATTTGAATATATAAAAAAGAAATGAAAGTTCCAAACGCCTAATTTGAACGTCAGGCATTTACAACTTTTTTTCAGGTAAATGACGAAAGAAGCGGAAACACCGATTAAAACTGGTGGTACCACGAAATGTGAATTAACACGAATCCCTGAATGGAAAATTCAGGGATTTTTTTGTATCTGTCTTTCCGGTAAAATTCACCGCATTATTTTTGTATTTTTGTCCGGGTGCAGAACAAGATCATACATGTCGACATGGATGCTTTCTACGCATCCATCGAACAGCGCGACCGTCCCGAACTCCGGGGGCGGCCCATCGCTGTGGGCTATGACGGACCGCGCGGCGTCGTGGCCACGGCCAGTTATGAAGCCCGCCCGTTCGGGGTCCGTTCGGCGATCTCCTCGGTGCTGGCCAGGCGTCTCTGTCCGGCTCTGATCTTCGTTCCGGCCCGCTTCGACGTCTACAAGGCCGTTTCTCAGCAGATACGCGACATTTTTCACGACTATACCGAACTCGTCGAGCCGCTCTCGCTGGACGAGGCTTTCCTCGACGTTTCGCATGTCCGCTCGGCGACGCTCGTGGCCCGGGAAATCAAAGCCCGCATCCGTGCCGAGACCGGGCTCACGGCCTCAGCAGGTATTTCTGTGAACAAGATGTTGGCGAAGATCGCCTCGGACTACCGGAAGCCCGACGGACTGTTCGTCATCCCGCCCGACCGGATCGACGCTTTCGTCGCGGAGCTCCCCGTCGAGCGCTTTTTCGGCATCGGGGAGGTCACGGCCGAGAAGATGCACGCGCTGGGTATCCGTACCGGCGCCGACCTGCGGCAGTGGGAAGAGCTCGAACTGGTCCGGCATTTCGGGAAGGCCGGACGCAGCTACTACGGCTATGCCCGGGGCATTGACCCGCGTCCGGTGGTCCCGAACCGCATCCGCAAGTCCCTCGGTGCCGAGACCACCTTCGAGGCTGACACCGCCGACCGCGAGGTGCTGCTCGGGGAGCTGGAACAGGTTTGTGAGGAGGTGTGGCGGCGGCTTGTGCGCCACAAGTTCCGGGGACGGACCGTGGTGCTGAAATTGAAGTTCGATGATTTCCGCCAGATCACGCGGTCGCGCACGCTGTCCCGCCCGGTCGATTCGCACGACGGGCTGTGTCTTGTCGCCGGGGAACTGCTGGCGGGCGTCGATTTCGGCGGTCACAGGATACGCCTGATCGGGGTCACGGTGGGCAACGTTCCGGATTTTGCCGAGGGCTGCGTGCAGCTCCGGTTCGATTTCGGGGAGGAGTGACGGGACCCTATTTGCCGGAGATCGTTTCGGCGGTGGGGCGGGTCCGGTGCAGGCGGTAGTTTTCGGCGGCCTTTCCGCCGGAGCGGTTGGCGTAACAGTAGGCGCACCCGTGCGGGCAGGTGTCGTATTCGCCGATGTCCTTGCTGGCGATACAGCCGCAGAAAGCCCGTTGTCCTTTGTCCTTTAGGCTTTTACGAATCTCTGTTTCCGGGCCGAACAACCTCTCTTGGCTTACGCCCAGAAAATCCATCAGCAGCGGATCGTCGGCGAATTGCCGGACGATCAGTTCGTCGTCGATGCATTTGTTGTGCCGGACGCCGAACTGCGACAGGTCGACCCGTTCGCCGCACGTGGCCAGCGTATAACCCCACTTTTCGTTCAGCTCCGCCAGTCCGGCCGCCATGTCGGACATCTGCCGCCCGTCGAATTCGCGGCAGGGGAGGGCGTCTCTCCGCAGCCGGCTCTCCACACTGCGGTAGGTGCGGATGTCCGCAAAGCTGAAAACCAGCTTTGCGGTATACCCGCGGAGCCGGTCGCCGATTCGTTCCGCCTTGCGCAGCAACTCCTCCACGCCGGTCCGTTCGGTCAGTATCAGCGGGTCGAACCGCCAGATGACCAGCTCTTTACCCAACAGTTCCGAAAACCGGAGAAAGGTCTCGATCCGTTCGTCGAGCGGCGGAACGCCGCGTTCGAGTCTTTCGGTCTCGTAGTCGTTGAGCGTGTAGTGGAGGTAGCAGCGGATGCCCTTTTCGCGCAGTTTTTCCAGATGCGGCAGCAGCGGGCGGGGATTCTTCGACCAGAAGACGATCAGCCGCGTCCGGGCGTAGGAGACATACGACTTCACGCCGTTGAACGGGTTCGTCCAGGCGGAGTACCCTTTTTCCAGCCGGTCGAAAAACCAGTCGGCGTAAAATGCCGGAATGTCCGTGGCTCGGCTCGCCGAGACGATCACGGGCGCCTGCGCCCGCACCGTTTCGCCCGATTCCGTCGTTATGTCGATCCTCTCCCAGGCCATGACCGGTGTTTTCTGCAAAGATACGATTCTGTTTTGGAACAGTCGTGCTTTTTGCTACCTTTGTAAAGGATTGCCGCCGTGTGCGGCCGAGCAGAAAAGATTATGAAAAAATATTGGGGCATCATCACGGTCCTGGTCGCTGTCGGGCTGGCCGTGTTCTTCTATTTCCGTTTCTACTTCGTCTTCGGCGAGGGGGTGAAGAGCGGGGAGTTGAACTATGTCGTTTATAAGGGGCTCGTCTTCAAAACTTACGAAGGCAAGCTGATCCAGACGGGTATCCGCTCGAAGAGCGCCGGGTCGATCCAATCCTACGAATTCGAATTTTCGGTCGAAGACGAGGCGCTCGCCCGCGAGTTGATGTTGCAGGGCGGCAAGACCCTCGAACTGCATTACCGCGAATATTTCGGCGCGCTGCCCTGGCGGGGATTTACGAAATTCATCGTCGACAGCATCGTCACCGCGCGTCCCGCACCGGTCGATCCGCTCGGCATACAGCCCGGGCCCGTCGAAGAACCGGTCTTGCCGGCGCAGCTCTGAGACACAAGGATATGAAATGAAAAAGGCAGGTTTCTGAGACCTGCCTTTTCGCGTTTGCGATCGTATGTCTTTTTCGATTTGTGGACGGCGCGGCACAGGGCCGTCCGGCCGTGCCGTGCGATCTCCTCTTCGCGGCTCGCCTTGCGGTGGGCTTTGAGGTAATCCTTTTCGGTGATTCGTTGCTTTTTCATAATTACTGTACTTTTACTCCGGGCGGCGCTGTCCGTGGGCAGCGGGCTCAGATCTCTTTTTCGAAAGCCAGCCGTTCGCCGCTCCGGTAGACGACCTTTCCGCAGGGGGTGAATCCCGTGCGTTCGAGCAGCCGCAGCATGG
>CDYU01013405.1_pt1 | contig 25097 bp, 36 predicted proteins | sample 480701 | NCBI WGS metagenome assembly CDYU01 (sample SAMEA3182105, study PRJEB8094) | gut metagenome | biome: human; feature: gut; material: Stool; isolation source: human stools | place: Canada | collected 2013-02-26 | reverse complement strand
TTCTGCCGGGCAGCAACCTTGTCCTTGTTCGCCTCGTACCACGCCTTCTTCCGGGCAGCGACCCTGTCCTTGTTCGCCTCGTACCACGCCTTCTGCTGGGCAGCAACCTTGTCCTTGTTCGCCTCGTACCACGCCTTCTGCTGGGCAGCAACCTTGTCCTTGTTCGCCTCGTACCACGCCTTCTGGTAGGCGGCGACTGCTTTTTGTTTTGCCGTCTTTGGGTTGATGATGTCCTTGTCGATGACGTCGAGCTCTTTGTACTCATCCCATGTCAGAGCCGCCTCCAGACACTCCTCCGGCACATCGGGATAGGGGCACTCCAGGCAGTTGTGGTTACACTCAATCATGTCAGACGCCTCCTATATTTGAATAATCTTACCGGTTCCTCTGTGGCGGATACTCCGCAATTTGCCCTCCAGCGTCACCTCTGCTGCCGCCCGGTCACCCTTGCTGGGCCTACCCGCCCAAATGAGGGCACGGTGCATTGCGTACCGCGGGCACTTGTCGTGGCAGACCAGCGTCCTGTCGGTCTCCAACGTGCAGTCTCTGCACGGCCACCATCCCCGCGTCCATCTCCGCTGCTTGTAGCAGACCGGGCACAGCTCCGCAGCCCCGACCGTCACCAGGGTCTGGGCGCTCCATAGGCGCTGGCAGTGGGCGCAGGGTCTGCGGCTCACAGCTTGAGCCTCCGCGCCAGCATCCGGTCGAAGGCCGTCTCGGCCACCGACATCATCCAGGCAGCGGCGCACATGGTGATGCTGGCAGGCAGCCAGTTGCCCAGCAGCACCATGTGTCCGGCAGTCGCCCAGGCCGCTACGCCCATTACGGTGCCGGTGATGCCAACGACCAGCTGGCAGGTGTACTTTGTTCTCTGTGTCATGTTGATTCCTCCTCACTCCTTAAATACCTTGTACTCGACGCAGCCGGTGCCGCGCAGGTTGAGCCGGTCACCAACCACTTCCAACCCTGCGTCTTTAGGCATCCCATTTCATCCGCTCCTCCAGTGCCGTCAGCGCCACTTGATAGGCATCCCGCTCCTTGGCATAATCCCTTACCCGGTCTTCATGTGCGCCATGTGTGCTACACCACATTACCTGCGATGCTGCCCACCGAGCTTGATTATGCAGAAATGTAAGCACATCGGGCAGCCCCACTTTTTCACGCAGCATATCGACTGCCAGCTGATACAGCTTCTGTGCCGTTTCCCATAACAGCAGATTTCCCTCATCCTCTTGATGGGCAATGCACCACAATACCCTGCTCTGTGCATATTTCGCCCGCTCCTCCAACACGCAGATTGCTTCCTTCAGTTCCATCTCACGTCCTCCCTTACACCCGCTTTGCCATATCCCTGATGATCGCCAGATAGCTGTCCGCAGTGACGTCGATCTCCCGCTTGCCGCCGTGGTCGTACAGCGCGATCACATACTCGCGATCCTGGTCTCCGTACAGCTCGCAGGACACCACGCCGCACCGAGTCTGGCTCAGCAGCCACCCCAGGTTGCGTACAAACAGACGCCGGTCGTCGTCCCACAGCTGTTCTGCGCGTGCCTCGTTGGCCAGGGCGGGAGACACGTCAGCACTGGGCTCCGGTGTGTGCCCGGTGAGGGCGTTGAGCGCTACGTCCAGCGCAACGCTGTCCGCCAACGCCGTTGCATACTCGTCGTTGGTGCTGTCTCCGCTCGATTCATCCCGGTTGTTCCACGACGCGCTTCTCAGTTCTTTCAGTTGCTCTACTGCTTCGTTGATGGTCATTTCGTTTCCTCCTCATCTGTCTCGTTGCCTCAGCTGTCTCGTCTGCACAAGTCTCCCCCAAGCGTCCGCCACCATCCCGTATGTAATCCACTCCGGGCACCACCGCCGCTGGTAGTCCAGCAGACCCTTGCAGCGGCGCTGGATGTATAGGCGGCATTTCGCGCATTTGGGGCAGGTGCTGGGGTAGTTAGCCATCGGCGTTGCCGCAGACCCTGGCGTTTTCGCAGACCCAGGCGTTGCCGTAGACCCTGGCGTCGCCGCAGACCAGGGCGTTGTCGGAGACCCTGGCGTTGTCGCAGACCCTGGCGTTGTCGGAGACCCAGGCGTTGCCGTAGACCCTGGCGTTGCCGTAGACCCTGGCGTTGTCGCAGACACAGGCGTTGCCGCAGACCCTGGCGTCGCCGCAGACCCTGGCGTCGTCGTAGACCCAGGCGTTGCCGTCTTGCGACAAATTGCGCTCACACTCTATGTAGCCGCCGACGTCGCCAGCACGGACATTCCCAAAGTCCCGTAGCGCACGGATGCGGTAAAGCGTGCGTCCGCACCACTCAATTGTCTGGTCTTGCAGCATCTCATACTTTTTACCATTCATTTCACATTCTCCCCTTCGGCTGCAGACACCGCGATAACGTCCCAGGTCGGATGCTCCTCTTTAGCCTTGGCGTACGCATCCGCCACGTCCTTTGCGCCGTACACCAGCGTTTTCTCCGCGCCGTTGGGCAGGCGCATGTTGACTGCTACTTTCATGCTGGTTCCTCCTTTTCCTGCTTTTCCGCTTCTTCCCTGGCCGCCGTCAGGCAGGCCAGGACAGCCCGAAACGTATCGGCTCCCAACTGCTCCATCACATGGGGCGGCATCTCTGCAATGTTTACCATGTTGTTTCCTCCTATCTACGCGCATTTTTTGCGTGTTGTTCAGCTCGCTTCTCTTTCCAACAAATCTCTGATAATAGGGATTACCTTTTCAAAGTACCGGAAGCTATACACTTCTTTGTTACCGTAGCGAGATTTGTCTTTAAACCACTGGCCGTACTGCTCCGTTTTCAAACCGTGCCGGTTGGTCAACAGGCCGACCTTGTTCGCCGAGATACCAAACATCTGCCCGATCTCGGTGGCCGAGTAGGTCTTTTCCTCCAGCTTAGGCAAAGGAAGAAGGAACTCTCCGGTCAGCTCCTTGGTCGCATGGGCATTGAGCACCTGCTCATAGGTAGAGCCTTTATACTGCTTAGCCAGCTGGGTCAAGATGCGGGCAGACTGCACACGAGCGTTACGCCGTCTGGTATCTGCCATCATTTGCTGATACTCGGTCATTGGCTTTGGCTTGAGCGTGTACCCGCCCGTCTTACGGATGGACGGGATGACCTCGCTGATGACCCAGCGCTTGAACTCCTTCGCCCCAGGCAGCTTGCTAGAGAGGATGAGGCTGTACAGGCCGGACTCGTTGACCGCGGTTACATTCCGGTTTTGGCTACCGTCGTGAAACGCGACGGTAGCTTTATCATCTTCGTCTACGTGCTTCGACAGCGCGTCCCGGGTGTTGCTATACCCCAGCGCCTCAGCCACGTCTTTACCAACGAACCACGGTTCGCCGTCGACCTCAACGGTTCTCACCTGACCAAAGGTCGGGTTCTCAAATACTTTCAGTTCACTTGTCATTTAGGTTCCTCCTTTTAGTTTTCATTGTCATTTCCCTTAAAAAGGTAAATCGCCAAAAGGGCGATTAACCAGAAAAGGTTCATCCGTCTCACCTCCTCTCTCAGCTTGCTCCTTCGACGTCCCTGTGATAAGATACATTCGAAAGGAGTGATACCATGAAGTTAAATCCTGACTGCATCAGAGACATTTTGCTCTCTGTTGAAGATGCCTGTGACTATAGCCGGACAATGCAGTATCAGAAAGATACCGCTATTCATCGACTGCAAAAGTACAGCCATGACGAAATCATTTACCATATCAAGCAGTGCAAACTTTCTGGACTTATTTTAGGTGTACATGATTACGACTCCGGAGCCAATATAATGATTTCCGACCTTTCTCCTGCTGGCCATGCATTTTTGGCGAATGTCCGAAAGGATACGATTTGGAATAGCACCAAATCAATTGCGGCCAAAATCGGTTCTAAATCGCTGGACGCCCTGATTCAGATTTCATCCAACGTAATCAGTGATCTAATCAAGGCTCAGTTCGGCTCACCTCTCAACCCTTCCTCGCCTAACATGTAAGATCTTCTTCCACACAAAAACAGTAGCTGACTTCATCTCTTCATCGGATGGGGTCAGTTCTCTTTTTGCCAGGATGTACGCCAGCGAATGGGCCCGGACATAATAGTCCAGCCATTTCAGGGCGCAGACCGCCGTGGTAATCGCCAATAGAATCGTCATGCTCCTCACCTCCTCTTCGTTTTGGCTCGCGATTCTGCTTTAAGTAGAGTTCTGGCTAAAAAAAAGATTCTCCAGTGGGATGCCAGTAATTTTGCTGATTTTCTTGACCTCAGCGATAGTCGCCGTATCTGGATGTTTTTCGATATTCAGGTACTTATTCCGGCAGATTCCCAGCAGTTTAGCCATTTCTGCTTGAGTTTTATCGCTGTGCAGTCTGGCTTGTTTGAGAGTAAATTGCATCGTATCACCTCCCTTGTGCTATCATAATACTCTACTCAAAGTAAATTGTCAAGAACTTTTAGCAGATTTTTTTGTGATGCTTGTTGACATCTATCTACTGAAAGTTTATACTGAGCGCAAGGAGGCGATGATATGCCGATAAGCGAGAATATTAAAACCCTGCGTAGACGATATGGACTGACCCAACAAGAACTGGGAGAAATCGCAGGGGTATCCGGAAAAGCCGTGTCCACATGGGAATTGGGCGTTAAAGAGCCTAGGATGGGCGCTATCCAGCGAATCGCCGACCATTTTGGCATCTCCAAAAGCAGTATCATCGAAGATGGTGGGATGGAGTTGCCCACATATGTCCAATCTGCTGACACCCCCACACCTCCTGAATACCGCTACGACAACATCTTCCCCATCACGACCAAGCGTGTGCCCTTTCTGGGCAGTATCGCCTGCGGCGAACCCGTTTTTGCGAACGAGGAACACGAGCTATATGTAGAGGTCGGCACCAATGTCCACGCTGATTTTTGCCTACAAGCTGCCGGTGACTCGATGATTGGGGCAAGGATACATGACGGCGACATCGTGTTCATCCGGAAGCAGGATATGGTGGACAACGGCGAAATCGCCGCCGTGATTATAGAGGACGAGGCAACCCTAAAACGTGTGAATTATTACCCTGACAAGAACCTGCTCATCCTACACGCCGAGAATCCCAGCTACAAAGACCTCATCTATACGGACGCTGAGCTTGACCAGATTGTCATACTGGGCAAGGCGGTGGCGTTTCAGAGTGATGTGAGGTAATGTAGCATGCGGGTAAAAAATGAGCTGTTTCCAAAATGGAAACAGCTCAGCAATCGAGTGTGGGTTGAAATAAAAAATCAACCAACCCGAAACATCGGTTGAAACATTTCCCCGTATCGTGTAATATGTCATTAGATACCGCAATTTGACGAAATGCGGTAAATTTAACATGAGAAGGAGATAATCAAAATGAAAGTCGCAAAATTGGTGTCCGGGATTCTTTCTATTGTCCTGGCTCTGTTGGTGATGTTCCAGTCTTGTGCCGCTGGCATCGGCAATGCCTTGGAGGAAAACGGCGAAGTCGGCGGCACTGGCGGCCTGCTGGTCGCTATCTGCCTGATCGTTGCCGGTATCGTAGGCATGGCCACTCGAAACAGCGAAGGGAAGGGCGCTTCCATTGTCACCGCTGTCTTCTACGGCCTGGGTGCTCTTGTGGGTTATGTGACCGCGGGATCTTATGCCGACCTCAGCATCTGGGCAACCGTATGCCTGATTTTTGCTGTGGTTTACATCATCGCCGCCATCAAGGCCAAAAAGCCTGTGAAGGAACCTGATAACACTACGGCAGAATAATCAACTCAAACCTCTCACGCAAACCGCCTACCATCTTACGCATATCAAGGTGGTAGGCGGCGTAAATAAAAAACCGCCCTGGTGCTGGAACACCAGGGCGGTTCAAAGGGTAGTACATTTGTCACCAGATACTACCCTTTTATTTTAGCATAAATTTTGGCGAAATGAAAGGAAAAATCATGGCGAAGCGAAAAAAGAAGTCCATAGACAGCTCAGTTGGCGTATGCTATGCCCGATACAGCAGCCACCGGCAAAAGGATGTATCCATTGAACAGCAAGTGGCAGCCTGCCAGGCACACGCGGCCAAACGAGGAATCACGCTGATTGACTCCTACGAGGACAGAGCCGTGTCCGGCCGGAGTGACAAGCGTCCAGCCTTCCGCCGAATGATGACGGACGCCGAAAAGGGCGCATTTACCTATGTCATTGCCTGGAAAAGCAACCGGATCGGGCGTAACATGATGGAAGCTATGCTCAACGAGGCCAGGCTGTCCGAGCTGGGCGTCAAGGTGCTGTACGTGGAGGAGGATTTTGACGATACCGCCGCCGGTCAATTTTGCCTCCGAACCATGATGAATGTAAACCAGTTTTACAGCGACAACATGGCAGAGGACATCCGCCGAGGGATGCGGGACAACGCCCTTAATTGCAAAATCAATGGTCGTATTCCGTTTGGGTACAAGCGCGGAGAGGGCGGCAAATTTTGCATTGACGAGCCGAGGGCGGCAGTGGTGCGTGAGATTTACCGGCGTATCGCGTCCGGGGAGTCGTTTGCGTCGATTGCAGACGACCTGAACGCCAGGGGAATCCGCACGTCCAGGGGACGGCAATGGACACGCACCAGCTTTTGTCGGCTGGTGAGCAACGAGAAATATCGCGGGTTGTATCTCTATGAGGACATCCGCATAGAGGAAGGGGTGCCACGGATCGTGAGCAACGAGTTATTTGACCAGGTGCAGCACGCGCTAAAAACGAAAAAGAATCCGCGCGGTGGGAAGCGGAACTCCGCCTGCACCTACCTGCTGACAGGCCGCCTATTTTGCGGCTACTGCAAGAGCCCGATGATTGGTGTCTGTGGGACAGGCCGCAACGGGATGCACTACTACTATGCCTGCAAGCAGCACCGCAACGAGCACACTTGCGCCGCTAAGTCCGTCCGCAAGTACGAGCTGGAGCAGGCCGTTGCCCAGGCTATCAAGACCTATGTCCTGGTGCCGGAGGTGATTGATGCAATCGCAGACAGTGCCGTGGCCTACGCCAAAAAATTGGAGGCGGAGTCGCCGGTCGCTGTTCTGGAAGACCAGCTGTCCAATGTGCAGGCATCCATCAAAAATTTGCTCCGCGCCATTGAGTCCGGCATCCTCACGGAGACGACAAAAAGCCGCCTGCTGGAGCTGGAGGCGGAGCAGGCGGAGCTGACCAGACAGATCAGGGTTGCCCAGTCAACGCTGGTCAAGGTAGATAAGCCCGCCGTGGTAGCCTGGCTGGATAGTCTCCGGCGCGGGGAGGTCGAGGACGAAAAGTACATTGAGACACTCATCAACACCTTTGTCGCCGCCGTATACGTCTACGACAACGAGCTGAAGATCATCTTCACCCATTCCGGCGGTAGCGCAACTGTTCCGCCGGAGGCAATAAAAAATGCCGACACCGCAAACCTGGATGACTCTTATCCGGTTCGCTTGTGTCGGCAATGGTGGACGTTTGCGGAGCCTGGGCGAACCGCTATATACATGGCGTTCGGCCTCTTCATTTTGCTCTGCCCCTACCCCAGTAGGCAGGGATAGGCCGTTTTTGCCTATCCGTTCACAAAAAGTTTACAACTAGGTTGCAACAAAGGGTGAGGGCGTCAGCAACCACCCGCTCTGCACCAACATATTACTGGCGCGGAGCAGGCCAGGTCCTAAATCAAATTTTTGCGCGTACCAAGTAATAGATGGGTTTGGTGCGGTCGTAATAAGGCGCAACCGGCCCCACATTGGTATAGCGACCGTCCTTGCAATTTGCGCTGAACGGCCCACCCGCGTCATACCACTTACCGCTGCCTGCGTAGATTGCCAGGTTGCTATCCCACACGCACACGTCGCCAGGGCGCAGGTCGTCCAGCTTGTCCCAGGTCTTGCCCTTTGCCTGGATGACCTGGCAACCCAGCAGGTTGCCGGTGCCAGTGACCTTGCCCCCGTCGTGGCTGATACGTTTGCCTTCCGTCAGCAGTCCCACGTCCTGCAAGACCCAGGATACAAAGTGGGAGCAGCTAGAGCCAGGCTTGCTCAACGCCTTGGTGGCCGCCCAGGTGCCCTTTGCTTTGTATGTGGTGTCCTTATAGTGCCACTTGTGCTTGACCATGTAAGCACCGATTTCCGCCGCCCTGGCCAGGATTGCATCCCGGATGAGCGCCGCCTTGGTTTTTGCGCCTACGATGCCATCCACGGTCAAACCGGCGCGATACTGGTAACCCCGCACAGCGCTGTCCGTCTGGACGCCCCAGATGCCGTCCTCGGTAAGCTGCCAGCCCAAGAGGTTCAGCCGGTGTTGGAGCAGCTTGACGTCATCGCCCCTGTCACCCTTGCGAAGCAGGTCGGTGTTGCCGGTCTGGGGCTGCGCAAAATACCCGTGATTGCAGTCCACGTTGCCCCTGATGCCCGACACTCTGCCTTTGCTGGTGTACTGCCACGCCCAGACCTTTCCGGTGTAGTGGAGTCTGGAGCCGTATTCAGCCAGCCACAGAGGGTAGGTAGTCAGGCGATTTGCTTGGAGCTTGGTCGTGATAAAGTTGGTGGAGCTGTACAGGCCGACTTTGCGACCAGCCGCCTTGACGGTCTCCAAAAACTTCAACACGATGTCCGTCCGTGTCTTGTTGCTCAAGGCCAGGATGGACTTCTCATATTCCTGGTCAAAGAAGACCGGCAGCTCGAAGGTCTTGCCCTCCAGCACCTTGAGGCAAGTTTTTGCCTCCTGCTCGCCACGCTCCACACTATTAGCATAGCTGTACCAGTACGCCCCCACCTTGATACCGGCAGCTTTCGCACCGGCGTAATTGCGCTCAAACTGCTTGTCCTTCTGGCTCAGCTCCCGACCGTAGCCAGCCCGGATGACCGCAAACTGCACCCCATCCTTGGCCACCTTCGCCCAGTCAATGACGCCCTGATGTTCAGATACGTCGATGCCTTTCAGTGTCATAATTTCTACCTCCAATTAAGCCGTCTGCTGACCAATCTTAGATTTCAGCACTCGGAACTCAATCACGTTGTTGCCGTCAATGGCTTTCGTGAGCGTCATTTTCGCCCCTGTGCCCGTCCCGCTGATGGAGTAGTCTGTACCCTCCACCAATGCAATGCCGTTCAGGTTCGCAATCAGGATGTCTGTGGTGGGCACATACTGGCTGATACCAATACTAACCTGAGTGGCGCTGGTGGTGACGCTGACAGTGTTCCGGTACTCCTGGATGTAGGTATTCACCTGCAACTGTCCAGTCAGGGTGGAAAACCATGCGTCAAACGCCGCTTCCTGCTGCGTCTGCCACGCCTGCATTTGGGCGTAAAACTCCGCATAGGCCGTCTGCCACTGGAGGAAGAGCTGGCTGGTATCCACCTGCTGCACCAGGCCAGTCACCCAACCACAAACGGTATTGTCCGGTCTGGTATCGGTAATGGCACTCTGGGTGATGGTCGTGACGCCCTTCCCTACATACACATACGCAAGGCAATACTCCATGATCGCACTGGTCCGGGTCATAGCCGGTTTGGTGGGGGCAGTCGCGTTTGCGCCGTCCACGGCCACGATGCTGATATTCCGATTGGTGTAATCCAGCCGCATGACAATGGCCGTATACCGGTTCAAGGTCACGTGCGCAGCGTTTAGGACGATGTCCAGGACAGCGTCATTGTCCAACCACTGGCAGTTGTCGCCCAGGATTGCCCGGCCGGTCTGCACCTGCACCGTCATGCCGGTCCCCGCTCTGACCTGCAATCCGCCGCCGACAGATTCGTAGACGCCGGGAGATACCAGGCCATTGAAATACCGGGACATCTGTTCCGCGTTGTATACCCTGTCATATGTGCCATCTGTCTGCTTTACGGCGTTAAAAAATCCATATTCAAGCGCCATCTATCATACCTCCCATGTGCTGAATGTGGGGATGATGCTCCTGCCGGTGTCGTCATCCGCGTCGATGATCTCCACAATCCTGGGGCTGGCTTCAATCCCGTATTCGTTGATGACCGCTACCACATCTCCCAGGAAATAATCCTTGCCTAGGATATAGTTGGAGCTGACCTCAATTTCCCCCTCAAAGCGCTCCGTTGCGCCCAGCTCGGAGAGCTTTTCTGCGCCCTTTTCGGACAGCATCGCCTTGTATTGCTCATCGGCAATCTCGCCTTCGTTGCTGCTGATGTCCCGCGCGTCCACATAGACCTCGTAGCGCTGTAGTCCGCTATAAGCCCCGACCACCTCACGGCGGCGGTCGATGCCCTCCCCTTCCCCGGCGACAAGTGCTGTATTCTTGTATTTTGCCTTGCTGCGAGCATAATCACTCCTGATAAGGTTGTCGTATTCTGGGCTGAACACGACATAGGGGTTGGTCGTCTGGTCGTAGGAGCGGTCTGTGCCCTTGTATAGCTCAAACACGAAGGCGTGCCCCCGAACCCACACATCCCAGCCCATCTCACAGGGCGTGCAGACCTCTTGCAGAAAGGCGGCGATCTCGTCCCCGGTGGCCTGGATCTCAATCCGGTCTGTAAATCCCTTGCTCTCGCCAAGGGTGAAATTGCTGATCGCCCGTTCGCTCACGGCCGGGGCAATGACGTTCTCTGTCAGAATCTTGCGGATGCCCAGCTCCAGCTTGCCGTTGATGCTGGTTTGATTCCAGATGATGCGGCGGGACAGGATGGATTTCAGGCAACGCCCCGTGACCGTCAGGGAATTGCCGTCTTCCACGTCCGTCTTAGGGTTGACTGTCTCAATGACCATCACATTCCTGTAGGTGTCGCCGTCAATGTCATCCGCTCGGCACAGATAGTAGTCCTCTTGCAGCAGTGAGATCATGGCGTCGGTGGCTGGCAGATACAGTTCAAAATCACCAGGCGCGTAATATCGAGTCGTCCAGATGAGTGAGGTGTACGAATCTACGATGCCCACCATATCAAAGGCTGTGTCAAATACGTAAATATCCACGGTTACACCCCCTCATACTTGTCGGTATGCTGGAAGGTGACGGTCAGATTGGTGGTCAGGTCATCCGCTACCGTGTAAGTGAATGTGTTCTCGCCGCTGGCAATCTGGAACCACGAAGAACCCCGGACCAGCCGGTTGATGATGTTGGTTATCACGCCGCCCCGATTCAGCAGAATGGATTTCTGCCCCTTGTTGGTGTTGATGGTGACGGTATCCCCGTCCTGCATGGTCAGGGTCAGCCCCAGCGACTCTCTGGTATCCACGTTGTACAGCACCGGATTGGACACAGGGCCGTTGGCGTGGAGAGTGATCAGTACGCCGCTCTCCACGTCACCACCGTTGATGATAACCTTGCTGACATTGGTCTCCTGCTCGGCGAATGGGATGCCCGCATCTGGCGCTGCAAAAGGGAAGTGAAACAGAGGCGTCACACTCCGGAAATCGACCGTCCGCTCCGTCGGGGCCTGGAAGAACGGGTCAGGGCAGATGACGCTGATTTGCGCCATCTGCCGGTTGTCGAACAGGGAGACTTCAAAGGTCTCTACGTACCCTTCAATAAAGACGTCCCTGGACGCGTTCTTGTAATACAGCTTGCACGGCTTCTTCGGCTTGAAATACTGGTAGAGCTTGAGCCGGTTCCGCTCGATCTCGTTCTCGATGACGATGGTGAGCACAAGATTCCGCTCGCCCATCCGGCTGCTATTGAAGCGGGAGCCGTCAAAGGACGCCACGACCGCCGTGTTGATGGTCGCCTTGGGCGGATTCAGCCCCTCCACATTGGTGACTGTATAGTCGTTGCTGTGAGTCAGTTCCAGCTGGTCTCCCCGCTCGTTCTCTACTTTCAGCGTGTACATAGTCAGACCCCCTTCGCGAACGCCAGCTGATTTTTAGTCTGGCGGTAGATGTCCAGGCGGGAGAGCGCTTTCGGGCTGGTATTGTACTGATAGAACGTCTGGACAACTCCACCCCGTGTGGCCTGGGTTCCGCCGCCAGCGGAATGGGCGCTGATGGGACTTCCCCCCGCAATGCCGCCAGATTCCGCCAGCAGGCTATTGCTGAGTTTGCGCATGGCCTTCTGCGCCACTTTGGCGTTCCTCTCAATGCCTTCTGCGATGCCCGGCGGCAGCCATTTGCCCACCTGGTCTCGCATGACTTTGGACGGAGAGTTGATCCCAAAGGCTTTTTTGAAGCCTTTGATGATACCGTTGCCGAACCCCATGATCTTATCCTTGAGCCACCCAGCGGCACCGCTGATGCCGTTCCACAAGCCATGTACAATGTCGCTGCCGATAGATAGAAGTTTCCCGGGCAATCTCTTGATGCCGTTCACCACGGCGTCAAACATATTCTTCGCGCCCTCTTTGCCCTTCTTCCCCATATTCGACGCCCAAGACGTCAGGTTGGAGATGACGTTGGACAGGAAAGACGCCACTCTGCCGGGCAACTGTTTGAAGAAGTTGATGACATTGTTCAGGAAGTTCCGGCCAGTCTCGATTGCCTTGTTCTTCATGTTGATCGCCCAAGCCGCTACGCTGGTGATGACATTTTGGAGGAACGCCGAAATCCTGCCAGGCAGCTGCTTGAAGAAGTTGACCACGTTCGTGAGAAAGTTCTTCCCGGTCTCCACTGCCTTTTGTTTCATGCTGACCGCCCAGTTAGAGACGTTGGAAATGACGTTCTGCAAAAATGTGAGGATATTCCCCGGCAGTTCCCTAAAGAAGGCAACGACATTCTCTAAGAAGGTCTTGCCGATCTCAACTGCCTTCGTCCAGAGGTCTACGCCCCATCGGGCGACGGTGCCGATCGCAAAGCCCAAAGCGAAGCCGATATTTTCGGGCAGGTTCTGGAAGAACGTGATGACGCCATTTAGGAAGTTCTGCCCGGTCTCTACGGCCTTATCGCGCATATTGATCGCCCACTCACCGATACTGGTCAGCACGTTGCCGATGAACTCACCAATACGCCCCGGGAGTTGCTGGAACCACTCGACCACACCGGAAACAAAGCCGCCCACGGCCTCTTTTGCGCTATTGAACGCACCCGGGATGGTAACCGTAAAGAAGTTCACAATGCCGTTCCACACAGCAGAAAAAGCACCGCTGACCGTCTCCCACAACCCTATCCAGAAGTTGCGGAACGCTTCGGACTTGTTCCACAAAGTCACAAATGCGGCTACCAAACCAGCAATCGCCGCAACAATTAAGCCGATAGGGTTCAAGCTCATCACCGCATTTAGGGCGAGCTGCGCCACCTCCATCAATTTCAGCGCCGCCGCACCACTCTTGATTGCCGTGATAAACGCCTGAATTTTCCCGACAACGAAATAGGTCGCCATTGCCGTGCCGATGCCAGCAATCAGCGGACTCCACTCTTTGAGCTTTGCGGCCACCTCAGAAATAGCCTCTTTGATCGCTGGGATTTGCTCCACAAACGCTTTCGCGAAGTTCGCCACGGCAGGCGTCACCTGATCGACCAGCGGTTGCAGGAATTCAGACTGCAACGCTCTGCCGATGGACGCGATGGAGCTGCCAACATCGGCGTATTTCACGTTGTTGAGCTGCTCCATCGCGTCAGTGGTGGTAACAGCTTTGCCGGAGACGTCCGTGAGTGCCTTAACACCTTCCACGCCAAGGTCTTCCCACATGGTGCCGAACAGGTCTACCCCGGCTTGGTTCTGTTTGACTTGGTCGTCCATGGAAAATAGAGACTTTAGGACTTTCTGCGTTGCCTCCTGGGCAGTATCGCCACCGGCAGCGAAGTCTTTCCGCATCTGGTCGGCGTTCAACCCCAGTATCTGGAACCCTTCATCTGTGCTTTTAGCGGTATCCTTCGTACGGATACCAAATTCCTTCATGGCGTCGCCCAGCTTGTCCACGGAGAACGTGCCCGACGCAGAACCGTTAATAAGGGAATTATAGAACTCATCAGCAGTATAGCCCTGCTGTTTGTAATGTACGGAATACTCGTTGATGGTATCCAGCAGGTCACCATTCTTATCCAAGCCATTCTGGGCACCCTTGACCACCAGGTTGAACGCCTGGTCGGACGTGATGCCGAACTGCTGCATGAGCATATTGACTGCCCGCATAGACTCGTTCAGATCGAACCCGAAGGTGTCCCGCAAGGCAATGCCGTTCTCCGTCATTTTCTCCAGCTTGGACGGGTCTATTTCGCCGGTCTGCTGCTTCACCTGAGCCATCGCCTCGGCCACGTCCTGCATGGACTCGCCAAAATTTTTGGAGTAGACACGCTCGATGGAGTCAGAGAACTTCTCCATCTCCTTTGCGCTTGCCCCAGTCTGGGCCTGGAAGTCGGCGTTCGCCTCGGAGGATGCTGTTGCCAGGTCCTTGAATGCGTCCACGGCAGCTTTGATCCCGTTCGACACCAGCTCTGCAAGTGCGCCCTTCATGACGGTAAAGCCGCCGCTCGCATCCTCGGCGGCGTCGCCCACATCGTTCAGACTCTGGTCGAACTTATCCGCCGCACCCTCGGCGTCGCTCAGCTTGGATTTATTTTCCGCCAGGTCACTAGACAGGGCGGTGATTTCCTTCGCCAATGTTCTGGCTTCTTTGGAAGTTTCGCCCTGCTCCAGGACAACCTGAGCGTACTGCGCCTTGAGTTTGGAAAGTGCCGCCTCCTGTCCACCGATAACGGTTTTCAGACTTTGGAGAGCGCTTTCTTCCTCCGTTGCGCTTTTCGCCGCGTCTCGTTCGGCGTCCTGCATTTCTGCCAGGCGGGTGGAATAGTGTTGGATTTGTGCGCCAGTCTTGCCGATCTCACCTTTCAAGTTGTTGATACGGATATACAGGTCTTGCGCACCTTTGGAGTTTTCACCCTCCGCCTTTACCACCTTGTCATATTCAGCGGTCAGGATTTCCAACTTTGCCTTTTGCAAGTCTTGGACAGTATTCAGCTCTTTAAGTTTTGCACTCAGACCGTCGGCAGAATCAGACCACTTGCCCATCCCACCGGCGGCGGCCTTAAACTCAGAGTTCGCCACCCGCATAAGCTGGTTAGCCTGCTGGATACCCTTTTTTAGGTCGGTAATGTCAATACTAAATTTGGAAGTAAATTCCTCGGCCATAACCTCACCACCTTAAAACCAATCGTCACCGGCAGGCCGTCTAATGATTTTGCCCTTTTTGGTATTTTGTACATTTTTACGCTGTCTTTCAGCATAGTCATTTAGGCGCTTGACAAGTAAAAACACTTCCCGTATCGGCAGACGTCTAACCGCCGTGGGGGTGTATGCCGGAAACCTCTCGCAGAGGGAAACTGTAATATCAAAAAGGACACAATAAAGAGGTGGGGGGTCATCCCCCCCGTTTAGTTTTTTGAGTTACTAGCTCCGCTCATATTCACAAAGCCATATTTCAGGACGTTTACCAGGATAGCAACTACATCCTTCATCTTCACCCGTTTCAGCTCATCGTCGGTAACTTCCGGAAAAATCTCCTTCAGCAAAGACCGGACGGAGCTGATGCCGCCCTTGAGCAGCGCGGCGACCGCACCGACAAAATCGGCGTCCGTCTTGCCGCCGGTCAGACTGTCCACGTCGATGAGGTTGACCAAGTCTTCCACCGTGCCGAACAGGATGTCATATTCATCTGCGGTGTAGACCTTTTCCACTTCACGCCCTCTATAGATGTTCAAATTCAGCTGCATACAGCAATCCTCCTGATGTAATTTGAGCTACGCATCAGCCCGCAGACTTTGCGGTCAGGGTGTCCGGCGTGGTGACAGTGTCGAAGAAGGTGGACACGTTGGCCTTGTCCGCTTCCAGATCAACGTTCATTGCCTTCGCCCGCTTGCCGGTCTTAGTAAACTTGTGGGTGGTAGAAATGCCAGTGTAAGTGATCTCCTGCCCGTTTGCGTCGGTGCCGTCATCCTCGGTCGCATGAGTGGAATCAGGAATAGAGAACTGGCCCTTGTAACGCCACACATAGACTTCTTTGCCGTTGGTCTTCTTCGCTTTGTAACCCAGGGCGAAATACTTAGTCTCCCGTTCGCCCTCGATGAGGACGCCCAGATTGCTGTCATACTGCTGACCGGTGATCTCCGCCAGGACGTCCAGCGGGATCGCGGAGACAGTGCAGGTCACCTCATCGGAGCCGGTAGAGCTGACCACGACGGCAGGCACATTGTCATAGTAGTGCGGCTCGGAGCTGGTCTCCGTTGTCCGACCGATCTCCGCCACGCCAGCCAGCTGCTTGACCTCGCCTGTGGTATAGTTTTTGTCGTCATCGGCGGTAACTTCTGCATAAACCAGACCTTCTACGCCACGGTATTCAAAAATATCAGCCATAATATACCTCCTAGTTGATCTCTAAGAATAAAACATTGATACCCCTGCCGGTGTGGGTCGGCTCATCGGTCTCCGCGTCAAAGCCTTTCCCCGGCACGATGAAGCGTTTTGCTTTTAGTGCGTTTATCGCATTTTCCAGCACTCGAAATGTGTTGGCAGGGTCGATGGAATAGAAAAATACGTTAAAATCCCACACATAGGAACGAACCTGATTGTCGTAATGGGAGCCATCCGTTGTCTCCACATTCCAGTACGTGAAGAAGTGGTCCGGATACGGCTCCTCCTCTGTAAAGGAGCCTTGCCGGTAGACGGGATACCCCAGGCTCTCCAGCGTAGAAATCAGCAGGTCTACCACCATATCAACCACCCTTCATCCGGCGCCCGATTTCTTCCGTCAAAGCGTCAGACACTTCCTTCATCAATCCGGCACAGTATTTCTTCCTCGCGTAAATCGTCTCCAACTTGTGATCCGGCTTCATCCTGGGCGTCCCCGTAATCAGGAACCCGCCCGCGCCCGGCTTGGCATAGTCAAAACCGATCGGCAGGGAGCCGATGTTTCCTGTCCAGGACACCTTGGGGTTCCGGATGATGGATTTCTCCGTATCGCCCTGCGAGTATTTGCCTCCGGCGGGGAGGTTGCTGGCTCGCACTGCCTCCAGCGTGTCCTCCCCTACCGTCTCTCCAATCTGTTCCAGCTGATCGGTGAAGAACGCTTGTAGGTCACCGCCCAACCCGTCAAATCTTGCGGCAAGGTCTTCAAAGCCTTTGGTATCGAACCCGAACTTGATGCGTCTGCCCATTATGCCTGCCCCTTTACTCGCTGCACCTTGAATTTGCAGAACTGATTCCGCATATTGATGTTTTCCGGTTCGCCCAGCACCTCATATACAGCGCCGGTGGTCAAAACTTTAATGCGGCAATCACTGCCCAGATCCGGGTGGAACCAGGTCTCTACGTTGGCAGTGTCGATCACGGCATACACATCGTTGTCATTCCGCTCCGTCCCGCCGTAGGTCTTGAAACTGCAATCCAATCGGACGCCCGTCTCCGGGAAAACCTTCACCCGGACGCCCTTGACCGTCTTGTAAGTAGGAATCAACAGCTCGATTGGCGTCGCATACGGAAACGCCGGTTTAAATCCTGCCATCGTCGCACACCTCCTCAGTCCTGTGCCTGATACGCCAGCTGAGCGGCGCGCTGGAAGAAATACTCCGAAAAGCCAGCGTCGCCGCTCCCATAATTCCAGAGGTCAGAGACCCCACGGGCAACGATGCCGGGCGTAATGTCCGCATTGTCAACGCCTGAATCCACCAAAAACGCCGTGACTTCTTCGATATACCCGTTGATGGTCGCATCCTGATAATCGCCCTGGATGCCCAGTAAGGCTTTCACACGTTCTAGCATCGTCACCCGCCTCCTTCCTCATCAGCCGCCGCTTGTAGGATAATGGTCCGCCATGAACTGGAGGACCTCTGCGATGGTGTCGCCGGTGACAGCGTCTGCGCTGGCTGCGCAACCCAGCTTGACCGCCAGGTTCTTGAGCGCGATTACGGTGTTGCCCATGATAATCCTCCTTACTTCTTCAGGATGAACACGCCGTTGACGTCCAGGAGCTTGCCATCCATGATGCACAGACCCTTGTTGACGTAGCGGTTCTTGTCATCGTCAAACCAGCGCTTGAAGCCGATCTGCAGGTTGGAGTTAATAGCGTAGTCGGTGGGTTTGAGGTAGATCGCCCAGGCGTCCCCAGTGGAAGCGGTGTCAAAATCCTTGAGGATGTCCGGTTCCACCAGGATGACCTCACGACCGCCGAAGCGGCAGGTCAGATTGCCGTTGGTCGGGTCGTAGGTCTCCACATACAGGGGACGGTTGTTGTCATCCTTCATGGTCATGATGTAGCTCTCCCAGGTCGCGGGCGTCATCACGAAGAGACCCTCACCGCGATAGGCCAGGGGAATCTTGGCGAACAGCTTGGTTCTCCACTTCGTCCAGTCTGCCAGCTCGGCAGCGGTAAAGGTGATCTTGTGCGCGGCCGCCACTCTGGTGTCGGTCAGAATACCGGTAGGCTGGCCGGAGCCGGTGCCGTTGATGATGATGCGGTCAAATTCCTTCACGAAGGCTTCCGCCAGCAGTCTGGCAATTTCGGATTCCAGAATGTCCAGGGTGACCACCTGGGAGAGCAGAGACTGTGCAATTCTCGCTTCGCAGATGTGATAGCCGAAGGACACAGAGGTCTTCAGTTCCGGTGCCTTCTGGGTGTCAGATACGGTGGTCTCGGTGATCCAGCTCACAGTGGGGACCAGGGATTCAATGGGAAATTCCACGCCGCCCTTGACGTTCAGTTTCCGCACCCGGTTATACAGGTTGCCATAGACCTTCAGGTCCTTGATGAACTCCTGCATGATGGTGTTGGGGATGATCTTGCCAACATCGGTAGTAATCAGAGTAGCATCCGCACGGGATTCCAGAGCGGCGAACTGGGACTCGTCACCGGTTCTCACATAGGCGGCAAAGGCGTTCCGGTATTCCATGGTGTCCAGGATGCTGCCGGCACGCTGGGCAGGCGCACGATGCTGGCCATAGGCTGCCAGCGGGTTGCCGCCTCTGAACTCTGCACCAGCGGGAGCCCGTTCCCGTTCATCGGGTGCGGGAGCGGGTTCTTTTTCCTCGCCCTTATCTTCCTCAGCGGCGTCCAGCTGTTCCTTCGCGTCGGACAGCTCATCCAGGACGGCCTGGAGAGTCTCGCCCAGGGAACGCACTTCATCAGCAGTGTCTGCCTGTTTGATTAGCTTGCGCAGCTCCGCCGCACGGGCTTCCTTGGCTGCGATAACCTTCTTCAAATAGTCTTTGAACATCGGTAAACCTCCTAAATGTCATAGAGATAGTGTGCTTTTAATCTTTCCAACGCAAGGTCAGTGTCCACCGACCGTTCCCGCTTCTGCCTCGCAGTCTCCACCGCTTGACGGGCATTCTCCAACGCCGTCTTTCCACGGGCATTGATCTCAGTGCTGTCGTAGGCGGGGAATGTCACCGCGCTCACTTCCACCACTGTGCCAATCGCTTTGATATGTCTGGTGGGATAATCCGAATCCAAGTTCTCCCACTCTTCCTCTCGCACCGAAAACATGAAGGACATACCTGATACGTCCCCACGTTTCACGGCGCTATACAGATTCCGGGCGTCCGTATTGTTCTCTGTGTCCAAGTTCACCCGGATTTCCATGCCGTCCTTGTCCACGGATAACTGCATGGTGGAGTTTTTCGTATTCTTGCGGCTTCGGGCCAGGGGGATTTTACTGAAGTCGTGGTTCACCAGGAACCGCACATCGCGCAGGTCAGTCTCATCCAACGCTCCCTGCTCGATGACCTCAGCACAATAGCCCAGGTCAGTCACTTTGTCATAGACGATGGGACGACCTGTAATGATGCTTCCAGTATTATTCTCCTCCGCCCGAATATCAAAATGATACTGTCGCTGCTCTAGCGGCTTCTTATCCTTCATCCTGTCCACCTCCATTATCGTTGGACTGTTCACCTGTTTGATATTGCGCGGCCAAATTTACATTGACGTAGTTGAGGCTCATCATACGCACACCTTCCAATTCAGGCAACGGGCGCAAACCAAATGCAGTACGCTTTTCGTTTTCATACAGCGCCCCGCTGTCACCCAGCAGCCGAATCATTTCCAGCGTCTGGTCAACAGACATAAAAATTAAATCCTTGGGGTACAAGACAACCTTGTTCCCATAGGCCCGCTCCCGGTCGGTGAACAGCGTCCGGGTGAACGCCTGTCCGATGGAGATGATGAGCGGTTCCAGCGTCTTCTGATAAAACGCCTCATACTGGGCCTTGGTGTAGTCCCCAGTCAGGATGCAGAGGGGGACGCCGAATTGACGGAGAATTTTTGTGTCGATGAACTCCAGCGTCTTCTCATCCACCAGTTGGATTTCTTTCTTGATGGGGACGAATTCCGACTTCAAGTCCAAGGGCAGGAAACCGCTTTCCGACTTTTGCAGCTTTGTCTCCAGCTCCTTCAGCGCTGCTTCCGTCTTGCCCCCATCCAGCAGCGTGTTGAACCGCACAACGCCATTGATTGCAAAGCTGGATCGCATCCCCTTGGAGATGCCCGTCAGCAAATCCTTATTGAGCTGCAAGACCTCCAGCAACGCCCGGTGGTCAGGCTGTCCGTTCTCATCACCGCCCATGTACTCACTGACCGAGTAGTCGTAGCGGATGTGAATAATGTCGCTGTATCGGATGGTCGTTTCATAGTTGTTCGCAAACTTCAAGTTGACGTAGAGCGTGCCGCTGGCGTCCTGGATGAAGTCAACCTGCGTCGGTGCCAGCGGGTAGAGACCGGTATACTGCCGCCGCTCTGCGCCCTTCTCATCCTTCCAGACATAATAGGTGGGCAGTACAAAGCAGTTGTAGTTGAAAAATAATTGCCACACGATCTTCTCGAGAAAATCGCTGGTGGTCATGATCTCATTGGGCTTGTCCAAGATGGTTTGGATGTTCCCCCTGACTGCAATCTTGTCTGACCCGTTTTCCCGGATGTGCGTCGGTTTCAGCTTCTTCATCTCCTGGACGATGCAGCGTATCGCCTGCTGCACCACGTCGGAGGCATAGATGTTATCCCCGAACTGGGAGAAAATCGGAGTGAACCCGTTCAGCATATCCGCATACGTTGTATTCTGCGGCTTTTTCCGCCGCAGCTTATCCAGCCAGCTCAATCACATCACCTCTCTAGCAACTGCTTAAATTCTGTCCGATAGCGCCGGTACATCTCGTACAGGATGATGAGGGTCACAGCGCCGTCAATCCGCTTTTGCGGCTCCAGTTTGACCGCCATGCAGCGGCCTACGCTGTCCACGTCGATACCGGCATTTTTCAGGTTCCATTTGTCCACTGGGTTGTCGTTATAGTTGATGAGTTGGTGGGCAAAATCAGCCTCGCACAGCTTCATGGCATTACTCAACGTCTCCCGGTTCTGCAAGATCAGGATCAGGTCATCGTTGGCCTTCTGCCAGCCGTAAAACTCCATCTGGTTGAGCCAGTCTTTTGAGAAGCGCTGGTCATAACCGCACTTCCACAGCTTGATGTCATAGGACACATACAGCTGGTAGAACCAGTCCGCCACCAGGGCAAGGTCGATGTCATTGCCCTCTGATACGGTGATGTATCCGGCCTTCGCCCATTCTGCGTATTCGGCGCCAGCGTTCTTGTCGTCGGATTCCGTCAACTTCCGCTCCGGAATGAAATACATCGTGTAGATGTACTTTGTATTGTCACCAGGCTTCATTAGCAGGATTTTGGCGCAGGTCAAGTCGGTGGTCTCCGACATATCCACTGCCCCCAGGCAGATGCAGCCCCGGAAGTCTTCCAGGTCGTAGACGGCCTGATAGTCATAGTCCTCCAGGTTCAGCCACGCCTGTCCATCGTTCTGCTTGATGTTGAAATCCTTGGCCAGCACGAAGATTCTGTCCGCCTTGCTCGTCCTGGCCATGTCCACCTGTTCCTCTAAGTACTCCCACTTCTTGACGATGCCCAGGGTGGGATTGCTCTTCATCCACAGCCGGTTCTCCCGGTCACCCTGCCACACCTCCAGCTCGCTGTCCTGGGTGTAGAGCCACGGCAGCAGGCGTTCCCCTGCTATGCCGGTGTCCTCCCGGCGGATGACCGCACGGGCCTTTTTCAGCTCCTCATCCAGGTATCCGTCCACCACGAAACCTTCCGTCGTGATATTGATAAACTTCGGGTTATCTTTCAAGGACTGGGACTGCTCAACAGACTTGCCAATGACATTCTCTTTCATTTCGTGGGTCTCATCCACGATTGCAAAGTCGATGTTCCGTCCCTCTTTATTCTTTGTCCGGTCGGACATCTTGAACACTTTGGTATTGGTGACCCGGTTCAAAATGAAGCGCTGGTTCCGCTTGGTGTCCAGGTCGTTTGGGTCAATGAGCATCCGCATGGTGTCAATCGCGTCATAGACCAGGCTGGCCTGGGTGTCATCATTGGAGCTGCAACAAATATCTGCACCCTCGTTGCCGGTGACAAACTCGGACAACGCCAGCGCCGATGATGTTTCGCTCTTCGTATTCTTCCGGGCAATCAATAGGATGGTCTTTTTGAACCGGTCAAATCCGGTATCGGCCATTTTGAACGAGTAGAGCGCTTCAATCCACGCCTTCTGCCAGAGCATGAGGACCATGGGTTGATTGTAGAACGGCGACTTTGTCAGCCGCACGCAATGCTCCATGAAGTCCATGCGAAGATTGGCGGTATCGGTGTTGTAGAAATAGCGGTCGTTGTGGAAGTCCTCATACAAGTTCTCTAGCTCCTGCCAAAGCTCTTGCCCGATGATAATCTCCCCACTCTCAGCCCGTGCCCGGTATTCCAGCAGGCAGGAGTTATCGGGCGTCCAGATGGTCTTGGTCTGAATCAGCATCGTCCTTATTCTCCACGGCATACGCACGATTCGTTGTGTAGAAGCACACCGTCTGGCAAGATGCCCCCTTTTCGCAGCTTACATTTTTGACCGGGTCGCAGATATACCCCTCTCCCTTGGGAGGGGGTGGGATTACTGGTGGAGCTGTGGTTTCTATCCGGTTCAGAGTTGGTTGATTCTTCACCCAACTCCGCAACGGGCTTTCTTCCTCTGCTTCGATTTTGCCGGACAGCCGCGCCAGCGTCCGGATATTGGCGTTGTACTGCGCCATCAGAGAAACATACATCCGGCTGGCCGGTGTTGCTTTCTGAATCTCCGGGTTGTGCGGGTGAACCCGGAGGAACGGCAGCTTCCGCAGCTCCGTGAGCCGCTGCTCCAGGAACACCACCTCATCTACCATGGGTTCAATCATCGCCCCATTGTCCTTGCCGCCCAGATAGTTCAGCAGTTCTTCCCGCCGACTCATTCGTCTGCCTCGGGAATCCCCTTGATGATACTGGTCAGCACGCTCAAAATGCCAGCCAGGGCGGTCGTGTTGAGCACCAGCAGCCAGTCTACGCCGGTCAGCACGGAGGTCGTGCCGATGGTCGCAAGGGCGGTCTGAGCTACCGTGCGCAGAGCCCGCCAGCCCGCTGCCTTCCACCAATTTTTATTCTTCATGGCTATGCTCCTTTCTACGTTCCAAGTCGTCAATTCTGTGGTTGGCGACTTTCATTTTTTCTTCTAGGATGGGCACTCGGTCGGCAAACCCATTGTGATGCCGGACTTCACGGGTCAACTCCTCGATTTTGGTATCGGTGACAGCCTGGGCAATCTCCAACTGCTGTTGCACCTTTTTCCCGCTGCTCCTGCTGGTGATAATAACGCCGATCAAAGACAATCCGCCTGTAATCAGCGCGACAACAATGCTTTCCATACCTTCACCTCACGCAATAGGATAGGCCAATGCGAGCACATAGCTCCCCGCAGCACCATAGACCAGCTGCAGCCCGCCGCTGGGCGGGATTCGCCCACGCAACGTGCGGGCATAGCTTGCCCCCCACTGTGATGCGTCAAATGGCACCAGTTCGCCGTGCTGGGGCGCGGGCACTTTTGCGCTGCTTAGGACAGAGGTCCAACTACTAATGCTCGCAGATAGCGTGATACTGCCACTGACAAAGCATATTCCCGCTTTCTTTGTCACAGTAATGCTCCCGGCGGAGACGGCCCCTGTCGCGATATTGTAAGTGTTCACCGTGCAGGCGAGTACATCACTCTCCACCTCAACCGCAATCTCCTGCTTGTCGGCGGACGTCAGCACATAACTGTCACCTTTCGGGCCTTGCGGCCCTTGTGGACCGGTCGGACCCTGTGCGCCAGGCGCACCATCGGTGCCATTTATACCGTCAGCACCCGCAGGCCCTTGTACGCCCTGGGGTCCCTGTGGGCCAGTTTCACCCTGGGGTCCGGTATCGCCTTTCGGGCCTTTCACGTTGCCCAGTAATGTCTTTACGGTTGCCATCAATCCACCTCCATGACCACATACAGATTCCCACTTGTTGCGTCATACTCAAAAGTCGGCGTCGTGTCGCCGGTCGTGGAGTACACCCACAAGTCACCATTTGCGTCTACGGCTAGGGTGAAGAACCCATTGGTCGGAGCTGTAACGCCGCTCTCTCCCTGTTCACCCTTGTCCCCCTTCGGACCAGTTGCACCCCGAGGGCCGGTATCCCCCTGCGCACCAGTCGCACCTCTGTCGCCCTTGTCGCCTTTCAGACCTTGCGGCCCCTGGATACCTTGCGGGCCTTCTGCACCTTGCGCGCCAGTTGCACCAGTGTCACCTTTAGGGCCTCTAGCCCCAGTTGCCCCCTGAGGGATAGCAAACTGCAACACGACATCCTGTTCGTCCCCAGAGTTGTACACGTTCGCATCGCTGCCCGCCGGGAGCGTCGTCGTGCCGCCCACTTTCACACTCACTGTGGTGGCAGCGCTCCCGCCAGTTCCCGCTAGGCTCAAGACGTAGACATAAGCAGACGTCTGCTTCAAGATCAGGTTGCCGTCATCGCTGGCCACCTTTGACACCTGGAAGTACTCCCCCGTCTTCTCGTCATCCACCACCCGGAACTGCAAAATCCCAGACCCGACATAGTCGGCACTTGGAATTTCGTAGCTAAAATTGGTCTGATTGATGTCGATGGAGCTTCCTGCAATCTCCAATGTAGGATGCAGCGCCGTGTCAGCATGGATGTCCAGCACAACCTGGTTCGTGCCGTCGTTGAGATTGCTCATCAGATCGCACAAACCGCTCGCTGCATCGATATGTAGAATGTTTTTCACGTAAGCCCCCCATTTTTCCTGTTTTCAGTTTTTCTCTGAGATGTTCCAAATTTTCTGCGTTTTTCACAGATAAAATAACCTTTTTAGGCAATTCTGCGGGAAAGAGG
>CDYU01037868.1_pt1 | contig 25365 bp, 6 predicted proteins | sample 480701 | NCBI WGS metagenome assembly CDYU01 (sample SAMEA3182105, study PRJEB8094) | gut metagenome | biome: human; feature: gut; material: Stool; isolation source: human stools | place: Canada | collected 2013-02-26 | reverse complement strand
GGGCACGACTCAGAAAGATAGAGGACATGCTGGCCGCCATGAACGACTGCATCATAATCTAAAAGGTGCCACGGGTTAGGTCTCCGATAAAAGGAGACCTATATCGTGGTTCGTTGCTCAATTTCTGGTGCGTCCGTCCTGATTGTTATCGGTGTTCTTTTAGGTTTTTTCTTCCCGGATATCGGCGCATCCATGAAACCGCTCGGGGACGGTTTCATTAAGCTCATTAAAATGCTCATCGCTCCGGTGATTTTCTGCACTGTCGTCATTGGAATCGCGGGAATGGAAGACATGAAGAAAGTCGGGAAAGTCGGAGGTTTAGCCCTTCTTTACTTTGAAGCCGTCACAACGCTTGCCCTATTTGTCGGACTCTTTCTAGTAAATATACTGCAGCCGGGCGCCGGAATGCATGTTGACCCTGCAACATTAGATATGAATTCCGTCTCGATGTATGCAACAGCCGAAAAGCCTCAGTCGACTTTGGACTTTCTGTTTCATATCATTCCCTCCTCCGTTGTCGGGGCCTTTGCGCAGGGCGACATTCTCCAAGTCTTGTTCTTCTCGATCATTTTCGGCTTTGCCCTCCAGTTCTTGGGCGGCTCCCGTCACCCAGTCTACGAACTTATTAAAAAAGGATCCGACATCCTTTTCCTCATGATCAACTGGATCATGAAGGTCGCGCCAATCGGGGCTTTTGGTGCCATGGCATTTACAATCGGCAAATACGGCATACACTCTCTTCTACCGTTAGGGAAACTAATGCTGGTTTTTTATGCCACCTGCTTATTTTTTGTTTTGGGCATCCTCGGTGCGATTTGTCGCTTCAACGGTTTTTCAATTCTTCGCTATCTGGCCTATATTAAAGAGGAACTTCTCATCGTTCTCGGAACCTCGTCTTCCGAAGCTGTTCTTCCTCAAATGATTACCAAAATGCAAAAAGCCGGCGTCAGCCGTTCCGTCACTGGTCTTGTAATTCCGACCGGATATTCGTTCAATCTCGACGGAACAGCGATTTACCTTACGATGGCGGCGGTGTTTATTGCACAGGCCTGTGACATCCAAATGACCTTCACTCAGCAGGCGACGCTGTTAACGGTTCTCCTTTTAACTAGTAAAGGAGCGGCCGGCGTTTCAGGATCCGGATTTATCGTGTTAGCTGCAACTCTTTCTGCCGTCGGCGACATCCCCGTCGCCGGTTTAGCACTAATCCTCGGCGTGGACCGTTTCATGAGCGAAGCAAGGTCCATTACCAACATGATCGGCAACGGTATTGCCTGTGTTGTCGTCGGTCGATGGGTGGGAGAATTAAACAAAGAACAGTTAACCGATACGTTAAGTAAAAAAGGCAAAGACGTAAATCTCTTGGACGAGCTCGAAGACGAGATCGAATCAGAAATCGGAGATGTCCTTTCTCCTCAGCAGGCTTTGGCTCCGATATCTATCAAAGAATCAGCCGAACAAAGATAATTTTTCAAAAATTTGACAGTTAAAAAGCCTTGGAACCCACAAAAGGATCCAAGGCTTAATTAATGCCGTTATGGTTAACCGCAGTTAACAACCATTGATCTTCCGGATCAGGCCCTTAAACATTTCAAATCCGATCTCAAGAGCGGCCTCATCAGCATCGAAATCCGGCTGATGATGACCTGCCGTTCGATCGGCCCCGATCGCAAAATAAATACATTTTCCGAAAAGCTGCTGAATACGCTTAATTATGATCGAGGCATCTTCAGAGCCTCCAAAATCGGAGTGAGTCGTGACTGCTTTAACAAGGGGACATTGACTTGCAACCTCTTTGAGATATTCAACAAGCTCCGGGTCATTCTTGATGTCATATACCGTCCCAAGATCTTCAATAGAAAGTTGAACATCCAATGACTGAGCTGTTCCTTTGAGTATTTCTTGAGTTCTCTTCACTAGGTAGTCATTAACCTCTGTCGTTTCTCCTCTGAGATCAATCTCCATGTAAGCTTGATCCGGAATAATATTTCGGCCGCGTCCGCCTGAGAGCTTTCCAACATTGATCCGAGACGCTCCTTTACTGCTTCTTGAAATCCCCTGAAGGAGCATGAACGCCGAACAGGCTGCTGCAAGGGCGTTTTTCCCTGCTTCGGGCTCACTCGCACAGTGCGCAGCCCGACCTTTGAAATCAACATTGAACTTGGTTCCGCACAGGAAGCCATAAGGATCAATGACAACTTCACCTGTACGAGCCATCATTCCGACATGTGCGGCTGCAAAATAATCGGCCTCATCCAACAAGCCTGAAGCCGAAACCGCTCTGGCCCCGCGAGAACCTTCTTCCGCTGGCTGAAAAAGAAGAATAATCTTTCCTCGAAGTTTGGCTCGCTGTTCGGAAATCCATCTTGCAAGCACTAAACCGATTGCCGTATGAAAATCGTGTCCGCAGGCATGCATACAATTATCATGCCGCGAACGAAAACCCAGCAGATTCGGCAAATGCTGAGCGTCCTCCGTTTCCTGAATCGGAAGAGCATCTATATCAAAACGCAAAACGAACGTTGGTCCGGACTTATGAGTCTCAAAAGTCGCCATTACGCCGGTAAATTCGTCAAGAATGTGAATGAACTCTTTGGGAACGCCATTGTTTAAAGCACGTTTCGTACTGCTTTTGACCTCTTCTTCATCTCGATTCAAAACGAAAGCTTCGTTCAAGATCTCCTTGCCAAGTCGTAGCTTGAACGGCAAAGTCATCAACTGCTGATAGATGTACCAAGTCGTCTGGAACTCGGTCCAAGCTGTCTCAGGATAGGTGTGCAAGTTTCGTCGGTGTTGTTTGAGGAGTTGTGTTATTTGTGACATATTCAATAACCTTTCACACCGTGGAATCCTTTCTTTTCGAAGGTTCGCACGGTGTGAAACAGTGGTTCTTATGGAAGCATGCAGTGCTAACGATGTTCTCGAATCACTTCCGCCATTCGGGATAAAGCTGTCGCAACCGTCCGACGGTTTGGACCATAGGAGAAGCGAACCAAATGGCTATAAGGTTCTTTTGTCGGACGGTTGCGGTAAGGACGAACATCAAAGAAATGACCGGGCACAGTGATAACCTTTTTCTTAAGGCATTCATGGAAGAAGTAATCTGCATCCGTTAGTTTTCCCGGAAGGTTCTCAAGCGAGGCCCAAACATAAAAAGTGCCTAGAGGCTGCGGATCGGGGACTCTTATTCCAATGGATTGGAGTCCGTCAATCATGAGCCTGCGTTTAACTGCAAATTCTTTTCTTGTGGCAAGCAATTCAGCTTCTGCGTGTCCGGAAGAAAGCTCTTCAATTGCCGCTCTCTGAACGATCGTCGACGGACCGCCGTCAACAGCGCTGGCAGCTCTGTTAACCATTTCAATTAAGTATTTAGGTCCGACCATCCACGCAGCTCTCCAACCGGGATAGCGAAATCCTTTAGTCAGTCCGTCAAAGACAACTACAGGATCTTTATTAACATCTTCGATAAACGGCAGCACCGAAACCGGTTCTTTCGAGGGTGAACCATCCTCTTCATAGGCAAATGTCGCATAAAATTCATCACATCCGAGAAGACAATTTTCTTTACGGCAAATGTCCACATAGTTGGCTAAAGATCCTCCTTTTACTGATTGACCGGTAGGATTGCATGGATTTGAGAAGATATAAGCGTCCGGTCTGTATTGTTTAATGAATTCGGAAAATTCTGTGTCGGAAACCATGAAACCATTTTTCTCTTGCGCCCTTAACTCAATCAATTCGCAAGAATGACGCAGAGGGTACAAGTAATCTTCATAAGCGGTATAGTCCGGATTTTTATAGGCTATCCGGCTGCCGTCTTTGAAAATACTAAATAGGCGCGTCAAAGCTAACCGTCCGCCGGAAGCAAAAGATATGTTTTCCGCCGAATACGGTTTCAGACCACGACGATAGGTTCTATTAATCCAATCAGCGACCGCAGCTCGAACCTCGGGGGTTCCCCCGACCGGACCGTAAGCGGCGTCGATCGGTTCTTCTAAGCTGACTGAATTAATTCTCGGAGGCGCTCCCGTGATCTCTCCGACCTCCGGCTGCCCCTGACCGACATTGCACCATTCCGGATGCCCATTGTAAAAACCAAGCTTGGAGGCTTCATGGATTGTCCAAATCACACCCATATACGGGACAAATCTGGCCATAGGAAATAAAGATGAGGGATTTTCAAACATATAGTCTCCAAGAAAACAAGGACTTCGGAATAGTTTCCTTCATGTTAGGAAAAAGTAGAACTCATGAAAATGTATGATTTCCAAATCCTAAGTTGTTCTTTCGTACAACTTGTTCATTGGTATTATTACCAAGACTTAATTGTAGGAGTCGCTATGAAACTGTACGACCGAAAACTCAGTTGGAAGATTTTTTGTTTAATAGGTCAAGGTCGAACACTGAGTCATGCTGCGCAGGAATGCGGAATTGACCTGCCCTATGCCTCGAGGCTGATTTCCAAATTAGAAGACGAATTAGGCTTCTTCTTAGTACTTCATCGTCCGCGCCCGATGAAACTCAGTGAAAACGGAATAAAGATTTTTCCGTTCGCTGAAGAATTCGTTGCCGCGCAAGACCGTCTTGAAAATGAAGATGGCGCTGGTCAGCTTGCAAAGAATCCTTACTGAGATAAGAGATTTCGCGACCAAAGCGATCGAACACCGACAGCATTTGCGGTGCAGCCGCGAAAATCCCTACTCTGTTGGATCTTGAAGAAATAACGTTCCTATCCGGCTTATACCCATCCTGAGAGACAAATATCATTGTTGAATTACCGGAAACAGATTTTTCTAAGGATACCGGACCGCCAGCATTCAGGACAAAGATCTGATCTCCGGCATCGACATTTTTGACCACGACGGCAGCAGACGGATCTGCGGAGCGCTGGACAATCGTGACATCCGCTCCGGACGCTAGCCCATTGGCTCGAATTTCGCCGTTGGCTTCGAGATAAATATCCTGAGATGCTTGAAGGTCTTTAAGTAAAACACTGTCGGCTTTCATTTCAGCGTGGCCGTTAACAGTCAGTTCATATCCAACTGAAAGCGGACCGTTGTAATTTTCTATAGTCAGATTTCCGTTGATGATATTGCCTTTTTCTTCATTAATCTGAATTTCCTGCTTCTGACCGTTCAAGACCAAATTAATGTCCGAACCGGCAGATACAATCAATTCATCAACTCGATTTCCCAGCTCTTTATCCTTGGCTGATTTCTGAGCTAGTAACTCAACCGATCCGCCTGCAGAAACTTCCAGACGATCGGACGCAATGCCGTCGGCAGAAGCGTCTTGATGGACGTTTCTTTCCGCGTGAATCTCGAGGTTTTCCACCCCGTCAGAAGAGAATCCTTCAATTCCGGAGCCATGTTTCAAGGACACATCCTTCCCGGCCTCTACTTTCACAAGACCGTCCCCAGCCAAGACAGAATCACGGCCGAGCTCGAAGTTTTCCCCAGCCTTCAATTGAGCCTCTTCGGAAGCAAACAGCATGACGGTGTCTTTAACCGTAAAGTCTTTACCGGCAAAGACCTTCAGACGATTGATTTCTTCGTCTTCAGAAGAACTGAGAACACCAACGGCTGATTCCCCTTCAAGAACGACCGAGCCCCGTTTTGCTTCAATATTCAGGTCAGCTTGAGTCAGAACAACCGTGCCCTTTCCGATTGTGACATCTTGTCCGGCAGTGAAAGAAACATCCTTTTTGCCCACTCGATTGGAAGCATCCCGATCATTACCGGCAAAAATAAAGGAATCCGATCCGATATCTATAGATCCGGCTGCGTCTAAATACACGTCACCGTAAGAAATCAATTCCGATTCATCTTTGAGTACGACATTGCCTTCAGAAGATCTGATTTCTGTTTCATGGAGAGAAGTCGAAAGGAATTGCCCGTCAAGAACCACGTCTCCCGTCACATTCATGCTGACGTTGTCTCTCGCGCTGACTTGAGAGTTATCTCCCAGCTCGATAGAACCGCCTCCAACACCCGACTCATCTCCGGTTCGGATGTAAGCCGTTTGACCTTGGACGACGGAGTTTTCTCCCAACCTGATGTCGCCATGCTCTGAAACCAGTGACGTATGGTTCTTAGAGCCGTCCTCAAGCTTCGATTGAAGAACGGCGCCCTTATCCAAGAAAATGCCCTTGTTGCCGATAATGTCTAAACTCGTTCCAGACGTAACAAATGCGTTTTCTCCAAAACTTGTTTGGCCGCGTGAAGAGATTCGGACGTAGGAATCTTCCTGATCTTCTTGGGTCCGAATGTTTGCGCCGGCGCCGAAAGCAATATCTCCTTGAGCGTCAATAACAGCGCCGAGAACTGAAGTTTGGATGGAAGCACGTTCGCCGAAAGTTATATTTCCTTCCGTGTGATTTTCATCATCTCCCGCGCTCATAGACAGCATCGTCGTATGGAACGTTGCATCATTCCCGAATCTAACATCTCCTTTCACGTCAATAGACGTTTGCGGCAAAGATTCTATCGAACCGGTCTCGTATTTTCCGAATTTCGTTTGAACCGTTGCTCTGTCTCCTACAAGCAGCGAGCCTAGAGCATTGAGTTCAAATCCTTTTCCATGAACCGTAAAGTCTTCTTCGAACCTTATATTCTCTCCGGCACTGAACACCACAGAATTTTCTTGGCTGTCGAGTTTCGCATCCCGATCGATCACAATATCTTTTCCAGCTTCAAACAAAGTTTTGACAGCCTTAGAAGTCACCGTAAGGTTCTCACCCATGTAGATCGAACCTTCACTGCTTCTTACCGTGACTCCGTCTGTGGCACCGACGAGCGTCGCTTTATCACCGAATCGAACATCCTTTTGGGCAGAAACCAATAAATCGTCAGAAAGGATTTGAGCTTCATCACCGATAGTAAAGCTGTCTCCGGCGATGACACTGACTTTTCCATAGAGCGGGTTTTCTTGACTTAATCCGCTTTGCGTCCCGGCTTTCACCGTCGCTTTATTTCCGACATCAATTAAACCGCGTTCCGAGGTTAAAGAGCTGTCGGACGCAGAAACGATCGTTAAATCATTCTTGATATTCAGACCGTTCCCGCCAAAGATATCGACACTGCCGTTTTCAGCAATGACTTCGAATTCGTCTTCTGTAACGTTTAAAACTCCCTGAGCTCCGATCCGGATCGGAGCTTCGTCTCCGGCAGACGGATCTTTCAAGGAAGCATTCACGTTGAGCGATCCGCCAAGCATCGCGTCGGCGTCTGCCAAAACTTCAATTCCGCCGTTTGTTGCTGTCAGAGAAACATTATTTCCGAGGCTGAAGGCTTGTTTTCCTCCCGTAACAGACACACTGCAACCCTCGACAGATATTTTGTCTCCGAGCACCAAATTCTCGTATCCGCGAACTACTGCTTCGTCCCTTGCTTTGACGGAAGAACCGGATTTGAGGTCAATTGTCTGTCCTTTCAAGACGGCTTTCCCGGAAGAAGCCTCAACTGTAATGGGGGCTTCAGCTGCAAAAATCAATCCTCCGGCGCTGTCCAGTACGACTTCGTCGCCCTTAAAGGTATTGTTTTTATAAACAAACACTTTAAGTGCGTCAGAATCTGTAGAACCTGCTGTCAGACGCAGTGCTCCAGATTCCGAATATACAACTTTAGCTGCGGATAAATCGACCTTGCCTGCTGCGCCCACTTCCAGACTGCCGGCAGAATCAATGCTGGTCTTGTTATTGGAATCAACGTTTCCTTCCTCAGCCGAGAGGAGAACCGAGCCGGGTGTCGAAGTACTCAAAGAGGCATCCTTGATATTCAATCCGCCGACAGAAACCTTCAAGTCGCCTTTGGAAGCAACAAGCGTATAACCCGTGAGATTAAGTTCGCCTTTTCCTTTTAAGGTGATCGTATCGGCAGCAAGATTCTTTTCATTCAGAGCAAGGTTCAAATTGCCTTCTTTCGACACCAAGATCAAATTAGAACCATCCTTGTTCTTTAAGGAGCCGCCGGTAACGGAAATACTATCTTTCGCCAGAACATCAATATCAGTTGAAGAATCGACATTGAGCCCCTTCAACGTAACAGAGCCGTTTTCTGCTGCCGCCTGCAAGCCGCCTGTGTTGCCGGTCGCTTCTGAACTTACGTTGATGCTTCCTTCTTTACTCTCGACATCGAGTTTGCCAGCTGCATTCAAACTTTCAACAGTTAGACTGGCATCCTTTTGAGACGCAATGTCGATAACTGAGCCTGAACTTACTGTATTGCTTGTTACCTCAACCGCTCCTCCATTTGAGTTAATAAATAAGCCTTCCGATTCCCCGGTGCCGGCGGCGATTAGATCGGCTCCCATCACTTGTGTGCCGGCAGCAGAAGTAAGTCGGATAGAACTTTGAGAGTCAAGTTGTCCGGCATCGATCATGACGGAACCTTGAGAGGAATTCACTTCTACTCCGCTGCCTTCTCCCGTTCCCTTAGCCGATACGGAAACATTTGTCAGCTGCGCGTCTGTGACAGCAGAAAGTTTGACGGAACCGTTCGAGTTGATCGAGCCGTCACTGACTTTGACTGCGCCTTCAGAAGAACTCAAAAAGACTCCGGCCTCTGCGTCGTTTCCTTCTGAAGAAACAGCAGTTCTGCTGATTGTCGTGTCCTTAACTGATGAAACATTTATAGAGTTCTGAGACGTTAATGCGCCGCCATTAATGGAGACAGATCCTTCGGAAGAAACTAACGAAAGGCCATCTGTTCCTGCAGTTAGACTGCTGTCCGTCAAAGAAATATCATTGCTTGTAGTAAGGCCGAGTTTTTTAGCTTCCAGCGTCTGCGCTTTTCCGAAAGTCGTTTTCGGTGCAGAAAGATCAAGGGTTCCGTTTAAAGCTGAAAGGGTGGAATGGTCTGCGACCGAAAGCGACGAGCCTGCCTTAAGAGTCAGATTACCATCAGAGGTCTTCGCTGTTCCGTTAAGGTGGATCGTGTTAGCTTCAGCCGCCACATCTCTTTTGGCCTGAATCTCTTCAATGGTTAGTGTCTTTTTGGCATTAAATTCGATCTCTCCGTTTTCTGAAACAAGTTTTTTAACTTTCAGAGAACCTTCCGTCGAGATCTCAACATTTGAAGTAACTGTCTCTTCGGTCACAGACACAGACATTTCAGAATCTCTATTAGCTTGAAGGTAAACATTCTGAGGTTTGCCTTTCAGAACAACATTAAAGTCATTGACTGACTCCAATATCAAAGCTGCATCTGCCCGACCTACGTCCCCTGCTGCCTCAAAAGCGAAATTAGTACCGCTGATGCGCCCGGCCTGTCCTGTCGCGTTCTTAACGGAATAGATATTGTCAGCCTTCAGTACAACATCTTTACCGCTGGCCACGGATTGGAGATTAAGCGTTCCGTCTTGATCAACAAATACGCCTCCGTTGCCGGAGAACACGGCCGATCCTGCGATCGCCGTTTTAAGAAGTTTGTCGGCAGATCCGATTGAACCCACCCCTGCTCTCAGGATCAAGTCTTTAGCTTTAACCGCACCCTCTCCGGATAGAGTGACTCCATTTGTAGCAGTGAGGCGGATATCTCCGTTTTGAGAAGAAAGGGAACCGAGATTCAATGTGTTTTCAGAGTCAGACTGTAGGTAAATGCTGTTTACTGCATCGGCATTTAATTTCGTGTCGCTGCTCTGATGGACTTCAAAGGCTTTCCTCAAGTTGATCGTCAGAGTACCTGCTTCTTTGTTCCAAGTAACGTCGTTAGCTTCTGCTCGAGCTAAAAGCTTGTAGAGGTTTAAGCCTTTTTCTGTCGAAGCATCCAAATCGCTGATGTTTGCCGTATGACCGTCAAGTTCCTGACCGATTCCGGCGCCGGACTTCAACGTAATGTTTGCTGCTTTGATATTGGCAACGCCTGACTCAGGAACATAGCTCGGATCGGGATTCAAGATGGCTTCAGACACTGCAAAGAGCAATTCGTTCTGCGTCCAGCCGTAATTGCCTTTCGATGCTTGAACAAGATTTAATGCCGAGCCTTGAGTATTCGCTTCTTTGTTAATTGCGTCTTCTGCAGAGCCGCATCCCGCAAAGCGAGACTTCAGAGCCGCAAAATCCTTTTGCTCTTCTGCTGTCAGCTCTCTTACGCGATCCTTTTCAGCTTCCTGCTCATGGTGCTCATGGTTTAGGTAAGCCTGATATCGATTAAAGTCGGAAGTAATACCATTTTTTATGTCTTGTTCGTCTTTAGCAAACCGAGCCCCTTCGTTAGAAGTTCCGTCAGTCGTCAGAATGCCGACTTCAATCCAGCTTTCAAGGCGTTTTTGTGCCGAACGCTCATCGCGATCCGAGCGATCAATCGCATCATAAATATTTCCGGCTGAATCAATTGTGGCATCCCCACTCGTGCTGATCTGACCAACAGAAATATCTCCGACAGATTTCAAAGAAATATCACCTGCTGCAGTCAGGTCAAGACGCTGCGACAGATCAGAGGCCTCTTTGTGATCCAGACTCTTAATATTAATTCCGCCTTCTTGGGAAACAAGAGAAAGCTTCTGTCCGGAAAGCGAATTCAAGTCAACGCTGCCTCTGAATTCAGCAGACACCGTTTCTCCGGCATTCAGGGATCCAGAAACGGCTGCGCCCGAATTCAGATTCTTGGCATCAATATAAATAGACTTGCCAGCGGTTGCCGTTAGATTTAACTGCTTGTCGGAACTTCCGGCTGCTGTCCACTTAATAGCAGATCCTTCCGAGCCAATTGATCCTGAATCTGCTTTCAAGGTCAGATTAGATGCTCCGGTTATTGCTGCGGCTCCGCTTTGATTGAGGATGTTGTTCCCTGCAATCAAGCTAACAGAACCGCCCTGGGCGTTCACAGCGCCTCCGAGCAGGACTGACTTACCGCTTTTAATCACGATTGTATTGGTTCCGCTTAAGAAAGACGTACCTACTTGATGGTCAGCCTTTACCGTGTAGGAATAAAGCGTTGAAGTCGAAGTGGTCGTAACTTTCTGAGTGTGATGTGTGCCTGAGAAGTGGACCCAAGTGTTATAAGTTGTCCAATGAGTAACCGTTGAGCTCTCCGAACTGCTCACTTGTGTAGTCCAAGCCTCAAAATTCTCATTCTTTCCTTCAGGACGGTCTGCTACCCAAATGGTCGAGCCGTTTGCTAAGTCTGCATCTCTTACTGTTGTCGTATTTACTGACGCCCAGTTTGTAGGCTCGCCGTAATCAAATGCATCCCAAACGGTAAACTTTTGGGAGTTATATCGAGTAGTGACCGTTGTTGAACCTTTTCCATCGGTCCAGCCATATAACTGACCGGTCAAAGGATTGTAGGAACTATCGGAGACCGAAGCTTCAGAAGATTTTGTTCCGTCTGCACTGAGCCAATAAGCAACAAAGTCGCCTTTACGGATTTCCGTCACCTTGGCGATTGCGTTATCCGGTCTGCCTTTAAATCCCGAGTTTGTATCCGTGATTTGAATGAGGCCCTCAATATTGCCAGTATCGACATTTCCAAGCAGAACGTCGCGGTTGCCGACGTTGATATTGATGTCTGCCGAACCGTTCGCCACGGACAATTGCCCGCCGCCTGTGCTTGCCACTCTTCCAGTAATGTAAATCTGTCCGCCTTGCGGAGAAATATCATCGACGATTACCCTGTCATTGACCGGATCGTACCAGGCTGCGACTTGATAGCGATAAGATTTAGAGGAATCATCCCAAACCGGACCACCCTCCTGGAGCGTATACTGCGGTGTTCTGCTGTTGACGTCCGAGGGAGATCCGTGTGCCTGCCAATTTGCTTTGATAGAAGCAATCTTCTTGTCGACTTCCGTATCCGATAATGTCAAACCGTATTTCGCATAACCGCTTTGAACGTAGCCGTTCAAGTTAATCGCATCGGCTGCGAGGAAAATACTTCCTCCGGCAACCATGTCTCCGGCTTGACCATTGTCTGCATTACCAAGTTTGCCCGGACCGTACACATGGTCGGCATTTGAACTGACTGAGGATTGGGTGCCTAAGCTTCCGACTTCGTCTTTCCATAGCTCTTCAACAGAGCCTCCGACGTTAAACAATCCTCCTCTGTAAGACTGAGTAATAGAACCTTTTGCCGTGATTCCTAAAGAACCTCCGGCAGAAATCGAAGCTGTTTTATCGGCGTAAACATCGCCTCCGCTGCTTACAGAGATATTTCCTGCCCGGTTAATCAGTTTTCCGGAAATATCAATGCTGGTATCCGGATTGATTCTTTGCTCTTTACCGTCCGAGGTAACTAGAACCGATCCGTTGTAAGCGGAGTTAACCTTTATTGACGGAGCTTCTGAATTAGCTGACGTCGTTAACTGGCCACGGAATGAACTCAAGGCGCCTGTCTTATCGATGACAACCTGATCGTTCAGTTTAAACTCGCCGCCTTTATCCAAAATTTGGATATCGCTCAGCTTCAATGCCACTGTGGCTTGGTTATCAATATTGATCCCCTCAGCGGTTTTAGCGATTAAAGAACCTCCTCCGGTTACGCTATCCGTGAAGGCAGAAATATTTCCACCCGAGACTGTGACATTGGAAATTTGGACATAAGAGCGGCTTGTCTGATCAATAAGCGAGAAATTACCGCTCTCTCCCCGGATCAAAAGGCCCTTCTGCTCCATTGTCGTAAGAAGCAGTTCGTCTTCGGCCTTGTAAGCAGCAAGCAAGGAGGGATTCGTCGTGCCGTAATCCTGCATCGCTTTCTGAAGTTCCTCATGACGCTGCCAGTACATGTTCGTCAGGGATTCTGCGTTCACACCGCTGACGGATTCATCATCAACGCCGGTCTTTGTGATTGTTAAGGGATTTTGTGAATCTAGAGTCACGCCTGATTCGTTGGGCGAAGCAATTCCGCTGATCTGAATATCTGCTTTGGTATTCACACCGGCTTGAACCAGACCGCTGACTTGAATCTTATTGTCGGTGGTCAGATTCTTGGATTTTGTTCCGGCCGCTGTTGAAGCAATCGAGACTTCGCCGGCATCCGACGCAGACGTCCAGAACCAATAACGTGCAGTCTCTTCCGTAGAGACATCGCCACTTTGTGCGTAAAGCTCAGTATCACGCCAAGATTTAATTTCTCCGTTGAGATTGAGCTTATTGGTCAGGTTAAGACTGTCGGAAACTTCCGAATCCGTTCCGCCGATGGCTGAGTGGCTGTAAGCGTGGGCATAGCTCACTAAATCAAACTGAGAGTTCGAGCCATCAGCATCTCTGCCTGCTCTAATCGCCAATTTGCCTTTCGACAAGATGTTAGAACCGCTGCCGACATTTACTTCATTGGTGCGATTTTGGTTGACGGAAACCTTGGCCCCTGCCCCGGCTACCGCTGCGCCTTGAACATCTCCGACGCTCTGTGCTTCAACATCTTCGTCAGAAGAGGCGGCAATCGTCAGCGTGCCTTCGGCGCTACTAGCAGTTAAACGCACACCGTCGGCCAAGTTAATTCTATTTTGAGTATTTAGGGTTTCGAAGTTTTCTGCTGTCACACCGGCAACGGCACCGGCCGTTTGAGCACGAACCTTCAGACTAGTTCTTCCGACATTCTTCGCAGAAATGGTCAGATCATCTGCAGTCAATACCACATTTTTACCGATATCGACCTGTTGGGTACGGTTTTCCGTATTGCTTGCTTTAATGCCGGTACCGACAAAGGCTCCGTAAACACGGGAGTCAACGGCATAAGTTCCTTCAGCGGCATGAACGTCCCAATTATCAGAGGCTCCAACAAGAATACCGGAAGCGTTAATTGCCGAGCCATCCCCGATCGAGACTTTGTTAGTGCCTTGCATGTCGTTGATCAGCGAAGCACCGCTTCCTCCGGCCAAAGCGCCTTTGGTGTTATCGGCTTTCATGCCGATGTTGTGTTCGCCCGAGGTCACAAAGGATGCTGCATCTTGAACATTCCAACGGCCGCTGACAGTTAAAGTCGTATCAGAGCGATCTGTATGTTTTACTTGAGCCGCATTTGCGTCAAGATCGGTACCTTCGGCAAGAATAATTCCGCCTCCGGCACTGTCGGCAAGAATCGTCGCCTTTTCTTTATTAGAAGCTGTTACAACCGAATTCTTAACTCCCACTGAAGACGAAGAAGAAACTTCGTTCTTCACCGATACCTTATGGTTCACTTCTGCGGAATTATTGCCCGAGGCAATCGTTCCTCCCGTACCTGCGGTTGTCTTAGACAAATAGACAGCACTGCCTTCTGTTACCGAAGTGAAGTTCTCCAAAGAAGAATCACCGGACAGTTCAATTTTGCTTTCGACCTGATTCGAATTCGTGAGCTCTGAGGTATTGACAGGAATCGAAGCAATGATGGCACCGCCGTAGGTTTGAGAGTCGGCCCTCATCTTTAAGGCTCCACTTTCATCTCCGAGACCGGCACCGGCTGCCACTGTCAAATTAGCATGACTAAATACATTTCCAGTCACTTCGGAAATGACTTTACCTCGGGTTTCGGCAATCGACTGAACCACACCAATCCCGAGGCCTCCGGCTCCGGCACCGTAACTCTTAACCGTGATATCCGGACGGTTATTTGTGGTCAGACTGACGTCGCCGCCGGCTGTATTTCCGTTAAAGATCGTTCGAGTTGAAATCTCACCATCAGTTCCGTCATAGACCTTTGCTAGCGCACCTACTCCGTTGATGGCGCCGCCGTAGCCTGCAGTCGATTCGGCAAAGAGTTTTTGCTGACGAACTGCAGAGGCATTAAACGAAGAATTAATCCTTGAATTAAGAACTTGGCTTTCTACACGGCTTTTATCACGAATTTCTGCGACCATTCCGCCGCCGGAGGCTGCCGCAACCGTAATTCCGAAGGACTTCAGATGGATTTCTGATTTATTTTCCGTCTTAATCTCAAATACGGGATTGGTCGTTTGAGGTTTATTCTCTTCCGCCTTATTGCCCTCATCTTTACTGCCGTCAGGCTTTGGCTCTTCGAGTTTAATTCCTCCGGAAACGTTGCCTTCCCAGATCGTCGAAGCGCCGCCCGTGATTTCGGCGTCCGCATAAGCTGCAGTTCCGCTGGCAAGAGCCAGCGAAGTTTGGATCGCCTCAAGGTTGGTCTTACCTTCGAGTGAATTGAGAACGTTAAAGTTATCCTTTGATGTGATCGTGTTGCCGCTGAGATTAACTTTATTGTTGTAATGACGGCGCAACGTAATGACAGAGGCCGCTAATACTCCTGCACCGGCACTTCCGCTGCCGAGCGTAACGTCAATGCTGCCTGCCTTTGAATCTTCCTTAACAGAGACATCACTGCTTCCAACCGTCAGGTAATTGCCCGACACCACAACGGAAGTTCCATTCCCACTTCCCGAGGACACGCTTGCGTCTGCCGCTGCGGCCGAACCGACGATTTTGTCTTTTTCTTCCTGAGTCAGCTCATCATTCCCTGTAATAAAGCCGAGAGATCCGGTGCCTGAAGATGCGTAATCGGACAGATATTTATTAACTGTGTCTTCTGCGCTGCCAAGATCTTGACGGTTTGAAGCGAAAGGATTGTCTCCCGAACCGATCACCAGCGAGAATACATTTGCACCGATCGTTCCGATACCGCCGGAAGCAAACGCAACCGTTCCGTTAACGTAATGATCCTGAAGAGAGGAAACCGTGAGTTTGTCAGCTGTAACGATTGAATTACGAAGGTTAGCGGCCGAGGAGCCTTTAAAATAAGAAACGACGACCGAAGCACCCAAACTTCCGATAGCACCTGTAGCAGTAACATCTGTGACTTTCAGATGGTCTTCGTTTTCTGCATTGACGCTGAACTGACCGGCCTTAACTTCCGAATCGTTGACTTCAGCAGATGTCGCACCTTCAATCGTATTAACGTTCACGAGCCCAGCGGCTGCTCCATACATTGCTCCCGAAGCGGTCACGTTCAAAGAAGAAAATTCCGAGATGCGATTCGCACCCACTGAAGCTGACTGGCCCTCAGCTCTCAGGATCGAATGAGCTACAGAAGAAGAAACTGCATTATCAGCGTAGTTGATAACCACGCTGATCGGTACCGCAGCATATTGAGAGCCTGCAGCTGTAATGGCAGAAGTCGTAATCCTGCCCAAATAATTTGCGTTCTGCGCGAATGAACCTAGCACTTCCGTCTGATCCACTGCAGCAGAAACATCCGAGAGCTGCCGATTCACGTTAACGGAAGCACTAACCGCTGCATACTGAGCACCTGAGGCGGCAATTAGTAAGGAAGAAATACCTTCTTTAGCATCTGCATCAACAGAAACAGAGGTACCTGTTAATGAAGATTTATCTGTTGATGTTCCGGTAACTACTACACCGGTTGAATGATCAGTGGTGATGATATTCGTTACAACGCCAATCGCCGCCCCCAAAGCACCGCTCGCAGTCGCAATCACAGTATCCACGTTCGCAGCGTCAGAAGCTCCGACCATCAGAGCGCCGGAACCGGCATTCAAATTCGAGGACTGAACCTTCGTTTCTGTCTTTCCACCAAGATAATTGACGTTTCCCGTGGCTGTGACCGCGGCATCCTTGGCCCCTCCTCCGGTAATGTAGAAAGTCTTAAAAGTTTCTGTAGAAGAAGCGTCAACCATTAATCCGGAAACAGTCTTGTCCTGTCTTGAATTTCTCAGCGAGGCCGCAACAGAAACATCTTCGACAATCTTCGAGTTGATCGCATCTTTATCAACTCCTGCCTTAGTTGTCAGAACCAAAGAAGTTTCCTGAGCAGAACGAACGATGTCGGAATTCAGGATTTCGACCTGAGTAAGTCCGCGTTTTTCTGAAACCGTGACTGTTGCTCCTACAGCTGCATTTTGAGCACCCTGGAGTTGGCCGCCATATGTTCCGATCGTATCGTCACTTCTTGCTTGAATGAGGGCTGCCCCTGCGTACTCTGCATTTAAGTTATTGGTCCGAGCTGCGGTGTTGTTCGTGACTAAATTAATAGCTGTTGAAGCCGTGACACCGGCTTTACTGCCGCCGGCTCCGCCTATTCCGATCGTATCAATGTCGTTATTGGATTCGGCCAATACCGTCAGAGTATCGGAAGAAACAAGTCTCTGTTTATCCGAAGCACTCAGAGTTGCTGTCGTATCCGTGTTGACTCGGTTGACAGCAACACCGACTCCGATACCGACGCCTTGAGCACCCACTCCTGCAACAATGCCAAGGTTATCAATATTAGTGCTGCTTGAAGCATGAACAGATAAGGCATTTAACGCTTTGGCTGCTTGATCCTTGACCCCTTGGGTGGTTTGGTCTTTTGCGTATTGAACCGTCGAAAGGTTGTTGACAGAAGCATTAACGGATCGATTAATTTCGTTAGTTCCGGCTGCTCCCGACAGACCCACATTGCCTCCGGCAACACCGACACTCAGTACAAGCGTTGAAATATGATCATCGGCTTGAGCATCAGTTGTGAAGTCCGTCAGATTATTTGAACCATCCGGCTGAGCAATCACCACACTGTCAACAAGCGCTTGAGTTTGAGAGCTGCGGGAAGAGGCATAAGCCACTGCTCCTGAGAGACCGGCTTTGCCTTTCGCTGCAACGGAAACATTTCCGGCAAGCGTCCAAATGGCTGCGGTATCCGAAGAATGAAGATCGACTTCTTTGAGTCCCGTTAATCTTGAATTCTTTAATTGGACCAACGCATCGTTCTTAACGCGATTAACCGCAACTGCACCTCCAATACCTAAACCGGAAACCGACACTGCTCCGTCCGCAGCGGCCGCCCAAGTTGAGGCACGGTTAGCCGCGGCAATATCTAATTTGGAGCTACTGAACTGTACGGAAGAAAGATTCAGACCGTCAACATCCGCAGAAGCTTTATTGTCGGTGTTAGCCACCACAACAGAAGCCCCGACAGCTCCAATCGCTCCGTCGCCGACATTAACACCGAAGTTGCCTCCGACATTGACCGTTGTTGCCTTACTGTCGGCATAGACATTTAAACGATTAACAGTCGAGGTCAAATCATTAACGACAACAGAAGCACCTTGATCGACGTTCGATACAACAACCGAACCTGCCGCGTTGAATTTGCCTTTGCCTCCGGCCACACCAACGGCTACGCCGAGAGAAAAGGCGTCATCTTTGGCATCTAAAACAACGGAAGAAGATGCGTTATCGGTATTGATGACGGTTCCGGAGGCATTTACCGCAAATTGGTTGTGAATCTGATTCACAACCACACCGGCGCCACCGGAGGAGCCCCCGGCACCAATCGCAGGAGAAACTGCGACGGTAATTTGTTTCATCTTGCCGGCCTGATCGTATAAATCACCAAGGTTCTGGGTTTGTTCTTTTGAACTATCTTTGCCCGTTTCTTCAGCATCCGGTGATGTTCTTAATCCGACATCTTTAAAATAAGACTCATTGTTGAGCTCGTCGAGATTGTCGACATACCATTTGCGATCCGCGAGGTTTTCAAATTCATCGGCTTCCTGACCGCCGGAAGAACGCGCCGCTACTTCAAATCCGCCCTCTCCGGCTACAGAAATACTGAGTCCATTAAGCGTCGTTGAAACATTATTCGTCAGCTCGGAGCTTGCCGCGGCGCCGGAAAGTGCAAAGGATGATTCTCCAGTCGTCACGGCAGAAGAAACAGCAGTCGTAACTTGAGTTATATCGGAAAGGGCTCGAACGGCGCTGGTTCCGGCGAGTTTCAGAGTGCTGTCGGCAAATTCAGAAGAAACGGTGTTGTCGATGTCTGCCACGGCAAAAATCAAAGAACCACCGAAAGACTTAGCGCCGGTATTGCCGCCTTTGCCGAAAGAGAACCCGATGCCGCCCGTGACTTGATTGTCTCCGACCCAGCTCACTTGGTTGTAAGCCGTATTAAACGCAGACCTGTCTAACTGAGACAAACCTTTAACGTTTGTAGAAACCGTATTCCCGATGAGATTGGCAGAAACTCCTGCATCGAAAGCCCCGCTGAATTTAGCTGCACCTAACGACAAGGCTGCGGCCAAGCCTTCTGCCACCGTCGTACCGTCAGACACTGAACGAATATTCAGTTTCTTTAAGTCCGTATTGAACTTTAAGCCCTGAGAATTTAACTTCGTTGCATCGATATTGACTGCCGTCTTGTAGTTTCCGGTGTTTCCGGCAACAGCGCCTGCAATGCCGGCGGCATAATTTGCCGCATTCAGTTCAGAGATGTAGTTAATACCAGCAGCGCCGGCCCACGCGCCGACCCATTTATCCGTGACCGCATCGACCGAGACTTCTTCCGGCGCTTTGATTTGGAAGTTACCGACCTCGATGTTGACTTCGTTTTCCGTGTCAGTGTCGTTCCAAGCGGCACTTCCTGCAGCACCTAATTGGAACTGAGAAGTTCCGCCCTGGGCCACACCCGAAGTTGAACTGCTCGTGGTACTTGCAGTACTGCCGTTTTGCGCAAGGTTGGAATTATTGTTTCCGCTCATCGAGGAGCTGGTCGGATCGTTCTGAGACTGATTACGGTTAAATTTGTCTCTGATCGAATGTCCTAAACCATTGACCTTCTGCGCTAAAAGCGGGCCGCCTTCTTCTAAATAGAAGCTCAGCCCTTCCTTAACGTAAGTGGCTTTGTCTCCGAGGCCGGAGAAGAATTGTGAAATTTTGCCCGGAGGCTCATTGGATTCCGGGCTATGACCGGATACACCGACACCGCCTGCAACGCCGATCGCGTTCATGGCCAAATCCTCAGAAGCTAGCAAATTAACTTTGCCGTCGGCTCCGGAAGCCTCTAAGAAACCTTGCGCGTCATAGAGGGAACGATCTTGCTCAGCAATAACGTCGTTGTCTTTAACTCTGAGCTCATTGCCTAACTTGCCGGTATTCACAGCAATGCCGGCGCCGGCCGCTTTGTTTGCATTGTCGGATATGTCTACAACAACAGCGCCTGCAATCGTTTGTACATCGTCATCGCGCTTAGCGCCGACTTCGACCGAAGAGCCTTTGACTTGGGACTCGTCATCGAGCCAAACTAAGTTAGTTCCGTTGGTTACGGCAACTGCCGCTAAACCTTCCAGACTTAAATCGCCTTTATTAACGTCGGCAGCTGCGCCGATGGTTAATCCGTAAATACTGTCTTGGGCGGTAAGGAGCGCGACATTGTCCGCAGTCAACTGAGCATTTTCTCGGACAATTAAGCGGCTGGAAGATGTCAGCTGGTTGTAAACCACCGTAGCACCGAGCGCGCTGGCTTTTTCCATATCCGGTATCGGAATACCGAATACCGTCGCGGCTTTACCTCCTAACACTAAACTTTCATTTAAAGCATTAGAACGAACAACGAGATTCCCCTTGTTTTTACTTTCTTGAGCGTCAGCGGATGGCATGCCATGGGCTGCAATCCCTGTATTTTTGCCGACAGTTAACAACGAAGCAGTCTTCTGGTTAATGACCATTGCCGTCCCGGTCGCACTCCAAGCGGAATTATCGGATGAGGCATCTCCTGCTGCGGCAGCGTAAGCATTCAAATAATTGGTCGGCTTGATGAACTCAAGCAGGCTCATGACCACGTTGCCCGTCTCTGCCCCCGCCGAACCGATAACCTTTACTTCCCCGAAGAAAGTTCCTAAAGCTGTTCCCAGCGTTCCGAAAGAGGTTCCGACTTTTTTAATCTTTTCGATAAAAGAAAGATTAGCGTCGCTGACACTGTTGAAGTCTGCGTCGACCTTGTCAAATGCTTCTTCGACTTTTGCCCATTGATCTTTGAATTCATGAGCAAAAATGGCCTTGAGTCGATCACGAGCCTTAGCGAAATCTTCCTTCATCTTGGTGAGACGATTCCACTCAATCTCGGCTTCCGAATCTAAGACAAGTTGTCCGTTGTTCGCTTTAAGCACGGAATCATTGCCGATTTCGAGGATTGATCGAACGGCTTCTTTTTCGTCTCCGGAGAGCGCGACTAAAACTGCCAAAGAACCCTGAAGTTTCGTTTGGCTCGTTTCTCCTTCCGGCGCCGCGGAAGAAACTTTAGAAGTCACCAGATAATGATGATCTCGTAAGAGCGCATCAGAGGAAAGGTTTAAGTTGCCTGCTGTTTGAAGACCGATGGAGCGGCCTTCAATCACCGGAGTATTAACGATGACAGAAGAAGTTTGGGATCCGAGGACAACGCCAACCGCGCCGCCAAGTTTAAATTTGGTCGAATCAAACTTGCTGTCTACGCCCTGACCTACCTGCCCCATGAGTCCGGCAACAAAGTCCCTCGATACCGCACCGATGGTGTCATAGAGAAGCTTTGACATGCCGGAAGCGCCGACAGCATTATCTGCCTTAATGGTTAGATCTTCTGTGACATTCTTAGCTGTAACCGAAGCTTCGAAAGCCTCGTTTGTGAATCCGGTATTCAGAAGGACGTTCGAATGCGTATCCAATTCAGTGTAGTTGAAAGCTAAACCGCCGTAACTGCCATCCTGAACAACGACTGAAGATTCGGTTTTAACGGAACTGTTTTGAGTCGAGGAAATTTCGACTTTCCCAGCATCTTTTACGATATCCAGCAATGCCGAACTTTCAACATTGATGTCGGATGTACCTTTGAGTTTGGCAACAAGGACCGAAGTTTGAACCGCTTTGCTTTCTTTTGTCGCAGCCGTAGCCGAAGCTTCTACCGTTAAGTCATCCGCTGAAGTGATAGTTAAGTCTTTTCCGGCCGTTAAAGATCCGGCGACGTTGACCGTGCTCGAACTGTCAGCAAGCGCGACGATTGCCGCGATTGAAGGAACCTTCTGGGTTGATTCGGTATTGAATAGGTTAAAAAGACTCGTGGAGGTTCCCGCTTCAAGTTTTATATCGGCGACTGAAGCCAAGGATAAGTTTTGTCGGGCAGAAAGGCTTGCGTCCTTACCAATATTGATGAGAGAAGACGTCTTTAAGTCCGCATAATAAACCGCTTCATTGAACGGTGTGGCCGTTCCTAAAATCTCCAGCGTCAAACCTGTCGAAAGGTCAGCCATTGTCGTAGAAGATTTAACCAAACGGTTCTCTGCGACGGAATTCACGTCAAGATCTTTAGCTGCGGTAATAACGCCGTCAATCCTGATCTCGGAAGATACATCCAAGAGCTTGTGTTTACCGTCAGAAACGAAATGGCCGATTTCTCGATCTTTTTTAGCCTTTTCTTCCGCAGAAAGCTGCTCGTAACCCGATGGACGAAGACTCTTATTGATGTCATAGACACCGTTTCCGGCCATTGAAGAAACCTTAACGTTTTCTCGTGATTTAACGGAAGCACCATTTGCTACTTTGATCTTTGCTTCGACTTTTTGTTTCGTAACGGATCCTGCAATAGAGCCGGTCGCGGAACTATCACTTCTTGCCAATAAAAGAATATCGCCTGAGCCGTCATCGGCTTCGCGGGTTACCATAGCGTCAGATACTGAACTTTGAGTAACGACGTTCTGACCTTCTTTAATATGAACTAGGTCTTTGAAATCCGTTTCCAAATTGGAAAGCTTTGCGCCGGACTCTAAATGGATCTGGGAAGCAGCAAGCGTGATTCGATTACCTGTATTGATGCTTCCGTTAACTGTAATAACACCCGCAGGATTCAGAGGAACTTCGCCCTGCTGCATTTTCTGCAGCGTTGCGAGGGCTTCTTCTTCCTTTTGTCCTAAACCTAAAGGAAGTTTTTTATCTGATAACTCACTGTACTTTTTATAGGCATCGTCCGTGGTGATCACGGCCGTCAAACTTCCGGCATTGATCACACCGGTTTTACCGACGATCATTCCCTGCGGAGAAACAAAGTAAAGATTTCCTCCGACCTTACTTCCTTTTAACGCGTTAACTGTTCCGTTAACGGAAATCTTGTTGTCGACAAAATTCACTAAATGATTTGTGTTTGTCGGCAGGTGCATGTCCACAAGATGCTTCTCTCCTACCTGAAACTTCGTGAACTTATTCGCGGCAACCGATCCGTTTATGTGAGTTGTCGAAATATCGTGATGCAGATTGTTTTGTGAACTGGTAATCGTCGTTCCCGTCCAATTAGGATCCACAGTGATCGCATGATCCAACGCCTCTGCGACCGCTGTTAAAGGAAGCGTTAATAAAGAGGCTTCCATAACCAATAATTCAACAGGGACGATTAACGATGAGGCTTCTTTGCCATGAGCACGATGATTCTCATCCGTGACAACGTGTATTCCTCGGCAAACATTCCAAATAACTTTATAGATCTTATTCATAGTGTTCTCACCAAACAGCGTTAATCACGAAATCGAATCGTGCTTTGCTCACGTGTTCCGAACCCACATTTCTCTTAAACGGAAAGGAGATAGTGGCAGAACTCATCAGCCAATCCACCGGTCTCCAAGAGGCTCCGATGCCGACAGAGCCCAAACTTTTATCTTTATAGGGAGAATCTCCGCTCAATCGCCCGGCATCGAGGAAGGCAAACACGTTGGAGCCCTTCCCGTCTAAGTGGTATTTCGCTTCTAAATTAATCCAGGCGCCGTTGTAAGCAGAGATCGTGTCATTCTCATAACCACGAACGCCTGAAGAAGTCCCTAAATAGAAAGAATCTCCGGAGGCCATTTCACCGCCTCCAAGATATCTTTGTGCGCCGGCATTTACGGTGTAACCCCAATTTTTCCAAAGCCGGTGATCCCAAGTTAAATAACCCGTCAGACGGCGGTAACGGGAGGCGTTATCGAATGTGTAGTCTTTCAGCCAGGATTCAATGTATTGACCGTTGGCGTAGAGCGTCATACCTTCTTTCAGCCAAAGCTGCTCCAGGCCGGCTGTGAGGCTCTTCACCGAAGTATCGCTGACTGTCAAAACATTAAACATTTCGGTTTCCGAAGTTTGACGGGCCGCTTGTAGGTAACCAGTGAGCTTTGAGGTCGAAGTCACATACAAAGGATGGTCGAGTCTCAATGACAGATATTGAGAATGTCCTTTGACATCAAAGCCCTCTGACGGTCCGTCAACCACTTTTACGCGGCCGTAAGAATAACTTGCTGTTAATCGAGTTCCGAAACTATTGAGCGGAACAGAGTAAGAACCCATAAAGCTTCTTGAACCATGGGAAAACACGCCGATCAGCTGAAGCCGATCACGCCACCCCAATAGACTTCTTTCCGTGAAGCTGACGCCACCGCGGTAACGGCCGGACGATTTAGAGCCGGAAGAATCCGAAAACAAAGTGAAGGTACGAGGATCGGGCTCTTGTACAAAGATCTCATAGTCCGTTGTTTCCGGTTCTTGCCCTGCTCTCATGTCCACTGAGAGCTGAATGTCATTGGTCATGTTGAACTTGACCAAATCATCCAGCATTTCCCGGTAATTAGAGACTTTACCTTTTTCCAGATCAAAGGCCCTCAGGATATAACTGCCTCGAGTTTTAAACTCTTTTCCTTCTACTGCCGAACTTAAAGAGACTGCTCCGGTCTTACCTTCGACTAAGGTAATTGTTAAAACACCCTTAGAAATTCTCTGCGGCTGAAGGACAGCTTGGCATACCACGTAGCCTTTTTGGCGATAAAGGCGGTTAACCGCCCCAAGCATTGCTGTGAGCTCTTTACCTGTGACAACCGTACCCACAAACGGCTTTACGGCTTCGAGTGTTTCTTCATCCGTCAAAATCTGACTCGGTGTGAAATGAACGGAAGAAAGAAAGAAACGAATGCCCTCTCCGAATTTTTGAGACTCTGAGGCAGAAAGTGCTCTTTCTGCCGCTTCTTTAGGCTGCCTTCTGATTTCACGTTCTTGCTCTATAAGATCACTTCTTTGAGCTTCATTCAAGAGTCGGCGGACATCTCGCTGAGGCAGTGTAACATCACGCTCCAGAGAAGCAGAAAGAGCGGGGTTAACTATTTGTGCTTGGACACCAAAAGACAAAAGAGTCAGTACCCCTAAACAAACAAGTGTCGGCAGTTTATTCATTTCCTTGGGATTCTTTATGTTTATAGGAAGATTTTAACAGACGGGGTAGTATTGAATTTTCAGAAATCGAAGAGAGTTTTTTATTTATATTCAATGAGAAAAATAGATTATCTCAAAATAAACAAAAATTTACCCAGCTCTTATTTTTAGGTTATTTCTAATAAAAATTACGACTAACAAATTAAGAATGTTTAACTTTCTTCACTTTTAACTTTCAAAATGATTTTCATTTGACAAGAGAGAATTCTCAGTAAGCGTTTTGCTTGGCTTTTCATATTTTTCGTGAGAGTCGTCTGAAATTGAGATAATTTTTGTCAGAGCTACCCTCCTTCAGCAAAGCGGTCCAAATTATTACCAAAAAATGAATTCACGCCAGGCCCAACGCGCAATATTAATAAAAAAATCGAATAGAACCCTCATAAATTTCTAATAATTCTATGAATTTATTATCAAAATTATTTGCCTTATATCGTGGTATATAGTATAATATTATATATCTTTATTCGGAG
>CDYU01029059.1_pt1 | contig 25615 bp, 30 predicted proteins | sample 480701 | NCBI WGS metagenome assembly CDYU01 (sample SAMEA3182105, study PRJEB8094) | gut metagenome | biome: human; feature: gut; material: Stool; isolation source: human stools | place: Canada | collected 2013-02-26 | reverse complement strand
GACATTACATTTATATTTTTCTTGCGACATATATCGCACGCTCGGTTTCGTCGGTCGGGGGAGAGAGGGTCATATCGGCGTACACGGCTACCTTTTTAAGCCCTGCGGATATGATTGCTTCATCGATTTGACGGTCTGAATAGGCACGCTCGGAAAATTCCTCGCCGCTGCGGCGGTAAACGCCGCCGTCCCTTATAAAGAAATCGAGCAGTATATCCGTTTCGAGCGTTTCGGGGTCGGTCTCGTTCTGCCAAACGCAGTAAACGTCGTCACGGTCAATAACATATGTATTATCCGCCAGTATATGAGTATGTTTGAAAACGGTATTAACGTCAAAAATAAAAAGCCTGTCCTTTTCAAGAAAAAGAGATACCTTTGAAATCGCGGTGCAAAAAGCGGAATAATCGGTTATGTGGTTAAGGCTGTCAAGGCAGCAGACGGCGCCGTCCACCGTGCCGTAAAGATCCAATTCCTCTGCGGGCTGGCAGAGATAAAGCACATCGGTTTTGCACTCGGCGGAATTTTGCCGTGCGGAGGCTAACATCTCTTCGGAAATATCCACACCTATTACATCAATACCGCGCTTTGCAAATTCGTTGGAAAATCCGCCCGTGCCGCAGGCAAGGTCTAAAAGCAGGGCGGGGCGGCGGTCGTGCTTTTCAAAAAGAGAGAGCAGGTAATCGGTGCGCGTTTTATAGTCTGCATCCTCCATAAGGCGATCGTAAACCTCGGCAAAGCGGTCGTAATTACTCATTTTCCTGCTTTAACCTTTCAAAAACCATTTTGTAGCCTTCGTTAATTGAGCGGGCGACCCTGCTTATTGTGGCGGTGCTGGCGCCTGTGGCTTCTATAATCTCGCTGTAGACCGCCTTATTGTAAAGCATTTTTGCAACGTTATATCGCTGCGCTATCGCCTGAATTTCTTTCGGCGTGCAGGCGTCGGCGAAAAATTTATAGCATTCTTCCTTATCCTTAAGAGTTAAAACAGCTTCAAAAAGCCGATCGGCTGCGTTGTTTTTTTCCATGCTTCAGACCCCTTTCAAAAGGAACTGATTATATTTTAACACATTAAACCGTTAAAGTCAAAACATACTTGCCAAATGTTTTTAAAAATGTTATATTTAAATATGGGGGATGATCACGATTGAACAGTGTAAAAATACTGCATTTGGCAGATGCGCATATAGGCGCCGCACTTAGCTTTTTGGGAGCGGGGGCGGACGCAAGGCGTTATGAGGCGCTCATGACCTTTGAACGCATAATCAACACGGCAAGCGAGCAGGGCGTGCAGCTTATAGCCGCGGCGGGGGATATTTTCGATTCAAACAAGGTGTCGGAAAAGTTTATTGCGCCTATTTTTGAAAAAATAGCCTCCGTGCCGAAAATAAAGGTGGTATTTGCCGCCGGCAATCACGATCCGCTGACCGCTGATTCGCCCTTTGAAACGCGGAAGCTGCCTGAAAATCTTTATGTTTTGGGCACGGAGGACGACTGCATCACCTTTGACGATATAGGACTGCGGGTGTACGGCAGGTCGTTTGAGAGCGTATATGCGGCGGGGGAGGATCGGCTTTCAATTACTCCGCCGGATGACGATTATATAAATTTAATGGTGCTGCACGGCGAGCTTCGCAGCGATATGGGATCCGATTACAACTCCGTGACTCCCGGGTTTATTGAGAGCAGCGGTATGGATTACATAGCGCTCGGTCACATTCATAAACGTACCGAAATAAGGCGCCTCGGCAAGACCTTTTACGCGTATCCCGGCTGCCCGGAGGGCATGGGCTTTGACGAGCTCGGCGAAAAGGGAGTTTATATAGGGGAAATATCAAAGGGCGGCAACAATCTCGAATTTCTGCCGACGGCACGCAGGATGTGCCTTTATGAAAAAATCGATATCACCGGCTGTGAAACAAACGCCGCTGCAGCAGAGAAGGTTCTTGCGGCGTTAAAGGAAAAATACGGCGAAAATTACGCGGAGAATCTCTGCAAAATCGAGCTTATAGGCACTGCGAATATAATCCCTGCCGAAGTTTTAAGCAGGCTCGGCTCGCTTTATTATGCAAAGCTGCGTGATAAAACCGAGCCTCCGATAAATTATGAAGAATTATCGCATGAAATTTCGCTTAAGGGACTGTTTGTGAAAAATATGCTTTCAAGGCTGAACGCCGCCGACGGTGAAGAAAAAGAAAATTTAAAAGAGGCGCTGAAATTAGGCTTAAAGGCGTTTGACGGCGAGGTGAGCTGCGATGAAAATTAACAGAATATATATAGCCGCATTCGGCGGCCTTAAAAATAAAACAATAGATTTTAAGGACGGCTTCAGCGTCATATACGGCGAAAACGAAAACGGCAAGACTACAATTATGACCTTTATTAAAATGATGTTTTACGGCAGTGAGCGCGGGTCTTCCTCCATAGCTAAAAATCCGCGTAAAAAATACGCTCCGTGGAGCGGGGAAAAGTCTGCGGGAAGCATCGATTTCGAGCACGGCGGCAGAAGCTACCGTTTAGAGCGGGAATTCGGCAACACCAATTCGAGCGATAAAATTACGCTTACCGATATGTCTGACGGTACAAGAGAAAGCTTATCCGGCAATGTGGGTGAAAGATTTTTCGGGCTGTCTGCCGCCGCGTTTGAGCGCAGCGTCTTTGTGGGACAGTTCGGCAAGGCGGAGAGCGATTCCGCTGCCGAAAGCGAGATAAATTCAAAGCTTTCGAATATGGTGACTACGGGGGACGAATCGATATCCTTCGCCGCGGTGAGCGACAGGCTGCAAAAGGCAAGGTTTGCCCTTCTTTCCAAAAGCGGCAGAGCGGGCGAGTGCGATAAGAGCAAAAAGCGGCTGGCAGAGCTTGAATCGGAGCTTGAAAGAGCGGAGGATATATACGAGAAGCATGCCGAATACCGTAAAAACGCCGATATTATTAACGCGTCGATCGAAAGGGACGCCGAGCGCGCGGCGTATCTTAAGGCAAAAATCGACAGTGAGCAGGATATAAGAAACGCCGAAAAGCTTAAAGAGCTGCTTGAAACTAAGGATAAGCTTGAAAGGGCAAAGGAAGAGCTGCGTTTAACAAACGGCGGGGTGATAGATGATTTATATGTCGGCAAGGTCAAGATGTGTCTTGCAAAGCTTGATACCGCCGCCGAAAAATTAAAGGATAAAACTGATGAGGTGCAAAGGCTGTCGGTCGGTATAGCGGACGCAGAGGATAAGGGCGGCAGAGAAAAAATCGAGAGTCTTGAAAAGGAAATTGCCGACCTGGACAAAAAGAAAACGGAGACCGAAAATAATATTTCCGCAAATAAAAAGGCAGCGGAAGCCCTCCGGGCGACCGAAAGCGATGTTAGAGGTAAAAAGAGCGGTATAAATGTTGTATTTATAACGGCTGCGGGCTTTGCGCTGCTGGCGGCATTATTGCTTTTTGCCTTTAAAATGCAAAGCGTTGCTTTAATACCCGCGGCGGTATCGGCGGTATCGGCGCTTTTAAGCTTTATTCTGCGCCCTGCGGATAAGCGCGCGCTTGAGGATTATGAAAGTCGGCTTAAAGCATTTGAAGCGGAAGCCGAAAGGCTTAATGCGGATAAGACGGATGTATTGCAGCAGCTGTCGCTTTTGTCTGCAAGGCTTGAAGCTGTCAACACCTCACTCGGAATGGGAACGGCGGCGCTTGAAAATCAGAAAAAGCTGCTGCTTGAGAGTCGAAAGGCAATGGAAGAGGCGGAAAACACCTATAAAGCTGCCGAAAAAACGCTTCTTGAGCTTTACTGCAGCTATAAGCCCGCACAAAGCACGGATGAAATTCGGCACGAGCTTAATACGCTTGCAGAGAAAGCGGACGGTCTTAAGCAGATAAAGCAGAAGCTTACTTATTTGGCAAAGGATCTCGGTAATATTTCGTATGATGAAGCACGCAAAAAGCTTGAGGCTCTGCCGAGTACGACAAAGGGAATCGATTTTGAAAGCATTAAAACGGAATATGAAAGTCTTTCCGAAAAGCTTTCCGAAAACCGGAGCATGCTTGCGAGGGCCGAAGCAGAGGACGGAATAAGCATTAAAAACGCGCCCGACCCCGAGAGACTCAAGGCGGAAATTAAGGAGCTTACAGATAAGATAAGCTGTCAGGAGGACTTTTGCCGTGCGGCGGATACTGCGCTTGAAGCGCTGCAGGACAGCTTTGCGGAGCTTCGCGGCAGCTACGGCTCGGCGCTTGAAAAACGGGCGGGCAGGATTTTTTCAAGGCTTACCCGCGGCGCTTACGGCTCTGTGCTTATAACCAAGGCGTTTGATATGAGCGTTGAGGAAAACGGAAGATTCGGCAGCCGTGAGGCGGAATATTTAAGCAGCGGCGCGGCAGATCAGGCGTATTTAAGCCTGCGGCTTGCGCTCTCCTCGATGATTTTCGAAACCTCCGGCGCATTGCCGATATTTTTGGATGATTCCCTTGCACAGTATGACGACCGCAGAGCAGAGGCTGCGGCGGGCTTCCTAAAGGAATATTCCGCGGACGGTCAGGTAATAATGTTTACATGTCACGGCGCTGTAAGAGACGCGGCGGTCGGTGCAGGCGCGGCGGAAATTGATTTGGGAGAGAAAAATGGACAATAAAGCAGAGCATGAGAGACCCGAGCTTGAATGCGAAAAATTTTGGGTGTTCGTAACAATGATAGCCGTAGGCGGATATCTCGGCGCTTATACTTATATACTTAAGGGCGGGGTATTCTGCAATGCACAGACGGCGAATTTTGTCCTGATGTCCGTCAATATAGGGACGTTTAACTTCAAAAAGGCGCTTTATTATTTAATACCGATATCGGCATATTTCGCGGGCGCGGTAATATCCGAGCTTATGCCGAAATACACAAGCTCGGCGCTTAAAATGCGGTGGGATACATTTTTTATCGGCTTTGAAATGCTGGCGTTTTCGGGGATAGCATTTATTCCGGATGACGCGCCGCCGCAGATATGCCAGGTGCTGATAAATTTCATAGCCTCCATGCAGTATAATACCTTCCGCCAGTCGCGCCATGTGGTAATGGCGACCACCTTCTGCACCAATCATCTGCGGCAGACGGGGGTCAAATTTGTTAAATGGCTCAGGCACGGAAATAAGGAAATGCTTGCGGGGCTGCTTATGCATTTATCTATGATAGGTGCCTTCACTGCGGGCGGAATAGTATCGGCACTGCTTTGCACGGCGTTTGCGGGCAGGGCGCTGCTCGGCGCGGAAATACCGCTTGCCGTGGTTTTTATCGCTCTTTTAAGGGCTGACCTCGGAGCGGAACGGGATAAGCTGGAAATTAAACCGCACGGTCATTAGAAAAGTGAAAATTCACACTTGACTTTATCGCTTTAAAGCGATATAATATCCTCAAAAGGAGATTGATGGATATGAGTATAAAGAAAATATTATCGGCAATGACCGCTTTTGCTCTGTCTGCGGCTGTCTGCTTATCATTTGCGGGCTGCGGTGAGAAAAAGGAAAAGGATAAATACACGGTCGGCATTTGCCAGTTGGCTCAGCATGAGGCATTGGACGCCGCTACCAAGGGCTTTAAGGACGCGCTCACCGAAAAGCTCGGCGATAAGGTTGAATTTAAGGAGCAGAACGCCGCGGGGGAATCATCCACCTGCACCACAATAGTAAACCAGTTTGTATCAAGCAAGGTTGATCTTATATTCGCAAACGCAACGGGCGCTTTGCAGGCTGCGGTTTCGGGAACGGAGAGTATTCCGATTGTAGGCACATCGATTACCGATTATGCAACCGCGCTTGAGATTGACTTGAAGGATTGGACAGGCAAAACCGGCATTAATGCAACAGGCACCTCAGATTTAGCACCGCTTGATAAGCAGGCAGAAATGTTTAAGGAGCTGCTGCCGAATGCTAAAAAGGTCGGCATACTCTATTGCTCGGGCGAAGCGAATTCAAAATATCAGGCGACTGAAATCGCAAAATATCTTAAAAAATTAGGCATTGAAACCAAGGAATATACAAGCGCCGATTCTAACGATATAGCCCAGGTTGTAACCACCGCCTGCTCCGAGGTTGACGCGCTTTATGTTCCGACCGATAACACAATGGCTTCAAATGTGCAGATAATAAACAACATTGCAGAACCTAAAAAAATTCCGATTATCGCGGGTGAAAAGGGTATTTGCAACGGCTGCGGCATCGCGACCCTTTCAATCGATTATTACAGCATAGGAAAAAAAGCGGGTGAAATGGCGTATGACATACTTGTAAACGGAAAAGACCCCGCCGATATGGATATCGCTTTCGATTCCGCTCCGGTTAAGAAGTATATTAAGGATCGCTGCGACAAGCTCGGCATAACCGTTCCGAGCGATTACACAGCAATTCAGTAAATAAAAAATCAAGCTATGGCGATAGGGCGTATTATACCCTATCGCTTATTGCAGTTTTGAAAGGAATTAAAAAAATGCTGTCATTTTTCAGTTCTTTGCCGGGCGCGGCGGCGCAGGGCGCAATATGGGGTATTATGGCGGTAGGTGTCTTTATCACCTATAAAATACTTGACCTTGCCGACCTCACGGTAGACGGCTCGTTCGGCACGGGCGGCGCGGTGCTGGTTGTATGTACCGCGGGCGGAATGAACATATATCTTGCCATGCTTTTATCATTACTTGCGGGCTGCGCAGCGGGCTTTGTAACGGGCGTTCTGCACACGAAATTCGGCATTCCCGCGATTCTTGCCGGAATACTTACGCAAATAGCTCTTTACTCGGTAAATCTCCGAATTATGAGCGGCAAAGCAAATCAGCCGCTTTCGGCTATGAAATACAGAACAATACTTCTGGTTTCTCTACGCAGCATAAATAAATCGCTTATTGTCTGCGGTATATTTGTGGTTGTAATAATTGCGCTGCTTTATTGGTTCTTCGGCACAGAGCTTGGTCATTCGCTCAGAGCCACAGGCTGCAATCAGGCGATGGCGCGGGCAAACGGAATAAACACCTCAACGAACAAGATAATAGGCTTTGTTGTATCAAACGGTATTGTGGCGCTCTCGGGCGGGCTGCTTGCGCAGTACCAGGGCTTTGCCGACGTTAATATGGGGCGAGGCGCTATAGTAATAGGTCTTGCTGCCATAATAATAGGCGATGTGGTATTCGGTAAGATATTCAAAAACTTTGCGCTTAAGCTTTTAGGCGCGGTTTTGGGCGGCGTCATCTACTATATAGTTATAACCTTTGTTTTGTGGCTGGGACTTCCCGCAAATGACCTTAAAATGCTTACGGCAGCGGTTGTGGCGCTCTTCCTCGGAGTACCCTATTGGAAGGGCAAGCTTGCCGAAAAACGCGTAAAACCCGCCGAGGAGGTAAAAGCCGATGCTTGAAATTAAAAATGTTTATAAAACCTTTAACCCCGGCACAATAAACGAGAAAAAGGCGTTAAACGGGCTTAATTTAACCCTTAACGACGGCGACTTTGTTACCGTAATAGGCGGAAACGGCGCGGGAAAATCCACCATGCTTAATATGATAGCGGGCGTGTACCCGGTGGACAGCGGCGCTATAATAATTGACGGAACCGACGTTACAAAACTGCCCGAGCACAAGCGCGCAAAATATTTGGGTAGAGTTTTTCAGGATCCTATGATGGGCACTGCGGCTGATATGTGGATAGAGGAAAATATGGCGCTTGCCGCCCGCAGGGGTCAAAGGCGCGGGCTTAAATGGGCGATAAACAAGCACGAGCGCGAGCAGTTCAAAAAAATGCTTTCCGAGCTTGATTTGGGGCTCGAAAACCGCCTTTCGGCAAAGGTGGGACTGCTTTCGGGCGGTCAGCGCCAGGCGCTTACGCTTTTAATGGCGGTAATGAAAAAACCCAAGCTCTTGCTGCTTGACGAGCACACCGCGGCGCTCGACCCGAAAACCGCCGCAAAGGTGCTTGAGCTTTCGGATAAGTTTATAGCCGAAGAGGGGCTTACCGCTATGATGGTAACCCATAATATGCGCGATGCAATAGCCCACGGCAACCGGCTTATTATGATGAACAACGGAAAAATAATACTCGACGTTTCGGGCGAGGAAAAGAAAAAACTCACGGTTGAATACCTGCTTGAGGCTTTCAGCAAATTAAGCGGCGAGGAATTTGCAAACGACAGGGCGCTGCTTAACTGATTTTTGCATTTTGGCACTTGAAAACTTTTTTAAATATGGTAAAATTAAATTAGATTAAAAAAAGGAGTTCTTATAAATGGCAAAAGAAGTTTTGGTTGAAATATCCGCGCGCCACGTTCACGTAACAGACGAGGCACTTGAAATACTTTTCGGCAAGGGTCACAAGCTCACCCCGAAAAAGGATCTTTCACAGCCGGGTCAGTTTGCGTGCGAAGAAAAGGTTACCGTAGTAGGTCCGAAATCGCAGCTTAAAGCGTCGATATTAGGTCCTACCCGCCCCGAAACACAGGTTGAACTGTCTCTTACAGACGCACGCTCCATAGGCGTTACCGCGCCCATAAGAGAATCGGGCGATATTAAGGGCTCGGGCGTATGTAAGCTGGTAGGACCCGCAGGTGAAATTGAGCTGACCGAGGGCGTTATTGCCGCAAAGCGCCATATACATATGACCCCCGAGAACGCCGAGAAATACGGCATTAAGGACAAGCAGATTGTAAGCGTTAAAATCCCGACCGAGGGACGCGCGCTTGTTTTCGGTGATGTTGTGGCACGCGTCAGCCCCAAATATAAGCTTGCCATGCACATAGATACCGACGAAGCAAACGCCGCTGCGGTTCCGGGCAGCTGCATAGGTGAAATTCTTGACTGATAACCCCATAGGTCTTTATATCCACATACCCTTTTGCACGAAAAAATGCGCGTATTGCGATTTCTATTCCGCCTGTGTTACGGAGGAGCTTATAAACGCATATGTTAAAGGGCTTTGTGAATCATTTAAAATTTGGGGCGATAAAATCTGTCGCCCTGTTGATACTGTCTACTTCGGCGGAGGAACGCCGTCGCTTTTGGGGAACAGAATTGTTCCCCTTTTAAGGGCGGCGCGCTCCTCTTTTTGTATTACCGATAATGCCGAGATAACCGCCGAGTTAAACCCTGCGGGCGATTCCGCCGAATTTCTTTCCGCCTGCAAAACGGCGGGGGTAAACAGGCTGTCGATAGGCGCGCAAAGCGGAAATGATGATGAGCTTTTGCTGCTCGGGCGAACGCACACCGTAAGGGATACCGCCGAAACGGTTAAAGCGGCGCGGGCTATGGGCTTTAAAAACATTTCGCTCGATTTAATGTGCGGTCTTCCGGGCTCAAATAAAGAAAGTCTTAAAAAGAGCCTTGACTTTACCGTGTGGCTTTCGCCCGAGCATATATCCGTCTACATTCTCAAAATAGAGGAAAACACCCTGTTTTATAAAAATAAAGCTACGCTGGCGCTGCCCGATGACGATGAAACGGCGGAGCAATATATGTATATATGCGAATACCTCGAAAGTAAGGGATATTTGCATTATGAAATATCAAATTTCTGCCGCCCGGGGTATGAAAGCCGCCATAACCTTAAATACTGGAACTGCGACGAATATTTAGGCATAGGCGCGGCGGCGCACTCGTTTATTGACGGAAAGCGATTTTTCTACCCCCGCAGCATTAAAGCCTTTTTAAACGGGGAGCCGCCCCTGCCCGACGGCGACGGCGGAGACGCGGCCGAATACATTATGCTCCGCTTGCGATTATCCCGCGGGGTAAATTTTGCCGAATACAGCAGGCGGTTCGGGTCTGCCCTGCCTGACAGCTTTATAAAAGCGGCGGAACGCCTGAAAAGTATAGGGCTTGTAAAAATAACCGAAAACGCGGTTGCGATAACCGACAGGGGTATGCCGGTTTCCAACAGTATAATAACCGAATTATTGGAGAATATATAATGAGAACGCTTAAAATTCATCTTATACGCCATGGAGCTACCGACGCGAATTATGACGGACGGTATATCGGCTGCAAAACCGATTTACCGCTCGCCCCCGAGGGGCTGAACGAATTGCGCCTGTTAAAGGACGATATTGATTATCCCGAAATTGAAAGGCTTTATTCAAGCCCTATGCTGCGCTGCCGCCAGACGGGAGCCGTGCTTTACCCCGATTTTGAGCCCGTAACGGTTGAGGAATTAAAGGAATACGATTTCGGTTCGTTTGAGAATAAAACCGCCGCCGAGCTTGAAAGCAACCCGAATTTTATACCGTGGACATCGGGCAGGCTGTCCGCTCCGCCCGGGGGAGAGGATAATTCCGAATTTATAAAGCGCATTTGCGTAGGCTTTAATAAAATTGTGCTTGATATGATTGAAGGCGGGCTTACGGAATCAGCTGTTATAATGCACGGCGGCGCTATTATGATGCTGCTCGGCGTTTCTGCCGTACCTAGAAGTAAGCCCGTTGAATGGACGGCAGATAACGGCAGGGGCTATTCCGTAAGAGTTACCCCCTCGCTTTACCATAAAAGCGGCGTTATAGAGGTTTACGGTATTGTGTGATATTTCTGCCTTTATTGCCTGAATTGAAAATATTTTACCGAAAAAATTAAAAATCCACTTACATTAAATTCCGAATTGTGGTATAATAACTTTATGTCGGCGGCATAGCACCGTTATAATAATGCGGTATTTCAGGCAAAGGAAGAATGAAGGGTGTATAAAATAGGAGAGAAGATAATTTACGGGAAAACCGGAGTTTGCGTTGTGGAGAGTATCGAGGAAAAAACCGTTCCGGGCGGAAAAAGGCCGTATTACACATTGAAGCCGATGTATCAGCAAAACAATGTAATCTACGCACCGGCGGACAGTGATAAAATTTTCATGCGCCCGCTTATTTCGCGCGAAAATGCCGAAAGGCTCGTTGAAAGCGTATCCGCAATAAGAGACAGCGTGCTTGCGGGGAATACAGTGGCGGAGGATTCCGACTGCCGCACCTGCGAGGAGCTGCTGCACCTTGCGGTCGGAATTTATGAAAAGCGCAGGGAGGCGCGCAAACTCAAACGCAAGCTGGGCTATACATATGAAAAACGGCTGCATAATGCAGAGCAGGTTCTTTTCGGTGAACTTGCGGCGGTATTGGAAATAGAACCGGAAAGCGTACCGGAAGTGCTGTTTGCAAGCGTCAGATAGATGCTTTGTATGTAATTTTACATATATTTCTTAAAAAGCTTGACTTTTATTTCACTCGGTGTTAAGATATAGACGATACAATCAGACGAATTTTCCGCTATGGAAAGTATTGTGCCCTGATTGTATTGTCTATTTAAATGCGATGATAAAGGAAAGTAGAGGAATCTCCGCCTTAAGAGAGTCTCCGCCGCGGCTGTAAGCGGGGGCAGGTATGAATTTTTTGAAGTTCCCTTTTGAGCAGCGCGGCTGAAAAAAACAGTAGGCCGCGACGGAGGAGCACCGTTACAGGCTCTAAAGAGTGTTTGCTCTCGGAGCGAAAATTACGGGTGGTACCGCGGAGACTTTTTGTACTTCGTCCTGTTTTTACAGGGCGGAGTTTATTTTTTTATACGGAGGAAAGGCAATGAAGGAAAAAATCGAAGCCATAAGAGCGGCGGCAAAGGCTGCCATTGAAAAAACGGCAAGCGAAAACGAAATTGAAGAATTAAGGGTAAAATATTTAGGCAAAAAGGGCGAGCTCACCGCAATGCTCAAACAAATGGGATCGCTTTCCCCCGAGGAGCGCCCGGCTATGGGTCAGCTTGTAAACGAGGCAAAGCAAAGGCTTGAAGCGCTTATAGCCGAGAAAAAGGCGGAAATGAAGCAAAAGGCCACCGAGGCAAAGCTTAAAGCCGAAACGATTGATATCACCATGCCCGCAAAAGAGGTTAAAACGGGCGGCATACACCCGCTTAATCACGTTGTAAACGATATGATTGATATTTTCCAGTCTATGGGTTTTGACGTGGTAGACGGCCCCGAGGTTGAAACCGACCACTATAATTTTGAGTGCCTGAACGTTCCGGCGGATCACCCCGCGCGCGATATGCAGGACACCTTCTATTTAGGCGAAAACCTGCTTTTGCGCACGCAGACCTCCGCCGCGCAGATAAGAACAATGGAAACAAGAAAACCGCCTATACGCGTTATATGCCCCGGCAGAGTGTACCGCGCCGATGAGGTGGACGCTACCCATTCCCCCGTTTTCCACCAGCTTGAGGGTCTTGTGGTTGATAAGGGCATTACCATGTGCGACCTTAAGGGCGTGCTTGAGCAGTTTGCAAGGGAAATTTACGGCAAAGATACAAAGGTGCGTTTCCGCCCCTCGTTCTTCCCGTTTACAGAGCCGAGCGTTGAGGTAGACGTTTCCTGCAGCGAGTGCGGCGGAAAAGGCTGCCGCGTTTGCAAGGGTGCAGGCTGGATAGAAATTTTGGGCGCGGGTATGGTGCACCCGAACGTTCTGCGCTCCTGCGGAATAGACCCCGATATTTACACGGGCTTTGCTTTCGGCATAGGTATTGACCGAATTACCACAACACGCTATAAAATAAGCGATATCCGCCTGCTTTTTGAGAACGATAAGCGTTTCTTAGAGCAGTTTTAAAGGGGGTAGAAACAAATGAAAATTTCACTTGAAGCTTTAAAAAGATATGTTGAAATAAACGTTCCCGTTGAGGAGCTTTGCGACCGTATGGTAATGGCGGGCTTTGAAATTGAGGAAATGGAGAAGCAGGGCGAAAACATTAAAAACGTTGTTGCCGCTAAAATTTTAAAAATAACTCCGCACGAAAACAGCGACCATTTACAGATATGCCAAATGGACGTGGGTAAGGATGAGCCTGTTCAAATTGTTACGGGCGCGCAGAATATACACGAGGGCGATTACGTTCCCGCAGCGCTTGATAACAGCTACCTGCCGAACGGCGCGCACATTGTTGCGGGCAAGCTGCGCGGCGTAGAGTCAAACGGTATGCTCTGCTCGGGCGGTGAGCTGTGCCTTACCGAGGCGGATTACGAGGGCGCCGCGGTAAACGGCATACTTATTTTAAAGGGCGAGCCGAAGCCCGGCACCGATATGCGCGAGGTTTTGGGGCTTAACGATTATATAATAGACTTTAAAATTACCGCCAACCGCCCCGATTGCAACTGCTTTTTGGGCGTTGCAAAGGAAATTTCGGTAGTGCTGGGCACCGAATTTAAAGCGCCCAAGCCGGAATATAAAACGGTGGGGCAGAATATATCCGATTATATAAGCATTGAAGTGCGCAATTTTGATCTGTGCCCCCGCTATATAGGCAGGGTGGTTAAAAATCTGCGCATAAAGGAGTCACCCGAGTGGATGAAAAAGGCAATAACCGCCTCGGGTATGCGCCCCATTAACAATATTGTTGATATTACAAACTTTGTAATGCTTGAAACGGGTCAGCCAATGCACGCCTTTAACTATAACGATATAGGCGGGCATAAAATAATCGTTCGCAACGCCGAAGAGGGCGAGACCATAACCACGCTTGACGGCACCAACCACAATTTGACCCCCGATATGCTGGTTATTGCAGACGGCGAAAAGCCCTCATGCCTTGCGGGTATAATGGGCGGCAGGGAAAGCGAAATTGAAAGCGATACCACCGATTTATTCTTGGAGTCGGCAAAGTTCCGCCGCGATAACATTCGTCACACAGGCAGAGCGCTCGGTATTCGCACCGAAGCGAGCGGCAGATACGAGCGCGGCGTTGATATTATGAACGTTTCCTACGCTATGGAGCGCGCCTTGCAGCTTATTTCAGAGCTTGACGCGGGTGATATTATAGACGGCGAAATTGACCTTAACAACGGTCTGCCCGAGGAAAGAATTATAAACGTTACAACCGATAAAATTATGGAGCTTATCGGCGTGGACGTGCCCGATGAAAAAATAGTTTCCATTTTAAACAGTCTGCATTTGCCCACCACCGCAAACGGCAAGGAGCTTACCGTGCGCGTGCCCTCTATACGCGACGACATTGAGGGCAGAGCCGATTTAGCCGAGGAGGTTATGCGGATTTACGGCTACGACCACATTATAGGCAAGCCGATGCGCGGCGACGTGGTGCGCGGCAAAAAGCTGCCCGAGCGTATAAAGTGCGATAAAATAAAGGACTTTATGACCGCCGCGGGCGCCCGTGAAATTGCGACCTATTCGTTTATAAGCTCCGCCGCTATTGATACCCTGCTGTTGGATGAAAACGACGAGCGCCGCAAACAAATCAAGATTATAAACCCGCTCGGTGATGAATATTCTACAATGCGTACCCAGCTTACAACAAGTATGCTGTCGGTTCTGGCAACCAACATCAACCGCAAGATAACGGACGGCAGATTTTACGAAATTTCAAAGCGATTTATTGCAAAGCAGCTGCCCATAACCGAGCAGCCCGACGAGATACCCACAATGTCGGTGGGAATTTACGGCAAGGATGAGGATTTCTTCACCTTAAAGGGCATAATAGAGGGTGTAATGCGGCTTTGCGGCGCTCATACGCAGTATGAAGTGAGTACGGAACCGTATCTCCACCCGGGCAGACAGGCGCTTGTAAAGGCAAACAACACGATTGCAGCCGTTTTCGGCGAGGTTCACCCGACAGTTGCCGCCGAGTACGGTATTGACTGCCGCGTATACGTTGCGGAAATCAAGCTTGATGTATTGCTTAATATAAACAAGCGCAAGACCGTTTACAAGCCGCTGCCGAAATTCCCCGCGGTTGAGCGCGATTTTGCAATGCTCTGCGATAAGGACTTACCCGTGGGCGCGCTTGAAAAGGCGATTGCCAAGGGCGCGGGCAGGCTGCTTGAAAGGCTGGAGCTTTTCGATGTATACTCAGGCTCGCAAATACCCGAGGGCAAAAAGAGCGTGGCTTACAGCGTGTGGCTGAGGTCTGCCGACGCAACGCTTTCCGATAAGGAGATTGATACGGTAAACGCCGCAATAATTAAAAATCTTGAAGGTGCGGGCGCAGAGCTCAGAAAATAGTGCTTGAACTTTTTTGAAAAAAGGTATAAAATAATTATAAACAGTTGTGAGAGGTGTAATTTATGAATGACAGAACGATGACCTTTTCAATAGGCGACCAAACAGAGCAGGAAATAAGGAATATTTTGACCCTGGTTTACGATGCGCTGAAAGAAAAAGGCTATAACCCGATAAATCAGATAGTCGGATATATTTTGTCCGAGGACCCCACTTATATTACAACCCACAACAATGCGCGCAACCTTATAAGAAAAATCGACCGCGATACGCTTTTGCAGTCGCTTGTAAAATATTATTTAAGCGCGTAAGGGGGATATTTGTATGAAAAAGCTGCTTTACATTCTCCTTTTTCTGCAAATTATCAGCGGACTATACCTGTTTTTCTTATTTTTAGGCAACAATGCTTTTGTGGCTGTTGTTGCGGGGTTTATCTCTATTCTTCAAATAGCCATTACCATTTCGGTAATACGCAATACCGAGGATATAGAGCAGTTAAACGAGGAAACCACTTGGCTCAGAACAAAGCTTAAGGAACTTGAGGATATAGTAAATCCCTATAATTCGCCGGAGTCTGCCGTACCTGCGGCATACCATGGCGAAGCCGCCCGCGGCACTTGGGAATGTGTAAAATGCGGCACGGTAAACAAGGCGGGAACAGACGTCTGCCAAAGCTGCGGCGCCGCTTATTCGGCTGAAATCAACCCCACAAGCAACCCATTTGCCAAAAAGAAACCGCGTATCAGCCGATTCGTGAAATAATTATTTATCCGAAACCGCCGGGCATTTTGCTTCGGCGGTTTCGCTTTGCCGAAAAAGCGAATGAAACACCGCCGAAGCGGGAAAAATAACAGCGGTGATTCTATGAATTTTTTTAAAAAAGAAAGTCTTTTAACCGCGGGAGCGGGTCTCGCGGTGGGACTTGTGAACGGACTTTTGGGAGCGGGCGGCGGAATGATTGCCGTTCCGCTTCTGCAAAGGCTGGGACTTGAGCGCAAGCAGGCGCATGCAAATGCCGTTGCGGTCATTTTGCCGATAACGGTTTTATCCGCTGCACTTTATCTCATGAAGGGATATGTTTCGCTTTCCGATTCGTTCATATTTATTCCGGGCGGAATTGCAGGGTCTTTGCTCGGAACGCTTATAATGAAAAAAATATCTCCGAAATGGCTTAAGCGCATCTTCGGCGGATTTATGATCTATGCGGGCGCGCGCCTGCTTTGCAGATGAGCTGGACAGCCCTTGCGGCAGGGCTTTTATCGGGCATTATAGGTGCAATGGGTCTCGGCGGCGGTGCGGTGCTTATAATTTATCTGTCGGTCTTTACCGATATGCCGCAGCTTAAAAGCCAGGGGATAAACCTACTTTTTTTTATCCCGATAGCTGCGGCAGCCGTTGCGGTTTACGGGTTTAAAAAGCAGATAAAATGGAAGCTTGCGGCAAAAATCGCTGTTTGGGGGCTTATCGGCACGGCAGGCGGACTTTTGCTCACGGATTTCCTCGGAGGCGATATAACCGCGAAAATTTTCGGTGGAATGCTTATTGTAATAGGCATAGGCGAGCTTGGCATTTTCGGCAAAAGAAAAAAGGATAAGGATACTCCGCGCGGCAAAGAAAAATAAAGCGCTCAGCACAAAACAACACCGTGCGGCTTTTAAAGCTGCACGGTGTTTTGTAAATCAATCCATCAATATTTTACTCTATAAGCCCGCTTTCCTTTAAAAGCAGCTCAATATCCGTTCCCTTAACCTTTTTAACGGCAATTTTCAGTATTTCTTTTTCGGCAAAGGAGAGGGGAGCCTCGCTTAAGGGCTTTTTGTCTATCGCATAGTAGCAGGCGCGTAAAAGCTCACGTACATCGTACTTACTGCCCCACACCTCCGGTACTGCGCGGTCAATGTCAAGCAGGGTGTAGACCGACTCCATACCGGTGCGCATGGAATATTCCGTGGTGAATATGGTGTCGCGCGGCGTCTCGGCAAACTGACCTATGAAGGCGAAGTTTACGGCGCCGTCCGGTACTACCTTCGGACGGTCGGATTCCTTACGCGGCTGGAAAAAGGCGTTGATATACGGCATGAAGCAGGTTGTGGTGTTGCAGGCGTTGTGCGCCAAATCATTAATCCTGTCGGTCGGCACACCGATGTGATACAGCCATTCGCGGCAGACCTCTTCACCGGTGCAGTCGCGCATAGCCTTTTTCACATAGTTGCCGTCCTTATTGGTGTTCAGAGAATACAACCATACAAGCACCATGTTCTTGTCCTGTGACTTGAACTGCGGCTGGCGGTTGATAGTCCAGGAAAGATACCAGTTGTCGGTACTGTCCTTAACGGTGACGATGCCTCCGGTCGTTACCTTGCCCGAACGCGGATCGCGCTTGCAGATATTCATAATGTGCCGAATCACCTCTTCGTCGGAGGTCGCAACGGTGGCGCTCATCCAGTTGGTGGCATCAACATCCGAACAGAAGTTATCGGGATTGCCGTATTCGCCGTGCTCCGCCTGAGCGGCGATTGCTTTCCACATATCCCAAGACTCGCCCGCGCCGTTCTTAATACCGGACAAATCGGGCGCATGGGTCTGATCGCCGTAGCAGGAGGTATCTGTGCAGCAGCCGTTGGTGATGAACACAAGGTCGTCCTCAATCAAGTCGATAGTCTGCTCCTCGCCGTCCCTGACATAAACGATCTGCTTGGCAACCTTTTTGTCGCCTACGGTGTCAATAATTACATTCCTTACATCCATGCCGTACTCAATGCGCACGCCGTGCGATTCGAGATACCTGACGAGCGGCAGAATCATGCTCTCATACTGGTTGTATTTGGTGAAGCGCAGCGCGCTGAAATCGGGCAGACCGTCAATATGATGAACATAACGGCAGAGGTAGCGCTTCATTTCAAGAGCGCTTGACCAGCGCTGGAATGCGAACATGGTCTGCCAATATAGCCAGAAGTTTGTGCTCCAGAAGGAATCGGGCAGGACATCGGATATCTTCTTGTCCTCAAGATCCTTTTCGGGGGTTAAAAACAGCTTCGAAAGCGCTAAAGCCGAGTCCTTGTCAAGCTCGAATTTTTTGTCTGTATGGGCATCCTCGCCGCGGTTAACGGTGGCGCGGCAGAGCGAATAGTTCGGGTCGTGCTTGTTGAGCCAATAATATTCATCAAGCACCGAAACCCCCGGAGTCTCGATGGACGGAACATCGCGGAAGGTGTCCCACATTACCTCGAAGTGGTTGTCCATCTCGCGGCCGCCGCGCATAAAGAAGCCCTTGGTAACATCCTTTCTTCCGTCGCAGCTGCCGCCTGCCAAATCAAGCTTTTCAAGCAGATGAATGTGCTCGCCTTTCATCTGGCCGTCACGGACAAGATAAAAGGCGGCGGTCAGTCCCGCAAGTCCCGTGCCTATAATGTAAGCCGATTTTTTATCAACATCCTTCGGCTTTTCGGGATGCGCGAATGCTTCATAAGTTCCTGCAGAGTAATACATAATGAAAACCTCCTGTGTTTTTTCTTTATGCTTACATTATACCCGTTTTGCATCGGTTAACAATGGGCAGAAAAAGCTCCGTGATGAAATTTTTATCACGGAGCATAAGAGTGTAAAAATTTTAATCAAATCCGCCGAAATGATAAAATTAAAGCGCAAAACGGGAAAGAGCCGCAGACATCGAACCTTTAATCAGCTTTGCGAGCCTCTCCGCAATAAGCTGCGGATCCTCGCGCATATCATCTCTGATCCAGTCGAGCATAAGCCCTATGAACATATACGAATACACCCGTGCGATGAAATGTTTATCCTCGTCGCGAACGGTCATACCGGTTGATTCTTCATCTATAACACCCAATATCAGATCGTCAACCAAGGGTGTAAGATATTTTTCAACCTGCTCTCTGTGCACACAGCGGTAAACATTTGTAATAAACGGCTTGTTCTCCTGTACGGCTTCAAAAATCTGCAGCAGTCCCTGCTGCCATGTATCATAGGTTTTCTTTTCGTCAAGCGCGCGTTTTGCATCCTCAAGGCACGACCATTCAACCAAATCGTATATATCCTTAAAATGATAATAAAAGGTCATGCGGTTAATGCCGCAATCATCTGCAATATCGCCCACCGTGATTTTGGTGAGCGGCTTTTTCAGCAGCATATTCTTGAGCGACCGCTCCAATGCGCGTTTTGTTATCTGTGACATTTTAATGTGTACCTCCTTTACAGGTCTGCAATTTCGGCAGTGTTGTTTCATATTTATAATACCATAATAGCAGGAGAAAATTGTAAACACGGTCAAAACTTTTTTATCGAATTTCAGGTAAAATAATTGTTGACTTTCGCGAAGTTTATGATATAATTATTACTACAGGCATTTTATCGGTGTAAAGATTCCGAAGCCTGTCGCGAAATTTTCGTGAATGCGGATTAAGCGAAACGCTCCGCCTCGGAAAGTCCTCGCCGTGTAAAATTTAGAGGATGAAAACTTAATATGCGGGTATGGTGGAATAGGCAGTTTGCCTGTGAGCGCTGCCTGTGGCAGAGAAAGCGAACAGAGCAAAGGCGCAGCGGTCGAAATTTGATCGGCGCTCCAAGCCGTAAAAAATTACGTCAACCGCAAGAGTCACGCGGGCGCGGTTGCCCGATAAATTTAATATTTGCGGATATGGCGGAATAGGCAGACGCGCTAGATTCAGGTAACGCCACCTTATTGAAAGATATGAGTATCGATAAAATATGGAATAATATAATAAAGTATCAAGGTGAACAGTTCTTCACAACTGTGAAAAAGAAACCGTTCTCTTATATTGTTAACGGAAACAGTATTGTTTTACAAAACACTAACCGTATTATTCCTCGCTCAAATGTTGAACGAGCTCTTGAAATTAATTCGCCGACTGTGAGTAAGTTTGTAGGTATGAACTTGCAGGGCCCTTCTTATTTATTAGCGATTATAACTGATAATCGGATTATTGGATAAAACCGCAGAAATGCGTTTTTATAATTGCGGATCAAGCGAAATGCTCCGCCTCGGAAAGTCCTCACCGTGTAAAATTTAGAGGACAAAAACTTAATATGCGGGTATGGCGGAATAGGCAGACGCGTTAGATTCAGGTAACGCCACCTTATTGAAAGATATGAGTATCGATAAAATATGGAATAATATAATAAAGTATCAAGGTGAACAGTTCTTCACAACTGTGAAAAAGAAACCGTTCTCTTATATTGTTAACGGAAACAGTATTGTTTTACAAAACACTAACCGTATTATTCCTCGCTCAAATGTTGAACGAGCTCTTGAAATTAATTCGCCGACTGTGAGTAAGTTTGTAGGTATGAACTTGCAGGGTCCTTCTTATTTATTAGCGATTATAACTGATAATCGGATTATTGGATAAAACCGCAGAAATGCGTTTTTATAATTGCGGATCAAGCGAAATGCTCCGCCTCGGAAAGTCCTCACCGTGTAAAATTTAGAGGACAAAAACTTAATATGCGGGTATGGCGGAATAGGCAGACGCGTTAGATTCAGGTTCTAATGATCGCAAGGTCGTGGAGGTTCAAGTCCTCTTACCCGCACCATAAAAGGGCTACAAAATAGATGTAGCCCGTGAAAACCCCGATAAAATCGGGGTTTTCACCGTTTATACGGCAAAATTTCAGCGAACCGTTTTGACAGATATAAAAATGATGTTTTCCCTTTGTTGGATGTCTTGAACTCTCACACAACCGAATAATGATACGCAAGGCAGATAGAAATCAAAAATCTATCTGCCTTTTTTATTACCCTAAAAAGGAGAAATCAGATATGCTACAGAAAGAATTATCCAAACGGCTCAGGGCTCGGTACGACACCAAGATGGACGGCAACGGATGGCTGGAAGTGTCCTCGGACGGCATCCCCCTCTGCCGGATAAAATACAACGGTCAGTATTTGAGCAACGCCGACCAAAGCCTATCCGATGAATACCGCAGTAAAATTGCAGACATTCAGGAAGAGATTTCTACGGTGCGGGAATATGTCGGTCTCTACGAACACGCACCGCAGATGAAAGCCGACGGCGTCTCCGATTACAGACAGCTTGCCTCTTTCGGAGATACCGTGTTGGCGGCAACCTACAGCGAAAAGAACGGCTTTATGTTCTGTACCTGGAAACAGAACGCAGACGGCGACTCGGTGTTCTGGGGAGATTACTCGCCGAACTATGAATATGTCAAGGAAGCCTTTGCCGTGCGCTCCGGTCTCGTCAGCAAATACCGCCTATTCAGTGAGAATGAATCGGCAGACCTTTGTCGCTGTGTGGACTTTGCCAAAGGCAACTGCGAAACGCTGACCTATGAACAGGAACGGCTGCTGGATAAGCTCCAAGAAAAGCTCATGGACGGATACCCCTCTCTTGAAGCCGAGCCGCCGACCTTTGAACAGACAGCGGCCCCACAACAGAATATGTAATACTATCAATCGCCCTTCGGTTACACAAAAACCGGAGGGCTTTTTTTATTTCACAGCAAGGAGAACAGACAATGACCATATTTTCAGTTAATCCACATGACCGCCGAATCGAACGGTTTATGACCGCAATCCCGAACTTCAAGCCGAGAGGTGTCGGTGTTCGTTTTTCGGAATCACAGGTGCTCATCACAATAACCGCTGCAACACCCACGGAAATACTTGTGGAAACCATGCGGCAGATACGCTGCCCGCCCTTCCGCAAGAGATTCAACGAATATATAGAAAGCGAGGAAAAACCCATGACATATATAAATGAAAAGCATCGGGCAAGATTTACGCTTGCCGCAAGGAATGTACACCGAGAAAACTACGCATTGCTGTCAGCCTTGTATCTGCTCACTGCCGATCAAAGGCTGTGGAGCTGCTGCAAGCACCATATAAATAACGGCTGCGTATTTTTCGAGAATATCAAGCTCAACAACTGCTCCGAGAGAGCCTACACCCTCTACTGTGCAGCAAAGGATTTGACGCTCGGCACAAAGCATATTACCGTGTCGGATCTGTCGGACGCCGACCTTGTTCCGCCTATGCTGTTTCGCACCATCTGCAACGCTATGGCAATCCGCAGATTCGGACTCGCAGCCATAAAGGAGAACAGCCATGATTATATCCGTTCTCACAGCTTACACTGTTAATAATAAAATGCGAATGAATATGCACCTTGTCGGTATGGGTAGCAACCAAGACTTCATATTCGGGGAATTCCTGTTCCGCAAACTTCAAAGCAATTTCGTGCGCAGTTTCGGGAGTAATGTTTTCCTCCGGCGAGAAGGACTGCACCAGATGATAAAACATTCTGCCGTCCGTTTTCCCGTACCGCATTTTGGTTGACAGCATTTCGTGGTATGCGCTTTCGGCAACGCAGTTCACACCGCCAATCAGTTTTTTATCTCCGCACACGGTTTTGCTGTCGCGCTTACAGTAGGAAAGAATAAATTTAAGTCCGGCTTTCGATTGGGAACGCTTACTCTGTATTAAATTTACCGTTGCCATTACTGCCACCGCCTTCTGTCAAGCAGAGAACAAAGAAATTCGTTAAGCCTTGCGTATTCGTTTTTTACTTCGGACAGATCGGCAACCGACACTCTGCCCATATTGCAAAGCAGTGTGAGTCGGTTTAGGTTTTTGCCGATTGCCTTTTGCTCTCGGATAATATTTTCAAGACCATCCACCACAACGATTTGTTTGTTGAGGCAGGAGCGTGTAACATAGTCCGTTACGGACAGATTTGCCGTGTTCGCTTTTCGGTGGATGGCGGCGAGGTCTTGTTCGCTGATGCGGATGCTCATTTTTTTGTTTTTCATATCGTACTCCGTTTCTAAAAGTGGGTGCAGGGCTTCTGCCCGCCAAGCAGCAGCGGCAGGGGGGCGGCTTTGCCGGCGACCAGCCGTCTGCGATGCTCGCACTCTCCCCAAAGGGAGAGTAAAAACGTGCAACCCTGCGGTATTCAGCCTGTTATTACGGCAGAGAGAAAAAAGGCGCATATGCCGCCTATAACGCCGTATTTCGCCTGCGTGCGTAACGGGCGAAAGTTTATCCGTTTCTGCGTTTTAATCGGCACATAGGGCGTTTTTGGGGCATTATCGGCAAAGAAAAGCATTTCCGCTGTCTTTCTTCTTTCTGCTGTATTATATACTTAGTGGGTTTAGTTCTATGGGTATAGTTCTGCGATACCGTTTCTTACACCACCCTGTACGAAAAAATTACACTACCGAAATAACTTGACCGTGTAAGCATTGCTTGTGTTCGAACCGTCCTGTCTGCGGCGTTTTTTCTTTTTTACGAGTCCTGCTTTTTCAAGATTTTTAATTGCCGAGTCTACTGTCTTTTTGTCGATACAGCATTCTTCGGCAATCAGCCGCCTTGACGGAAAGCAGACGCCGTTTTTATCGCTGTGCTTTACAAGGCAGCAGTAAACAATAAATTCCCGCGGTTTAAGACCCTGCTTAAATATGCTGTTTGACAGCATAAAAAAATTACCGTTTTTATTTTGCGGCACAATCATTCGGCATCAGCTCCCTTTATATAAAAAATAAGAGAGATAAATCTCGGTACGCATCGGACACATTCAACGGGTGCTATCTATGCTCCGAAATTTATCCCTCTACTTATTAGGACAGTTAAAAGCAGTTTGTAAACCAAAATTTTAAAAAATTGCAAAAAAAATACGGAAACCTATGTTTCCATAAGTTCCCGTATCCGGCTAAGGAGTTTTTTTAGTTGCTTTGATATTGCCATCTTACTTACTCCGAGCTTATCCGCTATTTGTTGCATAGTGCATTCCTCAAAAAAGTAGCACCGAATCAAAAAGCGTTCGTTGGGTTCAAGATCGGCAATAATTTTTTGCAGTTTTTCAAAGCAGAGGTTTTTAAACGCCGATTCAAAAGTCGGGTCGCTGAAAGCCGTAATCTGAGCAGTTGGCAGCACTGTTTCGGAATCACTCTTACTCGTGTGCCGTCGGTCGCTCCGACCTTCCGCCGCCTGCCTTTTTCTATCAGCCTCTAAAAAATCCGCAACCTCTTTTGAAACTGAAACCGCACCTTCGCCGTACTTAACAATGGTATTCCCCAAATGAATTCCTTTCCGCCGTGGGAAAGGTCACAGGGCTGCCGAAACAGCACCATTAAACTGTTGACTTCAAGGTTTATCCTATCTACAGCTGATTGCCTTAGGAGCTTCGGTGAAATCTGAGGTCACACAGTTGTGACCTCATCGGCACATAAATTTTATTTATCACACGGCTGCTGCCGTTGTGATCGGAAAGGATATTTTTATTATTTAAATCTAAATATTATTTTTAAGTATTAAGACAAGTTACCATTGCTGTCACACGCTAAAACAATATTAGCATCAAATGTATCTACTGTTACAAATACTAATTTTTTAATAAACTCTGCATTGGCAATGGCTTTATTTCCAGAGCGTGTTGCCGATGCGGATTTTAATTCCCACGCTTTATTTGTTATTGAATATGAATATGAAGACTTTGTGCATGATGCAGAAACACCGGAATTCACAGAAAATGTTCCGTGAACGGTAAACGAAAACAGAGTTTCTTTATCAGCATTTTTTGCAGTATATGTTTTTTTACCGGTCTTTTCATAAACGGTTGTGTAAGGAATTGCCTTAGTTGCAGTATTTTTAGTTTCAAAAACCGAAACTGTAATATACAATCCGTCATTTTCTATCGTTTCTTCGCTTATAAGTTCTTGATATGATGACAGATTATCAAGTTCTTTTGCTTGAACCGTGGGAATTGCACATAAAACAATCGCAGTAATTAGAGCCATTGATTTTTTAATTAAGTTTTTCATTTCCATTCTCCTCGTCAATAACGTCCGTATAAACATAGGTCGGGTGATTTTTCTTGTTCCATTGAACAACAAATACTACTGTCAATATCGTAGCAATAATAAGAACCAGCGTGGCAATAAGTAGTGTTAATTTAATTTTTTTGGAATGGTTAATCCTTTTATCGATATCATTTGCTTCACATAACGAAATGTACTCTGCCGCATATTGCTTTGGATTTCCGAAACGCTTTTCTATAGTTCCCATTGTAGGATCATCTTGTGATTCGCAAAAGTCAATCAAACTTGTCTTTAATTCGGCATCGAGATGTTTTCTTAATGCATATGGGCAATTTTTCTTTGTTTCTTTCAAATATTTTTTTATGAGTTTATCAGTTGATGTCATTAATAGTCCCCTCGATATCCTTTACGCCTAAAATTCTCAAAACTCCTGCCGTATGGGAGATATATTCACGCTTAAGCTCCTTGAGATATTTTTCTCCGGCAGTTTCCAAATGATAATAAACCCTAACGCGCCTTTTGCCGACTTTTTCCGATCGGTCAGTTATCAACCCCTTTTCAACCAGACGATAAAGAGTCGGATACAATGAACTTTCCTGAATTTGATATAACTCCCCGCTTTGTTCAAAAAGCTGTTGCGAAATCTCGTATCCGTACATATCGCCTTTTTGCAGTAATGTGAGGACGGATAATTCCACCGTTCCTCTTTTTAAATTGTCTGAAATAGCCATACTTTTCACCACTGTATAAAATATACCGCAAATATTTTTTAATGTCAATACTATACACTAAACAATAATCTTGACAAATTTCACTTTGATTGTTATAATG